>Ga0315336_1000792_pt1 | contig 75876 bp, 56 predicted proteins | sample ASW5metaG_FD_204512 | JGI IMG/M metagenome (GOLD analysis project Ga0315336, IMG submission 204512) | Ammonia-oxidizing marine archaeal communities from Monterey Bay, California, United States - ASW #5 | ecosystem: Environmental > Aquatic > Marine > Intertidal zone | place: USA: California... | reverse complement strand
CGTCGGCGGCTCCGCTATGCTGCCTCTGCCGAGGTCGAGATAATGACCAAACATGAAAGGAAAACATTCATGAAAACTCTTAGATTGCCGCTGGTGGCGCTAGCGTTCAGCACCGTCACAATCTTGAGCGCCGCCGATCCCGAAACGTTTCACGCCTACGTCGATTCTGACGTCTGCGCTCACGTTATGCTCGGGCCGCTGACCGAGGAGCGTATCGATTGCAGCAAGACGACTTACAAAGAGGGATCGCCTCCCGTGCTGGTCCGCCTCAAAGACAACGCGGTCTACCAGGTCAACAAACGCAAGATGATCAAGAAGGATGTGGGCGAATTAGTCAAAGCGACCGGCGAGGTGAAAGAAAAGGACGGAAAGGTCAAGCTCAAGTCCGCCGAGCGGGTCGAGAGGAGCGCAATCCCCAAGGACGAGCCGGGTAGCGACTTGCTAGACGTCCGCAACTTCAAGACTGATGACCGGCTATACGAACAAGTTCGCCACGAGTTGGCGATGATGCCCTACATTAGCGAATTCGACTTCATCTCTTTCGGAATCGTCGGCAACAACGTCACTCTGACCGGCTGGACCGTACGGATCACCAATCGCAGTACCGCTTACAACCGGGTCAAGCGAATCGAGGGGGTCGGTCACATCACCAACAACATCGACGTGCTGCCGATGGGCGGCATGGACATGCAGGTTCGAGCCGGCGCTCGAGCCAAGTTGCAACGATTTCTTCCCCAGCACTTCTGGGGCAACGGCTCAAACATCAAAATCGTGGTCAAGAACGGCAACATCATCCTGCTGGGCAGCGTTACTCGTGAGTCGGAGCGCGACATCGCCAGCATCCAGTGCAGGAGCGTGAACGGCGCCTTCCACGTCTTTAATCGGCTCAAGGTCGCCCCGGCGAAGAAGGGATAGAGATGTCGAGTCGCGGACGGACTGATAGTGATGACAATCGATTCGTGGAGGAAATGATGACAAGCGATCGTAATCCCTGGAAGTCAATTTGGCGGCTCGCCCTCGCGTTGTTCACGGTCGCGGCGGGGATCGGATACGGGCAAACGTCGATGACGACGGTAAAGCAGTTGGAGCCCGGTCAGCGGCATTCCGGATTCCTCGGGGACTACTCCCAGTTGAAGCCGAATGCGGCCCTCGAAGGGGAGGCGCTGTCGTATGTCAATCCGGACAGGATGAAGAGCCTCAAGCGCTACGTAGCGATGATCGTCAATCCGGTCGAGGTTTACGTAGCGAGCAGCGCCGACGAGTCGATGATCCCGGACAGGGCCGCGGAAGTGGTCGCGAACTACTTCCATCACGCCCTAGTCGGTGCGGTTTCAGACGCGTTTCCGGTCGTGGACTCTCCCGGCCCTTTGGTGCTGCGGCTGCGCGCCGCCATCGTCGGAGTCGACCTCGGCGGGGAGGTCGCCCCATTGAACGCGCCCGCCGCCACCGAGAGACCTCTCGAACGCGCCGTCGTGCTTGAGAAAGTCGGCGTGGAGATGGAGTTGGTGGACTCCGAGACCGGGGAGCGAATCGCGGCGGCGGTCGATGGGACGAATCTCGGCGAAGGCGCTGAAGTAGGCTCGGAGAACTTCTCGCGGGTAGAGCGATTCCAGGACGCGAAAGAAGCGTTGGATGAATGGGCGCAAAGACTGCGAGAGTTCCTGGACTCGGAACATGAGCTGACCGGGGAAGATGCGGATCGAGCGGATCGAGCCTACATCCCCTAGTCGCAGACGGATTGTCCAGAGCGATTCTCATCCACGGAGAACAGCTCGAAATTCGGATCAAGAAGCACCTACAGAGGCTTTCGGTGACAGTCAGCCATATGTGGTTCTTTGACCACACTCGGACAGCGTCGGACGGCATGCGGTGAGGCGTAGGGTGACATCACCTATCCATGCAAACTACTGCTGATAAACGAGTTGCTATCGTATACCCCGAAGCTGTAATGCGGCCGTCGGAGCGTCCCCCGTCTGGCCAAGAACGCTCCTCAACCCCCGTCGAGCCGACTCCAGGGAAGCGAGGCCGCTCGCTAGACTTCGCAAGGCGGCCTTCACAACAGTTGAAAAATTTCTTCTCCCCCAGAATCAACAACTTTCCAGAGCTCGCCCCGGCTGAGACGCCCCACCGCCCGTATTCTGGCCGAGGGTGCGCCGGTTCACGGTTCACCTTTAACGGTTCACGAATATGTACTGGTACAACACGCCGCTGCGCAAGCGGATCGAAGCTCTCGAGCGCCGCCTCCGCCCCGAGCCGCCCCTGCTCATCCGAGTAATCTGGCCGGCCGGAGGCGAAGTCTGGGAAATAGACAACACCGCCGCCGTGGAGAGACCCGTGGCGCGAACCTTCGGCCTGCCGCCTCACCCCTCATCGCAAGGCACGGACGAAACAGGCCAAGAAACCAACCCCAAGCCTACCCAGCCCGAGCCGCCCAAGAATCCGCGGCTCACCGTTCACCGCTCGCGGGCAGAACCCGACCCGGTCCTAGTCGGCCACGGGAGCACGATCACCTCGCAATCCTGGCCTGACGCCCACCCTTACGCCGATCAGAACCGCCTAGCCTCCCAACCATGCCGCCGCCTTCGCGCGCGTAACGCGCGCGATGCCGACATCCTGCCATTTCCTGACATCGCAGAAGCCCCGGTCAAACCGATCGGGGCATCAGCTTCAACACGGATGAAAAACAGTCGACGCCGGTGTACTGAATCGGGGACGACTAAAGGAGTTCGAGACGCCTCTGGCAATAGCGGTGCGTCGTATAATGACCGCTCAGCCGTGGCGGATGTCTGCCGGGCGAATGGAGGCAGTCATGAAATCTCGTGTGGTAATGATGCTGATCACGGCCAGCCTGGCCGCCGCTACGGCGCTGGCGCAGATTCCCGCCGGAGGCGTCGTGACCACCGGCGAGGCTCCGGCCACGCCTTGCGGCGTGACGCCAGCCTGTACGTCGGGCCTCCAGGTGAGGTCCTTCATGCAGACATGCGGGACGATCACCGCGCCGGACGGCAGCAAATGGGAACTGCCGGCGCCCATCGCCGACGGACCCGCCGCGGTGGATATCTACAACGACTGCACCGGCCAAGGCGACAACCCGAACTACCTGGAGCAGGTCAAGACGGTGGTGATCGATCCCGACGGCGTGGAAATAACCGGATACATCTTCGCCGACAACTACTACGAGCTGTGGGTCAACGGCAAGTTCATCGCCCGCGACTCGCTCGGGATGACGCCGTTCAACTCCACCATTGTGCGCTTCAAGGCAAAGTACCCAATCACATATGCGGTCAAAGCCGTGGACTGGGATACTCATCCCGGCATCGGTATGGAGTACGACCGCTACAACGTGGGCGACGGCGGCTTCATCGCCAGATTCAGCGATGGAACCGTCACGGGCTCGCACTGGAAGGTGGAGACGTTCTACATCGCGCCGCTCGGCGATCCCTCGTGCGTTAAGGTCAACAATGGCCGCGACTCCACCGGTTGTCCCGCCGAAAAGAGACGGGGCGGCAACAAGGCGCCCTGCGGCCTCGCCGATCCGCAGACCTGCAAAGCGCTCCTCTTCAAGATTCCGGACGACTGGACGGCTCCCAATTTCGACGACTCAGATTGGGCCAACGCCACGCTTTACACAGCCGACCAGGTGACCGGCACGCCGGGCTACAGGAGGCATGCGGACCTGTTCGACCCAGCTCGGTTCATCTGGACCCGCAATCTACTGCTGGATAACCTGGTGCTCGCCCGCTACACGGTGAACGCGCCGCCTAACTGAGTCCCGGAATCTCGGGTAGAATAACCTTGAGTTCTCAAGGTGAAGCTCCCCTACCTGTTCATCATTGCGGCGATCTTCTCCAACTCGCTTGGAGTGGGGATCAGCAACGCCGCCGAACATGTTCATTCCGTTGATGAAGTTCGACCGCTGCTAGAAACATACTGTCTCTCCTGCCACGGGCCCGCTGTTCAGCAGGCCAATCTTCGCCTCGACAACCTTTCAGCAGACCTCATTGAGGACCGGCGGGCCGCCGAGGTCTGGCGCAACGTCCTCAACAAGCTGCGGCGCGGCGAGATGCCGCCCAAGGGTGTTCCTCACCCCGGGCCGGAGCAGAAAGGCGGGGCCATTGCCGTATTAGAAGCCGCGGTCGACCGGGCCCTCGAGCAGCGCCGCAGCACCGAGGGCCGCACCGTCCTGCGCCGGCTGAATCGATCGGAATATCAGAACACCATGACGGACCTGCTCGGGTACGAGATGGACTACGTACGCGACATTCCGCCTGACAGCCTCTCACGCGACGGTTTTCGGAACAACGCGTCCGCCCTTCGCATGACCGCTATCCAACTCGAGTATTACCTCGAAGCTGCCCGTTCAGCGCTTAAGCGGGTCATTGTGAGCGAACCGGCCTCGGTCGTCGAGTTCCGCTACACCTTCGTCGAGAGCAACCTCGATCGCTGGAAGATCCCGGCGGAGCGGATTGCGAAAAACCTCGTCAGCCGCACCGACGCCTTCTTGGGACACATGAATCCCAGTTACCCCGAGGAGGGTGAGTTCCTTGTGAAGGTTACGGCAGCCGCCGAGTTGAAGCCGAACAAGGGTTTTCCGATCATGCAGGTTTCCGTCGGCTACCGGCCCGACACAGAGATCTTGTTTCGGACCGCCGGCACAGTCGAGCTGACCTCAAAGGAGCCTCGCACCTTTGAGTTTCGCGGCCATATGGAGAACTACCCCAAACCGGTTCGCGGGCAGAGCAAATTCCCAGGACTCGTCGTGCGCATCACGAACGTCTATGACGACGGTACGCCGCGCCCTCAAATGCAGACCCGGGAGATCGAGGACAAGAAGACGGGCAAGAAGAGGAAAGAGAGCTACTACGCCGAGGAGCCCGACTATCCGAAGGTCCGGGTCGATAAGGTGATCTTCACCGGCCCGCTCACCGAAGTATGGCCGCCGAGCTATCACAGTCGTATTCTCCATGACTCGGACCTTCGTGGGAGCGACCCTGCCGCCTATGTTCGTGAGGTTCTCGCCCGATTCATGACGCGCGCCTGGCGTCGTCCGCCTGAGCCCGAAGCCGTCAGCCGGTATGTCGAGTTCTTCGAGTCCCAGCACGAAGCGTTTCCGATCTTTGAGGAGCGCATGCGCGAAACTCTGGCGATGGTCTTGATCAGTCCGGAGTTCCTCTACCTGATGGAGCCCGACTCCGAGGACAAGCGACCACTCGATGCCTGGGAGCTGGCTTCGCGGCTCTCCTACTTTCTTTGGAGCACGATGCCGGACGAGCGTCTTCTTTCTCTCGCGAAAACGGGTGAGCTCCAGGACGCCGAGGTTCTCAGCTCGGAAGTCGAACGGATGATCGCCGACGAGCGCGCCTGGCGTTTCGCTGATGAGTTTCTCGGGGCCTGGCTCTATATCGACGCCATGGACCGCGTTGCCGTCAGCTCCGACTACCACCCAAACTTCACCGACTACCTCAAAACGCAGATGCGTGATGAGACGCGCCAGTTCTTCATGGAACTGCTGCGTCATGACCTCAGCGCTGCGAACTTCATAGACTCCGACTTCCTGATGCTCAACGAAACGATGGCGCGGCACTACGGCATCGAGGGCGTCTGGGGTTCGAGATTTCGACGCGTTCCCCTGGCTGCGGCATCGCCGCGGGGCGGGCTACTGACGCAGGCATCGCTATTAATGGGCAATTCGACCGGCGAAGACTCGCATCCAATCAAACGCGCCGTCTGGGTCCGCAAACGGCTGCTTGACGATCCCCCGCCCCCACCGCCCGCAAACGTGCCCGAGCTCGACAGCGAGAGCCCAGAAATGGCCGCGCTGTCGGTGAGAGAGCAGCTCCGGCAGCATCGCCGACAAGAAAGCTGTGCCTCTTGCCACATCGATATCGACCCGTGGGGAGTGGGTTTTGAGCACTTCGATGCCATTGGGCAATGGCGGGATGAGATTCGCCGTATGCGGCCGCGTCGCGAAGAGCCCCTGGATGCTGAGGCCGACAAGGACGCCGACAAGAAGAAAGAGCACGCCCCGCCCGAGTTCGACCTATTGCCCGTCGACGCGCGCGAAATTCTGCCCGACGGCGCCGAGATCGGCGGCGTCGACGACCTGCGCAATTACCTACTTAGTTCTCGTCGCGAAGATTTCGCTGGTACAGTCGTGCGCAAGCTGCTCGCTTACGCGCTCGGCAGATCGCTTGAGTTCACAGATCAGCCTGAGGCCGACCGACTGACCAAAGCCTTCCTTGATGACGACCTGAGGTTGCAAACCTTGATCGGTGAGGTCGTCGCTAGTAATCTGTTTCAGACAAAGTAGGGGTCGACGCAATCATGAAGTCAAAGCACCTGGATCGTCGCACTGTCTTGCGGGGCGCGGGAGTCGCCCTGGCCTTACCGTTCCTCGACTGTATGGCCGATGCGAAGTCGCAACAGGAGCCTCCGCGGCGCTTCTGCTCCTTCTATTTCCCCTACGGCATAGCGTTGCCCAAGGTAGATTCCGAGCATGCCCACTGGCGCTGGTTTCCCAACGGAGGCGAGCGGGACTTCCGCTTCACAAGAACGCTCGAAGTCCTCGAGCCTCTACGTAATGAAATCACCATCTTGCAGGGCCTCTCGCATCCCCAATGCCGCGACATGGGCGCGCACGACACGGGCGACACTTTCCTAACGGGAAGCAAGCTCGCCGGCAAGTTCCTCAAGAACACCATTTCGGTCGATCAGGTCGCCGCTGCGTCGATCGGACACCTTTCGCGCTACCCGTCGATGGTACTTTCCACCGACGGCGGCGTCGGCGAGCCGACCCGTGCTAGCACGATGTCCTACAACGAAAACGGGCATCCGATCTCTGCCCTCAACTCGCCCCGAACGGTGTTCAACCGCCTCTTCGGCTCGGCTGACCCAGACCTTGATCAAGAGCGCCGCTCGCTTCAGAGCTCGGCCAGCATGCTCGACCGGATCGGCGACCACTCGAAGCAGGTGCGTCGTGATCTCGGCGCCCAGGACCAAGTAAAGCTCGACGAGTACCTCGAATCCGTGCGCGCCATCGAGAAGCAGGTCGAACGCTCGCAGGCCTGGCTAGATATTCCCCGGCCAGAGCTCACCGACGCCGACCGCGAGATGCTCGATCTCGATGCCGACGACGAAGCGCCGAAGCAGCTCATGCGGACCATGTACGACCTCATTTACTTGGCTTTCCGCACCGACTCGACGCGCATCATGACCTACCAGATCGGAAGCATGGGCGACTTCTCTTCGAAGGCCGGCAAGTTTCCGCAGCTATTGGGATTCGCGGGCACGCTCCACCGCCTTGCTCACGACTCCATGGAGAAGAAGACTGGCGGAGTCGAGAACCTCGGCAAATGGGATCGCCACATGGCGGGCGAGTTCGGCGCATTTCTCGAGCGATTGCACTCAACCCCGGAAGGGGACGGGACGCTGCTCGACAACACTCTGGCCTTCTACGGTAGCAGCAACGCCGAGACTCACAACAACAGGAACTATCCGCTCATTCTCGCCGGCGGGCGCGGTATGGGGATGAGGCCCGGTCGCTTCCTCAAGTTCGGCGAAGAGACGCCTCTGTCGAACCTGTTCGTCACGGCGCTCGATCGGCTCAAAGTCCCAACAGATGGGTTTTCAGACAGCACGGGCGAGATGTCCGAGCTGTACGCCTGACCGGTGCCGGCCGCTGTCCGCACGGCCCAGCTTCTCAGCGGTCAACCGTCAGCGCATGTGTTGCCGAAACGGCTAAGCGCGTACAGCGTTGGCCCAGATGTGAAGCGCTGGGTCACTTGCAGGTTTTTACCGGGAGCCTTGTTATACTTACGGAACCTCGATAGAGTCTTGACATTTGCTCCGGATGCCATTCCGTAGATCGCTGCTCTGTCCGCTCGTTATTCTCATTGCGTCTTGCCTTCTCACAGCGAAGACGCCATGGTTCTCTGACGATCTCTATCTCGTTGACGTCTGGCAAACAGAAGATGGGCTGCCCCAGAACTCCGCAACATCGATAACGCAGACCCCAGACGGTTATCTCTGGTTCGGGACCTTCAACGGGCTTGTGCGTTTCGACGGTCTTCGGTTCACCGTCTTTCATCCGGACAACACCCCTGGGTTGCCAAGCGCGCCGGTGTTTGGCGTCCATGCGGACTCGGGCGGAAGACTTTGGGTGGCGACCGACAAGGGGCTTGCGCTACTAGAAGACGGACATTGGACCAATGTGCCGACAGATTGGCCTCACGGAGCGTTTGTGAATTCGTTTGCTGAGGACGCCGATGGAGTCGTCTACCTTGGCATGCGGTCCGGACGAGTCCTTCGGTTAGAGGACGGCCGGTTCGAGGAATTCTCAAGGATTCCAGTCGCTCGGGCGTCCCTCGCATTTGACAACCGCGGGATCCTCTGGGGTGCGACAAACGAGAGCTTCGGTTTCTTCAAAGGCAGAACTTGGACTGAGGTTGAGAAGTCCGAGAAACACAGCTACATCGGACTGACGGCGTCACGTGGAGGAGGCGTCCTGCTTCACGATCAAACAGGGTTACGCAAGTTCGACAACGACCGATGGAGCAAGCGCATCAAACGAGCCTCTAACGACGACCACCGAGGCCCGGTTCAAGAAGACGCGGACGGGAATGTATGGGGCGCTACGTTCTCCGCGGGCCTGTTTCGCTACGGCATAGATGGAACAGTTCGGCACTATGCGGTCGGGCGAGGCCTTTCCAACGAATCCATCCGCGCGGTGTTCGAGGACCGCGAGGGGAACGTCTGGGTCGGCACGGATGGCGGGGGACTTCTTCGCTTCAAGCCGACCGTCTTCCGGAGCTTCGGTTTGGAGAACGGACTGGAGAAGTCCGTCATCAAGTCTCTGGCGGAACATCCTGACGGCGGATTCTGGGTAGCGACTCATGGCGGGGGATTGAGTGTTCTATCGCCTGAGACCGCCGCTGCGAGGTCGGCAGCGAAAGATGCGCCGTTATGGGTGAGGTCATTGTTAACGACCCGCGACGGAACGACTTGGGTTGGCTCGGCTCGCGATGGACTTGTTCGAGTGCGAAACGGTTCAGTGCAAAGGGTGGTTCTCGACAAAGACACTGCGATCACGGTCTACGCTCTTTACGAAGACCGCGACGGGGCGGTGTGGATTGGTACCGATCACGGTCTGTTCCAGTTCGGTGACGGCCGTCTTCGGCATTGGAGCGGAGCGGAAGGGCTGAGCGGTCTCGATGTGCGAGCGATCACTGAAGATGGAAGTGACGGGCTTTGGGTGGGAACGTACGACGCTGGCCTGTTCCGCTTTCAATCAGGACACATCCAACCGATTCTCGCCGATCAGCTCGGCTCAGACCGCATTTGGAGTCTAAGGCACGATACCGACGGGACCCTTTGGATCGGAACCTTTGGGCGGGGCCTTGCCCAGCTCCGGGACGGGACAGTAGTCCGGTTCGATGAGTCCGACGGATTGCCGGCGAGAAATGTCACCGCCATCCTAGACGACGGGAACGGTTCCCTTTGGCTCGGATCAAACCGCGGCGTCATTCGTTTGAAACGTGACGAGCTGGAAAGCTATGCCTCAGGCGCGAGTTCTCGTTTGCGATTGCGCCAGTTCACGACGAGTGACGGCCTTCCCACGATAGAGTGCTCCGGCGGGAGCCAACCGAATGCGATTCGAGACGAGCAAGGTCGTCTTTGGTTCGCGACGACCCGCGGTCTGGCTGTGGTCGACCCGACAGAAACGCCGCGAAACGTTCAGCCTCCGTTGGTGCACCTGGAGGAGTTGTGGGCTGACCAAGCTCCCCACGATTTCAAGGCGCAGTTTAGCCTGCCGCTCGGGGCGCGCGACGTAGAACTCGGCTTCGGCTCGTCAATGCTTCGAAGCCCGGCGGAGGGCCGCATTCGTCTTAGACTCTCCGGCCTGGATGAGCGGTGGATTGACGTTGGAGATCGCAGAACGGTCCGCTACACAAACTTGAAACCAGGCGAGTATCGGTTCGAGGCCGTCGCCGCTAACGAAGACGGCGTGGAAGGTCCCACGGCAGCGATGGAATTTGAGGTCCCCCCCTTCTTCTCCGAGATGGCGACGGTGCAACTGAGCGGCTGTGCGCTGTTGGGTCTAGTACTCTTCGGCGGCTATCGATATCGTGTCCAGCGCGTAGAAAAGCGAAACCACGCGCTCGCCGCCGGAGATTTCAGAACGGAAACAAGCTCAGGCGGAGCTGAGGCGGTTTCGGACTCTGATGGACCAAGCCGAAGACGAGCTCTTTATCGTCGATGCGCACCACGGCGGCTTGATTGACTTCAATGCTACAGCGGCTAGGCGGCTCGGCTACGAGGGTCGTCAAATGTCCGGAATGCGCCTCGGAGAGATTCTTGGACTGCAGCTTCCCTACACAGTCATGAACGTGCTGCAGGCCCTCCCGCAGTCCGGACAGAGGACTTCACTATCCGGCTCTCAGCGCCGCCGCGACGGCACAGAGTATCCCGTTGAGGCAGCCTTCTCCTACTACCAACACGAAGATCAAGACTATGTTGTGGCGGTCGTTCGAGACGTCACGGACCGGAAGAAGGCCGAGAGAGAAACCACTCGGCTACACCGACAACTCGAACAGTCTCAGAGAGCGGAGGCGCTGGCCGCCCTGGCGGGCGGAATCGCACACGACTTCAACAATATCCTCACTTCGATCTCGGGCTTCGCCCGTCTTGCGTATGATGATTCTCCCGCGGAAGCAAGCCAGAGAGAGTCCCTTAATGAGGTCCTGCAAGGTTGTGATAGAGCGGCCAAACTGGTCAGTCAAATCGTTGCTTTCGGCCGGCAGGAGCAACAAGCGCACCAGTCCGTGGACCTCGCGGTCCTGATCGAGGAGGATCGACGACTCCTCGCCGCTTCGCTACCCGCCACGGTTGACCTACGAATCGAAGCCCAACCAAGTGTTGGCTTCGTGTTCGCCGACCCGTCGATGCTCCATCAAATCGTGATGAATCTGTGCACTAACGCTCACCAGGCCATGGGGCCGAAGGGCGGCCAGCTCGACGTCGTGGTACAGGGCGTGAAGCTTCCGAACGGGACAAGAGCTTCGGAGGCGCCGGACTTGCCGCCGGGCTCGTATGTGGCGTTGAAGGTTTCCGATACAGGCCCTGGCGTTGATCCGCGTCATCGCGAGAAGATCTTCGAACCATACTTCACTACTAAGGTCGGAGGCCAGGGTACTGGACTGGGGCTTTCAGTGGTTCACGGCATCACGAAGAGTTTGGGTGGGGACATCGTACTGGAGAGCGGTCACGGAGCTGGAGCGACGTTTGTCGTCTATCTCCCAACGACCCAGCGATCGCCGCAAAGCACCCAGCCGGACACAGGCCTGCCGCGAGGCGAAGAGAGTGTACTCTTTGTCGACGACGAAGAGGTGATAACGCGTCTAGGTCGACAGCTTCTAGAGAGACTCGGATACAGAGTCTTCGCGTATTCCGACCCTAAGCTTGCCTTAAAGGATTTCGTCAGTCGTCCCCAAGAGTTCGACCTCGCTCTCGTCGACGTTACGATGCCTCGAATGACTGGGCTTGAGCTCCTCGGCAAGCTCAAGCGCTGTCGTCCGGATTTGCCCGTCTTGCTGGTTACCGGGTATAGCGACCTCGTGGATCGAGATAAGGCGCGAGTCTTGGGGGCGGAGGATCTCCTCGCGAAACCCCTATCTTTGGAGATCTTGGCCCAGACGATTCGCAGCGCTCTCGATACTCGCAAGAGCGCATAGCCGAAAGAGGCCGACGAACTCGGAACAAGAGCGGCTGTCGCCAAAGGACACGCCCTGCAGCCGCCGCAACCAGTTTCTCGCTCCCTCCACAGCGAGAGCGTCGGATCCCTAATGACACCGCCATTTTGCGACACGGCTCGAGAACCCCGACATTGCCGTCAGGTGTCCCTGGACGAGCGCGATGAGATACGATCGGACTGCGGACAGGAGCTTGGCGGCAGAATTCCGACTCCCTCTTCGATCGCATCCATCAGCTACAAGATCTTGAAACTTTGGGCTGGCCGTCTTGGGGTTGCGCGCGCAGTCTAGGATAGGAGCAGCCGTGCAGTCGATGCCCTCCCCAACAAGCCTCCTTCTGTCAGCCCTGTTGGCATGCGCCTCGACGGCTTTCGCACAGACCGAACAGCAAGGTTCGGCGCACTTCAGCGAGCACTGCGCGGTCTGCCACGGAGCTGCCAGCGAGGGAGCTTCGGCCCCGGACCTGACCAACCCGCGCTGGCAAGCTGAGAACGACGACGCACGGATCGACCGCCTGATCCGCGATGGCGTTCCGGGCCGTGCAATGCCCGCCTTCGCTGAAAAGCTTGACGTCACGGCCCGCTCGTCGATCATCGCCTATCTGCGGAGGTTGTCGGAACGTGCTGTGCAACCTACGACCGAAGCCCAGGCGCCGGAGATTCACGTCGGCGGCGAACGCCTTCTTCACGCCGACGACGACCTCGACAACTGGTTGATGTACGGACGCGACTACGGCAACGGGCGCTTCAGTCCGCTCAGCCAAATCGAACGAGAGAACGTTCGAAATCTCGTACCGGCTTGGAGCTTCCAGACCGGCGTTCCGGACGGCCTGCACGCGAGCCCGCTCGTGGCCGACGGCGTGATCTTCCTGAGCACGGCCTGGAACCACGTTTTCGCCATCGACGCGCGCAGCGGTGCGGAGCTCTGGTATTATCGCCGGTCGTTGCCCGAGGAGCTCAAGTACTGCTGCGGCCCGGTCAACTGGGGCGTGGCGATCCTAGACGACACGCTATTCCTGGGTACGCTCGACGCACACCTCGTTGCCATCGATGCGCGTACAGGACGGGTGAAGTGGGATATCGAGGTCGGCAAACCACAGGACAATCTCAGCATCAAGTCCGTCCCGCTGGTCGTCAAAGACAAAGTCCTCGTCGGTATCGCCGGAGGGGACTTCCCCAGCCGCGGATTTATCGATGCCTATCAGGCAGAGAACGGACAGCGGGCATGGCGATTCTACACCGTGCCGGACAAGGGTGAGCCCGGCGCGGAGACGTGGAGCGGGGATTCGTATAAGACCGGCGGCGGTGGCGCATGGGGCGTGGGTTCCTACGATTCTGAGCTCAACCTTGTCTATTGGGGCGTCGGTCAGCCCTATCCCGACTATGACGGCGACGCCCGCGAAGGCGACAACCTTTACACCGATTCTGTGGTCGCACTCGACCCTGCCAGCGGCGCGCTGCGTTGGCATTTTCAGTACACCCCGCACGACATGTGGGACTGGGACGGCGTAAACGAGCTCGTCTTCGCGGAGCTGGAACGCGAAGGCAAGCAAGTGAAAGCGTTGCTTCACGCGGACCGCAACGGGCATCTCTATGCGCTCGATCGGACTACCGGGCGGTTCCTCTACGCCGAGCCCTTCGTGCGCGTTACTTGGAACAAGGGCTTCGATAACAAGGGTCGGCCGATCTTCGATCCGACGGCATACCCAACCTACGAAGGCGTTGAAGTATGCCCGGGCGCGGCAGGCGGAAAGGAATGGAACGCCATGGCCTACGACCCCGGTCGGCGCTTGGTCTTCGTCCCGGCGATCGAGAATTGCGCTGTGTTTACCAACTACGGCGTCAAGGCAAAAGCCCAGGGCCGAGAGCCGGGCTCAAGCGGCTTCCGTTATCTCGCGGGGAAAGCCTACGGCAAGGTAATGGCGATTGACGCCGACACGGGAAAACCGGCCTGGGAGGTCAAGATACGGACTCCGGCCGGAGGAGGCGTTCTGGCGACTGCCGGCGGGCTCGCGTTCACCGGCGACGCAGAGGGAAACCTGCTCGCTTACGGCTCGGACACCGGCGAAGAATTGTGGTCGTTCCAGACGGGCTCGGGCATTCGAGCGGCGCCGGTCACTTACCGGCTAGACGGCGTTCAGTACATCGCAATTGCGGCGGGCATGGGAGGAGCGGTACGCGGCTATACTGGTCCAGGCGCCCCGTGGATGGCCAATCATCGAGGCGGGGGTGCGTTGTTCGTGTTTCGGCTTTTTGAGCCGAACGCTTCGAGTTCGTTCCATGGTGGGGCGAAGCGCTGATCCGGCTGGGTCGCGGAGTGCGCAAGGAGGAATAGATGCGAAAGCTCCGTTTCTTAGCTGTGATTTATTCCCTCTATGTTGGAGTGCTGTGGGCCTTCCTGGGAGCGGATCTCAAAGCGCAGTCGACACACCCATTCATCCCTGCAGATTTCCGAGTTCCGTTGAAGTTGGAGACTGAAAAGTTTCGTCTTCGAATGTTGAAGGTCAACGACGTCGTAAAGGACTACGACGCTGTGATGACCAGCGTCGCTCGGCTGAAGAACGTGTTTAGGCCCAATGGCAAGTGGCCGACCGGCCTAACCTTTGAACAGGACCTTGTCGACCTTGGGTGGCATCATAGAGAGTTCCAACGACGAACATCGTTTGCTTACACGGTCATGAGCCCGACGGAATCCCAGTGCCTTGGCTGCGTTTACATCAACCCGACTCGCAAGCGCGGGTATGACGCCGCCGTCTATCTCTGGGTAAGAGATAGCGAATTTGAGAAGGGTCTAGACCCTATCCTGTTCGACGCTGTTAAGAAATGGATCGCGAGTGACTGGCCGCTCGAGAAAGTAGCGTACCCCGGCAGAACAGTCGACTGGAACTCCTGGCAGGCAATACCAGAACTTCCTCGCTAGGCGAGTTTGCGCGTGCGGCAGAGGATCGGAACCTAATCACCATGATCAAAATTCAGACACTGGGCCGGCTCGGTTTAGCATGGTCGTTAGCGCTGTTCCTGCCGGCGCTGGTCGCCGCCGAGGACGGGCAGGCGCATGTCACGATTCGGGCCGATGTCGCGCAAGCGGCCCCTGAGTGGGCGCTGCTGGAGCGCCGTTTGATCGAGACCATGAATCGCGCGGGCAAAGAGTTCGTCGAGACGTACGCCCTGCCTGACGGAACGTTGCGATGGAAGGAGCGGTACGAGGGAGGAATGAACTCCTCCGACGACGCCTACGAGGCGTTCCGCGGCTATTCGCTCCACTACGTCTTAGGCGGCTCGCACGAGTTGGACACGCTTCACCGCCACGTCTGGGAAGGCATCACACGGCAGTTCAGCCGCTACGGACAGATATATCGCGAATTTGACAGCAATTGGGATTGGATGCACCACGGCGAGGGGTACGTGTCGTTCTATCCGATGGGCATGGCGGATCCGCGAGATCAGAAATTCCGCGAGCGAGCAGTCAAGTTCGCGGCCATGTACATCGGCGAAGACCCCGAAGCGCCGAACTACAACCCTGATCTGAAACTAATGCGGGCTTCGATGAACGGCAGTCGCGGCCCGAAGATGGAATGGAACAAGCGAGATTGGATCCCGACGAACGCTAACCTCCTCTATTATCCGCTGCCCTTCGACGACATCCCTGGCGTTGACACGCCCACGGGGTGGATCAACGACCACCCTGACAACGACCAGTTCGAGTCCATCGTCACAACGATGAGCGATCGGATGGCCAGAGGGGATGTTCCCATCAACCTCACCGCCGCGCCTCTAATAGCCAACGCCTTTTTGTATACCGGAGGCGATAAATACCGTCGTTGGGTCACCGACTATCTAGGCAAGTGGATTGAGTTGACGAAACAGAACAACGACGTCACGCCGGACAACGTCGGCCTGAGCGGCAAGATCGGCGAGCACACCGAGGGAAATTGGTGGGGCGGGTATTACGGTTGGAAGTGGCCTCGAGGCGGTACAGACATCGTACTCGCCTCTTTGACCGCAGCCAAAGTCGCGTTCTTGCTGACCGGCGAGAAACACTGGTTCGAACTGCCTCGAAGCCAGATGAAGGTCATGAGGGACCGCGGCAAGGTTGTCGACGGAGTCCCTACGGTTCCAATTCGCTACGACAACACCGATGGCTGGCACCATTTCGTTCCGGAAACATCGGCTCCCTATGTACATCTCTGGCAGATGACGCAAGCCGAGAACGACTGGAAGCAGGTCGAGCGCCTGGCCGAAGCGCAGAAGGCCAAGGGCGCCTTGCGCGATGCGGATCTCCGCTGGGCCTATTTCGTCAAGGGCGAGAATGCTACATATCCTGAAGAAGCCTTTCGCGACGCCTTGCGATATGTGAAGACGAGGATGGACCAGGTGTTGAAGGAGCAAGGAGATCCGGAAACCTGGTACGACGCAAAGTGGCTAGCGCTCGACCCGATCCCGACCGACAGCCTCGTCAGGCTGACCGTTGGGGGTGTTCCGGTCCACAAACGAGGCGAAATGCTTCATGCACGGCTGCGGTACTTCGATGCGGAGCGCCTCGAGCCGGGCCTTCCTCAAGGGGTGTCCGCGCTAGTCACGAGCTTCAAAGAGGACGTCGTCGAAGTCGACCTAGTGAACACAAACCTGTTTGAGCGGCGGCAAGTCATTGTCCAAGCCGGCGCCTATGGAGAAGATCGAATCGATGAAGTCGCGTACACTGACGCGCAAGAAGCCCAGTCGCTTAAGACGGTTTCTGTCGGCAGTTCCTACTTAAAGGTAGACATGGACCCTGGAGCCGGAACACATCTGCGAATCCGTACGAGACGGCACTCCAACACACCGACTTACGAGTTCCCGTGGCGGCGGAATGTGGGGTCGCGCTGATGATCAAGTCCATGGTTCAGAAACTGTGGGTCTTGCTGCTGTGCCTGCCGGCCTACGCCCAAATGGGCTCGCCAGGCGGGGGCGATACCCAAGCCATCGCACTCCACCCTACGAAGCCCGAGATCATCTACGTCGGTGCCGCCAAAGGTCTTTGCAAAACAACGCGCGGAGGCCAAGACAACTGGCCATCGACGGGACTTGCCCATCTGGGACCGAGAAGCATCGTGCTCGACCCTACTGACCCGGACGTCATCTACACGGGAACCTACGAGATGGGCGTCTACAAGAGCACGGATGCCGCGGGATCATGGAAGGCCGCGAACAAGGGGCTCACGAACGGCAAGATTCGCGGATTAGGGATCGATCCCACGAATGGACAAACCATCTATGCCGGGACCGACGGCGGCGGTGTGTTCAAGTCGACCGACGGCGGCGACTCATGGCGCGAGGTGAACCGCGGGTTGATCGACAAGACTCTGCGCACTCTCATCGTTGACGGCCGAGCCCCCAAGACGCTCTATGCGGGCACCTGGCACGGCGTTTACAAGACGACTGACGGCGGAGAGAGTTGGATGGCCAACACCGAAGGACTATACGATATCGATGTGCGGGCTCTTGCGATCGACCCGGCTAACTCTCAAATCCTCTATGCGGCGACCGATCCGGGCGGCGTGTACCGTTCGACAGATGGGGGCTGGACGTGGGCTCTTGGCGAGAGACCGCTAATCCAGCACATCCTCGCCCTGGCTGTCGATCCGCACAACCCTACCCACGTCTACGCCGGGACAAAAAAGGGCGTGTTCGAAAGCACGGACAGCGGGCAGAGCTTCCACGTAGCCGGACTGCAATGGTCCAATCGCACCTGGACCCTCGTATTCGATGCCAGAACGACGCCGGCGACCCTCTACTACGGCGGTGAGGGCGGGGTGCTGAAGACGACGAACGGCGGCAAGTGGTGGGACGTAACCGGACCCCAAAGGAAATGACGGCCAACCTAGCAGGCCTACACAGTCTCCAAGGGCTTCACGCCAACGAAGTCTTCGGCCCTTCCCTATAATTGCTTACGAGGATCCGACGATCGCGATGGGGAAACTACCGGATGCGGCTGCATCTTCACCACCGGCCGATTTCAGCCGACGAGCATTCGTAGAGAAGCTCTGCGGAGGCCTCGGCGCGGTGGGGCTCAGCGGCATGCTCGCCTCGGAGCTGAGCGGCGCCGTCTCCCCGACCGGACCGCACTTCGCACCCTCCGCGAAACACGTAATCTTCCTTTTTCTCACCGGCGGGCCGTCGCACATCGACATGTTCGACCACAAGCCGGCTCTCGAGAAGTACGCCGGCCAGAGGCCCAACTCAGCGGACCTGCGAACCGAACGTATGACCGGCGGCCTGCTGCCTTCGCCGTTCGAATTCCAGCAACACGGTCAGAGCGGCATTGAAGTGAGCGAGCTCTTGCCGAACTTGGCGGGCATCGTCGACGAACTGTGCGTCATCCGCTCGATGTACACCTTCAACCCAACGCATACGCCGGCGCGGAATCTCATGCACTCGGGCAACATCGCCGCCACGCGGCCGAGTCTTGGAGCATGGCTCTCCTACGGACTGGGCAGCGAAAACGAAAACCTGCCAGGCTTCATAGCCCTAAGCCCCTCGCCTCGCGGCAGTCAACTGTGGCGCTCAGGGTTTCTCCCGGCAGAGCACCAGGGGACACACCTCAACCACGCTGAAACCGACCCTGAGACGATGATTCGGTATCTGCGCAACGGCAAGCTCGATGCTAGCGCGCAACGTCAACAGCTCGATCTGCTCTCTGCCCTGAACGAAGAGCACCATGCCTCCGTCGGGCAGGACGCCTTTCTGGAATCGCGCATCCAGGCGATGGAGACGGCCTATCGAATGCAGTTCGAGGCCCTGGACGCGTTTGACGTTCGGGCGGAGCCGGAGAAAGTTCGCGAGGAGTACGGCTCCACTCCGTTCGCCAACGGCTGCCTGCTCGCCCGCCGGCTGGTAGAAAAGGGCGTCCGCTACGTACACGTCTACTATGGTCCCGGCCAGCCCTGGGACGACCACAAAGAGATCAATAAGAACCTTCGCGAACGTTGTCCTGACATGGACCAAGGCGCCGCCGCGCTGATCCGCGACCTCAAACAGCGCGGACTGCTCGATGAGACGCTGGTTGTCTGGGGCGGAGAGTTCGGGCGTACGCCGGTTTCGGAGTCCGGCGACGGGCGCGACCACAATCCCTACGGCTTCACGATGTGGATGGCGGGCGGGGGCGTTCGCGGAGGTGTCAGCTACGGCGCCACCGATGAGTTTGGTTTCCAAGCGGTTGAAAAGCGAGTCAGTATTCATGACTTGCACGCCACCATCCTCAACCAACTCGGGCTCGATCATGAGCGGTTGACTTACCGCTATGCCGGTCGAGATTTCCGTTTGACCGACGTTCACGGGAACGTGTTGACGGAGCTGCTGGCATGATGCGCCTGGCCCTCCTACTGGCTGCAACAGCTGTCATCTCCTCGGCCCAGAGTCCTGAGATCGAACATTTCGAGCGGAAGATTCGCCCGGTACTGGTTGAGCAATGCGCAGCATGCCACTCCCCAGCGATGGAAACGCCGATGGGCGGCTTGCGAGTGGATTCCCGCGACGCCCTCCGGCGCGGCGGTGCCTCGGGTCCTGCTCTTGTACCCGGACAACCAGAGCAGAGCTTGCTGCTGAAGGCGCTGCGTTATCAGGATCCGACGCTAAAGATGCCGCCGACGGGAAAGCTGCCCGATCGGGTAGTTGAGGATTTTGAAGCCTGGATTTCCTCTGGGGCCCAAGACCCTCGAGAAGAGGAGACCGTCGAGTCCGCGAAGCCTGCGAAAGCCTCCGGCCCGGGTACGCCAATCGAAGAGGGGCGCCGTTGGTGGGCTTTTCAGCCCCTGGCTGAGTTGCCGACTCCAGACTATGTTCGCCGGGGTTGGGCGCGACGCAAAGTTGACGCGTTTGTAATCGCCCGACTCGAAGAAAACGCTCTTGAGCCATCGCCGGAAGCTGACCGCCGCACATTGATCCGACGCGCTACGATCGACCTGACCGGGCTGCCGCCGAGCTACGAAGAAATCGAGGCGTTTGCCGCTGACCCCTCACCCACGGCGTACGAAGAGCTGATCGAACGCCTTCTGGCTTCGCCACACTACGGGGAGCGCTGGGGTCGCCATTGGCTCGACATAGCGCGTTGGGCCGAAGACCACCCCACCAGCGAGGCGACGAATAGGCCGCACGAGTTCGCCTGGCGCTATCGGGATTGGGTGATCGAAGCCTTCAACAAAGACATCCCCTACGATCGGTTCATCCGGATGCAGTTCGGCGCCGACCTGATGCCGGGTTTCGAGCCGTCCGACATGCGGGCGCTCGGATACATCGGCAACTCGCCGATGTATCACAAAGACCGGCGACTCTCGCGCGACGTGATCGAAACGCTGTCAAGCGATGATTGGGACGAACGAGTGGACGCCGTCTCGCGCGGACTGCTCGGTCTCACCGTTGCCTGCGCCCGCTGCCACGACCACAAATTCGATCCGATAACGGCCGAGGACTACCACGCATTGGCGGGTGTGTTCGCGAGCCAGTGGCTCGTGAAACGGCCGATCGTCGATATGGATCCAGCGGTTGCCGAGAAACTCGTCTGGGACCACGAGAAGCTATACCGCGTCAAAGGCGAGTACGGCAATCTCAAAGAGCTAAGCACCATCGCCGAGGATCTGCATCCGCGCATTGAGGCGATGAAGCCGGTGATCGATGAGCTTGAAGCGCGTCTGGCCAAAGACCACACGCCGATGACTCATGCCGTCGTCGATTGCGGAGTCTGGATCGACGGCAGCACGCCAACGGTCACTTGGATCGACCTTCGCCCAGGCACCCCCCGCGACCTGCCGGTGTTCATCCGCGGTAATGTTGCCAACCCAGGCAAGATCGTGCCGCGGCGCTTCCTGACGGTGTTCTCAACCGGCGAGCCCGAACCCTTCCGACAAGGCTCCGGACGATTGGAGTTGGCCGACAAGATCGTCGGCGTGGCGGGACCGCTGGCCGCGCGCGTGTGGGTGAACCGCGTCTGGGGTTGGCACTTCGGCGCGCATTTGGTTCGCACTCCGTCCGACTTTGGGACCCAGGGGCAGCGACCGACACACCCGGAACTTCTGGACGATTTGGCCGCCCGCTTCGTGCACAACGGCTGGTCGCTCAAATGGCTGCACCGCGAGATCATGCTTTCAGCAACCTATCGACAAGCAAGCCGCCCCATCGATACGGCTCAGCAAGCTGACCCGACCAACCGTTGGCTGTGGAGAATGAACGCACGCCGGCTGGAGATCGAAGCCTGGAGGGACGCCATTCTACAAGCGTCGGGAGAGCTGAAGCTGACCATCGGCGGGCCGTCGGAGGCTATCGACGCCGAAGGTCCCGCACGGCGGTCAGTCTATTCGAAGATCAGCCGCGGCCGGCTCCATCCGCTGCTGCAGCTCTACGATTTTCCCACCGCGACGCAGCACAGCCCCCAGCGCCAGGTCACCACGACTCCTCTGCAACAGCTCTTCGTGCTCAATAGCGCCTGGATGCAGCATAGGGCTGAACGGTTGGCTTCGCGCGCTGATCATCTCTTGGAGCCGAACGCCAAGGTCGCCGAGCTCTATCGTCTGACTCTTGGCCGGACGCCGAACCCACGTGAGATCAAGCTCGCTCTCACATTCCTGAGCCGGCGAGAATCCGCTCTCGGCCACAAGCCTTGGGCGGAGTACGCTCAGGTCCTTATTGGATTCAACGAGCTGGCCTATCTCGACTGAGTCTGCCGCCCAATCCAGTCAATAGCCGCTAAGGAACGTCTGTCGAGAGGTTGTTGGCAACGAGAGCGGCGCCGTCCTCGATCTCGGCCACGCCCGCCCAGGAGTTGCTCGCAACCGCGTTGTCGCCGCCGCCAGTCACCTTCACCGCAACTCCGGTTTCCTGCCCAGAGTCGATCAATGAGTTCGCCAGCCGTGAATTGCGACAGCGGTCAAACCAGACGCCCGCGCCGCGGAAGTTGACCACCGTCGCGCCGGTCACGTTCACGCGCCGGCAACGCTCGAACAACACCGCTGCCTTCGCCGCCAGGCTCCCATTCGAATGCAGGCCGCTGAGAGTGCAGTCAGCCGAGTCGCGAAATACGATTCCGTTGGCGCTGTCGGCAGGGCGGTAGTCGGGGTTACGATCGAAGACATTAGGTCCGACGACTATGTTCGAGCTGCCTTCAACCAGCAGGTCGTGCTGGAAGCCCTTCCAAAAGGAGTTGCCGGTAATCGAGACGCCGCGAACATGGGCGAGGTGGACGTTGATCATAACGTCGCTAAGAGCATTGTCGGCGATCGAGAAATAGCCAATCTTGATCGGCTGATCGACGCGTCCCTGAAAGCGGATATTGGCGGAGCCGGGAGAGTCGTGGTTGTGCTGCAAAGTGCAGCCGGTGACGGCCCCTTCCCTCACCGTACCCTTACTGACGTCGATCAGAATATTGGCGGCAGGTGGGCCGTCGGGGTCCATATTGCTCTCGATATCGCACGTACCGACCTGCAGGTTGCGCACCTCGCTTTCGCGGACGACGATTCCTCCGCCCCCGTTGTAGCTGATGTGGCAGTTTGAAACGTTGATCTGGTGCAGATTCACCTGCTCCAGCAAAAGGCCCGCGCCGCGGTTGTCGTAGAGGTGGCACTCGGAGACGATCACGTTGCGGTTGCGGCCCGTCAACAGGATGCCGTGAAGCGCCCGGCGCACAGCGACGCGGGTGACGGTAGCCTGCATGGTCCCCTGAAACTCGAGCCCAATGGCCGAGGGGTTCGCTCCGAGAATCTCAAAGCCGTCAACAAGCGGCATCCGCTGCCGTGTCCAAACGTTCTCTTCCACAGTCGGCGGATCGGCTGTGCCCCCGTGCGTGCCGACGAGACGAAAAGCGGGGCCGGGGGCGTCCATGATGATCGTGGCCGCTCCCTCGCCGACGATCGAGAGCGGCCCCTGGCGATCCAGGTCGAGCGTAACGGTCTTGGTGAGCCGGTACCGCCCGGCAGGCAGCCGGATAGATCCGGGGCCCTCATCGGCGGCTCGCTGAAACGAACCCGTGTCATCGGCTGCTCCATCCCCGACGGCTCCGAAATCGCGCACCGAGCGAGTGGCGGCAACAGCGCGCGCGGGCACCAGGGCGAGAGCGAAAAGTAGAATCGAACGACGGGTCATCGGCTCAGTCCGAAATGCCTTCCGAAGAAAGCCGCAATGTCATCATCCATCTGGAAACGCCTGGGGCGGCGCCGCAATTATACCGCCGGCTGCGCTGTCAGCTCGCGTCGGCCCTCACCAGAGTTCTCCAAAAAGCATCCAAGCCGACGCGGCTAGGAAGATCGCAGCCCAAACCGCGGGCCTCTGAATCAGGGAGACCCGGCGCCCCCGACTTTTCTCGGCATGGATCGCCGGCATTTCTTTGCGGCTACGCTCCAGCCAAGTGTCGCCGGCCGACTCGATCGCGGCGTTCGACCCAGAACCCAAAGTCAATCCGGGAATCTCATCCGGGGTGGCGCATCCACGCACCAAGCTGTAGGCGACCATCGCCGTCGCAGGAATCGCCAAGCCCCATAAATAGGCCCACCAAGGGCTAGTCCACCAAATCGGAAGATCGAAGCTGAGCCTATCCGCGCCAAACGAGCTGAGGCCGTATAGGATGCCGGCTATCAACCCAACCGCCCCAGACCTCTTATGCGCACGTGTCAATGCACCCATAAGAGTGACCGAGCAAAGAGGCATCACAGCAATGCTAGTCAGCCTCATGTAAAGCGCGACCATGCCGTCCCCCAGGAAGGGAACGTAGCCGAACGAGATCGCAAGCACCACCAACGTCGCCCAACGGGAGACCCGCAGATAGTGTCTGTCGTCGGCCTTCGGAACGAAGAATCGCGCGTAGATGTCACGAACGAAAACGGCCGCGAGAGAAGAGCCAATGGAGTCGTAGGTCGAGACGCCGCCAGCCAATACGCCCGCGACGACCAAGCCCAGCAAGCCGGGAGCGAGGTAGTCCATCGCCATGCGCGGAAACACCTGGTCAGGTGAGCCAAGATCTGGATAGATGGCTCGGCCCATCACTCCGAGGGTGATATTGAACCACATCACCGCCGCCAGTGCGCCGGCCGCGAGCACGGTGGCTAGGCGCATGTCGCGCTCCGAGCGAGCCGCGAGCAATCGCATCGCTTGTGAATGGTTCACCACGACATAAGCGACGTGCGCGGCGATCCAGCCGAAGATCACCAAGGCCACGGGGACGCCCGGCTCTTCTCTTCCTCCGACGTGCAGCATCTCATGCTCCAGCGCAGGCTCGGCCGCAGCCAAGCGCTCGACGAGCCCGCCCCAACCTCCGACGCTCGCCCACATCGCGGTCCAAAGCACGAGAGCGGCGATCAAAATGAAGACCGACTGCATCGCGTCGGTCACAGCTACCGCGCGCAGCCCGCCCGCCGCCGAATAAGAGCCGGCGGCGAGCGCAACGAGAACCACGAGCAACCACGCGGATGAGCCCCATCCCGTCGGGATTGTGAACATCAGGTAGAGCGAATAGGCAATATTGCCCAACACATTCGTGCGGTATTGGATCTGGATCAGAGCGCTCAGCAGCCGCACCGAAGGGCTAAAGCGGTGTTCTAGGTATTCGGCGTTGGTGAAGAAGCCCGAACGATAAACAGGTACGAGGACCAGAAACGAAACGAGAAACCAACCGATCGGCAAGCCCAGCCACCAAGTCGCCAGGTTAGAGAGTCCGAACGTGTAGGCGCCCCCTACCACAGCCACGTAGTCGCCGCTGTCGACCGCGGTCGCAAAGAGCGAGGGGCCGACCAACCACCAGGGCAGCCCGCGCGCAGCCAGGAACCAATCGAAGGTGTTCTTGGCCTTCTTCGAGATCCGGACGCCGTAACCGACGATCGCCCCGTTGATGCCCAAGACAATGAGCCAATCGAAGAGAGTCATCCGCGTCTATTGGTTAGCAAGGCCGCGCGATGAGCCTAGCTTGGCGCGCTGCGGCCCGCAGCGGATTCGGTCGCCGTAAGGGCCCTCAGATGCTCCTCGGCCGCGGCTTGGTGCGCGGCGACCGCCTCACCGATGCCGGCGTAATTGGGCGGACCTTCGAAGAGATCCCAATGTCCCCCGCCGTCGCGACCGCGCACCAGAACGGCAGCGTGATCGGCCTCGTTCGGACGAACGTCGGGCGTCATATAGCGAATCGCAAACCCGATGCGTGGCTTCTCCGATGGGTTCGGGTTCGAGCCGTGAATGATCTTCACGTGGTGCAGCGACATCTCACCAGGTTGAAGAATAATGTCGGCGATCTGGTCTTCGGGAACCTCGGCCTGCACCTCCTGACCTCGCGTCAGCAGATTGTCCTCGGCATGAGTTTCGACGTGCGGCAGGATCGGTTGACGGTGCGTGCCGGGAGCGACCCGCATGCAGCCGTTCTCGGGCGAGCTCTCGGTCAACGCGATCCAGGCCGTCGTTACCTCGCCTTGCTCAAGACCCCAATAGGTCCCGTCCTGGTGCATCGAGATATAGCCGGGGTCGTGTGCCTTCTTGGGAAAGACCGACGATGCCCAAACAAGTATGTCGGGCCCCAAGACGGTCTCGACCTCGTCGAGCACCCTCGGGTGAGTGATCAACTCCCACGCCCAGGGGTAGTAGAAGTGCGGCAGCGAGAGCTGTGTCGCCTTGGGCGAGCCGCCCAGGCGTTCGGCGAGGTCGAGGTAGGAATCGCGAAAGCGTGAGGTTTCTTCCGGAGCCAGGACGGAGAAAGGGAAGAGGTAGCCGTCGCGCTCGTAAGACTGGCCGAGATCCGCCATCAGGGTTCCTACATCTTAGCCGACCACGCTGCGGCGTTCTCTTTGGATCAAGGACTCTCCAGTGGTTGCTGCAAGATCCACGCCTTAATGTCAGGGTGCTTGCCATGTTCGGCGGTCGGCTCGCCGCCGCGAGTCGGGGGTTCCGTACCTTCTAGAGCTACGCGGCCGGCAAGGGTTTTCCCCGGCCAGTACACGGCGCACAGGTCCATGTCGGGTCGATAGGCGCGCAGTCTCAAGACGGTCTGGAACTCGTCGTTCGAATTCGTGAAGAACCAACCCCTATCTTCGCGCCGACTCTTGGCGAGGAACACGGTCATTGGATCGTTCAGGTTGGTCGCCGCCAGTTGCGACGATTCGACTTGATCGAGCCTGATCCCTTCATAGACCGACCAGACCAAGATCTTGCCGCGAATCGGAACCGTCGGGACGGGCTCCGTCGAATCGCACTGTGTCTGCACGTCGGCTAATTCGTCGAGCATGGTGTGCACCTGTTCCGCTTGGCGCCGTTGGTTCTCCAGCTCCGTTTCGCCACAGCAAGCCGCGACCAGTACGGCTATCAAGGCTAGCTTCGAATCTCTAGACGCCTGTGGCATCACGCGAAAGACTCACTCGATGGGATTTCAGGCTCGGTCACGATGATATCTAGTCAGCCCGCCGACGATTCACCCTTGCGCCCCAGCATGAAGTCCAACGCATCTGAGGTCTGGTAGATCAGTGCTTCCGGATAGTGCTCAAAAGGATGGAAGTACTCGAACGTCAAATACCCACGGTAGCCTGCCTGATCCAGCTCCTCGATAACCGCAGGCCAATTCGTCGTCCCGTCTAGTAGTGTGCGAAAGGTATGCAGGTTGAACTCCTGGGTGCGTTTGTCCCATTCCTTGAAGTGGACGTTCTTGATGCGCTTGCCCAAGATCCGCGCCCAGTGCTCAGGAAACTGGTAGTGCATGATGTTGCCGGTGTCGAAGTGGATCTGAACCGACGAACTTTCAAAGCTGTCCACAAAGGAGATCATCTCCTGAGGGCTGAGGAGGAAGCCGTTCGCGAAGATGTTTTCAATGTTGAGGCTCACCCCAGCCCTCTCAGCGGCCGGGATCAGCCTTTGCATCGCTTCTATTGCGCGCTGAAGGCAGACGTCGTTGGGAACCGGATCGAAGTCCTCCACCCACCCGGCGTAAACGGCGCCCGGGACGATCAGCAAGTTCTCGGTTTCCAGCAGCCGCGCCGCCTCGACCATCTTTAGGGCAAGCTCGATTCCCTCCTCCCGTCGAACTGGGTCGTTGTGCGTCATCGAGTACGGCCAGAACAGGAAGGAACAAACGCCGCTGATCGCGATATCGACATCGTCCGCCATGCGCTTGATCGCTCGAACTTCCTCCACGCTCGATTCCGCCGAGAATTCGCCCTCCAGGTTGAAGTTAATCTCGACGCCGTCGAATCCAGCGTCCTTGGCCAGTTCCAGACACTTGCGCAGCGACCACTTGTCGGGATACGGGAACGCCCAAAGGTTGATTGACTTCTTCATCTCGTAGCGGCGCGCCGGAGGAGCCGAGCGACCCCGCCCGCCTGACTTCTCCTGTGGCGGAGCGGCCAAGCCTTGCCGGGCGAGAAAGGGCGAACCGAATGCCGCCGCATAGCTGAGCAGCTCCCGCCTCTCGAGGGCGGAAGCTCGCCACGGTCCTTTCGCGCTGGCTTTCATGGAATCTCTCCTTGGCGTCGTCGGCGCAGCCAGGATAGCGGAGCCAAGGTTGCTATGCAATACTTTGGTCGGCTTGACACTGCCGCTCCGGCCGAGAGTAAGATCCGGTTCAGGGCTTCGAGCGCGTATCAGAATGAGGCGCCCCAACATCGCATGAAAATTCTACAAACCCTTGGCCTGGCCGCAGCCGTATGCATGGCCTCCTTCGCCGCCGACCCGGCCGATCTCTACATCGCCCCCTATCTCCAGAACGTCAAACCCGACTCGATGACGATCATGTGGGAGACGACGACTCCGGTGATCGGCTACGTCGAGTACGGCCTCGGCAGTAACCTCGACAGGAAGGTCGTCGAACCGGAGCCTCGCAAGATCCACGAGATCGTCCTCGGCGGCCTGGAAGTCGGCGGTCGCTACTCCTACCGGGCTGGTTGGGGAAGTGAAACACTGCCGGCTACCTACTTCAGGACTGCCCCGCCCCCGGGGACCGAGAACTGGCGCATGGTCGTCTACGGCGACAACCGCTCCAACCCCGGAACGCACAGCCGCAACGTCGAACGCATTCGAGAGCTTGACCCGGCGATCATCCTCAACTCAGGCGACCTCGTCGCTCAAGGCTCGCGATACGAGCAGTGGAAGCCGCAGTACTTTGATCCCCTCCGCGGCGTCTCCGAGAACATCCCAGTCTTCCCGTGCCTTGGCAATCATGAGCAGAACGCCAAACACTACTACGACTACCACTCGCTGCCCAACGAAAACGGCGAGGTCTACTACTCCTTCGACTACGCCAACGCTCACATCATCGCGTTGAACTCCAATTCCCGCGACGCACCCTTCGATCTCGACTCCAAGCAGACCCGATGGCTGATCGATGACCTGGAAAAGAACAAAGACGCGACCTGGAAGTTTGTCTTCTTCCACCACCCGCTCTTCCGGTCTCACCCCACGCGCGGCGTCACGCCTCAGCGTTGGGTGTGGCAGCGCGTCTTCGAGGAACACGGCGTCGACATGGTGATTAACGGCCACGATCACTACTACATGCGCTCGTACGCCATCGGCGACTACACGGCCGAGTCCAAGCAAGGCTTGTACCACCTGATCTCAGGCGGCGGCGGGGCCGGCACCTACCCAATCGTTCCCAAGATCCACGCGGCCTTTCGGCGGGAGATCCATCACGTCACGGCGATCGATATCCAAGACGACCGCCTCGTTGGACGCGCGGTCGATATCGACGGCAACGTCTTCGACGCTTTCGTCATCGACAAGCAGGCCGTCAATTCGCCCGAAGAGTTCATCTCCTACGAGGTCTACGAGTTCGAACGCGACCTCGGCGAAGCGATCCGCCAGACTCCGGTGCAAGTCCTCCGCTCAGGCGACTCCGCGGAGCTTAGCGTGGAGCTTGAAGTCGCCAACCCCTTCCGGGCCCCTCTACAGGGCCGCCTGGACTGGCGATCCTCCGCTCCATGGGAATCCGGCCCTGCGGGAGAAAGTTTTCCGATTGAACCAGGAGAGCCTGTTCGCCTCAAGCTCCACGCCCGATTGCATGGCGCGCAGCTCTACCCGCTCCCGATCCCCACGCTTGAGCTCTCGCGCACCAACGGAGAGGTGGCCTTTCGGAACAACGCGATCGAGTTCTACCCCTTCCGTGTTTCGGCCTCCAAACCCGTCAGCGCCGCCCGTGCATCGTCGACGCCCAAGATCGACGGACGACTCGGCGACCGGGCCTGGCGGAACGCCGAGACGTTGGATGCCTTCGTCGACGTCCAAGGCGCGGAACGCCCGCAGCGGAGGGTCCAAGTCAGGATGGTCCACGCCGAAGGTCGGCTCTACCTGGCCGCCCGCATCGAGGCCCCGGAAGCGTCCCTCGAGCGCGGTGAGCAAGCCGACGAGGAAGAAGACCGCCGCACCCTCCGTGACGATCATATCCGCGTCATGCTCGGGGCCGGCGAATCGGCCTACTCGTTCGCCGTCAACGCTCGCGGCGCCGAACTTGACATTAAAGGTGATGAGGTCGACTGGAACTCCGACTTCCAAACCGCCGCCTCACCCGCGAAAGACGGCTGGCAAGCCGAGCTCTCGATCCCGCTCTCGGAGCTGAACCTCGCGACGGACCATCTACGCATCAACATCGCACGCCGAGATGTCGCCGCCAACCGCATTTGTGAACTCGTCCCAACCTTCGGCCAGTCCGGCCAGGATCACTACGTACCGCAATACGACTCCGACGCCAAAGCCGTCGTGCGATTTGCGCCGCTGACGCTCGAGTAACGGCCTGGAAGTCAAGTTTCGGACGTTGCCGCCTACGCCGAGTTTCCGCATGGTGAAGGATCTTAGCAAGGGGAGGCGCGAAGCCAACCGTGCCAGGATCATGATATGATCCTGGGGCCTTCGTTTTGATGAATCGATTTCTAGTCAATATGGTGGTATTTGCCCCGATACGGCGAGGATTGGTCGCAGGAGCAATGGCAGTTCTATTGACGAACGCGGCGAGCCCGTGCCAAGCGCAAGATGACGCTCATGCGCATCACAGCGCCCCACCGTCGAACGCCGATGCTGAGTTGAGAGCGGTAGAAGGTCTCCGTGTTCCCGACACCCGGCTATTCAATGAGGACGGCGAGCCTGTGCGGTTCTACAGCGACTTAGTCAAGGGACGAGTAGTCGTCGTCAACACCATCTTTACTACCTGCACAACGATTTGTCCGCTGATGGGAGTCCATTTCGCAAAATTGCAGCGAGAAGAGGGCTTGAGCTCGCGGCTGGGGCGCGACCTCTTGCTGATCTCTATCAGCGTAGACCCGACCGTCGATACTCCCGAGCGCCTGAAGCTCTGGAGCAGTAAGCTGGGCGCGGGACCTGGCTGGACCCTCTTGACAGGCAAGAAACAGGATGTAGTCGAGCTGCTCAAGGCCTTAAACGTATTCACGCCGGACAAGGAAAGTCACAGTCCCGTCATGCTCATCGGTAGTGAATCCTCGCGCGAATGGGTGCGAGTCAACGGCCTGGCGCCGCCCAGCGAACTGGCGACTGCGATCCGGGGCTTCCTAGCGTCATCGGTGCACCAATGAAAAGCGCTCTCTGCGCGGCGGTGGCGTGTTGCGTCGTCTCGTTTGCGGCAATCTCAGCCGCCCCTCAGGCACGCGCCCAATCCGTCCCCGCGGTAGCTGAGACCAAAGGGCCAGGGCGCGACGCGGGCGACCCCTCTCCTGCGCGCCGTTATTTCACTGACGTGGAACTGCTTGACCAGGACGGAAACAAACTGGCGCTTTACACGGACTTACTCAAGGGCAAGGTAGTTGTGATCCAGTCGTTCTTTACGAGCTGCGACGGGAGCTGTCCGCTGTTGACATCGCGATTCGCCAAGATCCAGGAATGGCTAGGCGACCGCCAGGGCAAGGATGTCTACTTGCTGTCCTTCTCGGTAGACCCGGACATCGATTCGCCCGAGAAGTTGAAGACCTATGCGGGGAAGCTCGGGGCCCGAGGGGGCTGGCGGTTCGTTACGGGGACAAGACCAAATCTCCAACTGGCACTACACAAGCTGGGCCTCTACGCCGAGCAGCCCGAACAACACAAGAACCTCGTGCTCATCGGCAACGAGCCTACGGGTCTGTGGAAAAAGGTTCGCGATGCAATGCCGCCGCGAGGGGAGCAGGAAGAGGTTCGGAAGCTGCAACTCGCGATCGAAAGCGCACTCAACAACGAAGAGCAGGCTCGCTAGGAGCCTGTCCACATCGGGATTGATTGGAATAACAGCGATGTTTGTACCAGCGCTATGGCGTCCCCGCCAGGTTCGGCGCTGTTTAGGTCCGCTCCGTCTCTTCCGCCTAGGGTTGGTCGTCGGCGCATGCGCGGCGGCAATAGTCAGCATGAGCTTGCCCGCAAGCCTGGCGGCCCAGCCGCTTTCTCGACTAGCCCAGGTCGGCAAACAGATCTACCGAGAAGGCGTCGACCCGCGCGGCGGCGATATCATCGCGCTGATAGGCGTGGGAGGAGCCGAGGCGCCGGCCGCGATTCTACCCTGTGTCAATTGTCACGGACACGACGGTCTCGGCCGCGAAGAGGGCGGCGTACTCCCATCGAATATCACCTGGGAAGCGCTGACGAAGCCCTACGGGGCCAGACATACGGACGGCCGCTCGCATCCGCCCTACGACGCCCAAACCCTGAAACGCGCCTTCACGATGGGTTTTGATGCCGCCGGCAACGAGCTTCAAGCTGCCATGCCGCGGTATCGGATGAGCCACGCGACGGCCGAGGCTTTGACTGCATACCTAGAAGTCCTTGGCAACGAGCAGGAGCCCGGCTTGACGGAGGATAGAATTCGGCTGGGCGTTCTGCTGCCGCCGTCAGGTCCTCTGACCGAGATGTCAGAGGCGATTCGGGCTATTTTGAACGCCTATTTCGAAGACCTAAACCAGCAGGGCGGGATATACGGGCGCCAACTGGAACTAGCGTTTCTCTCCCTGCCGGCCACAGTGGAGGCACGGCGGGAGGCGGTTCGATCTTTCCTCGAAGGCGAGCAAGTCTTTGCTTGCGTGAGCGCCTATCTCTCCGGTGCCGAGGGGGCGATTGCATCGGAGTTGGAGCGATCACAAACGCCGCTCGTGGGAGCGTTCTCGTTGTATGCCGAGTCGGGGGCGGCGGTGAATCGCTACGTGTTCCACTTGGCGGCGGGCTTGGGCAACCAAGGCCGCGCGCTGCTCAGATTCGCTGTCGCGAAAGCGGACGAAACTGTTCGCCGAGTGACGATCGCCCGCGCTGGCGGAAACGGACTTGAAGTCGTCGTTCGCGCGATCGTCCAGGAATCTAGCCGCCAGGGAATGGGAGGGCCCTGGAGCGAAATAGAAGAGATCGAAATCCCCGCAGGGAGCTTCGACGCCGTGAAATTCACCGCGGCTCAGCAATCTAGAGGAACAGACGTGCTGTTCTTTCTAGGCCGCGGACTGGAAACTCAACAGCTACTAGCGGAAGCTCGAGACTCCGAATGGAGACCGCTCATCCTGCTCTGGAGCGCCTTTGCAGGCGACGGCGTCTTGGGCGCGCTGGATGACGGAACAGACAACGTTTATCTGTCCTTCCCCGTTCTGCCAGAGGACAGGCAGCCTTCGAAACTCCGTTATTTCGACGATCTGGCGAAAAGAAACGGTCTGCCGTCCCGCCATCGCTCCGTGCAGTTACATGCCCTCGCTTCCGCTGAGGTACTCAAGCATGCGTTAGAAGAATCAGGACGAAACGCGAGCCGCGAGAAACTGGTCGACATCCTCGAAAGCTTACACAGCTATGACACGGGTCTGACTCCCCGACTCACCTACGGCCCGTCGAGAAGAGTCGGCGCCACTGGAGCGCACATCGTTTCGCTGGGCAGCGGCCGGATGCAATCATCCCAATGGATCGAATTGAGATGACAAAGCGTCGACTGCCGCCATGGGCGGCGTAGAATGCGAGAATCCGCTGAAGATCCGATTGACGTAGGTCGGGCCTATGATGAGATAGCGCTGGAATACGACCGCCTGGTTGCCGATGACGTCTGGATGCGAAGCGTCCTTTGGGATCGGTACGCAAACCTTTTTGAAGCAGGGAGCAAGATCCTTGAGGTAGGCTGCGGCACGGGCCTGGATACGCTGTACCTTGCCGCTCGCGGCGTACATGTGACGGGGATCGACATCTCACCGGAGATGATCGGAGCCCTCCGCCGGAAAGCAGCCGGCGCTGGCCTGACGAACCTGGTTGATGTGCGTGTAGAAGACGCCGGGGCCCTTCCCGAATGGATGGCCGAAAGCTTCGATGGCGCCTTTTCCGCGTTCAGCGTATTGAACACGGTCGATCTGGCCTCCTTCGCGGCCGGCGTCTACCGACTGCTGCGCCCAGGCCGCCCCTTGTTGGTTCACATGTTGGCGTCTAGGGGGATCTGGAAACGGCTAAGGACGCCCGGCCGGCCGCGGCAACAACCAAAGAAGCTGGCGAAGACCATCGGAACCCTGAACGTGCGGCACGACGTGCGGCCAGCGGCGGAAGTCTATCGAACCTATTTTCGCCGATACTTCCGTCTGCGACGGGCCTACGGGATGGGGTTCCTGTGGCCTCAAGGCATGGGCCGTAGAATTTCGCCCCATATCGCATACGCTCTTGGCCGCCTAGAGCCGCGCCTGGGTCAGCGACGCCCGATGATGAATTGGGGTAGGTTTTTTGTACTGGAGCTGGAGAGACGAGCATCCGAATATTGCGCCCAAGATGACCGTAAATAAGGTTGATATTCGAGATGGCCCTGTAATACGGTAGAGTGGATTGCCGTTTCGCCGAGATCGATCTGCGGAGATCGGGTGCTCCATCGGGTCAATGAATACCGTCAGCAGACTTTGGTCGTCGGCTGTCAACAGCGTCCGGCGAAAGCGACTGAGCAAGAGGCTGGGGCGCGTCGTCATAGAACAGATCGACGACGCACAGTTCGTTGTTCTGCCCACGGTCTTCAATCCAAACGTTTTTCGGACGGGTGCTTTCATGGCGGAGACGTTGGCAACCTCTCCGTTCGCCGCACCGCCTGCCGAGGGGGCGAGAGTGGACGCGAAGGCCCCGTTGGCTCTCGATATGGGTACAGGCAGCGGAGTTGGCGCGGTGTTTGCCGCGCGCAGAGGTTACGACGTCGTGGCGGTGGATATCAACCCGGACGCTGTACGCTGCGCCCGAATCAACAGTCTGCTCAACGGGCGAGAAGAACAGATTGAGGTCCGGTGCGGTGACTTATTTGAGCCGATCAACGGCCGGTTGTTTGATCTAGTCTTGTTTAATCCTCCTTTTTTTCGAGGAGATCCCAAAGATTCGCTCGATGCGGCATGGCGCGGAACAGACGTCATCGAGCGCTTCGCCGAGGGTCTTCCGCGGGTACAAAAGCCTGGCGGGCGGGCGCTGATTCTGATGTCAACCGACGGAGAAGAACAACCCATGCTCCGGGCGCTGCGAAAAGCGGGCATGGAGGTCGAAACAGCCGTGCAGCGCGACTACGGCAACGAGCTGCTGAGTGTGCACTGCGCACGAAGGCAGCGAGGCCCTGTCGACGAGTCTCTTCTGAAAGAAGACAGAGAGCGACCACTCCCCTTCCAAAACGCTACGGTTCGCTCGGCTGGGCAGCAGCGATGAAGAAGCCATACGTCATCTTGGTAAACCCCAAGATGTGCCGGCCAACCGCGATTCGACTGCCGCTTTCATTGCTTGCTCTCGCGGCTGTATTGGAAGGCAAGTATGACTACGAGCTAGTCGACGGGAACGTTGATCCGGATCCACATCACACGATCTTGCAAGCGCTGGCCGCAAGGCCGGATGCGTTACTCGGGGTGAGCGTGATGCCCGGCCCTCAGGTAGCGACTGCTATCAAAGTCTCCCAGACTGTGCGCGAAGCCTCGCAGAATGTGCCCATCGTTTGGGGCGGGTACTTTCCGACTATGTACCCCGACTCGTCTCTCAACGCGGCCTACGTAGACTATCTTGTGCGCGGACAGGGTGAAGACACGATTCTCGAACTGCTCGAAAGGCTTCCGGAGGCCGGTCGCCCGAAGGATGTCCTGAACTCTGCTTGCGAACCGGGCGCCGTGCGAGACATCGCCGGGCTGAGCTGGAAAGACGAAGGAGCGATCCAGCACAATCGAGACCGCCGTTTCGCGTCGCCGAACAGCTATCCGTCGATGCCCTACGATCGAGCCGGCGACGTTGGACGTTACCTACGGCCGAGTTTCATGGGCGGCCGTACGGGAGTACATCAAGCGGCCATCGGGTGCCGCTATACCTGCGAGTTCTGCGGTGTTGTGACCATGTTCAACGGCTCCACGCGCCTGCAGTCGGCGGAGCGTTTGTTGGATGCTTCAACTACTCTGCGCGAGCGCTATGGCGCGACCGCAATGCAGTTCTACGACAACAACTTTTTCGATACAGAAGAGTCGAGTGTGCCGTTATTGGAAGCGCTGGATCAGGCGCAGATGCCCTGGTGGTGCTACGCCCGGGCCGATACGCTTGCGAATTTCTCGGCCAAGACGTGGGATCTTATTCGCCGCAGCCGACTGGCAATGACCTACATAGGAGCCGAAGCCGCCAGCGATGAGATCTTGAAAAAGATGCGCAAGGGGAGTCGAGTCGAGCATACCTTCGAAGTCGCTCGCCGCTGCTTCGAGAATGATGTAATTCCCGAGTTCTCCTTTGTACTCGGAGGGCCGGAGGACCCGGAGGGCGAGATTGAGAAGACGCTGAGCTTTATCAAGCGATTGAAGGCGGTCCACCCGCGCTGCGAGGTAGTGCTCTACTTTTACAGCCCGACTCCGCGGCGCGAGTCCTTCAATGAGGAGACGAAGAGCGCCGGCTTGCGGTTGCCCGTGATGGAACACTACGGACCCAGCGGACCCGAGCTTCCGACGACGCCCGAGGAGTGGACCCAACCGCGCTGGATAAGTTACGTCTGTCACCAAGACGCACCGTGGTTGACCGAGAAGATGCGCCGCAGGGTCCGCGACTTCGCTCTGGTCTTGGGCTGTCGATACCCCACAGTGCAGGACTATCAAGCACCGGTGTGGCGTAGGAAAGCTCTCAAGACGCTCTCTGGCTGGCGGTTTCGCACCGGCCTCTACAACAATCCTTGGGAGCTCAGGCTCGCGCGCAAGGTACTGCCCCTACGTCAACCGCAGCAAGAGAGCCTTTAGTGATCGCGGGCGCGAAGCAAATGGATGAACTCGTAGATTCGCGCGGCACACCGACCCACGCTTTCGAGGCTAAGTTCCAGCCGATGGGATTCCTTCTGCGTGTGACCTCCAATAGTCGGGCAGCCATAGAAGCCGCCGAAACTTCGTTCCGCGTGTTTGGCCCGATCGAAGGGGACCGCCCACCGGATCTCAATTTCCAAATCTTTGAGCACGAGATTGACGACAATGCGCTCGACGAACCGACGTATCGGACGGCGGGCCAATACGTGTACCAAACGAGCGGTCGCGGCTCCACAATGGTCTTGGATCTCAAGAGTGGATTTGCCTACGGCTATTTCTCCCGTCGAACGTTGTCGGCCAGCGAGTTCTTTCGTTGGCACTTCTTGGATTTCAGCCTGTTCTTCATGCTCGAATGGCGCGGCTTAGTGGGAGTGCACGGAGCCGCGTTGAGCAAGAACGGGCAGGCCCTGCTGCTTAGAGCCCCGAGCGGCCAGGGCAAGACCACCCTAACGTTCGCCGCTGCCCGCAGGCGGTTTCAGGCTCTCGCGGAGGATGTGGTCTGGATCGACGCCAAGAACGATCGATGGTGGGGGACCCCCTCGCGTTTCCACTTGCTGCCCGACGCAAAGCGGCTTTTTCCAGAGCTACAGGGCTCACAACCTCGGCCCATGATCAACGGCGAGTCGAAGATCGCTGTCGACCTCGAGGAGATTCGCGCTGGCAGCACTGCCACGTCCGGTCGCCCCGGAAATGTGATGCTGCTACACCGCCGGCCGGGCGGCCCGAGCTCCATCGAGAAGCTTGGGTTGAGCGAGGCCTACCAGGACTGGCTGACGGGATGCGCGGCGAATGAGTCGACAGCCCCGAACTACGAGCGCCTAGTCACGTCAATGCTCCAGGGTCGGGCGTATCGCTTCAATCTCGGGGACGATATCGAAGCGGCTCTCGATCTGCTCGAGCCTTATTTTGACTGATACTCCCACAACAAGCACGGTCGCCGATCTTCGAGACGCCTGCGAAGTCATCGCCGCAGGCATTGAAGGCGCCGGTGTTGGAGTCGGCAACCCGGAGCCCGAAGACGAAGAATCATTCCGAGAGGTATGCCTCGCTCACGGCGTCGCGCCTCTACTCCACTCCCAGCTGCGCGACGCCGAGCATGAGGATACTCCGCGGATTGCCTGGCTCAGGAACCAGCACGAACACAACACCCGGAGAGTCTACCTATTGAGGGGAGAGCTGCGGGCGATCCTCTTGCGCTTCGCGGCTCAAGGCGTCGAGGTCATGCCGATGAAAGGGATCGCGGTAGCAGAACTGCTCTATTCGGATCCCGGCGCCAGGCCAATGAACGATCTGGACCTTTTGGTCAAGCCCAACCAACTCGAATGGGCCGGACGCGTTTTGGCCGAGCTAGGATACGAACGGGTGTTTGCTGGCTGGAAGCACGTCAAGTTCTTGAAATCCGGAAATCGCACGGTCGCGGATGCGAGTTGTGAGCACCCAGACAACCCCCGCCCGGTGGAAGTGCACCCACGTTGCGTCGAACAGATCAGAGACTTCGAGGCGGACTTGACCGACACCGTTTGGACCACGGCCTGCGAGGGCACAGTAGCTGGGGAGCCCGCTTTGACGATGGCCCCTGACGCACAGTGGCTCTACACGTTGGCCCACGCGACCCACCATATTCTTCTCAATAACTTTCGACTCATTCAACTGGTAGACTTGCGCCGGCTTCTGCCTCTCGTTGGAAACGCAGCCGGGGCGCTTGGAACACTGGACGCACGCGCCACGGTCGCACCGCTCGCCCTATTGCACCGTTACTTTCCAGATGGACAGACGGCGCTTCTACTTTCGGCGGCGAAGAACCGAGTTTCGAAGTCCTTCGGCGATTGGGCAGAGTCGCTCGACCTCTACAACGTGTGTTTTCTGAACCCTGTCTCGTGGCGTGGATAGGGGCAATTCTGGTTAGTTCGATGGCGCAACGCGCAAAGGAGAAGCCAAAGAAACCATCGGTGCTCGTCGTCGGAGACGGCGTCGTCCCCACTGGGTTTGCTCGTGTTGTCCATAGCATTCTGCACGAGCTCCATAGCGCCTACGAGTTTCACCACCTGGCGGTCAACTACTCCAATCAGCCGCACGATCTCCCTTGGGACGTACGCGCTGCCAATCAAGACGGCGATTACCTCGGAACCAATCGTCTGGACGCGACCATCGCGGAGGTGCGTCCGGAACTGGTCTTTCTGATCAACGACGTCTGGGTCATCGCCAACTATGCAGACGCGTTGCGCAAGCACGGCTCCGAGCTCAAGGTCATCGCCTACAGTCCGGTGGACGCCGGTCCCTTGGAGCCCGGCATGGTCGAGGGCCTTCTAGATCTCGACGCGGTGGTCCTCTACACCGAATTCGGGCATCGAGAAGTGGACAGGGCCTTCGCTGGATGCAACGGCCACGTCGACCGCTTGCCCCAGACGGTCGTCATCCCGCACGGCGTCGACACCAACGTCTTCTATCCCTATGCGCGAGACGACGACGGGCGGCTCTCCCCCAACGGAAGACGCATCGCACGGCGAGAACTGTTCAAACACGATGAATTCGCGAATGCGTTTATCGTCTTGAACGCAAATCGCAATCAGCCTCGCAAGAGAATCGACATCACCATCAAGGGTTTTGCCTTGTTTGCCCGCGACAAGCCCGCCAACGTAAAGCTCTACCTTCACATGGGAGTGGAAGATCTCGGCTGGAACGTCATCGCTCTGGCACGCCGGCACGGCATCGAAGACCGCTTGATCCTGACGGCGGACTTACCTCATCTTCCGGCCGTTCCGGACGACACGCTGAACCGGATCTACAATTGCTGCGACGTCGGCGTCAATACCTCGATTGGAGAAGGCTGGGGCCTCGTGAGCTTCGAGCACGCCGCCGCCGGAGGGGCGCAGGTCGTCCCACGTCACAGCGCGTGCGAGGAACTTTGGAGCGATGCCGCCGTGATGCTCGAGCCGTGCATGAGCCTTACGATTGAGAAAACACTGGGCGAAAGCCACTTTGTCAGCCCCGAGGAGGTAGCGCGCGGTCTTGATAGCCTCTACGAAAGCCCCGATCTATTGGCCGTAGTCTCAGCCAAGTCCTACGAGACGGCAACACGCCCTGAGTATCGCTGGCCCACCATCGCGGGACGCTGGGGCGCTCTATTTGACAAGACCATTTCGCGGTAGAGACCTTTTCTGCCCGACTACCACGGGCTTTTCATTGCATTTTGAGACAAAGAGTAGATTTGGCGACCCAATCGCGGTAGTATACAGACCGTACTATTCCTAGCGCGTTCTTAACTCGGGGGGATCTGAGCAGTGGGGATCACTATTGTCAACCATTCGAACGCCGAGCTGGCTTATCAGATTTACGGCAGCGCTTCGGGTGTGCCCAGCGGCAGCGGCGCTTGGCCGAGCGGCAGCAGCGCCTCGTACGGCGGTAGCGGCGTGTGGCCGAGCGGCAGCGGTGCATGGCCCAGCGGCAGCGGCGCCTCGTACGGCGGTAGCGGCGTGTGGCCGAGCGGCAGCGGTGCATGGCCCAGCGGCAGCGGCGCCTCGTACAGCGGTAGCGGCCTGTGGCCTAGCGGCAGCGGTGCATGGCCCAGCGGCAGCGGCGCCTCGTACAGCGGTAGCGGCTCCTGGCCCAGCGGCCTCGCATCGGGCGCGATCCCGCCGGGCGGCGGCGCGTCAGGCATCATGGTCAGCGGATACCCCTTATACACCGTGGTCATCAACCGGTCCGAGCACCCTCGGTATACGGTTTCAGGATCCGGCATCGTGACGGTGTATGGAAGCTGGAATCGATAGGACGTCAGACGGCTCGGCGAGCTAGTCGATAGGACGCCGAGCGCAGACTCAATTCGACGCCGGCAAGAACCAGCGCATGAAGTCTTTGTTTGTGGTATCTCTTCCGCGGAGCCTGTCCTCGCACACCTACCACCGAGTTCGGCTCGCGCTCGGACTTGAGCAGCCGGGCTGGACGTCGGATGGTGAGGTCTTGAACCCGGAGCGGCACGTCCTTTTCCCCCATGGCGTCTCAAGCGAGGAGGGGAGATTTCTAGGACGGCGGCGCGACGGTGAGCGGTTCGAGCGCGCTCGGTCTTTTCTGCAACAGTCAGCGAACGCTGTCGACTTTATTTACAAAGACGTCGTCCAGCCGTTCATCGTGACCGACTGGTTGCCGGGCAGCGGCCTGAACATTCTGAGGATTGAGCGCGACTTGGCGGATGTGGTTTATGCCATGTCGGACCGGAATTGGTACTATCCGGCGCATGCTGCGTCAGAATTCGAAGACCCTGAGGATGCGCTGATCGCGGGGCTCCTGCTGGCTCAACGCGCGCTCGCGACGCTGCCGGGTCCAGCAATCCGTTTCGACGACCTGATCATGAAGGAGGATGTCTTGTGGGAGGCGATGGAGAAGCTGTATCCCGACTCGAAGCCGATCCGAGAGAGCTATATTGACAGCGATTTCGAAACGGCTCGGAGCGAGGTCCTACAGCGCCGGACCACCGACAGATACCGCAAGATTGCGGAACGCTGCATAGGGATCGCGGCGGCGATCAAGACCTAGCGAACAGGCGTAGGCCAACGAACCGTCGCTATGACATTTGCAGATCCGGTATGAGCCATCTGGCGAGGCCCTTTTCTAAGGGCGCACGATAGAAGTCCCTCTCGCAACGCCAGCGAGCTGCTCTCTGCACCGCCTTTCTCCAGCCGCTCATCTCGTTCCAGGCCACACGGTGGAAGAACTTGAAGCTCTCGATTCGATCGAACTTCTCCGGGGATACCCAGGGGCCTCCCACTGCTCCCACAAAAGCAAACTCCGCCCACTCGTCCAGAGTGCAGGGCAGCGTGTATCCGCCCTTCACGGCGTCGTGAGTGATCGAAGTCCCCGGGTAGGGCTTGAAGTAGAAGATCGGAGTTTGGAAGTCCGGACTAATGGACCGCAATCGCTTCACAACATCGAGCGTCGCCTGGACGCTTTCGTCCGTTTCCTCGGGGAACCCGACGATGAACGGGAAATTAGCCGCGATGCCGTGACGCTTGAACCGTTCAGCAGCAGAGAACACTTGCTCGATCTTGATGTCTTTCTTGATGTGGTCAAGCATCTCTTGAGATCCGGACTCGACCCCCATCAAGACCCTCCGCAGGCCCGACTCCTTGCACTTCGCTAAGAGTTCCTCGGGCAACCGCGAACACTGGTCCGCCCGCATCGTACCCGCCCAACTGATAGGTAGCTGTCGGGCTAGAAACTCGTCCGCTATTCCCTCGATCCGGTTCGCGTAAGTGAAGAACGTCTCGTCCTGAAAATTGACGTCATCGAAGCGGTATCGGCGCCAGAGCGCTTCGATTTCGTCACCCATTCGCTTGGGCTCGAAACCAGTCCACTTGCGGTTGTAGACGAACGGGTCGGCGCAAAAGGCGCATCTAAAATGACAGCCCTGCGAGGAGATGTAGTCCAGTTGCCGTTTGCCCTTCAGTTCGAAGAACCGCTCTAGGTCAATGAGCTCGTAGTTATGCGCTCCGAATTCGTTGATATCCTGCAGCGGACGAGGGGCATTCGAACGTGGTTCGCCAAGCGCATCACGATAACAACAACCCTGGCAGCCGTCGAGCGACTCGCCTTTCTGCAGCCGCTCAAGGATCGCTTCGAAGGTCACTTCCCCCTGGCCCTGGACCGTAACATCGACCGATGGTTCGGCAAGACAGTCGATTCCGAACATCGACGGATGCCAGCCTCCCCAGACTACCGCGACGTCCGGTTGTGCCGCCTTTGCGGCCCGAGAAATCTCTACCGCCTCCGTGATGGGCGCTCCCGTCATAACGGTTACCCCGAGGCAAACTGCGCCCTGGAGTCGACTGATGACGGCGGCAACGGGATCGTCCTCGATCCGCCCGTCGACGACGATAATCTCGTAGCGATTCGGGTCGAGATTCGACGAAACAGCAAGCAGGGCCAGCGGCAGTGTGAAAAAGTCGTCCTTCGGATTGTAGAGAACCACCTTCGCACGCCCCCCCAAAGGCTCGACCCGCCGCCCCGAGGCTCCTGGCTTGTCACTCATCTACGACACCCTTCACGGCTCGTTTCAGAATCGGCGAACTGAAGCGAACACACGCATTTGCGGCAAATCTCGTCGCGTCCCATGTCGAGGCCGCGGCGCCAGAGGATCGCCTCGTCGGAATTGAGAATCTCTCGCAGGCTCCCAGTTTCGCGCAGGTTTCCCAGCGGCGGCTGAAAAAAGCAGGGCCTGACGCTTCCGTCGCTCTCAATGAAAGTCGACACCCAGGGTGCGTTGCAATCGACCGGGTGGAAGTCGCCACGACCCAACAGAGCCGCTGAGTGCTGATAGAGACGCCTTCTCAGCTTCGTGGGAGTCTCTTCAATATACCCGCTCGCAAAGTCGGCCCGACAACCGTCTTCGAGCGCATCCAGTTCAGCGACAAGCAGCGGGAGGTCTGCTTCGCGCAGCGAGACGCTCTCTGTCCTCTCGACGTCCCATCCGTCTGGTCGGTTGAAGGCTTCCGACGACACATCCGCTGCGAGGAAGCTGATTCGGTCCAGACCCAGGTCATGGGCGGCGGCCACAGTGGCGGCAAGCGCTCGACAGTTCGCCCTTTGGACGGTACACCGGCCGGAGATCAGTACCGATGAGTCGGCCGTCCGCACCGCTGCCACGCCTTCCGCCAACTTCTCGTAGGCTCCCGCCAGATTTCGGATTCGGTTGTGGATCTCTCGAGGGCCGTCGAGGCTGACGATGACGTGGTCACAGTACTGCACCAGACGAGTCGCGTCCCTCTTCAGCAAAATGCCTGTGCTCAGCAACGTAATCCCAATCCCGGCGGAACGCAGCGATTCGCACATCTTCCAGAGGTGCGAGTGCATCAGCGGCTCCCCTCCGGTTAGCATTACTCGTGAGACGCCAAGCGACCGCCATTCCTCCAGCCACTGCTCGATATCGCTCGACGAGACCTCCTGAGTGGATGAGCGAAGCCAGATATCGCACATCAAGCAACGACAGTTGCAGCGGTTGTGCGGCTCTAGAATGACAATGGGCAGTTGGGTGATCGGGTCCGCGCGGGGGAGTGCCGACGACATCGAGGAACTCTGTCGTGAGGGCGTCGGCGTGGGCGTTAACTCCGTCATGCTTACACGGCTATGGGACGACCTCGATCGACGGAACGCCGGTGTAGGGAAGGCCGAGCGATTCTGATTTTACGTACACATAGTATCTGCCGGCCTGCCGAGGCTTGCAGCGCACCTCGTAGACGCCCGGCCCGACACGCTCAGCGTGCTCGTCGGCGCCTTCACACAAACGTGTCCCTGGAGATTTGTAAGAGCGAACGTACACGTCGGGGACCTCGGCTAAAGGCTGGCCCGAAACCGGATCAGTCAGCTCGAATCGCAGCTCCAATGTCTCCCCTACTCGTGCCGGCCCCGTACTGAAGGGCCGAACAACGGCGCCAAGGCTTTCGCGGCGCATCCGAGACAGTTTCGCGTCGGCCTGAACCGTAACATCGAAGCAGTGCACCATCAAGGGCTGATCCAAATAGAAAGCCAGCGAGTACCTTCCAGGCCGCGTGAGCTTGGCCACGGTCTCGTAGCTCCCCGGCGAACGCTCCTTGAGGCTCCGGTCGACCACCAGCACCGCCCGAGGCTGACGGCCGAAGTTCTTGAAATGGCCCATCGGCGCGGCCATACCTTCCTTGTAATAGTAGATCGCTTTGTCCGCCGGATTGGCCACCAGCACCGCCGTCGCGCCGGGGGCCTGAACGATTCCGGCGGCCGGGCTCGGTTCGCCGCCCGCCCCGAGGGCATGTTGTCCGGCGGGCAAGTCGATTATCGAGACCGGAGTCCCTTCCTTGCCGACTTCGTCGAGGGGCGTCATCCAAACGATCTCGCTGTCTCTTTGGCGAATGTAAGCATTTTCGTCAGAAAACGTGACTTGGTCGGGCGAGGCGTCGACGTCGCCTACCTGCACGATGCGATTCGAAGCGCCATCGATGACATAGAAAACATTCTTGGACGGATTGACGGCGAATGCGTAACGCTCGCCCGGAGCGAATCGGATTTGACCCACTCCAGGATCAACTGCGATCCGCGCGCGCACTCGCCCGCTGGGAGCTTCGACAACGCTCACAGTCCCCTGCCCCTGGTCGGCTACGTAGGCGGCCTGGCCCAAGGCGGAATAGTCTAAGGAAACCGGCCTCTCCCCAACTTCCGCGACGGCGATCGAGCGGAGCTCTCGTACATCGATGATCGCGACAGTCCCCTCTTCCCGATTGGAGACGAAGGCATAGCGGCTGTTCTCGCTGAAGGTGATCTCATGTCGGCCTCGGCCCGTCGGGATCATAGCCTCTGTAGTCAGTCGCTCGGCGTCAAACACAGCAACACCGGAAACACTCCCGGTCTCGCCCTCATAGCTGACCCACAGGTAGCGACCATCGGGCTGCAGCGCGACCCGGCGGGGTCCGGGCGCGCTGACCTCGACGTTCGTGATGATTTTCCAGGTGGCCGTGTCCACGACGGCCACTTTGCCCGCGGTAGGCATGCTGACGAAAAGCCGCTTGCGATCAGCGGAAAGAACCCAGTCCTCCCCGGGGCTCTCGAGCACGATCATGGTCAACAGCTTAGAATCGCCGAACCCAAAAAACGGATCGACGACGCTGATGCCGGCGTCATCGTTCAACGCCAAGACGTAGTAGACGTTGAGATCCAGCTCGACCCGCGAACGGATGCTCCCGCCGACCAACTCTTCCACTTTCTGCTTACAATCGCGGACGTCGGTCTCGACGCCGCGAACCAAATGATCCATCCAAGCGGCGGGGAACACCGCGCTAAGCGGAGAGTTCGTCGTAGTATCCGAGACCTGGAAGCGAAACCGGACGTCCTGTCCTTCGTGCAGCCCGCCGCCCGCCGCCGGGTCCAGAGGCTCGAGACTGACATCGACAGCGATCCCCTCACGAACGACCCGGTCCCGAAAACCTGGTTCGGACGTCTGCTCGGGAACTTGCGGGTTGGTCTGAACAACCGCCGAGCCAACCATCGAAGGCCCGGCTGGAGCCTTGACCGCCTGAGGCTGGGCAAACCCCGTCGACGCTAGGGCGGCGAACGCGAGAGCCCGTGCAAAGCCGCCCGTCAGAAACCGCTGTCCGATGCTCGAACCCCTGCCGTCGCGTCCATTTCGCGGGGAGGGCCGTGCAGTGTACGTGTTTGGGAGCTTGAGCGCCAGCACGCTAAGGCAGCGCTCCGAACGATGGACACATGTTGGGCGAATTACTCGGATCTCCGTCGGTGACACGCATGATGCCCCAGATCCCGCTTCGGAAGTGAATCGCCGGGTAAGAGCGGTAGAGGTAGTCTCCGGGCAACGCGTTTTCCCCGCCGGCTTGCTTCACCACGACGTCAAAATGATTCGTCGGACCATGTCCCATCCGGGCTGCCTTCCATTCCGTGATCGAGGGTCCCAACGTCAGGTTGTTGTCTGGACACTGATTCTCCACAGCAATCGTTTGCGACGCGAATGGATTCGCCTGGGTGATCGGGGGAGCACAGTTGTTCTTAGAAGTCGAATACGGCTCTTCAGCAAATACATGACCGTGAAGCTCAAACACCTGATTCGTAACGCCTCCTCCCGGGTGCAACAGACGCATCCTCACCGCTTGGCCTTTCTCGGCACAGTACAGCGGCGTCTGTATTGGGATGTCAGCGCTGAAGCCACAGGTTCCCCCGTCGCATTCGGCCTGGTTCGAGAGAACGCAGGATACGTCGGTGTTCACAGCGCACTCGCGATGGTTCGGCAAGAATTCGTCGATCGGCTCGATCCGGTAGTTGACTGCCCCGACGTTGCTCTGCCGGTTGCCGCTTTGCTGCAGCACGATATCGTCCTGCATAAACATCACAAACTCGCGGAACGAGCTGCCGTCCTTCAACTTCACCGTGGCGGAAGTCCGCGAGTTCGTGTCGGTGGTCCAGACTGACCCTTCGGGCTCGATGATCAAGCCTCCGAACAGGCTGTAAGCGTGCTGGTTCATGGGGTCCGCCGGCATGAGATTGGCGGCTCCAAACTCAATCGGAATATGTTGCTGACCAGCCGGAGCGTCAGCGTCGATGTTGCCCGCGTACCAGTAGTATGTGGTCCGGTCCGTCTCCGGTCCGGCGGTTTGGGTGGGGTTCAGGCCAGCGTTGTATCCATCGCTCTGCGTCACGTTGTAAGAGACGAGTTGCGGGTGCAGTCCGACGTTCGCGGAGACCCGGGAAGGGACTCGGGTCTGTGGGGGACCGGTGTTAGGCTGACCGTTCTTCAGGCCCAAGGGCACCTGGGCGGACGAGAAGCCGCCGCCGAGCTTGGAGACGTCGATTCTGCTCCGCAAATTAACCTTGATACAGTCGCCCGCCGCTGCCCTCAGCACCAGCGGTTCGGCGAGCCCCCTGGAGGCGTCGTACCCTGGCGCCGAATTGCCGGCATTCAACTTCTCGTAGTCCTGCAGGTGCATGTAGAGAAGCGCGTTCGGCGCCGTAGAGTCGAGCACGGTGTTGTAGGTGAGGGGCGTGCCGCCAAGCATGTCTTCCGCGTTTACCGCGGTCACGCTGTAGCATCGCAAGCGGTGACCGTCGATCGGGGCGCTCGCAAAGAAGCCGTCCGGCTGTAGTTGGTCGCAAGTCGCGTTGAGCAGCGCTTCCGAGCAGATGGGGACAGCATCAGGAGTCGCCGTCATCGGATTCTGCGGCAAGGCGGCAAGGTCGTTGCGCTGTTCGTTGTAGGCGCGCATGAGACCCCAGTTTCCAGATCTCTGACCGGCTTTCGCGGCGGTCGTCTTATAGAGATAGTCTTCCTGCCGAAACAGCTTGAAGTCCGGCTGCTTCAGTGGAGGATTGAGCTTGAACAAGTACTCGAAGTGCTCGGAGATCCCCATGGTCTGAGTGTTGCGCCACCCGGAGTTCACGTTCGAGGGCTCAAACAGCCACTTGGCGCCGTGGAGGGTGAAGTTGTGCGGGTTCTGATGAGCGCCGACCAACACCCGAACCTGGAGGTCGTCGCCGGAATACGCTCGCAGCAGCGGGGTGAACGGATCCCCGGTCTCAACGCCCGACGTCAGTTGACGCGCATAAGGCCCAGGAGGGAGCCCCCGGTCGAGCGACTGGTATACAAATGCTAAGTCGTCCGCGTTGTGTGTCATCGAACCGCTGGCGATGCGCGAGTATAGCGGCTCGTTGCGATAGTTGACCGTAAAGTTCCCAGATCCGCCGCTGAACGAGATGAGTTCAGGCTGACCTCCCGGCGAGTAGATCGGCCAAGTGTCCCATCCGAGACTCGACAAGTCGCTGACGGCTCCCCACACCGGGTTGTCCTTCCTGAAGACATCATTCATAGAGGGAATGCCGGCGATGAAGTTGCAGCTTGCATCGAGCGCCGAAGGAAGATCCCCCGCCGTCTTATTGGGCAAGGCGGCGGAGGATGGACACACGTCTTTGTAGTAGATCGAAGAGCTGGCGTCGACCGAACAAGCCTGCGTCAGTTTGGTCGAGCAAAATCCGCACGCCGTCCCCGGCGGGCACGGCGGCACGCTGAGCTTCGCGAACGGTAGGTACATCAGCGTCGTGTCTTGGAACTCTAAAAGAAACTCGCGATAGCTGTCGCCTCCGTCGGCCGTCTTGATAATTGCTTCCCAGCTCGTGGGCCCTCCATCCTTGACGCTTTGTCCGTTCTCGCTTGCTGTACGATTTCCAAGCGGGCTGCCGCTCTCGTTAGTGAGCCAAGTCGATTTGAACGGCTCGGCCACAAGTCCGGCGTAGAGGCCCGTTTGCTGATGCGTTGAAGGACTAAAGTGATCGTGAGTGAAAACAGTCCTCATCGTGCGATCTTGTCCTGTTGCCGTCAGTTGCGGGTCAACGTACCAACGCTGCAACGTGGCCTGTGCGCCGCACCAACGCCCGCCCGCAACGGTGCCGTCGGTGATGGTGCAGTTGCACTTCAGATCCGTGGAGCCGGCCGAGCACCCCGGGTTCGCGCCGAAGAACGTGATCGCTTTGGGTTTCAGGTCCAAGGATGTTGAGGAGCCGAACTCCTCCAGGAACGATCCTTTGTTGAAGGCGTTGATGCGCTCCACTACTTCATCCGGCGCCAGAGTACCGTCTTCATAGTTAAAGCCGTTGGCAGCGCCGTCCGAAGACGTCACATCAAACTTCACAAGGTGAATGTGCTGGCCGAGGACATCGGTCGGGGTTCGGACCTGAAAGTCGTCTAGCTCGTACGTCTTTGGCACCAGGTTGGCGAGCCGATACTTCACACAATCGTAGGAATTCGCGCGGAAGAAGAATGGTTCCGGGGGCTTGGGATCCCCCTTGAGTCCCATGAAATCGAGAGCGTCCCCCCACAGCGAAATCATGCGCTGCTGCGGGTAATGCCAGCCTTCCTTGTTGTAGACGGCATCGATCTGAATATCCACCGCCCAGTAGTCTCGCGTTCCCAGTTGGGGCGGGACCTTGCCCGCAAGGTCGATACACGGCTCAGCGTAGGGGGCGCCGGCGACGGGCGGTTGTCCGTTGGTCCTGAACTGCGCGGCGGCGCCGCCCGGCGTGACGGTTGGGTGGTTGAGTTGGGCATGGAACTTCATCGCGACTTGCTCGATGACGGTCCCTTCCTCGGGAAGCTGGATGGCTGTCGCCGACTCCACGTCTTTACTGAAGTCCAGTGGATTCAAGGCAGCCGCATGGACCACGGTCCCCGGCACGCTCATAGACTCAACAATGTGGCGCGGCAATCCGCCGTCGAGCGGCACGCAGCTATTGCCGGCTGGGCCGCCGCAACTCGCGCCGATCGTGTCGCACGCCACCCCGGTGACCGAGCACGCGAGGGCGAAGTCGATCGGAGGGTGCGTAGCCCGAGAGCCGGCGATGCCTGGAATAAAGAACGGGTACCCGGGGTTCTCGTAGCCGCTGCCGCCCGACGCCGCCAGGTTCGAGATGCAATCGGTCGGGCTGCTCTGAGTGCCCTTGCACACCTCGACCTGGGTGCCGTTCTCCGCAAGCTGGACCGGAGCAGGCTCAGGAGCCATCGGCTTGGTGGGCAACGGAACGATGCCCGGAATCGGCGTACCGGCCTCGATTTCGCCGTCGGGCAGGGCTCGCGAGCCCTTTGCGGGTTTGCCGTTCGGGTACTCCTGCAGCGCCGTTCCGGCCTCGAACGTGTCGTGAACGCGCCAGAGAGCCCACATGCCGGCGGCGAAATGGGGGTAGAAGTGACAGTGGAAAATGGAATCACCGACAGTTAGATTCTTGTTGCCGCTTCCGTTAAACACGGTTTCCAGGGTGAAGGCCGAGCCCGGGCCGATCGCCTGGCTGTCCAGATAGTGGCCGCCCGATGTGTTGGGCGTGTGGAGCCATTGGTGGGCGTGCAGGTGATGCAGGTGGTGCAGGTCGACGCCGCCGTGAAGGACGCGGAACTTCGTGTGGTCCCACAGGTAGGTGTGGTACACGTTCGAAGGATCGTCCGGATAGAACGCCTGGGTGGCGTCCTTGTGGTCGGCACAGTCGTATGTAGTGAAACCGTTTCCCTTCTCGGAGCAGCCGTGATCGGCCGGAACGTCGACGATCATGGCTGGATCGCCGTTCGGCCACGAGCTCAAGAAAAACTCCTCGTACTTGCAGTCCGTGCACTCCGCCATGGGGCCGACTTCGAGCCGATTGGCCAGGATCTCCGAACCGATCCCCCCGGTGCCGTAGTTGATCGCGAAGTTGTCCCCGCCGGCTTCCAAGGGAAACTGCAGTTGCGAGTCTTGATAGAGCTGATTGAAAGCCTGGGCCGAACGGAGCAGCTCGTGGTAAATAATCGTAAATTCTCGGTATGGCTCTCGGCGATTCGGATAGGTCGGTTTCTCGTCCGACCCAACCAAGTGGAACTCCGGCAACCCGGCGTCCGACGCGAGGAACATCCCCGCCTTCGGCCCCGTGATGATTGCCGTGAGATCGCTGTGCGCCAGTTCCCCGGCGGCCGTCGTCATCCTAAGTACGGGAAGGTTCGCCCGATTCGGATGATTGGCCGGGTAGGTCGCAGCGTAGTTGATTTTCGGCGGGCTATCGGGATCTCCCCGTTTGCAGGCCCCGCCTGACCAGGAGCCGTCCTCGCTCGCTAGGCAGAGGTCCTCGGCGTTCACTTGGCTGCGATAGTACTCTGCGCCGACAGGCTGAACGGTCACCGACCCGAACATCCCCTGCGTAAGCTGGCCGCCGTCGCCTCCAGAAGGCGACAGCTTGGGCGACTCGGGGTACTCTAGACCGTTCGGCGGCCTGGGAGTTTGATCGTTGACGGTCGTAGTTGCGTTCGCGTTGTCTCCGTTCGTGAAGTCGTCGCCGGTACTGTAGAGCAAGAAAGGCCCTTCCTCCCGGGCGTACAAGACGTAGGAGACGGCGGCGGCGCCCGGGTCGACCAGACTATTCGGATTCGCACCGACCCAGGACGCATCATCCTCGGGACCCCTCACCCACTCCATGCCCTGGACGAACACTCCCGCGGCGCGAGTCTCCGTATCGCCGAGGCCAAGACTGCTTTTTGCCAACAGATTGCGAAACTCAATCTGGAGGCACTGGTTCTTGTTGACGCGCAGAACGAGCGGCCGAGCCCGCTTGTAGCTCTTCAGGGCAACCGCGCCTGCATTCCACTTAGTCCAGTCCTTCTTGTCTGCTGCGTCCGTGGGCTCAACGTCAACCGCCAAGGCAAAGATCATGCCCCCCGGTACTTGCGCCCCGAGCCGGTTGGCAAAGATCGGGCTGTCGAGGGCCACGACTCGCGCCAGGACCGAATCCTTGGCTTCGCCTCCTACTTTGCATGAGGCCGGGCGTGAGCCCTGGGCCCTAGCGCCTTGGACTCCGAAGAAGACGGGGATGGTCACCGCCAGCAAGAAACGGACGAGCGTGCGAGTCGCGCGGTGGGTCATGATCAGTTCAGCTCCGCTGATGAAGGGACGATTCTTCCAGCCGAAAACTTTCCTCCCGAAAAGATAAACCGATTTCTTTCGGGAACGTTGATTAATTCAAAGGAGAATCAATCGTTTACGCCGCAAAGGATATCACATGAGCCCGACAAGAACAAGATCTTTTCGGCGGGTCCCCTCAGGTATCGCTGCCCGGCTGCGTCGGATCGAGTCGGACCCGGCCGACGCGAATCATCTCGAGCAACACCTTGACGGCGTCATCCGGGGAAATATTTGCCGGCTGATTGCCGGACGCGTCGTAGAGCGCCCAGTGGAACTCGCTGTTCGGGTGCGAGTGGGTGAGCTTTTCGTGGTGAGCGAAATAGAGGGCCGGAGCGTCCACGGCCTCAGCCAGGTGGATCGGCGCACTATCGTTGCCGACTAGGACGACCGCCCTCTCGATCAACGCCGCCAGCACTCCCAGCGTGGTCTGGGCGCCCACGACCTGATAGCTGGAAGCAGACCGTTTCATGCGACGAACCGACGCCAGAATTTCTTCAAGGATGCACTCCTCGCCATTTCCGGTATTGACGAGGGAATGCCACCCGAAACGGTCGCCCAGTTCGGTCGCGAGGGCGGCAAAATGTGAGGGGGGCCAGCGATCCGAGGAGTGTCCTCCTGGTGAGAGCACAACGAACGGCTCTTTTGCGATCCCCTCCCTCGCAAGCAACTCAGCCGCCTCACGCCTCCACTCCCCCTCCACCCGAAACTCAACCGAACGATCTTGCAGTAAACGTCGCAGGGCCGCGGGCTCGCGCGGCAGGAAAGGGGCCAACCCGTGGAGCAAGAACTCGGTGCTGGGCAGAGCGCTCCAAAAAAACCAGCCTTCGTGAGTGAACAGTTCCGAAGACTCCAAGCCATCGGAGGCCCCGTCGATGTACTCCAGATTAATCCGAACCGGTATCCCCATCTTGGCAGTCGCCTCAGCCAGCCAGCGGCTTTTTGCCCGTCGGACCAGGGCGAAGATCGCAGCATCAAAACTTCGGCTGCTCAGGTGCTCCAAGAGGCGAACCCTTTCCGCTTGGCCGCCCTCGGGAGAGTACTCCAAGAACTCCGCGATAGAGCGATTGTGTTCCAGAGCCTTAGCCGAGACCCCTGAGCCCACCACGGTAATCTGCGAAGTGGGAAACTGGCGCGCAATCGACCTTAACAATGGCGTTAGCCACAAGGCGTTGCCCACTCTGAAACGTGACTGGTGAACCAGAAAACGGCGGGGGGCGGCTGGTTGGGCGACCGGGTACGGGCCGCCGAGCCAGCGTGGTGCCTCCTGGCACAGCCTACGAAAAAAGCGCTGTGATGCCCCAGCCGCGGCGCTGCTCTCCGACGAGGCAGCCGAGAAAGAAAAGCTGCCCCCATTCAGGCACTCGATTTGGTGTCCTGAGAGCAAGGGTACTGGGCCATTCGGGAAATCGAGGCCCACACAGACCCAGTTCCCTTCCTTAAGTTGAGCTCTTAGTTCCACCCAAGCGAGCTGATCCTCCACGCTCGGAAGCTCCTTGACGCCGGCTGCCGGCAGCGTTCGCAACACATCCCAGTCATGAAGCGCCGAACGCAGCCAAACATGGATCGCCAGACTCGGCGCTCGCCCGCGCAGTTCCTCGAGTAGCCGATACAACTGCGAAAACTCCAACGAGTGATGAAGCGGACGCACACAGAGCAACGCCAAGCCGTCGTAGTTGGACGCCTCAAAGGGCGGCATGAACCACGAAGAGGACGTGCGCTTAGGCCCCGTCTCGACGGGCAGCGAAACAAGAGGATACCGGGGGTCCATAACAGTCAGCGGGGAGCCGGGTCACAAGCCCCTGGCAAGCAGAACGTATCGCTCGCGCTTGCTACGGTATCCGTGATCGCTAATCGTTCTTGGTTTCAAAAGGCTTCAGCTTCCAGAGGTAGTCGCCGACGGCCTTCTTGGATGAGTCCTTGGCGGACAAATGGCAAGAGAGGCACAGCCACGGCTTGCCGGCCTGAACCTCGCCTTTCAGTGATGAGAACTCCTTGCTGGAGGCCCAGGGCTGCTTGTCGACAACCGCGACCTCCCCTCGAGGCGTATACATAACCCAGAACCACTCGTTTTCGTTCGGAAGCGAATGGTAACCATTGATCTTGTACATCACCGTCAACGAAAGAAGGCTACTCGACGAAGGCTTGCTCTCGGAGGCCGGGTAGTTTTCCTTCACGATGATCGATCCGTACCGCATCGTAAAGGGTTCGAACGGGAAGTACATCGAGTCGTTGGCGATGTTGTTCACATAGACCGCCACCCACTCGCCGTGCGGCGCCTCGCCCACCCGGATGAACGGTTCATCAATCCCCGGGAACGGGCCCCACTCCTTGTAAGAGTCAACCGCGGTGATGTAGTTCCACAGATCACTAGCGGATGGTCCCGGCATCGCCTCCGCCGCCTGGGCGGGCAAGAACGAGCCCGCTAGGAAAAGAGCCGCTGCTAGGTTTTTCAACATGCCGTCGCCTCTCACATCTCCTCGCTCAGTTTTGGGCGAATCGATCTCAAAGCTCGATCTTTTCTGAGATTTCGTACGCCGAAGCTCGGAGTTATGTTACATGAATACGTGGAAAGACGGAAGTTGAAACCCGCCCTGAAAAGGTCGCTGGCTCACGTTCTGTGGCTAGGCGGATCCAGTTGTTCGGGCAAAACGGCGATCGCTCGGACGCTGGCGGATCGCTATGGCCTGCGAAGCTACCACTGCGACGAACACTTCTACGCTCACGTTGACCGCATCGACCCAGCGCGTCATCCGGCCTTCAACCGCATCAAGGACCTACCTGCCGAAGAACTACTGATGCGCCCCGCCAACGTCCAAGCGCGGGACTTCTACGACTTTTACGATGAAGAGTTCGACATGGTCGTCCAGGACCTTCTGGAGATGCCGACTTCGGGACCCGTTCTCGTGGAAGGGGCCGGTCTTCGCCCCCGGCGCGTGATGGCAGTTGCGTCGCAGCCGAGGCAGGCGATGTGGCTAGCAGCTTCTAGTGAGTTCAGAAGAGACGTCTATTTACAGAAGCGGGCCGCTCTAGTGCACGAGATCCTATCGAAATGCGAGCACCCTGATAGGGCCTTCGAGAACTGGTTGGAACGAGATGAACTGCGGGCTCGAACGCTCATCGAGGAATTGAGCGAACTGAAACTTCACTACGCAATCGTTGACGGCAAACGGAGTTTGGAGGCCAACGCCCAGGCAGTCGGCAGACACTTCGGCCTCGAGGGTGGAGTCGTAACCAAGGGCTCGAAGTAACCAATCAGGAACAGCGGACGGGGTGACGTGCCGATTAGGAGCGAAGCCGATCCCGGCAGATCTTCGGCAACCAGTTCTCTCGCCAGCGTGATCCCTCCTGAGGCGCATCCCGCTCCGTCCAAGACCCTTTGAGGCTCCGAAGCACAGGCAGGATTGGCCGAACTTCTTGCTCCCAGAACGACTCGATGTCGTCGAAAGTTCGAAGCCTCGACGGATGGCTCGGGTCGTATTCGTCGAGAAGCTGCTCTTTCTTTCTTCCCAACCAATCCACGATATCTCTAACCATTTGCTCGCCCGCATCCAGGTCCGACTGCTTGGCGTCGTCCCCGAGACCGAAGAGCGGCGGAGATGGAGCGGCCGGGATGCGCGAAACATCAACCAGCGTCTCTTCGAGGGCCCATAGCAGCGAGGTTTCTACCTTCCCGGCATGGTCGCCGTCCGCCCCGTCCGTTGGGAAACCTGGACGATTGGCCTCAAAATCCGGCAAGCCGTGCAGCCGTACCCGGACGTGGGGCTGAACAAGATCAATGATCGTCTTGAGATCTTCCCAGTTCGGTCCATAGTGCCCGGTTAGCAGAATCGCTGCCTGAAACCCCAAAACTTCCGCCGCACGAATGTGATAGCAGACGTTCTTGAAGTGAACCCACGGAGGCACGGCGGTGAGCCAAGGACGCGCCTCACCCACTCGGTGCTCTCCCCAGATTGCGTAGCGGCCAACCTCGTGGACGTGCCAGTAGTCTGGAGGGGCGACAATCCCGCCATGCTCGCGAGCCGCGCGGCAGAGTAGACCGTGGGCTTTGAGGCCGTCCAAGCCCAAAGCGCAGTGCGGACCGTGGGGCTCGCAGAGCCCGTAGGGAAAATAGGCGGTCGGACACGCCTCGAAGGCCGCCTCCAACTCCTCAGGAAACATGCGTTCCCAGCGTACTTCTCCACCATTGCGGTTGCTCGTCACGTTGCTCCTTTGTCGATCGGTGGACGTCGACATCTCCGAGAGCGAATCGAATCGCTGACGTATAATAGCTGACAATCGGCCCGCCGAAACGAAGATAAGGCCGAAAAATCAGTTAAGAAAACTGCTCGATGCTGACTGAATCGGAAAAATACTTCTTCGAGTGCAACGGCTACCTCGTCCTCCGCAACCTTCTGAACCCGGATCTACTGAAGGAACTTCGCGCAGCCTGCGACGAGGCCGAAGCTCGCTGGCAGTCGAACCCGGAAGCTCCGGGCGTTCGGCGTCCGGATCTGGACCAGGTGATGGCGATCTTGGAGTATGATCCCACCTTCGTCAAGATGTTGACGTATCCTGCGATCTTCCAGCGAGCCCGCGATTTATTAGGCCCTGACATCCGCCTGCTGGATCACGACTATTTCGTCTCGCCCACCGGAGCCATGATCAACAAGGGCTGGCACTATGATGAGGGGTTTCCGTCCATCTACCATCCCAGATCACGGCTCATGGTAAAGGTATTCTACGTACTCGAGGACATTCCTCACGACGGCGGCGGAACCGTCTTCCTTCCAGGTTCACACTGTTTTAGCCCCGATCTGAAGCTCCCGAACACCGAGATCCCCGAGGACATGCCGAACGCGATCCGGATGGACCTACCCGCGGGTTCCGCCTACCTCATGCACGGACGCCTTTACCATAGCGTCGGCAACAATCTCTCGAACCTGCGACGCAAGCTGCTGATCTATACCTACGGGCACAAATGGATGCGGGTATGGGGCGGCTACGAACCCTCCGACTCGCTAATCTCCCAGGCAACGACTCCGATGTTGCGCCAGCTAATGGGACTGACGGACCCCTATGGCCCAAACGCCGAAGTCGACCAAGAGCCGCCGCAGATTGCGGACGTCTCGGCCGTCCCGGCGTAGAGGACAAGCATGCGATTCCTGACCGACGCGCAGAGCCTGTTCTTCGAGACCAACGGATACGTCATGATCGAGGGCGCCTTGACTCCCGGCGAGCTTGAAAAGGCGCGCGCGGCGGCCGACGACGCCGAAGCCCGCTGGCGCCGGAAGCCCGACTTGCCCGGATACCGGCAGCCTGAGTTCGAGGAGATCGACGCGGTCATGGAGTACCATCCGACGCTGTTCGACCTCGCCGAACATCCCAGCGTTTTTCCGCTGGTATGGGAATCCCTCGGAGGAGATATCCAAATCATCGATCACGCTTACTACATCACGCCTCCAGGAGGCGCATTGAAGGGCTCCGCATGGCACACCGACGTCGGAAAGCGCATTCACGGCGTTTACCACCCGCGCTCGACGCTGATGATACGCGTGATGTTTGCGCTTGAAGACGTTGCCGATGACGGCGGCGCCACGCTCGTATTGCCGGGGTCGCATCGCCGCCTCCCTGATTTCTCGGTTCCGCCGGTCGAGACTCCCGAGGAGATGCCCGGAGCGGTGCGCCTCGCCTGCAAAGCCGGCTCCGCCTATTTCTATTCCGGCTCCTTGTGGCACTCGCCGAGCCACAATCGAAGCAGCGTCACCCGCCGCATGTTGCTCTACAACTATGGACACCGTTGGATGCGCATGTGGAAAGGCCATGAGCCGTCCGCATGGCTAATCGAACAAGCAAAGACGCCAATGCGCAAACAGCTCATCGGTGAGTGGCAGGCGTACTATGGGCCAAATGCTGAACTTGGCGAAGCGACCTCGCCCTCCTCGAATCGTTGAGGATTTAGCGACCCGCGTCTGCCAAGGCCGTATACGACAATGCCTGCGTGCTGTTACCAAGCCACTCGGCCGGACCCGCCGGCACGGGCGCTGAGTCAGCAATCGGGATTGTCGGAAAACGTCTTTGAAAAAGCAGCTCCTCTCGGTCAATATCGCAGATCCGAAGCTCGTTCAAATCGGCCAAAGAAAAGGCGTAGACTGCGCCGTACAACTGGCAAACGTCATGCAACCAGAAGGAACCAACCTCGACGCGACGATCCTCGGCGCCACGCTCGTTCAAAAACACTAGGCCGCCGCGCGTGCTGTCAGCGAAATAGATTCGGCCGGAGCAGTCAAAGCGAGCCCCATGGCAGCCCACATGGCCGCGAGACACCTCCGCATACTCTCCACTCTGCACATCGAAGATGCCGATCGCCCCCTGAATCAGAGTGCTGACCACTACCCGCCGCCCTGTCTGGTCGGCTGATGCGGCGTTGATATGCGTGGTCTGGTATTCGTCGGGAATATAATGTCTACGCAGATCCTTTTCCGGTGTAAGGCTGTAGTTTTGGCCGTAGAGATTCGCCGGCATTCGAAAACATTGGGCGGAACCCTCGTTCAGGTCGCAGACCAATACCGCGTCCGATGCGGAACACGACGCCAGCGTCCGGCCGTCGTCAAGCTGCTGGACTGTATGCAGCCCAGCCAAGTGCGGGTGAGTGAAGCGCTCTTGGACGGAAAAGTCCTCGGATCTAACGCTCGCCATGGAGCCAATCGGACAGGCCAGCGACCAGCGCTCGATACGATGCTCGAAGCCGACTAGTAGGTTCCGGTCTCCCGTAAACGCTGCATGCTGAACCTTGTCGCGGTGCTTGACAAAACCAAGCAGTTCAACGCTCGGTTCACCGATTCGATCTCCCGAAACCCGCCATAGACTCACGGCTCCGCTGTACAGGGGCTTGCATGGAGAAAGGCTTTCAAAAGGGGGAAGATCATCAAGACGTCCCGGCCGCGCAAATCGCTCTTTCAGGAAATCCGCCGAGCATCGATCAGGGTTCGTATGTCGGCTCGAATGAGTGAGGGCTAGGTGCCCTAGGATTCCCATTTGACAAGCTTCCGCCGGCTCAAATCAGCCGGCCGATTCGCCCACACCGACTCGATGAGCGCAACGTACCGCGCGACGACGGACTCCTTGGCGCACAGCGCGTTCAAGCTGTTGTTGAGACGCCGGCCCCACTGTGGACCCAGCCGCGACAGGGCCAACCGAAATCCCTCTCCCGAAGGCTCTCCGTCCTTAAGATCGACGAACAGGATCTCATCGGCAAACACTTCGGGCAATGCCCCTACCGGGGTAGCAATGACCGGAGTTCCGACGAACCCGGCCTCAATTACGACCATTGGGAAACCCTCGTTTCGCGACAGCAGCACAAGAGCGTCAACACTCTTAAGCAGCGTTCCAACGTCGCGAGACGGCGTTAGAAACGTGATGCGCTCAGCCATACCGTACTGCTCAGCAAGGTCCTCCAACCCCTTCCGGGTAAGCTCCTCAGTATCGAGTCCTTGGATCGCTAGATTATAGTTTGCCTTCAGCGCGTTGAGGATTAACCACTCGACGTTCTTAAACGGCCACAGCCTTCCTAGGAAGCCGAGCGTGGGACGAACTCTTTCGGCCAACGGGAACAACTCCCTCTTTGGTCCTTGTAGATTGCTCGGTGAAGTCGTATTGGGGATGAAAACCGAACCGGGGATGAGGCGCTGAACGGCGGGCGAGACACACGTTACAGCGTCGATGCAGCCGCTCCAGCGTTTGGCAAACAGAGGGCCTTCCTCTGATTTGTCGGTGTGTACGACGCGGATCGATCGCGGTCTCTCGAGCAGGGCCTCCAAGGCGGTCGGAGTCCATCGGTTGGTTCCGTACCAGAGTAGGACATCGACGTTCTGCAAGAAGCTTTCCAACTCTTCCGGAGTCGGGATAATCGTAACTTGTTGGAATCGCTGACGCAGCTCTTCCTCGATCGTCCTTTCGACAGTGATCTTCCGACGGTTCAACACACAAACCCGCAGGTCGAATTCCCGCTGTAGGCCGTCCGCCACTTCCATCATGGCCGTCTCTCCGCCGCCCAAGATCAGGTGCGGAAAGAGCATCCCTAAGACGGGCCTGCCCGCGGCCCGGGAAGCGTGCTTTGTCACCCTCTCAAGGCTCCATCCTTTTCAATACAGCGGCGCGGCGCAATCCGCCAGCCGGCTGATCGTCCATCTAGTGTTCGTCAAGGTCAAGCCGCTATCGGGTCCGATGTTCAGCGTGCCAGCATCTGTCCGCAATCGAGGCCCCCGGGTCTGGCCACCACCGCCAGTCCTTGTCGGCGCGTCCGAACGGCGTCGTGAATTGTTCGCATCCTGCATCTCCGCCCCATTTTCGGATGTAGAAGTCACGGTTCCAGCGAGACGTTCTGTCATTGAGCGCCAAGTAATCGGGGTTGCTGCGAATCGTCTGTGACCCCAAATGCTCGGCGCGCCCGAAACACGGCCCTGCAACTCTCTTGGCGCCGGCCAGATGGTCACATCGGTAGTTGTAGTCTTGATCTTCTTTGTACGCTGGATAGAAATTCTCGTCGAACCAACCTACCCGCTCAACCGCTCTGGCGTGAATAGCGAAGAAATTCCAACCATTGATATGCCAGCTGACTTCATTGTCCGTCTTATGATACGCCACAACCGATTCGAGCGCGCCGGGACGCAGCAGAGTGTCATTCGAGCCGATGAAGATCAGCTCATGACCCATCCTCATTCCCTCTCGGATGATAAAGTTCCACGACGCCGCGACTCCTAGATTTCGCTCTTGATTTCGCAGATCGAGACCACGCCGCCCGGCCGCGTACAACATCCTCTCATTGAATCCCTCGTCGTGAGCATTGTTGTTAACGATAAGGACGTGAGCCGGTAGATCAATGCGGTCAAGGCACTTGCGGAGGAGGTCGAGCCGATTGAGGACCGGGATGCCAATGAAAATGCTCTTCGGCATGGCTTGGCCGGCTGGAATAGCCTCGACGATGGGATCTATCCTACCGTTTCAAACGTCTTCCGGCTCACACCGCCTCAGAGCGTCGGCGGTGCTCCGGACGGGTCCACCGCGCCGTACGCGTGACCACAGTCCTCGTCTGTGTGAAAGTTGAAGAAGACGCAAAGGAAGTGCAGCGCCTCGAATCGGGCAAGATAGGTTAGCATCGGCGGCGTGCGATCGTTGAAGCTCAACTGATCATTGATCAAGCCTCGATAGACCTCCTTGTTGCCCCAAGCGAAACTCTGACTCTGTACCAGCGAAACCAGTCCATCAGGACCATGGTCGGCCAGAATCTGGCTTCGCAGAGGCCCGCTCACGTTCGGCAGCAGGTGCCCAATCCGCAGCAAGAGATTCCGAAACTCCACCGTATTCGTTTGGCCGGATTGCTTGAGCGACGTCAAGTCCGTCACCAGCAACTGCACCCGCTCATCGCTGAAGTCCCCCAACGGCGGAAAGGGATAAGCTGCACGTTCCGCTGCGTTCATCGCCCCCAGCCCACTGGCGAAGGGACGGTCGTCAGGGTCTCTCGGGGTGTTGCTCTCTGTCGTCCCGGGCACGAATGGACCCGTCCGGGAACTCCCAGAAAACGCTGTACCAAGTCGGAACTCAAAATTGGCGATGGGCTGAAATCCGTCGCTGTGACGCTCTTCCGGCAGCCTTCCCGCGGCGCGATCCGCAGGATCAGCAGGCTGGTTGGATGCGAAGTAACTATTCGGCCCGAGGTTGACCGGCTTGCCGATGATCGGATCGCCGCTCGTGAATCGCTCGGTGAGAGTACCGACGGTTCCTTCTATCGCGCGGACAAATACGCCAATCGGGGGGACATGCGAACGGGTTAAGACCGGGTCCTGAAAGCGGATCACGCGTCCAACCGGCTTCTCAATCCGGTCGGGCACATTGTCGGCAGGAACAAAATCCGGCTCTCCTTCGAGCGCCCACATCCAGCCGCGGCCCGTACCATCCGGGTTTCCCCTGGGGTGATTGTAGAATCCCGCCCCGGTCGAAAACCGCACTTCGAAGCGCCCATCGAAGATGACTCGAGGATTTGAGACAACCGTCAGATTCACGGTTGCCTCCAGCACGTCGTCCTCGAATATTCGCAAGACCGTGTCGTCCCTGGTCGTGCTCGCCGAAACGGCATGGACCCACACGGTCTTCTCTTCTCCGTCCACGTAAAGACTGGGCGGATCAATCTTGATAGACGCAGTCCCCATAGCCTCAATGTAGACTACGACGCGGCTTCCATCGTCCGTCTTGAGCGTGAGTGGAGCAGGGCAAACCTTGCCCTGACTCGGCGCAATGAGGAAGCCGCTGCCGCCAACGTCGCCGTTGAAACCTACGACGAGAGCCATTGAGATCCCCCTCCGATTCAATCGTAGTGCCGCGTGGCGCTCCTGATCATATCACGACGCCAAGAAAATGCAGGTTATTTTTTAGAATTCTCTCGTTAAGCCTAGCGACCGGCGACATCATCCCAACTGGTCCCGGGCGCCTCAGTCGTCGGGCAGTCTTGCAATGCAGTAGACCGCCAGACCTGGATCATCTAGTTCGCCCTCCGCACCCTCGACGGACACCGGGCCGCTCCGGGATTGGAGCCGCATGTCCGCTAATAAAAGGGTCAGTTTGGACTGGCCGACGAGGAAGATTTCGTCCTCTAAGTGAACCGCTCCCCGCAACCAACCGTGCTCAAGCGCGAGCTGATCGCCGCTGGACGAATCGAGCGGTACACTGCAGTTCACAACTGCCAGCAGTGCGCCTGTGCTCTGGTCCAGCTTGATGAAGTCCCCGGTCGCGGTACGGCAGAGATAGAAGGACTCATCAAGCGCGATGCCGTCATGCACACGGCCTCGAACAGCGTCCGGAATCGGTTTTCCGTCGAAAAGGAATTCTTGGCGCGTCACGTTGTACACGCGTGATTTACCCTCGCGGTATGCCATTCCAGGCAAAGTGACCAGCACGTCCCCCTTTCGGTCGACGCAAACATGATTCATGTGAAATCGGGCGCCGGGATTCAGATCACATCGAAAATCGTGGTTCTCTCGAAACCGTGTCCGTTGCCAGTCCCTCATGTAGGGCGCCAGAGCCTGGTCGTCGCCGGCCCACCATTCTCGAACTTTGCGCAGATTCTGGTCGACCACGATGAGGCAGTCGGACGCCGTCGCGGTCACGTACAACAGTCCATCGTGAGCGCAAATTGAATGGATATCGCCGAGACGCTCGTCGGAGTAGACTGCAACAATCTCGCGAGTATCGGCATCGAGCAAGAACAGTTGGCTCGTATTGCACGCCGCCAGCACGGAGCCGAAGCATGCAACCCCTCGGACGGAGCGCCTCCCGGGTAGATGCGGTGATTCCGGGAGCTCTCTCTGATGGGTGACCCGAAACGCCGACTCCTGTAAATCTAGATAGCCGATCAGCAGCGACCCGCTGATCTCTTCTCCACGTGCTCCGGCGCGGCGGCCGCTCCGGAGCGAGGTGCTCACCGCCAGTCGGTGGTACCTTTGCATCCTCTTGGCTAGGCTCCTCGATTCCGGTGTGCGATGAACGCTCCGCGCACCGGGTTGCGCTTGTCGAGGTGAAAGGTGTGGGTTCTCTCCAGGGCTGATTCGATTCGCGCAACATTAGGAGAATGATGCCACTCGCCTCGAATCCACCCGACCCGCCTTAAGTAACCGGATGTTCCAAGAGCGCTCAAGATTTCACCCTCCGCGGCTTCGCAGTCCAGCTTGAGGAGGTCGATAGTTGGATTCCCGTGTGCGCGCAACAGCTCCAGAACCGAAATACAGGGGACAGTCAAGGTCGGGGCGCGGCGCTCCGAGCGGATGTCTTGAACGGCCTCGGCGACCCAACTCGCCGCGGCGTTTCTATCTTCATTCGCTCGTCCGGCCTGCCGCAGATGCGCCTCGGGCGAGCTCTCAGTTCCCAAGACTGCGGTTTCGTGCAGGAAGACTCCTTGTAGCCCGTCCGTGTTTCTGCGAAACAACGCTGCGCTGTCTGGGTCTGGTTCCGCGGCGATGACTCGGGCGTTGGGCCAGTGGCTCTTTGCCTTCAGCGTGAATGAGCCGATGTGAGCCCCAATGTCGACAATCCAAAGCGGTTGGTGTCCTTCCGCCGCCAGTGGGGCCAACTCATACTCGTCCCCATCCAGGATCGGCCTGGTGACATCGATGTCCCAGTGCCTTTCCTTCGGCGCTTGCCGGACCCAGATGGAGAAGCTTCCGACCTCAGCCTGAACGACCTCGAGAGACCTCCCAGCTGTTGTTGTGAGTCGCATTTCTCTCGCGCCTGACGACCGATGAGCGGCTAGGCCGCACTGCTAGAGACTAGCAGAATCGTCCACGGGAGACCGTCGGTATGTGCTGTCGTTGGCGAGATTGGCTGACCGCAAGATCGCGGTCGCTTAACGATTCACAAAGGCTCTTCGGACCCTAAACCAGACGTTACTTGAGGAAAAGGTCGGCGAGTCATTGCTCTGTTCGATCTAGCGGTCATCCTCTCTGCGCCAGACGCTATATGAGATGGCCCTCAAAAACTTGTGCTAAAGCAAATGCGGCACTGGGAACATGAAGAGACGGAGCGGGAGCAGCGCCCTAGAACGACGCGCTGAAGTTCAGTTTTAGTGCTTGAGCCGCTTTCTGGGCCGGCGCAGCGTGCAGTGTAACTCTTTCCCCGCTATCTAAGACGACGAACAGCCGGTGAGCTTCGCTTGGATTGACCGCGGACTTCTTCTTGTACGCATTGGCATAGGCAATCTGACATTTTTTCATGTAGACATTCTCACCCAGTCTCATAGTTTCACCCCAGTTTTCGATTATTGAGGACGCCACAGCATCCGTAAAAATGTTGGGAACAACCTGCTTTCTAGCTGATTGACCCGAAAGGCAAGCGCTTGCGGAGTGGCCCAGAGCCCCTCCCGTCCTCAGGCTATCACGTAGGTCAAGACATCCCTCGGCCCCGCCAACAGAGCCCTCCGCAAGAATCCGAATCCTTGGCTAGGAAAGCTCAAGACGCCAAAAATCATCGGCGCGTAAACTCGGCAAGATAATGATCCGCCAGCCAGGGCAGCGGCGGAACCGTCTCAAACCGGCGCTCCCAACGACTGAGTAGATCAACCAGACCCGGATGACGAAACGCCCAGGACTCAGCATACGGAGGCGGAATCAGCGCCCCCAATGCGCTCACTCGATTCAACTCGAAATCTGGTGCGAGAGCTCTCTTCAACTTCCAAACCGAAGGGTATCGAATTCTTAACCCTCTCCAATCGACTCCCCCCGGCCGGAGCCTTCGAAACGCCTTCGACGGCTGCAACCGCCCTAGGTACCAGGCCCACTCCCAAGGAACGACAGGGCCCATCACGCACGCCGCGAGAGCCGCGCCGGGGCGAAGCAACTCGGCCAGAGCGGAAGCTACCTGCGAGAGATCTGCTGCACAGTTGAGCCCGCCAAAGTTCGATATCGCACCGTCAAACGGCCCGTCCGACAGCGAATCCAACTCTTCCAGCGGTAGACGGCGTACCCGAACGAGAGCGGCGAGCCCAGCCTGCTCCGCCTTACGGCTGGCCTGTTCCAGCATCTGGACGGATGCGTCGGTTGCCAGAACCTCAATGCCCCTCCGAGCCAGGTGAACTGCGTCCTCGCCAGTTCCGCAGTTGAGCTCCAGCACCCTTTGACCTGGCTGAAAGCGAGCGTCAAAGCGCCTCCAGGTCGCTTCGCGCAGAAGCGTCCCGATTCGAGAGCGGGTGAAGCGGTCGTCATACTCAGAGGCTTCGAGGTCGAATGCGTTGACGGCCGACGGCAACGCTCAGACCTCCACTTCGGCCCCAAGAGTGTGCATCGATCTGCGCGCCTGACCGGCGGCCTCCTTCAGAGCACGGGCTTCCTCGCCGTCTTGCGGACCCAGTCGAGACGCCGCAACCTCATTCCGCAGCCAGCGATCCGCCTGCTTGTAGTAGTCGCGGGAGTGACGGCCACGGATCATGTAATCCCGGTCTGTAGCAGTTGCCCAGTCCTTCTCTAAGACGACCTGGTCAGCCACCCGGCTATAGTAGTCCGTGTTCTTGATTGGATAGGCGACAGTGGTGAAAAAGATGTCCGGGTTGCAACGTTTTACATGCTCGACGGTGGCGGCGATATCTTCAGACGACTCGTCTTCATAGCCCCACATGAGAAACATCCCGACCTCGATCCCGTGCCGCTGCGCCGCTTTGACCGCCCACTCGACCTGCTCCGTTTTTACGCCCCGGCTCATGGCGTCGAGGATCCTCTGGCTACCGCTCTCCGACCCAATCCAGACTCGATAGCAACCCATCTTGGATAGCGTCTCCAGGATGTCTTCTTTCATCAACCGGTCGGCCCGCGAGATGGTTTCAAACGGAAGGCGCAGATTACGCCTCTCTAGCTCTGCCGCGTATTTGTGGAGCCATCCATGATGGATCGTAAAAACATCGTCCGAATACCAAACCTGGTCAGGCTGGTAGCGGTCCCGTATGTGCTCCACTTCGTCCGCGCAATCGAGAACGCTGCGTCGGCGGTGGCTAAATCCAAAGACCGAATGGGAACACCAGCGGCACGTGTATGGGCAACCACGTGCGGTAATCAAATTGACGCTGCCCGTTCCGTGATGCTCTCTCCAGACATCCACGTAGCGCGAGATATCGATCTGTTCACGATCAGGCCACGGAATGCTGTCCAACTCGGCGATCTGTTCCCTCGCGGGGTTCGTTACGATCGATCCTTCTTCGTCCCGGAACACCGCACCTGAGACGCCGTAGAGCCGATGAGGCCCCATCTCCGAGAGCGCCGGAAGGAGCTCTCGCATCGTCTCCTCGCCCTCGCCGACAATTACGACGTCGGCTCCGTGATTGAGGTATTCCTCCGGGTAATTGGCCGGCTCAGGCCCACCTAAAACCACGACCCATCCTGCCGACTTCGCCTTTGCGATGACGTTCAGAACAGAGCCCCGCGTCATCAGATTCGTGTAGATTCCCAAGACGCCGGAGTCCCGCTCCAACTTTTCAAACAAATCAGCGCGAGATGCGAAGGTCGTATCGAAGACCTCGACGTCGAAACCCGCTCGTCGGAGATACCCTGAGATGTACAGCAGGCCGAGAGGCGGATAGGGCTTCATGATCTGAAGCTCCTTCTCATCCTCGAAAAGGAAGTAGCCGTGGGTAAGCAAGAGATCGCTCATGACGGAGGATCGCTAGTTCCAAGATCGAGTGAGATCCGGAGCCTCGGCGGGAGAGTACGTCTTGAGGATCTTCGTCGGTTTAGCGGTTCGTTTCTGAGGTTCGATCTTCGCCATCTCAGTCCATCTTTGATCGATGCGCTGCAGCTCAGCAGCCGCGATTTCACCCGCCAGCTTACCCTCTTGAACCTGCTGCCTGGTCTCCAGATCTTCGTGCAGGAGGTCGTGCAGCCCACGGTAGAAGTCTGTCTCGTAGGTCCCTTCGTACATCATCGCCAGGTCGTTGCTGTCGGTCCAATGGTCCTTGCCGGCCAGTTCGTTCTTTACCATGGCATGAAATTTCGTACCGGGGAGCGGATAGCTGACGCTGATCCCGACGTCGGACGGCATCGTCTCCCGAACGAGCCCAACGGTTGACAAGATGTCGTCAAACGTTTCTCCAGGGTACCCGAACTGGATGAAAAAACAGGCCCTGATGTCGTATTTTCCCAAGGTCTTCCGGGCCAATCGAATCTGCTCGACGGTCGTTCCTTTGTCCATCGCATCGAGGATCTTCTGACTTCCGCTTTCAGCGCCTAGCCATACCTCGCGACATCCCGCGCGAGCCAGACTCACAACGGCGTCCTCCTTCATAAGATCAACTCGAGACTGGATCGTAAACGGCACTGCGGCATCTCGCGCTGCTACCTCCTCGGCAAAGTCTCTGACCCATTCAGCTTGGAGGCCGAAGATGTCGTCGGCGAACCAGATGTGATCAGGCCGCACTGTTCGCTTGACCACAGCCAACTCTTCAGCCACATTGCCGGGGGAGCGCATCGCGTAAAGCTGACCCCAGATCGGTTTCGCGCACCAGTTGCAGTGGAAAGGACATCCCCGGGTCGATACCATATTGACACTAAAGTAGCCGTGCGCTCCCCGCCAAGCTGCCTGGTAGCGCTCTACATCGACGAGGTCCCAAGCCGGAAGCGGAAACACGTCCGGACGGCGCTCCGGCGGGCGTGCCGCCGTGCGGCGCGCTCCATTTCCATTGTGGCCTGGCAGCGCCAATCCGGCCAGCGTGTCGGCAGCGCCGGGCCGGCCGTCGCGCAACGCCTCGCAGAGTTCCACCAAGGTATGGTCAGCCTCGCCAGTCAAGACATGTTGAACGCCATGCCCGAAGTACACCTCCGGGCAATCGCTGACATCCGAGCCCGCCGCAATCACCGTGGCCCCCCGGGACCGGGCCAGGAGGCTCATGCGACAAGCGGCCTCACGGGAATGGGTAAGACACATCTTGTTGAGAAAGTTAAATTGATCCTCGTACAACGCCACAACAGCCGGCTTGTAGAGATCCAAAAGACTTTCGAACTCCGATTCGCTCTCAGCAAGCATTGCGTCGAACAGCGCGACCTCGAAACCTCTCTCGCGAAGATGCCCGGCGGCATAAAGCGTGCCAAGCGGCGGATAAGGCCGCATCTTCTTCACTTGCTTTGCGTCGTTCTTCAGAAAATACGAGTGGGCCAACAGCACTTTCATCATGCGTTCACCTTCTTGCCATCTTCTTTCGCACGTGCGACCGCTTCGAAGATCGGACAGACACTAGACAGAAGTCCAGTGCGCTCCCATCCTCAAGCCACTCATCCGCCCGATTCGTCGAGATCGTCGCGAATCATCTCTCCCTTACAACAGTCTTCCAGCGCACTGACCTCGCGGCGCTACTTAGCCCGATTTGCCGGCTCGCTCGGCTCCCGGGTGATACCCTCCAACAGATTGAGTCGCAGGCCCGCAGAAACTCGGCCTGATTGGCTTCCTCAGCCGCCAAGCAGAAACCGATCGGGCCATGTCGCGCAATCTCTGAGATCGAATACCAATCTCATGTTCGGATGCACCGCGGTTTGCTGGACCGCGACGAACGGTCCCGCGATCGGGCGCAAAACCCACACACACAGCCTCCGCTATTCTGGGATCCAACCGAAAGGCGCTCAGGGCTACCCACTTGGCGCCGTCGGCAGCACAGCGATAAGTGAGAGACTCGAACGATCCACCCGAGGTCGCGACCGTCGCCTTCGATAGATCTATCTCAAACAGCGGCATGGCATCGTCTTAGTGCCCCGGCGCTCCAAGTTGCCGGTTCTGCACTACTTAGAGTCCCTGAATCATGTGTCCCAACTTCTCTTTCTTCGTACGCAGGTAACCGAGGGCCAAATCCCCGATAGGGGGTTGGCAGGGCACCCGCTCGTCAATATGGAAGCCCGCTCGCTCTAGCGCGCCCACCTTGGCTGGATTGTTCGACAAGAGACGGATTCTCGTCAAGCGGAAGTAACGCAAGACACCAATCGAAAGAGCATAATTGCGCGGATCAGCATCAAATCCAAGCTCCCGATTGGCTTCCACGGTGTCAGCCCCACCATCTTGAAGCTCGTAGGCCCGGAGCTTGTTGAGCAGCCCGATGCCCCGCCCTTCTTGGGTATCGTAGACCAACACGCCGGCTCCGTACTCGGCGATCCTCGTGAGCGCCAGGCCCAGTTGCCCGCCGCAATCACAGCGCAGACTGCCGAAAACTTCGCCGGTCATGCACTGTGAATGAATTCTAACCAGCGGAGCCTCAGCACCTGCGATCTCGCCGAGCGTTAGAGCTACAACCTCCCTGGGCGGTTCTTTTGCCCCATTGTGGAACCCATGGATACGGAAAGCGCCCCACCGACAAGGAAAAGAAGCCTCAGCCACCTTCTCGACATGTTCGCTGCTTTGTACGTTGGCAACGCTGCTCATAGGTGCGAATTGTTGGTCTGCCGAAATCGAGCTGATTAGGATCATAGCACCATCGAACGATTTCTTGACACGAATCTAGGAAAATTCTTCTGAACTCATGGCCGAACGGCTCGAAAGCGAACTGATTTAGTTGCTGCCGGCGATAGCGACCGACCTATCGGAGCGTTCGGGCGTCATTCTCGTGCCGCGCAGGCCGGCATCCCATCGGCCAAGGTCCGGGCTTCTCCCTGGCTGACCTAGTCATCTTTCGTGAACGCTCTCCGGCCTGCCCCATCTTCGACCGTGGTCTTCGTCATGCAATAGATCGCCAGGCCCGGATGACCCAAATCACCTGGGACGCCAACTAGCGTGAGAGGGTCGCTCCTCGTTCCGCATGCCATATCAACGAGATACATGGTCAGTTTGGATTGACCAACAAGAAACACTTCATCGTATAGATGTACAGCGCCTCGAAGCCATCCGTGTTCTATTGCGACTGGATTCCCTGTGGTCTCTCCGAGCGGCAGACTGCAGTCGACGCTCTGAAGAAGCTCCCCTGTCTCTTTGCTGAGCTTCAAAAACGCCCCTTTCTGAGTATGGGCAAGATAGTGATAGTTGCCCAGAATCGTACCGTCATGAATCTTGCCGATCATCGGATTAAGAGTTGAGCCGCCCAGCATGTGAAACCGATGACGAGTGACGTTCCAGAGTTTCGAAGCGTCTTGTGCGGTATCCAAATTGGGTAGATTAACGATTAAGTCTCCGGTCGTATCGAAGAGGACGTGATTGATGTGGAACCGATTCCAATAGGGTCCTCTGACGCGGAAGTCGTGATCCCACATCACGGCCTGCATAGGATGCTTGTTCATGTGCGGCGCCAATTCAGCTTCCGAACCCGCCCACCATTCGAACACCTTGTTGAGTTCGCGATCTACGCCAATGATGCTGTCCGAAGCCGTCGCTGTGACGTACAGGATCCCGTCCCTAGCGGCGATTGAGTGGATATCGCCGAATCGCTTTTCGGAATACATCCCCGTGATTCGAGTCAGGTCTCGATCGAAGGCAAAGAGCTGGCTCGTATTGCATACCGCGAACCCGCCGCCGAACGGAGCCGCTCCGCGCACGGAGTTCCGCCCTGGACGGTGAGGGGATTCCGGCACGTCAACCGACTTGACGAACTGGAAAGTCTGCGCTTCCACATCGACCGTCCCCAACAAGAGGGAGCCGCTAGTCTCTTCTCCCCGGCCATCAATCCTCCGCCCGCTGCGCAGCGAAGTGGTGACGAGAATCTGGTACGACCGCTGCACCGGGTTCGAGCTCGCAAGGGCTCCAGGAGCGAGTTACTCCTTCTTCGGCAGTAGCTCTTTTCGGATCTTCGCCACGACCGTAAAGTGAGGGTCGACCACGTTCGCGATGTCGTACTCGAGGGCGTGACCCATCAACAACGACGATCCGCGTTCGTCAAATCCATAATCGGTCATCAACCAGCGTTGCAGCTCGGTTGTTGCATGCTGCAAGGCTTGAAGCAGCGGACGGGCGCTGCCGATCGTCATCAAGTGGTCGGTATCCTCGAGCCGCGGCCAACTGATCTTCTTGCCTTTCATCAGTTCAACCGTCAGCTCCACGTCCATCGAGATCTCAAGCGCGTTACCGACGACCTCGCCGTCGCCCTGCCTAGCATGGCCGTCGCCGATGAAGAGCAGCGCGCCCGCCTCGAAGACCGGCAGCATCAGCTTGGTCCCCACGTTGACACGGTTGTAGTCCATGTTGCCGCCGAACTCGCCTGGGGTGCTCGTGGCTACCGCCTCTTTGCGCGGCGGCGCGACGGCGACGCAGCCGAGCATTGGCCGCAGAGGAACCTCGATGCCCCGAGGCTGGATGGCATCCGAAGCCACCCGCGCCACGCCGCGCCCCTTGTCGATATTCCAGGTCTCGGTGGTCTGTTCGCGTTCGCCTTCAAAGCGCAAGAAAGCCGGGTCGGCGGTGTACGGCGCCAGGACGCTGCTTGACCAAGCCGTTGCACGGCTCGGCTCTATCTTCTCGAATCGGACGACGAGAACGTCTCCAGGCTCGGCGCCCTCCACGAAGAAGGGTCCGGTCTGCGGATTGGGCCGCTCGCCGACTTTGTTGTTCTGGGCGTCGAAGCCTCGGGCGTCGATCGTCTTGGTGATGAGGCGATCGCCGGGCTTGATCCTCAGGACCGGCTCGTGCGCGAAGGAGAAAGTATTGTGGTAATGGCTCGGCACGAAGCGATGCGTTTCGCCGAGAGCTGCGTCAGGCGCCATGAACAGAATCATAGCGGCTAGCGTTTGAATCAAGGATGCTCTCACCTTTTGCCTCCAGCGGCGCAGTATGGCCGGACCCATCTTAGCGCTACGTACTGGGTGGCCGTGCTGCGAGGGACGCTTTGACGAACTACGCTGGCCTACTGGGGGCGCAGCGCTCAGTTGAACCAGACCGGGCTGCTCCAAGCCAGGTTGGTATCGAGTTGCTCGATCCTCAGGTAATAGTAGTCTCCGGGCGTCGGCTGCTCGCGGTCCTCGAAGGTGAGATTGAGGTCCATCGGCCCCTCTGGGTTCACCAACTCGCACTCGAGAAAGAAGGTCGGCTCGACGCCCATCTTCTGCATGTAGGAGTGCTCGATCGGCGAGTTCGGCGGGGACTGCCAAGCAAAGTGGCCGTCCTGCCGGAGCTTATCCAACGGGATATCGGCCCCCAGTGTTCCGAACTTGGCGTCCTCCAGGCGGAAGCGGAGAGAATCGCCCGCGGCGTCGGAGACGTCAACCAAGAAGGCGTCGCGGTCGTTCGACGTGGTCGAGGCACGCCAGCGTACGGCGTCGCCGTCTTGGCGGATGCTTTCGAAAGACTGATCCCTTTGCAGGATACGACGCAGGAATAACGTTCCCGAAGCAGAGGAGAGGCTCCCTTCGCTGAGCGAGATATTCGCGCGGCGCTGATAGAGATTGTCGCCCCATTTCACGCGCATCAGCTTGCCGCGGTTCCGCGACGGCGCCACGCTGTAGGCGACCTGGTTGTTCTTGACGATCTCCACGCGGGTTAACGGCGCGGTCGCGGCCACCCTGACGCTGATCTTCGCCGTGGATGCCTGTACAGCCGCCAGCTCGCCGCCCATCGGCTCTCCGTTGACCGAGAAATCCAGCAGGATGCGCTTGTTGCCCGTTGCCGCGAAGGTTCGCCTCTGAGAGAGCGCATCCCAAACTGCTCCGCGGTTGTTCTCATGGGCCCAAACGCCAGTCAACGGGTTGGTCATGGTGTAGATCAGCCCGGGATAGGAGTTTCCGAAACCAGTTGTGTGATTGTCGCCCGAGGCGCTGGCCGCGAGACGCAGACCCGCTTCGAGGTGTTTCTTCCAAGACTCTTCAAAAACCCCGTGTACTGACGCAATCTCAAAGAGGCGTTCAAGGCGGGGATTGTCGGGATGTTCCCAGTCGGGCGGCCCGCCTCCGACGTGGGGAATGACCAACGAGGGCTTGCGAACTCGCTCGAGAACTTGGAGCATCTTTCCGACCGGAGCGCTCACGTCGTTGGGCTCGAGCTGCATCACCGTCGGCGCTTCGTCGGCGTTGTAGAACACGTTGTGGTGGCCGCCGTCGCTCGTCCCTACGCTGTACTCGTAGCCGAGGATCGTCGTCAGGCCCTTCCAGTTCTTCCAGCGCTTGTTCGCTTCGACGAGCTCAGGCCAGTGATCGCGTTGGTCGCTGTAGTCATCCAGGTAGAATCTAGGGCCGGTGACGCTCATGGGCGCGTGGTGCGGCGTGATGGCTGCGAAGTCGAGCATGCCGACCTGCCTCGCGTAGAGGTAGAGCTCATCGAACACGCCTCGGCCGTCATGCAGGTAGGCGTGCTGATGCAGGTCGCCGTAGAACACCCGCCGCACGGGATGAGCTTCAACCCGGATCGGGTTACTGACGCCGCGCAAGGCGCCGTCGGGCGAGCGCACCTCGATCCGCACGACTCCGGGATTCGCCGGTGCGGTCACATTCCTAGCCACAAAGTGCATCAGATCCGGCTCGTAGACCAGCTCGGAGGAGCCGACGCTTTCGGAGACGATCCCGAGATCGAGGCCGCGGGCGTTTCGCGCCAGCGATCCCCACTCGTCTTGCGGGACGACCTCAACGGTGAAGCCCTCGCGGGCCCCGACGATGGAGGGCGCTTGAACCCGAAGCTTCCTGGCCGGGCCGCCGACGACTTTCATCACAGCGTCGCCGCCATATCCGAGGACCTTTCCGTCGGACGCGCGCCCGATGACGACGCGGAAGTTGAATAGATTCTCCTCGTAGCTCTGCATACGGACTCCGAGGCGTCCGCCGAGATCGAAGTGAATCTTGTCGCCCTTGTCGAGAGAGCCCTGCGTGATCACCACGCCGGCGGTCTTGCGGTACGGAAAGACGCTCGGCTTGTTACTCTGCACGTGATTCGTGAACTGGATCGTTCGCAGCTCCACTCCGGCGGCTGTGGTTTCCGCGCCGATGTAGGCCGGAGCTTCGGAATCTTCGGTCTGGAACTCCTCGACGTCGCTGGTGAAGTGCTTCCAGATCTCGAGAGACTCCCCTGCCGCCAGGCCACGATCGCCTACTTCATACTCGATGCGGATCCTGGCGCGCTTGCCGGCTTCGAGGGTAGGGGCGCTAAGAAGCCGAACGACGCCGTGCAGCGGAAAGTCCTCGGGCATGTAGGCGCCCGGCCGGTAGTCGATAGGCTGTGTGGCCTGGTGTTGGCTTTGCGGCGCGGCGGAACGTGTCGCGTCGACCGCGGCGAAGCCCAACACCGTCAACGCCAGGAGGGTCAAAGGCACGGCGGCGCGGCGTCGGTGGACAGTCATAGAGCGAAGCTCCGCCCGATTATACTGGACTTCCGGCCGGATCTCCTTCCGCTCTCCCTGCCTGTGCAGCAGCGCCCAGTGAGCCAGCGGCCGTTTGAGAGCAGCTCCACAACTTCCGGCTCGCTGCCCCAGAACATGTTTGTTTCTTACGGTTTACGCAGTTACGTGCCTGTCACCCTGGCCCTATTCTTCTGAAGTTGAGAGGGTTCAATGCGATTTCGGAAGTCGTTTGCGCAGCAACGCTAAGTCCACGGCTAGGTCCTCTAAGTGCTGATAGCGTTGATTCGGGTCTTTCGCTAACGCCTTCGTAAGAGTCCGGTTGAGGCCGTCGGAGGCGGAATTGGGAACTACTTTAACGGGAGCGAAATTTTCGTTCACGACGCTGTAGAGTAGGGCTTCCTCTTGACGCTCGTTGAAAGGCAACTCGCCGACGACGATTTGATAAAGCACCACGCCAAGCGACCAGATGTCGGATCGACGGTCCACGTCCTCGCCCAGGGTCTGCTCCGGCGACATGTAGAACGGCGTGCCCATCCGGGTACCGGGAGATGTGAGGCGAGTGCGTCCTAGAACGCGGGCAAGACCGAAATCCACCACTTTCACGACACCGTCGCTCGCCAGCATCAGATTGGCACTCTTGACGTCGCGGTGCAGAATGCCTTGCCGATGGGCCTCCGCCAAGCCCCGCGCCGCTTGGATACAGATGTCGAGCGCCTCGGAAATGCCGATGGAGTCAGTCTCAATCCGTTGTTGAATCGTCGGGCCGTCGACGTGCTCCATCACGAGGAACGTTTCGTCCTCTCGCTCGACAATTTCGTGGACGACACAGACATTTGGATGCCGCAGCGAAGCTGCCGCCTCTGCTTCTCGCCGGAACCGGCGGCGTTTGTCGTCGTCGTTCAAAAACTCCTGGAAAAGGAACTTGAGTGCAACCGAGCGGCCGCTTTGCGTTTCCTCCCCGCGGTAGACAACCGCCATCGAACCTGTGCCCAAGCGCTCCAACAGGCGGTAGCCGGACATAGTCGTGCCGATCCGCCAATCCCTCATAGTCTTTCTGACCCGCCGCTCCTAAAGATTCTCTTAAAAGTAAAAAAAAAATCTGTTTGAGGCACCGGATATGATACCATCCCATCCGAATTTGCGCCTTATGCTACTGACGGACCAAACACGAGCCTGGAACGCCGTGTAAGATTGGGCACCTGCGGAATGCGGCGTGCGTTGCAGGCGTCGCCGGTCTGCTCCGATGAAGTACCAGGTCGATCGGATAGAAGCGCTGATCCGACGGGTGATCCAACTCGACGATTCGGAACGCAAACGCTATCTCCAGTCGGCCTGTGAGGGCGACGCCGCGCTCGAGGCAGAGGTGCTCCGCCGACTCGACCTGCGCGTCGATCCCCTCCGCCGTCCCTCCTCGAGCCCCGCTCTTTCCGCCTTTGCTGAAGGCGCCGCCAGCTCGCGCTATCGCCTCGGCGAGCAACTGGGAGAGGGAGGAAACGGCGTGGTCTTTCGCGCCGAGGACCTGAAGCTTCAGAGAACTGTCGCGCTCAAATTCCTCCGTCCTGAAACAGATGATGAAGAACACAAAGCCCGTTTGCTGCGCGAGGCCCAGGCTGCGGCCTCGCTCGCCCACCCGAACATTTGTGTGATCCACGAAGTCGACGAAAGCGAGTCCGCTGCTTTCATCGCGATGGAATTCGTGGAAGGGGAGAACGTAAGACAGAAGACTGTCCGCCAGCCGTTCGAGATAGGGGAAGCTCTGGACATCACGATCCAGGCCGCCGAAGGGTTGCGGGCCGCGCATGAGAGCGATATCGTCCATCGCGACGTAAAGAGCGCCAACATTATGGTTACGCCGCGCGGACAGGTCAAAGTGATGGACTTCGGGCTGGCTCGTCTCGGCGGCGGAACGCGGATTACTAAATCGGGGATCCGCCTCGGAACGCCGGCCTACATGTCTCCCGAACAGGCGATTGGAGAGGATACCGACCGCCGTACGGACATTTGGTCGCTAGGAGTCGTTCTCTACGAGATGGTCAGCGGCAAGCTGCCCTTCAAGGGAGAGGTCGACGCGGCGGTGGCGTATTCGATTGTGCACGCGCTTCCCGAGCCCCTTACCGCGCTGCGCCACGGCCTCCCGGTGGATCTCGACCTGATAGTCGAGAAGGCGCTGGCCAAGGATCCGAACGAGCGTTATCAGTACCTGGACGATTTCCTGGTCGACCTCCAAGCGTTGCGGGCGCAGTTGGAGCCGGCGGCGGCCTCGGGGGGGGGCGGCAGGCATCGGTC
>Ga0315336_1000791_pt1 | contig 75881 bp, 63 predicted proteins | sample ASW5metaG_FD_204512 | JGI IMG/M metagenome (GOLD analysis project Ga0315336, IMG submission 204512) | Ammonia-oxidizing marine archaeal communities from Monterey Bay, California, United States - ASW #5 | ecosystem: Environmental > Aquatic > Marine > Intertidal zone | place: USA: California... | reverse complement strand
CAACGCCTCGAAAAAGGCCACCTCGCCGAAATACGCCGCCTACCGCACCAACCAGAAGGCACTCCGCAAAGCCAAGACCAGCCGTAAAGCCGCCAAGGCCGCGCGCACCGCCAAAACCGCCGCCCGGACCGTGAAGACCGCGAAGAAGCTGCGGACCGTTGGCAAGATCGCCACCGGCGGTGCCGCCACCATGGTCGTCGGTGCGGCGCTTGGTGTGAAAATTCCGGATGCAGTTGATGCCGCTCTCTGGACCGCCAAGACCCTTTCCAACCCGGCAGAGGCGCCGAAGCGCGTCGCCGCCCTCGCCGTCGGTGCAGTCAAGACCACGGGCCAGGCGCTCAAGACCCTGACCCAGCCGAAGAAGATGGCGAAGAACCTCGGCAAAGCCGCCAAGTCCGTCGGCTGCGCCATCGCCAGCATCTTCAAGAAATGCCGCTAAGACGATCCCGTCCCGCTAGGCGCCCCCGGCTCGATGAGTTGGGGGCGTTTCTTTGTCAGGACCCGGTTCGATGAAAACCGAAACAGGCCCTAGAACGGCCAGACGATCAGGATCACCGGGATCGCGACGGCGATGACCAGGATCTCCAGGGGTAGCCCCATGCGCCAATAATCGCCGAAGCGATAACCGCCCGGCCCCATGATCAAGGTGTTGTTTTTGTGTCCGATGGGTGTCAGGAAAGCACAGGAAGCGGCGACGGCAACCGCCATCAGGAAAGGGTCAGGACTGACGTCGAGCGCGCGGGCGATGTCGACGGCGATGGGCGCCGCCATGACCGCGGTCGCGGTGTTGTTCATGGCGTCCGACAAGGTCATGGTGACCACCATCAAAATCCCTAGGACGACGGCCGGCGAATAGCCGGCGGACAAGGAGACGATGGCGTCGGCGATCAGTTTGGTGCCGCCCTGGTCCTGCAACGCGACGCCGAGCGGGATGGCCGAACCCAACAGCACGATCACCGGCCATTCGATGGTGTCGTAAAGCTGACGCGGCGTCACCAGGTCGGTTAGGACATAAAGCCCGGCGACAATCCCTAAGGCGATCGGCAGATAGACCAGTCCGGTGCTGGCCAGCACCACCGCGGCGGCGAACGACAGCGCCGCGGTCCAGGCCTTGTCGCGCTTGACCAGCTGTAATCCGCGCTCGGCGAGCGGCAGGCAACCAAGCCAGCCGGTGATTTCTTCGAGCCGTTCGCTCGGGCCCAACAGCAGCAGCACGTCGCCGGCCTCGATGGTCAGCCGCCGCACCCGGTCGCGGAATGGCCGGCCCTGACGGGAGACGCCGAGCAGGCTGACCGCATGCCGGTGCAGCAATTGCAGCGACAAGGCAGTCCGGCCCTGAATGCGCGCGCCTTCCGGCACCACGACTTCAATAAGCTCTAGCGATTCGCCTTCCAACACGCCGTGGCTCGGTTCCTGTCCGACATAGGTCAGGCCGAGGGCGGACACCAGTTCGTCGATTTCCTTCGGCCCGGCCTGGATGACCAGCAGATCGCCTTCTTGGATGGTGACCAAGCGGGCGAGGCCGGGCAGGCGCCGGCCGCGGCGGACCAGGCCGAGAATGGTGGTGCCGGTCTCCTCGGCGACAGGGTCGAGATCCCGGACCAGCATACCGATGGCCTTGGCGCCTTCACCGACGATTACCTCGGCAACATAGGCGCCGAGCTCGCTCAGTTCCTTGGCGGCGTCGGTTTTGAGCCGGGCGCTGGGAATGAGCCGCCAGCCGATCAGCGCCACAAACAGAATGCCGATGACAGCACAAGCCAGGCCAACAGGCGCGAAATCGAACATGCCGAAGGGCTGGCCCAGCACATCTTCCCGATAAGCGGCGATGATGATGTTGGGCGGCGTACCGATCAGGGTGACCAGGCCACCGAGGATGGTGGCAAACGAGAGCGGCATCAGGGTCTGGGCCGGGCTCCGCTTCGCCTTGGCCGCGGTCTGCAACTCGACCGGCATCAGCAGGGCTAGGGCGGCGACGTTGTTCATGACCGCCGACATCGCCGCGGCGATCGCCGACAGGATCGAGATATGGGCGAATACGGACCGCGAGGCGTTGGCGAAAAACCGGGTCAACAGATCGACGGCGCCGGAATTCAACAGCCCGCGGCTGACGATCAACACCAACGCGATGATCACCACCGCCGGGTGACCGAACCCGGAAAACGCCTTTTCCGTCGGTATGACCCCGGTGATCACCGCCGCCATCAGCGCGCCGAAGGCCACCAGATCATAGCGCCAGCGTCCCCATATCAGCAGAATCAAAAAAGCCGCCAGAATGGCGAACAGGATGGCTTGCGATGGTTCAATCGGCATGGTCACCGGCCGGAAACGAACGAATCGACGCAGTATCGCATTCACGGCGTCGATAACAAGGCGGCTGATTAAGGGAAGGTCGCTAGGTGCCGACAGGAACTCCACGCTCAAAATCGTTCACTGAGCCAACGAACAATGATGTCGATGACTTGGTCTGACGGGGCTTGCCCAAGATTCCGATAGAGATCCGGAGATCCATCGTCGGTTACTTGAAATAAGTGATTATGGTTCTTCAAAACCAACACGGTTGCGTCAGAATTTGAGACGAGGGCTGCCTCCGCTCCGTGAGCGTTTGTCCTCGCAGACACTTGCAAATCATGCTCGCCATATAGTGCGAGTACGGGCGTGCGTAAGGCCAACAGCGATGGTTGGGGGTCGTAGGATAAGAAGAACCGAGTCCAGCGACTTGAGAAGAATTGGATTTGAGCTTTGGACCAGGCCGCAGTTTCCTTCAACTCGGTCCTTAGCTGCTCGGCCACCAAAGCTATCTGCCTATTGTCGTCCGATTTTGCGGCATTGATCATGCGCGCCACTCTTGCGTCATTCGATGCCGCTTCCGACATGCTTCCACCAGCGGCAACGAGAATAGCCTTGATTTGATCCCTTAGTATTTTTGCGCCGTGCAGGGTCGGTCCGGCCAGAAGGACAAGGAACGCAACGTCGTCTCGACGGATTGATAGGATCGGTCCGATCAGTCCCCCTTCGCTATGACCTATGATTCCAATCCTGTCACGGCGAACATCCTTGCGGGTTTTGAGATACTTGACCGCCGCTTCCGCGTCGCTGGCGGCGTCGACTGTTGTACCATATGTATCACCCTCGGACCTGCCCACGCCACGGTCGTCATATCCCAGGACAAGAAACCCTGACTCTGCAAAGGCACGGGCGGCGGTCCTGAACATTTTTTTGCCGGCAACGGTGCCATGTCGGTCCTGAGGACCAGAACCGGAGACAAGCAAAATGGTGGAGTACGTGTCACCGTCACGCGGTCGCGTTACTGCTCCTGCAAGCCGTAGCCCGGCCGCAACGTTACTGAATGAGACCTGCTCTTCGACAATGGCCTTTGGTAGGTTTGGCTCGCGGCTTTCGGCCGAGGCCGAAAACATTGGGTACGCAAGAATGATGGCCAGGGCAGAAACAACAAAATGCTGTTTGACTATTTGTAACGATAACATCCGCTATTCGCTTACTTTCCATCCCATATCTAATCCGCCGGCACCGCCGTCGGGCTGAACACTTCCCTGGGTTCGGCGACATCGCGGAGCGTGTGCAGCCCCAAGCTTTCGACCTTGTCACCAAGCGGCTCGGCGATGGCTTTTGAATAGACGATGGCGCGGTGCAGGTCTTTGGCGAGTTCGCTAAGCCTTGACGTTTCGTTGACGGCCGGGCCGATCACGGTGAAGTCGAGGCGGTTCGGCGCGCCGACATTGCCGTAGGTCAGCTCGTCGAAATGCACTGAAATTGCGACTTCCAAGGCGGCCGCGTGCTTGCCGGCAGCGGTGTCGACCTTGGCGCGTTTCACGCAAGCGAGGGAGGCGGCATGGGCGGTCTCGCAGAGCGCCCGCAGTGCTGCGGCTTCGTCCCGCTCCGGTGTTTCCGGGTCGAGCGGGAAGATTGCCAGCACCGAATCGCCGATGAACTTCAATACCTCGCCGCCGCGGTCCAATACCGCACCGGCGGCCATCTCAAAAAAATCGTTCAACAGCGCCAGATAATCTTGCCGCGGCAGCCGTTCCGCCAATTGTGTCGAGCCCCTGAGGTCGCAGAGCCAAACCACGGCGCGGAGCGCCTCGCCGTCGCCACGATGGGTCAGGCCGTTGCGGACCAGCCGCCCGGTGTGAGCGCCGAGATAAGTATCTAACATGACTTTGGTGTTCTGACGCAGAGCAAAGATTTCGTAGAGCCGGCTGATGATGGTTGCGCTTTCAAACAACAGGCCGAGATCGGCGGTGGTGAAACCGGTTTTGTCGCGCGACGCCAAGGTCAAGGTTTGAATTCGGCCATCAGAAAACGGCAGCGGCATTGCCACGTAATCCGTAGCACCTTGCTGCTTCAGCCAATCCATGACCGGGAACCGGTGTTTCGGGTTGTCAACGTCGAGCCGTTGGCGGACGCCGCCCAAGCCTTCCGCGACCAGTCGGACGGGGCTGGTCAAATAGCTCGGATGCTGCAGTGCGCCGTGGGGCATGCTGCCGAGCGTCACCCGGTCGGTGTCCTCGAGCCAGGTGTAGGAGACGCCGGCCAACAGCGGATGCAGAGTCCAAAGGCCGACGCTGAGCCGCCAGATCGGCACACCCGATTGGCGCAGCCGGCGGCTCAATTCGGCCGTGAAGTCTTCCGCCGACTTGGCGCTGCCGGCCTGGCGCATGAGCCAGTCGGTGAAAGGATGGCGTCCCGCCGGAACGATGCCGGGGCGCGGCCCGGTCGGTTCGCCGTCGAGAATGTAGCGGTCGACGGCGCCGGAATAAAATCCGATATGATCTTTCAGAAGGGCTGATTCTTCGAGCGGTTCTTCATAGCTCCAGGCTGCCGGCTCGATCGTTCGGTTGTCCACTTCCAACCGCCAGTGACGCGCATTGCCTTTGAACGGGCAAAAGGTCTGACGTTCTATCGGCGTCAATTGCGCCATGGCGACGTCATCGCGCGGAAAATAAACAAAAGACGGCAGGTTGGTTTCGCGCAATACCATGGCGTGCCGACTTTCCGCCAGCCGTATCCCGGAGAATTCAGCGACAAGATGGCCGTCGATTGGTTCAATTTCGATCCTGTAGGGATCGGCGTTCATGCAATTGCCTTGCGCTTAGAAGCCGTCATCCCTATGTGGGGGTTCGATCTTCGGCCGGCAAGGGCAATGCTCAAGTCTGCTCGGCGACGCGTTTTTCTTCGTCCTTCTGGTAACGCCAGGGCGCGCGGTAGCCTTGACGCCAGTCCGGCGGCAACTCGCAGGGCCGGGTGTCGAAACTGGCGTGGATGGCCGGTGCGCCGCGGACGATATCGCCTTGGTGTGGGCTTGGAATCGGGCTCGGCGTATAGGCGAAGGAATCGGCCGACGAATAAACCGTCAGCAACAACGGCCGTGCTTGATCCGAGCGATTGGGCTCCGAGCCGTGAATGACCCGGCAATTCAGCAGGATCACGCTGCCCGGGCCGCCGGTCGGCCGCTCGATCATATCCTTCTCCAGCCAGCCAAGTTCCTTGTCGGCGATGCGGACGACGAAGTTCCCATCTTCGTCATACATACTGTAAAGCGGGCCTTCGTGGCTGCCGGGAACCACGGAAAGCGGACCCATATCGGGGGCGCAGCCGTCGAAATAGACACCGATGGTGACCGGGCTGTAATCGGTGTGCGGCCAGGCCTGGATGTCCTGATGCAGTCTGAAACCCCGGCTGCCCTGACCGGACTTCACGTTCAATTTGGCGTGATGGAATTTCACGTCCGGCCCAACGACGTCGGCGGCGAGATCGGTCATGACCGGATCCTTCATGAACTCCCAGAATGCCGAATGCTGTTCCTGCGGGCTGGTCACCCGATGCAGCCGTGGGGTCTCGGCACTGTGGCCCTCTTCCAGGACAAACGTGTCATCGGATTGGTTGAGCGGCCGGCTTCGCTCGACCACGGCCGCCATAGCGGCCTGCAGACGGCCGAGCCAGGCTTGCGGCACGTAATCCGGCATCAGCAAATAGCCGTCGTGAAAATAACGCCGCCGATCCCGTTCGCTCAAAACCAATGGCGCATGGCTTAAGACGTCCTCGGGCTTCATCGAACCAGCTCCCGCGAAGGCGATTGTCACTCGGCCAACTCTAACACGGCATGCCACAGCCGGAAAATGAGCAGAGCGGCAATTGACGAGATATGCCGTCAGTGATTTGATAATCCCGCCCAGATCGAAGGAACCGGCCATGCTCAGCGACAAAGAGATTGCCCATTATCATGACGATGGCTTCATCATTCCGGATTATCGCCTGTCAGAGGAGACCCTGGGCGAGATCCGCGGCCATCATGACCGCCTGGTGACGCGGCATCCGGAATTCGCCGACTACTGCCCGAACCTTCTGGCCTTTGACCTTAGTTTCCTGAATTACGCGCGCATTCCCGCCATCGTCGACATGGTAGAGCAGCTGATCGGGCCGGACTTGGCGCTCTGGAATTCCTCGTTTTTTGCCAAGCCGGCGAAGAACGGCCGCCGCACGCCGTGGCACCAGGATGGCGAATATTGGCCGATCCGGCCGGTCGCGACCTGCACCGTATGGATGGCGATCGATCCTTCGACCAAGGAGAACGGCTGCCTTCAGGTGATACGCGGCTCGCATAAAGATAAGACCTTGCACCACCACAACACCAGTACGGCGACCGATGTGACCTTGAACCAAGAACTTGCCGCCGATCAGATCGATGAAACCAATGCCGTCGATCTGGAGCTCGAAGCCGGGCAAATGTCCTTGCACGACGTGTTCCTGTTCCACGGCTCGGAAGCCAACCGTTCGGCGCAACCGCGCCGCGGCATGACCTTGCGCTATATGCCGACCACCTCGGTGTTCAACCGCGAACTCGCCAAACAGCAGGCCATCGACCTCGGCCTGCCGATCGACCATTCGGACCGCACCTTGTTTCTGTTGCGTGGTGTGGATAACTCCGGTGAGAACGATTTTCGGCTGCGCTGGTAGGCCCGTCGTCGGCTCTCACGTGTTTTGAATTGCGCGCCAGACCCGTTCCGGTGTTGCAGGCATCTCAAGCGCATCGATGCCGAGCGGCGCCAATGCGTCCAAGACCGCGCTGGTCAGGCATGCCACGGCGCCGACCGTGCCGGCCTCGCCGGCGCCTTTGATGCCGAGTGGGTTTCTCGGGCTCGGCACCGGGTTTGTTTCGATGTTGAAGAACGGCATGTCGGCCGCCCGCGGCATGGTGTAGTCCATGAACGAGCCGCTCAGTACCTGCCCGGCGTCATCCCAAAGCACCTGTTCGCCGAGAATTTGACCGGCGCCCTGGGCGATGCCGCCATGCAGTTGCCCTTTCAGTAACGCCGGATTCATTACGGTACCGACATCGTCAACCGCGACATAGCCTAGGATTCGAGTGATTCCGGTTTCGATGTCTATCTCAACTTCGGCGACGTGGCAGGCGTTCGGAAATGTTGGTGCCGCTGCCTTGAAGGTCGCAAAGGCCTGCAGGCCGCTCTCCATACCCGGCGGCAGCGATGCCGGATCGAAAGCAATGGCCGCGATTTCGGTCAGGCCGAGTGAACGGTCGGTCCCGGCGACGGTGAAGTGACCGTCGGAAAACTCGATATCGGCCGCCGATGCCTCCATGCTGTGGGCAGCAATCAAACGCCCTTTTTCGATGATCTTCTCGGCAGCGCCCAGGAGCGCGGCGCCACCGAGGCCCGAAGCGCGCGAGCCGCCGGTGCCGTGCCCGTAGCCGACTAGGTCAGTGTCGCCTTGAACGTAGCGCATGGCGTCGAAATCGAGGCCGAGCTTGTCCGACAGCAGTTGCCGGAACACGGTTTCGTGGCCTTGGCCGTGCGAGTGCGTGCCCATTAGAATGGTGGCATGGCCCTGTTGGTCGAAGCGGATCTCGCCGCCTTCGTCGAACATGCCGGCCGCCTGCTCGATGGCGTTGGCAATGCCGAGACCGCGCAGCCGGCCTGCCGCCTTGGACGCCGCCCGGCGTCCTTCGAAGCCGTCGGCATCGGCCATGGCAAGCGCACGGTCCATGTTGCGTTCGAACTCGCCGCAGTCGTAATTGTAGGAGAGGCCGGTTTGAAATGGCATCGCCGAGGGCGGGATGATGTTGCGTCGGCGTAGTGCGATCCGGTCGACGCCAAGTTCCCGTGCCGCCAAGTCGATGACCTGCTCGATGGCCGAGGTCGCCTCCGGCCGGCCAGCGCCGCGACAAGGGCCGGTCGGTCCGGTGTTGGTAAAGACGCCGGTCACGTCGGCATGGATCGCCGGTGTCGTATAGACACCAGCAACGCCACCAAGATTGCCGAATGCCGGCAACGGCCCGAAGTTCGATAGATAGGCGCCCAGGTTGGCGAGACACTGAACCTGAACAGCCAAGAAGCGCCCGTCATTATCCAGCGCGAGTGCGATCGTCATGTCGAAATCGCGGGCCTGTTCGTCCAGGATGCCGTCCGAGCGCTCGTTGGTCCATTTGACCGGCCGGCCGAGCTTTTTCGCCGCCCAAAGCACCAGCGGCAGCTCCGGAAAGACATTGGCCCGCAAACCGAACGAGCCGCCCATGTCGGGACTGACGACCCGGAGCCGGCTCTCGGCTACGCCCAGCACTGCCTCCGACAGCCAGCTTCTCATGTCGTGCGGGAATTGATTGCCGGAATAGAGCGTGTAGCGGTCCTCATAAGGATCGTAAGCGCCGAGCGCGGCGCGCGGTTCCATGGGATTGATGGCGACACGCGGCATCTTTATTTCCAGCCGCGTGACGTGATCAGCCGTCCGGAACGCGTCCTCGACGGCCGACTTGTCACCGAGTTCGAGGCGGAAACAGACATTATCGGGACAGTCGTCCCAAACCGCCGGCGCGGCTGCGCCGATGGCATTCGACGCGGCCGTATTGGTCGGCAGCGGTTCGTAGGCGATGTCGATCAACTCGGCGGCGTCCCGCGCCTGGCTCGGGCTCTCGGCGACGATTAGGGCGACATAGTCGCCGACGAAGGCAACCTTGTCGCGGACCAGCGCCGGCCGCGGCGGCTCGAACATCGGCGCCCCGTCCGGCCTTGCCAGAGGCAACAGTTTGGCGGCCAGGCAGGGCATGCCGCCCAGACCATCGGCGTCGACGTCGGCGCCAGTCAAGACGGCCAGGACGCCAGGCGCGGCCTGTGCTGCCGTCGTATCGATCGATCGGATTCGGGCATGGGCATGCGGCGAACGCAGGATGTGAGCCCAGGCCTGGCCCGCGAGATTTATGTCGTCGGTATAGCGGCCACCGCCCTGCAAAAAGCGCTGGTCTTCCACCCGTGGTGCCGCTTGACCCAGACCAAATTTCATGGTGTCCCATTCTCCTTGGCGTTGCCTTGCGGCGCGAAGCCGTCAGCATGTCCCGAGTCTAGCCGCGGATCGGGCGAAAGGCGAATACTGCACAGATGCTAATTTGTTGCCGGCGGGTGTTGCCGCATACTGTCTGGCGCAACGGCAGATTGGCGACGGGATGAATCAGCTTTTCAACGACAATCGAATGAAACTGGGTGTGATGGCCTCCAACTGTTCGCACGGGTCGACCGTGACGACGGCGGACGGGGTTTGGCCGATGACCTGGGACGACAACGTGGCGCTGGCGCGCATGGTCGATGAGGCCGGCATGGAGGTGCTGCTGCCCGTCGGGCGCTGGAAGGGCTACGGCGGTGAAACCAATTTCAACAACCGAACCTTTGAGAGCTTCACGTGGGCGTCGGGCATCGGCGCGGTCACCAACCACAGCACCGTGTTCGCCACGGTTCATGCGCCGCTCGTCCACCCCGTAGCCGCGGCCAAGATGGCGGCGACGGCCGACCATGTCTCCGGCGGCCGGTTCGCCCTCAACTTGGTCGCCGGGTGGTTCAAGAACGAGTTTGAAATGTTCGCGGCCGAATGGCGCGACCATGACCGACGGTACGACTACGCGAGCGAGTGGATCGCGCTGGTGAAGCGGCTTTGGCGGGAAGACGACGCGTTCGACTTCGATGGCGAATTCTTTCACGGCACAGCGCTTTGGAGCCAACCGAAACCTATCCAGTCGCCGCGGCCGCCGATCATGAACGCCGGCAGTTCACCGACCGGACAGGCGTTTTCCGCCCACCACGCCGACATGAACTTCGTCATGCTGCGGCAGAAGGATGACGACAGCGATCGAGATCAAATCATACATCTGAAGGCGTTGGCGGCCGATCTGGGGCGTTCGTCCCAGTGCTGGATCCATGGTTACGTGGTGTGCCGCGACACCGAAAAAGAAGCCCAAGATTATCTTCACCATTATGTGGTCGAACGCGGCGACGACGTCGCCGTAGCCAATATGCTAAACATCTTCGGCGTGCAATCCGATACCTTGGAGCCGGCGGTGATGGACGCCTTCAAGTTCCACTTCAAGGCCGGCCATGGCGGCTATCCGCTGGTCGGCACGCCGGAACAGATCGTCGATAAGATCGACCGGCTGTCGGCCATGGGGGTCGACGGGATCCTGCTTTCGTTCGTCGACTATCTCGGCGAAGGAAAAGACTGGATCGAAACCGTGATGCCGCTGATGGAGCAGGCCGGGCAACGAAAGCCTTTCACGCCAGCCGTATAGTTGAGGCGTGCCGGAAAGCGGTTCCGGTTGATCAATCGCCGCGCGGTTCGAATTTCGGCGCCCGGCCTTCTTGGATGGCGCGGACGCCTTCGGCGTAGTCGGCGCTTCGCATATGTTCACCGATCAGGCGCTTGGATTCTTCGACGGCCGCGCCGACGTCATGGTCCATCAGCTCGGCATAGAGCTGGCGTTTGGTCGTCTTCACCGCGAGCGGCGACACCTGTTCGGCCATGTGTCGGGCGATTGCCGTGACTTCGTCATGAAAACGGTCGGGCGGGAATACGGCGTTCAAGAACCCCATGGCCTGGGCTTCCTCGGCCAGGAATATGCGGCTCGTGAGCAAGATATCGGCGGCATGGGTGACGCCGACCAGCCGTGGCAACAGCCAGCCGAAGCCGTATTCCGCCGGCAGGCCGAGGCGCGCCGCGGCGGTGGTGAATTTGGCGCCGGCCATGCCGTAGCGCAGATCGCAAAAGCCGGCGAGTGCCATGGCGATCCCGGCGCAGGCGCCGTTGACGGCCGCGATCACCGGTTTGGTGAGCCCCCAGTGCCAGGCCAAATCGTGATCGTATTCTGGGCGCACACCATGGCCCGGCCGAGCCAGGCTGTCGTCGCGCAGGGATTCGACATAGTCGTCTTTGCCATCGGTGTAGTGGTCCAAGGCACTGAAATCGGCGCCGACGCAAAACTGCCGGCCGCTGCCGGTCACCACGATCACCCGCACCGCGGGGTCTTCATCGAGACCGGCCATCAGCCAACGGTACTCGGCGTTCATACGCTGGCTCCAGGAATTGCCCCGGCCCGGCCGATGCAAAGTGACCGTGCCGACACCGGCCTCGATTTTACATTTGGTGACTTTGAGGTCCACTAGGCGCCCCTTTCCCTGCTCTAGCTGCGAAGTCTAGCGGCAAGGCCGCGATGGATCTATGCTTTGCGCCGTCACCAGTTGAAAGGACTAAGAGATGACCGCTGAATTCTCCGGGCGCTGCCTATGCGGCGCGGTTACGTTCGAATCCTCTAGTAAGCCGATGTTTCAAGCCAACTGCCATTGCGACGATTGCCGTCGCTCGGGCGGCGGGACCTATGCCAGCTATGCCTTCTTGCCGGACGAGGCGCTTACCGTATCGGGAGACACCGCAAGCTATCACCATCAAAGTGACAGCGGAAACACGATGACAAAACAGTTCTGCGCGAATTGCGGGTCGCAGCTGTTTACCAGCAACAGTGGCGCGCCCGGACGCCGTGGCGTGCGGGTCGGGGCAATCGAGAACGCGAACTGGTTCCAACCGCAGGCCAACGTCTATTCCAGCCGCAAATTGCCATCCACGCCGATCGATGCTGGGGTGACGGCATTCGATAAGATGCCGGGCTGAGCGGCCGCGTGACAAACCGTTCTCGGACATTTGTGCGCTTGCTAGGCCAACTCCTTCCGTCAGGGTAGACTATTTGGCTCTGGTGACAGGGAACACCAATGGCCGATAAACAAGCCACACGAAGATTGGCGGCGATCGTTGCGGCCGATGTAGTCGGCTATAGCCGGCTTATGGCCGATGACGAAACGGCGACGCTCGAGGCCATGAAAGCGCATCGCCGGGCGCTCTGGACACCGGAGATCGAAACGCGCGGCGGTCGGGTGGTCGGAACGGCGGGCGATAGCATCCTGGTCGAGTTCCAAAGTGCGGTCGCCGCCGTTGAATGCGCATTTGCCATTCAGCACGGCATGGCGGACAGCAACAGCCGCTTGCCCGAGGAGCGTCGGATGGTGCTGCGCGTGGGCATCAACATCGGTGACGTGGTTGTCGACGGCGACGACATCTTTGGCGATGGCGTCAACGTGGCGGCCCGGTTGGAAGCGCTGGCGGAACCAGGCGGGATTTGCGTGTCCGAAGACGTCGTCCGGCAGATACGGGGAAAGCTGGAACCGACGTTCACTGACGGCGGTTTGAGAGATTTAAAAAACATTCCGACACCGGTCCATGTTTGGCATTGGTCGCCGGAGGGCACGAAGTCGGACAATGCTGTTGAATCCGTGCCCGAGCTGCCGGATAAACCTTCCATCGCCGTCCTGCCTTTCGACAACATGTCCGATTCATCCGAGCAGGCGTATTTCGCCGACGGCATGACGGAAGACATTATCACCGGCCTGTCGCGATTTCGCTCGCTGTTCGTGATCGCACGAAATTCGAGCTTCGCCTACAAAGGCCAATCCCCCGACGTCCGGGACGTCGCCCGTGATTTGGGCGTTCGTTATGTCCTGGAAGGCAGTGTGCGTCGTGGCGGCCAGCGCATCCGGATAACCGCGCAATTGATCGATGGGGCAACCGGCAATCATCTATGGGCCGAGCGCTACGATCGCGCCTTGGAGGACGTCTTCGCGGTCCAGGACGAAGTGACGGAAGCCATCGTCGCGGCGATTGCGCCGGAAATCGGCGAGGCGGAACGCGCCCGCGTGCAGCGCAAACCGCCTGGCGACCTCGACGCCTGGGGGCTCTATCAACGCGGCCTCGCGGATTATTACACGTCGACCGAAGCGGGGATCAGATCGGCGATCGACCAATTCGACAAAGTCAATGACGTCGACCCGTCCTTCGCGCTTGGTTTTGCCATGGCGGCGGCGGCGCGCTGGCGTCTCGTCCAGCATTTCGATCCGGATAAGCCAACCGACGTTCTTGAGCAGGCGCTGAAACAAGCCTACACGGCCATTACTTTGGATCCGCGGGACGCGACAGGTATTTGGAACGCCGGTGAAGTACATTCATTGCTCGGCCAGCACGATTTAGCCGTCTCAAAGCTGGAACAGGCCGTCGCGCTTAATCCCACCGACGCGGTCGCGCGCTATTTCCTCGGTTCGGTTCTGCGCCGGGCCGGGCGAGCCGAAGAGGCGATCGCCCATATCGATCACGCGATGCGCCTCAGTCCTCATGATATTTGGATCACCGGGATGCTGACCGACCGGGCCTTCGTCCTGTTCGATCTGGAGCGCTACGAAGAGGCATTCGATTGGGCCAAGCGCGCCCGCCTCAGCCCAAATCCGCGAACCATGACGTTTGCCATATTCGCCGCACTCTTGTCGAAGCTTGGACGCATGGCGGAAGCGCGCGCCGCCGTCGACGACCTCCGGGCCCACATGCCGGAGCTGACCTACCGGAAGTATAGGGAAAATCGATTCGGAACGCCGGATGTTATGGAGCGCCTCGCCAGTGCCCTGCGCGATGCTGGATTGCCGGAATGACAATGGGTCAGCAGCTTGATGGCGAATGACTTAAGTGTCGCCTGAGAATATCCTGGTCGGTTTACCGTCAATGCTGGTTTGATTGTACTTGGTCCAATGTTCGGTGACGCCATTCGTGCCCTTCTGCTCGGCCCATCGCTGCAAGGTGTCGCGGGGACCGACGAAGTCGTAGAGCGGCACGCCGAATCCGCAAGATGTCAGAACCAAGTCTATGGAAAGATCGAGAATCTGCCGTGCCCCCGGCGTTGGCGGGAACAGTGCGGCCAATTGATCCCAGCCGTCATCCCGTGGATGAGTGATCGTTGCATGGCCGTAGACACGCAGGATCATCGGTTTTGTGTCGAAGGAGCACCACATGATCGTCATACGCGTCGATTCGAGCAAGTGGGCGGCGGTCTCGTTCTCGGCGCCCGTAAGATTGAGCCAAACGATGCGATCGGGGTCGAGCACGCGGAGCGCCTCGGCCTCTTTCGGTGCCATGTTGACCCGGCCGTCCGGCGCCGCGGTAGCGACGAAAAACATCTTTTGTTTTTCGATGAAGGCCAAATGCTGATCTGTAATTTCGTCCGATCTCTTTTTCGGCATTGCTAAGATCGCCTTTCTTTGGATTCACCGTCGCGGCGTTTGCGTATCGCGTTCCGTTGCCGCTTCGTCACCCGGCGGCGACCAGCCAGGCTCCCCAGGCGACAAGCATCACCCCGAGGCCGCGGCTCACGATCTCTCCGCGCGGCAAAGTCTTTTCAGCCAGCACGACGATTGTAAGTACTGCCACCCACGGCAAATTCATGACGCCAAGCACGAACAGCAGCAGCATCAGTATCCAACAGCAACCGAGGCAATAGGACCCGTGATGCAGACCCATCACCATCGCACCGGTCGTTCCCTCGCGCCAGTTTTGCATCAGGAAGCCCATCGGGGAACGGCAGTGGTCAAGGCAGGCATTCTTGAGCGGCGTCCACTGGAATATTCCGGCGGCGATGAGGAGAATGCCGCCCGTCAGAGGTACGACATTGCCCATCATTGACGACAGCGCGCCGGCCGTGTGCAGACCCCAGTTGACAGCCGTGGCGAGCACGGAGAAGCCCAGCCAGGCGATCAAATAACCGGTCACGAACGCGCCGGTGGGAGCGAACGGCCGGCCCGCCTCTTCGCGCTTCTCGCGCACGCGGCCAAAGATCATGACGGTGGGGGTGACCGATGGCAGCATCATCGCGAACATCATCACCGCCCACATGACCAGCATGAAAGCCAAGTCGGCGGCCGACCACCGGATCATGGCCGGCATGGCCATTGCACCGGCCATCGATACTTGCTCGGCCCCAAGGTACACGATATAGGCCCAGGCCAATGCCGCGAGCGTCGCCATCGCGGCGAGCACCAACTGGCGATCGCGTTTCAAGGTCCCGCTGTAAGACATCCTGGCCGCCCGATCGACCGCAAATCCGGTTACTGGCGTCTCAACCGCTCCAAGCAACCTGGCCGACCACGCCGGAACGCCCTTGCCAGGCCTCGGGCATGTCCGGATCTTGCCAGGCGGTGCCGTCGCTCGGCGCCAGGTCTCCGGTGTGGCCTTCAAATCCAAAGGCGATGCTGAACGCGGAGTTCTGCATCGTCATCTTGTTCCCCAGGTCGTTGACCAGGCGCCGCGAGCTCAATTCACCAATCCCCGGCACGTTGGCTGTGACCTTACCGTCGTTTTCGGTGACGGCGATGGCTGCCTTCTGGGTCGGCAGCCAGGCAGACAGCAAGCTCGCCGGTACTTCCATACCGCCGCCCGACGCGCCATGGAGAATGGTTTCGAGGGCACTTTGCTGTGCTTCGCTCGCGCCGTCGTCGATGTACAGCCGCCCGGTGCCATTGGCATCGAAAAGCGTCGGGCCCGGAAAGTGAAGGCTCACGACGGCATTTAGGCCGGACAAATCGGTGCCGTCGTGGCTGCCTTCGCGGACGCGCAACAACAGCGTGGTTGCGCACCACCCCTGGTCCATCAGCATGAGGTCGGCTTGGCCGAACCAGCACGGGCACAGCATGTTACAGCTGCATGTTTCGATAAGTTCGCCAGAAATGTTCCAGGCCATGACTTCTCCCTCCAAATATTAGTTATTATTGTAAGATGTAAAGGTATCGAATTCGGCCAATCACCACAACCGGGACATTGAAACCGTTCGAGTGGAAAGCCGTCGGTACTGATCTTTTTCGGATCATTCAAGGAGACTTGTTAGAGACTTATTGTTGAGAAGGGATGGTTCGACTACTAGAAGTTCCACGACCATTAGTGGTCGCGCTATAGCAGGGCTCGCGAAATCGTATGGGTGAAGTCGACCGCCGCCTCTCCGTTCGCTGCTTTCAACATCTCAACCGAATGCGATTGGCCGCAACGCGGGTCGGAACGAATGTCCGCGCTACGTCGCCGCCGCCATCCAAGCCGTTTTGTCGAAATTTACGTGGTCGCCGAAATAATGCACGGCGCGGTCGAGCTTATCGATGTCCTTGATGCGGTAGATGCGCTGCGGCCCGTCGATCCGTTCGACCTGCTCGCGGTCCGCTACCCAGGCTTCGGCGGTCTGCAGGGTGCTCTGGCGCTGCAGCACATCCCAGATGTAATAGTGATGGGGTACGACGATGCGCGGCTGCAGGCGCTGGATGATTGCTTCCACATGGACGTGCCCCATGACGTGTTGGGAGGCGTCGACCGGCAACAAGGCGATGTCGATATGGCCCAAGGCACGCCAGATGGCATCCGGCGGGTCATGGCGGTTGTCGCCCCAATGCACGATTCTGAGGCCGCCGGTCTCGATCACGATCAGGCAATGGTCCCAAGAGCGTGGATTGTTCGGCGGCTCGATGTCGGTGTCGTGGAACAGCTTGTGAATTTTCTTGAAGTCGTAAATGGCGCAGCATGAATCGACCGCATGCTTGTCGGCCAGGCCGTATATGGTCATGTCACCAAACCGGTAGAGGCCGATCAGCCGGTCGAGCAGCACATGGGCATCCAGGCGGTGCAAGGCATCGTGGTCGAAATGGGCGTGCGTGGAGACGCCGATATCCACCGCGGTGATCGGGAAGTCCCGGAAATACCAATCCCAGGCGCGCGAGGGGTGGTTGCGCCAAGGGTCGATCATGACGCTGACCCCCTTCGGTGAGGTAACGCGAAAGGCCGAACTGCCGTAGAACGCCACCTCCACCGGCCCGTCGCGCGCCGGCGAGGTGTCGGCCTGAAGCTCGATCATCCGGTTGTGATTGGTGGTCATCTGCCAGACGTTGAGGCCGGTATCGATATCCGTCATGGCATGTCTCCGAAACGATGTTTCCGGTTGGCTCCTAGATTCCGCTGACCACGTCGAGTCCGGGGGCGACGATGCCGCGTTCGACCTGGCGTACGGCGTCGACCAGGCCCAGATTGGCTGGTGTCGCGATGCCGAGCTCCTGGCCGCGGCGCGCCACCAGGCCGTTCAGATAGTCAATCTCGGTGCGCCGGCCTTTTTGGATATCCTGACCCATTGACGGGCGGGCGCCGGGCCGCCAGGCATTGCCGCCGGATTGCAGTTTGTCTTCCACGGTCCTTAGTGCCTCGGCATCGTTGGCGCCGGAATCGGCCTCCTTGCCGGCGGCGTCCCAGACCTCTGCGGGCAGGCCGTTGATCGCTTCTAAATCGAAGCCTTGGGCGAGACCGACCCTGACCGCTTCGCCGGCGATCCGGATCGACAGCCGGCGGGTGATCCGCTCATTGTTGCATTCGCCGGAGCTGAAGCCGGTCGCCGCCGAAACGCCGTTGGCCATGGCGTTGGCGACCAGTTTCGACCAGCGCTCGCCCCAAAGGTTGCTCGTGGTCTTGGCGCTATCGATTTTGGCCAACATCGCCCGCACTTGCTCGATGCGTGACGTAATACGGCCGTGAGCCTCGCCGACCCGAAAGACCGTGTGCTTGTCGCCGCCCAACGGCACGCCGCGGCGGATCACGGCTGGTCCTGTCAGCTCGACGGCGATCTTGGCGGCAATACAGCCGATCGTCCGGCCCCAGCCGACGGCGTGGGCGATGGCGTCTTCGTTGATGCTGTTCTGCAAGGAAACCGTGAAACCGCCGGGCGCCAAATATTCGTTGATCAACGCTGCCGCCCAGGCGGTATCGTAGGATTTGACGCAGCAAAAGGCGATGTCGATCGGCTGTTCCCTGACCAGGCCCTGCAGTTCGGTAAGATCGATGGCGCGCACCGGCGTGGTGAAGCACTCCGCCGGCGTCAGGCCTTCGAGGGTGATGCCGTTCGCCCGCATGGCCGCGACATGCTCGGGCCAGGGATCGACCAGGGTCACGTCGGCGCCGGATCGGGCGAAATAGCCGCCGACATAGCCGCCGACCGCACCGGCTCCGACGATTAAAATGCGTGGATCTTTACTCATGCCAAGACCGGCTCCGTATTGTTGAAAGCCGGTCTTAGACCGGCCTGTCGCCTTCGATGGTCAGGCGATGCATGCGCCGCCGCCGACCTTGATAATCGTTGACCGCGTAATGCTGGGCACAGCGGTTGTCCCAGACCGCGACGGCGCCGACGCTCCAGCGGAAGCGGCTGGTGAATTCCGGCCGCGTGATGTGGTTGGCCAGGTATTCGATCAGCGGCTTGCTCTCGGCTTCGGTCATGTCCTTGAAGTGATAGGTGTGGACCTTGTTGACATAAAGCGCCTTGCGTCCGGTTTCCGGGTGGGTGCGCACGATTGGATGTTCGGCTCTGTAGTCAATGGCCTGGTCGACATTGGTCGACGCCATCGCGCCATGTTTTTTGAAATTGCGGGCGCGCCGGCCCGGATCGGACGGCGGGTCGGCGGAATTAAAGCCGATCAAGCCATCCAGCATCGCCTTCATGCCGTCCGACAGTGCCTCATAGGCGTGGTAGGTGCTGGCATAGAGGGTGTCGCCACCGGTTTGCGGGACTTCGCGGGCATAGAGCATGGTGGCGAGCGGCGGTTGCTCCATGAACGACATGTCGGAATGCCAGGCCGAGCCGAAGTTCTGGGTTTCCTTCTCGGTCTTGAGGATTTCGAATACCTCCGGTTCTTCTTCCAAACCTTGCATGAAGGGGTAATCGGCGAGCTTGCCGAACATCCGGCCGAAGCGCGCCTGGTCGGCCGGTGTCAGGTCCTGGTCGCGAATGAATATCGCCTGGTGGTCGAGGAACGCCTGATGGATCTCGTCGAACGCCTGGTTGCTCAGATCCTTGGCCAGATCGACACCGGAAACCTCGGCGCCGAGCGCGCCGGAAAGCGGTTTGACGTCGATCGTTTGATAACCCATCACGGCCTCCATCCTCGGTCAAATCAGCACCAAGGATGGGCCAAGCCTAAGCAACTTTCAAGCCGGCGCCGGACTATTCCTCGCCGAGGAAGCTATTCATCCAGGCCTGATGATCGTCACTGCGGGTTACCGCTTTGACCAAAGCGGCCGGCGCAATGCCGGTCAATTCGGCCGTTGGCGTGCCCTCGCGCAAGGCTTTCAGGGTCGCGTGGATGGCGGCGATCGATGCCATAAAAGGCTGGTGGCCTTGCAGGCAGATGCGGACACCCTGACTGGCGAGATAATCCAAATCCATCAGTTCCGGACCGGCGCCGCCCAAGATGATCGGCAAGCGCACGGCGGCGGCAATGGCTTCCAGTTGCTCGCGCTCTTTGACGCCGACAAAGAACAAGGCGTCGACACCAACCGCTTCATAGGCCTTGGCCCGCTCGATCGCTGCGCCCAATCCTTCGATGGCAACGGCGCTGGTCCGCCCGGCGATTACCAAATCGGCGTCCTGGCGGCCGGCGAGTGCCGCCCGCATCTTGCCGACGCCTTCGTCGATCGACACCATGCGAGTCGTGCCAACTGTGCCGAACGGCTGCGGCAGGTCGGTGTCCTCGATCGACAGGCCGGAGACGCCGGCGGTCTCCAACTCCTCGACGGTGCGTTTGACGTTCAGGGCATTGCCGTAGCCGTGATCGGCATCGACCAGCAGCGACAGATTGCCGGCACGGCAAATGCGATAGGCCTGGTCGGCGAATTCGCTCAAGGTCAAGGTGATCAGGTCCGGCGCGCCGAGCACGGTCATGGCGGCGATCGAGCCCGCGAACATACCGACTTCGAAACCAAGATCTTCGGCGATGCGGGCCGAAATCGGATCGTGGACCGAGCCCGGATGGACACAGCGCCCGCCGTCCAGAAGCGCCCGGAAGCGCTGTCGTCTTTCTGTCCAATGCATGTCCGTCAAGCCTTTGACTGATTTTCATCTTGTTCCGACGCTAGCGGCGGTGCCGCGGGCCCGCAAGGGGCGACACCAAATAGCGCCGTCGGTTCCGATTTGCCGCGCATGGTGATCGTGCCTAACGGCTCGAAGCGAAAACGATCGCCGGCGGCATCGGCGGTGGAGCCGGAGACCAGCAAGGTGGTGCCGAGTTCCTTGTTCATGGCTTCGATGCGCGCCGCCGCGTTGACGACGTCGCCGTAGACCGTATAGCTCCGGCGGCCGCGGCTGCCGACGCTTCCCGAAACCACCGAACCGGTGTTCAGGCCGATCCGTGTTTTTAGAGTCTGGCCACGAAACTTTGTCGTCCGCGCCGCTTGATCGATGGCCAGACCGGCACGAATGGCGGCGGCGGCATGATCGTCATTGGCGGCCGGCACGTTGAACGTGGCGATCAGGGAATCGCCGTGGAACTGGTTCACCACACCGCCTTCGCCGACGATGATTTGGCCCAAAACGTCGAAATACTCATCCAGCATGGCGAGCAGCTCCGGAGGTGCCATGGCTTCGGCGGTGGACGTGAAGCCTTCGATGTCTGTGATCAACACCGTCGCCTCACGCTCTTGGGGCGCCAGGCTGCCGGCATCGGCGATCAGTTGTTTGGCGACTGCCTCGGGCACATATTGGCCGAAGGTCTCGGCGATGGCGGTGCGCTCGCGCTCGGCCTCGACCTGGCGAAATACCAGCCGACGGGCGCGCCAGGCAACGATCGCCAGCAAGCCGGCGACGCTCAACAGCACGATGACTTCCTGAATCCGGCTGCCATAGCCCATGAATTTAGGGTCAAGCACGACCGCCATGAATTCTTCGGCCGAAGCATTGGTAGGGACGTCGGTCCACTCCAAGGTATCGTTGGTCAGAACCACCCAGGCGCTGCCGATGCCCCAAGTGATTGCGACCGACAACCCCGACCAAAGAACCAGGCCGGGTGCATAGCTAAAGGCGGCACCGGCAACGAACAGGAAGAAATAATCGAAGTAGAAAAAGCGGAACGCCATGGTCACCGGCATGTTTTCGCTGGTGAACGGCGCCGCATAGACGACTACGGCTACCGTCAGCAGTGAAATTTCGATGAACATGAACAGATACAGCGGCCAGGCGCGTACGCCTATGCGTTGCACGATCCAGAGCTGAATTAGGCCGATCGCCGCGAAGGCGGCAATCAAGGCTTCCATGTAATAAACCACCGCCGCGCTGCGCGTGAACCCGATCCAAAACGCGAAGACGACCAATACGACCATGCGGCCTTGCAAGGCCACGGTGAGGCCGCCTTTTTGTTCCCGGCTGAAGGCGTCTGCCACCGCCCCCGCGGGCATGCCGTCACGCGCGACGGATGCCGCGGCCATCACCGCGCCTCGGCCAGCCGGTCGGCGACCGCCAGAATCCGATGCATATCGCGCAACACCGGTTTCTCGATCAATTTACCATCGACCACGACCAAGCCGGTCTCAGCCTCCGCGAAGGCGGTGACGATACGGTGGGCGTGGGCGATGGCCTCTTCGCTTGGCGAGAACACAGTGTTGAGCGCGGCGATTTGCGACGGATGGATCGCGCCCTTACCGCTGAAGCCGAGGTCGGCGACGGCGCGGGCCTCCCGTTCCATGCCCGGCAGGTCGTTCAAGTCGAGATAGGGCACGTCGATCACGTCGAGGCCCGCGGTCGCGGCCGCGTGCGCCAGGCGGGAGCGGGCGTAGAGCAAGGGCTCCCAGGCGGCCTTGCAGCGCAGTTCGGCCGCCATATCGACGCCGCCGAAGAACATGGCGTCGATGCGCCGGCTCGAGCGGGCGATTTCATGGGCCGCTTCCAACCCGGCGTTGGTTTCGATTATGACATGCAGGCGGGTAGCCATGCCGTGCTCGGTCAAGAGCTCGTCCAGGCCGGCGACCTCGTCCGGCGACTTGACCTTGGGCAACATCAGGGCCGGCGGCGGCGTCGGTGTTGCGACGATGGCGGCGATGTCGGCCAGGCCATCCGTGGTGCGCAGGCAATTGATGCGCACGATGCGCTCGACGCCATCGTCGGCCTGGGCCTCGGCTTGGGGCTCGGCGAACAGCGCCAGGGTCTTGGCCCGCGCTTCGTCCTTGTGCTGGGGCGCGATGGCATCTTCCAGATCGACGCAGACGATGTCGGATCCGGTCTTCAGCGCCTTCGGAAACATCTCGGGCTTGATCCCGGGTGCAAAAATGAAGCTGCGCCGTGGTCGGATCGTCGGCCCATCGGTGGTGGTCATGCGTGCACTCCTTTGTCCATCGTCAAGCTATTGATACAATCGCCGCCACGCTTAAGCCAGGGAGGATTGTGAGATGGCGGAGACCAGTGACAGTGCTGACACCGGCACGGTCGATTTGCCGGCGATCGGCTCACGCGAGCGCTATGACGCCTTGATGGAGGTGATGCGCAACCGGGTCACCTCGCGGGCATTCGATCCGGAATTCGAGGTGCCGCGCGAGCATTACGATCTCATCCTCGACGCCGCCCGCCACGCGCCGTCGGGCGCCAATGCCCAGCCCTGGCACTTCATTGTCGTCACCGATCCGGACAAGAAACGCGCGATCGCCGATTATTTCGTCGAGGAGCAGCGCTTTCGCGCCAAGATGAAAATGAAGTTTCCGACCCCCGACTATCGCGGGCTGGCCACGGCACCGGGCTTGATCATCGTTGCCTCCGACTTTCGCTGGGTCCGTGCCTTCCCCGTTTTCAAGGACGACCAATCCGAGCTCAATCGCATGTACAAGGAAAACGCCGAGCGCATCCTGCTGCAGTCGGTCGCCGCCTCGACCATGTCGGCGCATCTGGCGGCGGCGGCGCTCGGCTACACGGTCTGGTGGGTCACCGCCATCGGCCAAGAAAAGGCGCAAACTGCCATGCGGCCACTGTTGGACATCCCCGACGACATCGCCGTGCTCGATATCATGTGCTTCGGGCCGCCGGCCAAGCCGCCCTACAAACGCTGGAAACGGTCGCTCGGCGATATCACCAATTGGAATGGTTTCGATCCGGCGCATCACATGTCCAATGAAGAACTGGACGAATGGATTGCCACGACCCGCCACAAAGTCATGTACCGCGATGCGGATAAGGTCGACTAGGGTCAGCAATCGTTATCGATGACTATCGGCACCATGACCCGACTTCAGCTATCGGGGTATCCGCGGACACAGTGAAATAACCCGGATTTTCCGGACGGTTTGATTCGCGTGCGTCGTCACCAGCGCTATTCCGGATCCCCACCACGTCGGTTAAACTCCATCCATGTCCGACGGCACTCAACGCAGATTGGCGGCCGTCCTTGCCGCCGACGTGGCCGGCTATTCGCGCCTGATGGGCGAGGACGAGGCCGGGACGCTGAGCGCGCTCCGACAATTGCGCACCGAATTACTTGCACCCAAGGTAAGCGGCCATCGCGGCCAAATCGTCAAGAGCATGGGTGATGGCTGGCTGGTGGAGTTTGTCTCCGTCGCCGATGCCGTAACCTGTGCCATTGAATTGCAAGAAGGGTTGGCAGCGAACGATATCATCAAGCTTCGGGTAGGCGTGCACCTAGGCGACATCACACACGAGGACGATGACATCTATGGCAATGGTGTCAACATCGCGGCACGCCTGCAGGAAATAGCAGAGCCTGGTGCGATCATCATTTCCGACATCGCGCGGCGCAGCATTGACGGCAAGCTGGCCACCACCTTCGTCGACCTTGGAGCGCTCACGCTTAAGAATATTTCCGAACCGGTCACCGCGTACGGTTGGGGCATGACACCGGTATCTGCCGGAGCAAGTGCACCACCGTTGCCCGACAAACCCTCCATCGCCGTGCTGCCATTCGACAACATGTCGGGTGATCCGGAACAGGAATATTTCTCCGACGGCATGACAGAAGACATCATCACCGCGCTGTCCCGCTTTCACCAGTTCTTTGTCACCGCGCGAAATTCCTCGTTCAGCTACAAGGGCAAGGCGGTTGACGTTAGGCAGGCGGCGGGAGAACTGGGTGTTCAGTACGTTATTGAAGGCAGCGTGCGAACGGTTGGCAACCGCGCGCGGATCACTGCCCAGTTGATCGATGCGGTCGGTGACCACCACATTTGGGCCGAACGCTACGACCGCGAATTGGACGATATTTTCACCGTTCAAGATGAGATCACGGCGGCGATTGTTGCAGCCATAGAGCCAAACATTAGCCGCCAGGAGCGTGAGCGCGCTCAGCGCGAACCGCCGAATAGCTTGGACACTTGGGGGCAGTATCAGCGCGGTCTCGCTGCCTACTACGCGACGACTAAAGATGACTTAGCCGCGGCAATTGAGATTTTCGACCGGGTGAACGACCTTGAGCCACAATTCCAGGCGGCCTTTGCCATGGCCGCGGAAGCCCGCGTTCGTTACGTCATGTTTTATAGCCCGGATGATCGTACAGCCTTGCTTGCGCAGGCCAGGGAGAAGGCACAACGGGGTATATCGTTGGAGCCCGGAGATCCGATCTGCTTATTGGCCGAGGGACGCGTCAATGTGCTCTTGGGTCACCTCGACCTTGCCCTGTTACAGATCAACGAGGCGATTGCTCTAAACCCCCATTATGCTATGGCCGAATACGTCCTGGGCTGGGCGCTGTTCGCGGCGGCGCGATACGTAGAGGCCATATCTCGGCTGGACAATGCCATTCGCTTAAGCCCGCACGACGCTTTCTTAAGTGGCTTCCAGCATATGCGAGCAAGGGCTTTGTTTGCGCTTCAGCGCTATGACGAATGCATCGAATGGGAGCGTCGTGCGACGCGCAGTCCGAATGCTCATTATTGGGCCTTCGTCACACTTGCCGCAGCGTTGTTTAAGCTCGATCGTAAATCGGAAGCGCTTGATGCCGTCGCTGATCTTTTGCGGCGAGCTCCTCATTTTTCCTTAAGTTTCTTTAAAAGCAGCAGAATTGGGGGCTTCAATAAAGAGGAACCTTTGGACGACGCTGCACTAGTAGAGGCTTTTCGAGTTGCTGGCGTGCCAGAGTGAGGAATAGCAATGCTAAGCCGAGCAGTCCAAACGTCCCCTTCGGGCTGTTGCGGCGAAGGCGGCGTCTGCGCCAACCGCGTAAGTCTAAGCAGCCTCGCCGCGCCGCGCGCGCATGCGAGCCCGCATGGCCACACCGGCCTCCGGGGTGCCGTCATGAAAAGTGCCGAACAGCTTGTCCAGGGGCAAAAGACTGCCGCCGTAATTGCATTCGAAATATTTATGATGCAGGTAATGGAAATAACCCCCACCATCGATGGGCAATTTTCGCCCCAGCATCAACTTGTCGAAACCGCTATGCCCTAGAGCGGGATAGAATGCGGCCAAGTGAATTTGGTAGAGGGCGTTGACCGGATGCATGGCCACTAGCCATTGGACAACCACCGTCGAGAAATATACCAGATGCTCCACCGGATGCATGGCCAGTCCTGACCACGGTCCGACTTCCACGTTGCGGTGGTGCACCGCATGAACCGGCTTGTAGAGCCATTTGGCGTGCAGCAGGCGATGGCCGAAATAGAAGTGAAGGGCGTGGATCACCGGGGCCAAAACCAACAGCACGCCGAACCAGGCCCAAAACAGCACCGGCGATTGCACCTCGAACAGGCCGAGATACCCGTTGGCAAAGGCCCAATAGGTTACTGCCTCATAGGCGGTGATAGTGGGAACACCATAAACGAGCGACCGGAACATATTGTCCCGAACCTGGTCGCGGAACAGAAACCGGCGGGAGTTGGACGCCAGCGGCCGGTCCGTTACCCGCAAGCGCGTTCCTTGCCCTTTCCGTACATAAAAATAGAAATGCATGCCGCCGAACAGCACCGACACAAAGGCCAGATTTCGCAGGGCCAACAGCGCAAGCCACCAGACTTCGAAGGTTTTCATGGCCGCCAGATCGGGCGTCAAATAGGCCCAAGTTACTAGGGTCACCGCCAACCAAAAGGCGTTATAGGGCCAGAGGTAGCCCGGAAATCCGAACAACCATTTCACCACCAACGCCGGCCGCGGCGGCCAATGGTTGATTGGCGCCAAGGCGATGGGGGTAGCGGGGCTCCAATCGCCATCGGCATCACGCCCATCTGAGGCGGTATCTGTCATGTCATGGTCCAGTCGCATCCCAAGTCATTGTGGCTTCACGATAACAGCGTCGACGGTTCGCAACAAATCATTCAGCGAAGGACGGTCCGCCCGACGCGACATTGCTACTACTCAGCTGCCAACGCTGAATCAATCAGTCCAAGCGCTGCCAAGGCGTGACGGACGGCGGCCTTCTGCGTCTCGGAGGCCGGCGATGTCGGCCGCCGCGCGACACCGGCCGGGACCCCCTGCAAGCTCTGAGCGTATTTGCATAATGCGGGCATGTTGTCCTGGCCGATTGCGTCCCACAACGGCATCAATCGCTCGTGTAGCTGCAACGCGTTGTCATGGTCGCCCTCCTGGACGGCATCCCACAATTGTCGAGATGGCCGTGGCGCCGCCGTTAAGATCGCCGCGATCGCGCCGCGTGCACCCAACAGATAGGATAAGTACAGCAGCGCATCGACGGCGCTGAAAATTAGGTTATCCGGCTTTGCCCGTCGTTGTAGGTCGGCAAACAGCTTCATGTCGCCGGCACTTTGCTTCACGCCGGCGACGCCCGGCACGTCGTCCATGATTCGGAGCAGCAGGTCGGGCGATAAATAGCACCATGGAACAACATTGTAGATCAGGATGGGCAATCCGCACTCGTCGTGAATCCGGCGGAAATGGTCGACCATCGCATCGTCGTCTGGCCGGAACAGGTAAGATGGCGGCGTCACCTGCAAAGCGGCCACGCCAAGGTCCGATACCTGATTGCCCCGTGCCGCCGTTTCAGCTGTCGAGTTTGAAATGATCCCCGCCACCACGGGCACCCGGCCTTGGGCTGCGCGCACCGTCTCGGCCAGAATATCGCGGTGCTCTTCCCGCGTGAGCGCGTGGCCCTCGCCGGTTGAACCGCCGGCCGCCAACCCGTGAACGCCTTCGGCGACCAACCAGTTCACTTGGGCTTCAATTGAACCGAAACTGACACGATCGTCATCGTCGAAAGGCGTTGTGAATGGCGCAATGACACCCCTTAGCGCGTCCAACATGAAATCCTCCTTTGGCAAAGAACCTCGATTTGTCTCTCGGTCAATGACATCAGACTTCATCGATGGGATTGACCTTAACCTCCATACTGCCGATGCCTTGCAGCTCTGCCGACATCAGATCGCCAGGCTCTATCGGACCGACTCCTTCTGGTGTGCCGGTCATGATGACGTCGCCTGGATAAAGCGTATATCGGGCGGACGCATAGGAAATCAGTGTCGCAACATCATAGACCATGTTGCGCGTGTTTGAACTTTGCCGGACCTCACCATTGACCTTGAGTTCCAAATCCAAGTTGTCCGGATCAGGGATTTCGTCCGAGGTTACCAGCCAGGGTCCTATGACGGCATAGCTGTCCGGTGACTTGCGGAAGCTTTGCAGTTCGGTGCCGCGGGTCGTGATGTCGAGGCCAATCGCATAGCCCGCGATATGATCGAGGGCTGTAGCCGTCGGAATATCACTGCCGCGCCTGCCGATCACCACCGCCAATTCTACCTCATGGTCATTGCGCGCCTCCAGGAAGCGCAGGCTAACGCCGTCGCCGGGTCCGGCAAGCGCACTGTTTGCTTTTAGGAACAAGCCCCAGTCGGCGATGTGGCTCGCCGGCCTGGTGGAAATCAAGCCGGCATCGGTATCCGTCTCCTCGATATGCTTTTGATAGTTTATCGGGGCGCCGATGATCTTGCTTGGATTCGCAACCGGGCTTTGCAACCGGGCTTCCGCCAGCGGCTTCACTGACGCGTCGGTTCGCAGTTGCTCGATCCGATTCTTGATCAGATCCAAATTTTCAATCAATTGATCGCCCAACGGTAGCGGCCATCTCAGCGGCGGCAACAGATCCAAGGCGCCGCTGACATCGAAAACATTGCCGTCTTTTACCAATCCCAATCGGTTGTCATCAAAACGACAGATGCGCATGCCGTGTTTTCCCGAATTTCTTCAAACGATGGACGCGTGATCGACAAGTTCCCGGACTATAGAACGACCATCGAAGGCGGGGAAAGTTTTTACCTGAAGTCCATGGGCGCGTTCCCTACGCAGCATTGTTGACGTGCATCCAGTTGACTGTCCCGCGACGGCTGCCGAGAATTGGTGCGTCCAACGATTGGGAGTCCGTCGCTATGCAGCCATCGCCAGAGAAGCAGCGGGACATGCTGCGCCTAATGCAGACCATCCGGCGCTTCGAAGAACGCGCGTCCGATGATTTTCACGCCGGTTACATCTATGGCGTGGTGCATTGCTATATTGGACAGGAAGCCGTTGCCGTCGGTGTCTGCGCGGCGCTTAACCGCGACGACCAGATCATCAGCACCCATCGCGGCCACGGCCACTGCATCGCCAAGGGCGCCGATCTCAACCGCATGATGGCGGAACTGTACGGCCGCGAGACCGGCTACTGCAAGGGCAAGGGCGGGTCCATGCATATCGCCGATTTCAGCATCGGCATGTTGGGCGCCAACGGCATCGTCGCCGGGGGTATCCCCATTGTCACCGGCGCCGGGCTGGCGGCGCAGCTTGAAGACGAGGGGCGGGTCGCAGTGTGCTTCTTCGGCGACGGCGCCTCAAATGCCGGGCCGTTTCACGAATCGATCAATATCGCCGCGGCGTGGAAATTGCCGGTGCTCTATGTCTGCGAGAACAATCTCTGGGCGGTCAATACCCCGGCCGAGCAATCCGTCTCCGTCGGTGACGTCGGCAAACGCGCCGCCGGCTATGGCATTCCCGGTGTCATCGTCGACGGCAACGACGTGCTGGCGGTGCACGAAGCCGCCGCAGAGGCCGTCGAGCGGGCGCGCGCCGGTGACGGCCCCAGCCTGATCGAATGCAAGACCTATCGCTGGCGTCCACACACCGAACGGATCGGCCAAAGAGACGTGCGGCCGGCGGCCGAGATCGAAGCCTGGAAACAGAACGATCCGGTGGCGCGCCTTGCCGATCACTTGAAGCAGAGCCAAGGCCAACTCAGCGACGACGAATTTGAGGCGATGGACACGGAAATTCTGCAAGCCATCGAAGCCGCGGTTGATTTTTCCAAAGCGAGCCCATTCCCGGCGCCGGACGCAGCGCTGGACGATGTGTTTGCCGACTGAAGCGAGGCCTGACATGCGACAAATCAGTTATGCGGCGGCCGGCACCGAAGCGCTTGCCGAGGAAATGCGGCGGGATCCGACGACGTTCCATCTGTCGACCGAGGCGCCGCCGCCGATCTTGGAAGAATTCGGCGCCGCGCGGGTGCGCCAGACGCCGATTGCCGAGGGCGCGCTGACCGGCATTGCCGTCGGCGCCGCCGGTTCCGGATTCCGGCCCATCGTTAATTGGTCCATGGTCACGTTCTCATTCGTGGCCATGGACCAGATCGTCAATCAGGCGGCCAAGATCCATTATATGTTCGGCGGTCAGGTGGCATTCCCGATCACCTTCCGTACCTCGGTCGGCGGCGGTACCCGGCGGGCCGCGCAGCATTCGCAAAGCCCCTATTCGATGTTCATGAACCTGGCCGGCTTGAAGATGATCCTGCCGTCGACGCCCTACGACATGAAGGGGTTGTTGAAGAGCTGTATTCGCGACAATAACCCGGTCATCTCTTTCGAAGCCGATCGGCTGATGGAGTTGGAAGGCGCGGTGCCGGAGGAGGACTACACCATTCCCTTAGGGGTCGCCGACATCAAGCGCGAGGGTAGTGACGTTACCGTCGTTGCCCTGGCCTGGCTGGTGCACGAGGCCTTGGAGGCCGCGGAGGATCTGGCCGTGGAAGGCATTTCCGTCGAGGTGGTCGATCCGCGCACCTTGGTGCCGATGGACCACGACACCATCCGCGCCTCGGTACGCAAGACCGGCCGGCTGGTGATCGCCGACGAGGCCGGGCCGACGGCCGGCGCGGCCGCCGAGATCGCCGCCATGGTCACCGAGGATCCGGCGACGTTCGCCTGTCTGAAGGCACCGACCAAACGCGTCTGCGCGTTGCAGGTGCCGGTCCCTTACAGCCCCGGCCTGGAAGACCATGTTTTTCCAGATCGGGCCAAGATCACCGCCGGTATTTGCGAGGTCCTAGACCTCGCTTGATTTTAGAACACGCGGTCAGGGCCGCGACTGCGGCCCCGTCGCGATTTGCGACGCCCCCGCGGAACCAGGCGCCAAAGGCACACCGGCGTGAGCGCGACCAAACAGACTTGTTTCGATGAAAATCGAGACAGGTCCTGGCGGCCGGTTGAGCGCGGCCAAGGTCAGGTTTTGCCGGCGTGCTCCGATCGCAAGCCTTTCCAGATACTGACGCACATCAGCAACAGCACCGCGGCGAACGGGAACCCTGTCGTTACGGCCATGGCCTGCAGCGCCGCTAGGCCACCGCCAAGCAACAGCGCGATGGCGACCAAGCCTTCGAAGATGCACCAGAACACACGCTGCGGCATCGGGCCGTCGGTTTTGCCGCCGGCAGTGATGGTATCGATAACCAGGGAGCCGGAATCCGACGACGTCACGAAGAACACGACCACCAGGATAATGCCGATGCCCGAGGTAATCTGGGTCAGCGGCAATTGCGACAGCATGGCGAACAGCCGCAGTTCCGTCGCCGCGTCCTTGGCGCCGGCATAGCCGTCGTTCACGATCTGGAACAGCGCGGTTCCGCCAAACACCGTCATCCACAACACGCAGACCAGTGACGGGATCAGCAGCACGCATATGATGAACTCGCGTACCGTGCGGCCGCGGGAAACCCGGGCGATGAACATGCCGACAAACGGTGACCAGGATATCCACCAGGCCCAATAGAACGCGGTCCAGCCCTGGCTGAAGTTGGCGTCGTCCCGGCCGAACGGATTGGAGAGGGCTGGCAGGTTGCTCACATAGGCGCCGAGCCCGGAAAAGAAGCCAACGATCAGGTCGGATGTCGGCCCGACCAGCAGCACGAACAGTAGCAACAGGAAGGCCAGGACCATGTTGATTTCCGATGCCCGCTTGACCCCGCCGTCCAACCCGCGCACCACTGAAAACAAGGCGACCGCGGTGATGCCAACGATGAGAAGGATCTTGGTGCCGTCGCTGTCGGCGATGCCGAACAGGAAGTTCAAACCGGCATTGGCTTGCGAGGCGCCGAAGCCGAGCGAGGTCGCCAGGCCGAATATGGTCGCCAGCACGGCGACTGTATCTATGACGTGGCCGGTCCAGCCCCAGACCGCCTCGCCGAACAGCGGATAGAAGGCCGACCGCAAGGACAAGGGCAGACCGCGGTTATAGGTGAAGAAGGCGAGGGCCAGCGCGACCACCGCATACATCGCCCAGGGATGCAGGCCCCAATGGTAGATCGTCGCCGCCATGCCCAATTGCATGGCCGCCTCCGGATCGCCAGCCGCACCGGCGAGCGGCGCCCAGCTGTCGGGCGCGCCGGCTCCGTCGGCGACGGAACTGCCGTAATGGGATATGGGTTCGGAGACACCGAAGAACATCAGCCCGATGCCCATGCCAGCCGCGAACAGCATGGCGAACCAGCCGGGATAGCCGTAATCGGGTTTGGCGTCGGCGCCACCCAAGCGGATCGAGCCCATCGGCGTGACGATCAACAGCAGGCAGAACAAAACAAAAAGATTGCCGGCAAGCAGAAAAAACCAGTCAAAATTGACGGTCACCCAACTGCGCATCGCCTTGAACAGGTCGGTTGCCGCTTCCGGCACCATCAAGGTACCGATGACAAAGGCGAAAATCCCGAGACCCGAAATCAGGAAAACCGGGTTATGAATATCGAGGCCGAACGGGCCAATGCTTGCTTTGATGTTGTCCTGGCCGATCACGTGATCAGATTCGCGTACTGCGGACATCGCCGATTCCTCCGTTTATGACGCCCATTGATCGGTCAATCCGTGTCAATACGCCTACGTGTCGGACGGCTTAGTGTTTATTTACCGCAATGGACCGAGACCACCCTATGGGCGCCCAAGGGCGGAAACTTGATCCGGAACGACGTAATCGGGCCAATGGTCGACGCGCAGAGGGGCCGCTCCGGCCCTTGTCCGGTCCGCCCGCCGCTTATGATTGCGGTTGATTCAACTGGCGCGCCGCGTCGGCTATCGCCTCCTGTGTCCAATCCAGATCGTCCTGGGTCAGTGCCAGTGACGAATACATTTTTGTATCCGTTTTTAGAATGCCTTTCTCCCGCAGCACCACGTTGAAGGCCGACAGCCGTGCCGCGTCACCGGTCAACACGCCGCGGTAATCGGTTACGGCCATCGGTGTGAAGACCACGTCAAACAGGGTCTTGTCGCCGACCACCTGGTGATCGATACCCTGTTCGGAAAGGCAGGTCGTGAGCGCCGTTTGGATCACCTCGCCGTTCGCCCGGATTTTTTCATAAGTGCCCGACCGCCGCATGATCTCGAGGGTCTTGAGCCCGGCCACCGCGGCGATCGGATTGCCGCTCAAGGTGCCAACTTGAAATGTAAATCCGCCGTCGCCGACCCGGGCCTTATCGAAGTGTGCCATGATATCGGCCTTGCCGGCGATGGCGGCGAGCGGAAAGCCGCCGCCGATGATCTTGCCCAAGGTGCAAAGGTCCGGCACCACGCCATAAGCCTCTTGTGCGCCGCCATAGGCGAGGCGGAAGCCGGTGACGATTTCATCGAAGATCAGAACGATGCCGCGCTTCGCGGTTTCCTCTCGCAATGCCTGCAGGAAGCCCGGTTGCGGCGGGATCAGGCGCTGCAGCGGTTCGACGATGACCGCGGCGATCTCACCGTCGAATTCGGCCATCAGTTGGCGGGCGGCTTCGGCGTCGTTGAACGGCGCGATGACCATGGCGTCGCGCACGCTTTCGGGGATGCCGGCGGAATCGGGCACGGCGCGCGGGAAATTCTCCAGGCGCTGGGGCGCCAGGCTCATCAAGGCTTCCGCCGACATGCCATGGTAGCCGCCTTCGAACTTCATGATCCGGTCGCGGCCCGTATGCGCCCGCGCGAGCCGCATGGCGTACATGTCGGCTTCGCCGCCGGTGCTGACATAGCGCAGCTGGTCGGCGCAAGCGACGGCGCGGCAAATCTCTTCGGCAAGCTCGATGCCATGGGCGTTGTTGGCAAAGAAAGTCATGCCCCGGCCGAGCTGTTCGTTGACGGCTTCAACCACTTCCGGGTCGCCGTGGCCGACGATCATGGGGCCGGAGCCGATCAGGTAATCGATATATTCCTTACCGTCCTCGTCCCATACCCGGGCGCCTTTGCCTTCGCGGATGACGATACCCGGGTCGAAGTTGCCGAACCCGCCGGCGGGCAGCACCCGGCGCGCCCGATCGGTCCAGTCTTGCTGCGAAAGTCGCTTATTCATCAAACGGCTCCTGTCAATCCAGTTCTACGACGATGTTACCCACACGACGCTTTGCGACGAAGGCCTGTTGCGCGTCCCGCAGTTGCTCGAGGGGATAGGTCGCGGCGAGCAGCGGTTTTACTTCACCCCGCTCGATATAACCGACCAGGTCGGCGAATACGCCGGGCGGCACAATAGTGGCGCCGGTGAAGGTGAGATCGCGGAGATAAAACGTCCGCAAGTCCATCTCGACCAAGGGCCCGGCAATGGCGCCGGCGCAGGTATACCGGCCGCCCCGGTCAAGGGCGTCGATCAAGGTCGGCCAATACGCACCGCCCACCACATCGGCGACCACCGTCACCGTGTCTCTGCCGATGGCGGATCGGAGTGCTTCGGCCAAATCTTCAGGCGCCCGTGGCAAAACCGCCGTGGGCCCGATCGCTGCTACGGCTTCGGCCTTGTCGCCGCCGCATAAGGCAACGGTCTCTGCGCCGCGCCGATTGGCCAATTGGATAAGTGCCGAGCCGACGCCGCCGGAAGCGCCAGAGATCAAGACAACGTCGCCTGGGCCGACGGCGGCACGGTTCAACATGTTCTCGGCAGTGATCGAGGAGGTCGCGAAGGTCGCCAGTTCAGCGTCGGACAGGTCACTGTCGACGGCATGGACGTTGCGGTAATCCACCTTCGTGTACTCGGCATAGCCGCCGTCGCATTCAGAACCAAAATACCCGCATTTCTTTGGATTGAGCGGGTCTTGCCAATCCCGGAGCCAAGTGTCGATCAGAACACGTTTGCCGACGAGTTCAGAGTCGGCGGACGCCCCGGCCGCGACGACGATGCCGACGACGTCGGCACCTTGGATCCGCGGGAAAGTGATCGGCGCACCGCCCCAGGCCGCGTCTTGGTCGGAGGCCGCGTCTGATGCGTCGCCGGTCGTCGCCTGCGATACGCTTTTCGAATACCAGGCCGTCCGGGTGTTGATATCGGTGTTGTTGAGGCCACAGGCATGAACTTTGATCAGCACCTCGTGCGCGACCGGTACCGGGACCGGCCAGTTCTGTCGGTATTCGAGCTTTTCCGGACCGCCATGGCCGACCAGCACGACCGCCCGCATCGTCGTCGGCATTTCGGCGAAGCGGGTGTTCTCAGACATCGGTCAAATAGTCATAAGCGGACAGGACATGAACCCGCAGAACATGAAAAAACTCGTCCAAATCCACAGCTTCGTTGGGCGCCCCCATGCCGTTGGGCGAACAGCCGTGAACATAGGCCGGCACCCCGAGAGCCCGCCAGAAGCGGCAATCCGTCGCCCCGAGATTGACGATCGGCTGGGCCGTGCGCCCAAGCGATTCTTGGACATTCCGCTGCATGATAGTCAGCATCGGCGCCTCGGGATCGGACCAGTTGGGATCGATCTGCCGGTGCTCCGGCAAGGTTAGCTCGGCACCGGGAAACTGCCCGACGATGCGACGGATGTTGTCGAGGAAATTGTCGTTGGTGATGCCGACGGGCAGCCGCGCATCAACTTCAAAACGGCAGGAGTCAGCCGCCATGTTGACTTTGACGCCGCCGTCGATCTTTCCGACATTCAAGGTTATGCGCGGCAGGACTTCGCTGGCCCCGGCACCCAACCCTTTCTCGATCGCGGCCACGACCGCCGGTTGGGACAGGATGCGGCGCACATTGTCGGGCATGTCCACGTCGATGGCCTCGAGCGCGTACAAGGCCTGCATTACCTCCGATGCCACTCGGATCGCGTTGGCGCTGAGATGGGGATAGGCGCCGTGGCCGCCCGGTGTGCGCACGGTCACCTGAAACCAGAACGGTGCCTTTTCACCGAAGCGGATGGTATCGACGCTGCTCGGTTCGCCGTTCAGGACGCAATCGCCGAGGAAGCGGTCGCCGTGTTCGCGCAGCAGGTAGTCGCTGCCCCAGTAGCCGCCGGTCTCCTCGTCGGAGACCACAGTCAAGGTCATTCGGCCCGGCAGCGCCGCCGCCAGCCGCGACAAATAAATGTGGGTGAAGATCGACGCCGTGGTGCCGCATTTCATGTCGACCACGCCACGGCCGATCAGTTTGTTGTCGACAATGTCACCGCCGAACGGGTCATGGTGCCAATTGGCCCGGTCGCCGACCGGAAAGACGTCGACATGGCCGTTCAATATCAAATGCTTGCCGGCGCCGCGGCCGCCTTGTAGGTGCGCAGACAGGTTGGGCTTGTCCGGGGCCGGAGCGATAAGATCGGTCTCCAGCCCCTCCCGTTCCAGGAAATCGCGGATGTAAGTGACCCCGTCGCGCGTGTCGCCCGGCGGGTTGGTGGTGTCGATCTTGGCGAAGCCGACCAGGAAATCCAACTGCCGCTGCCGTTCGCTCTCCAGCCAACCGAGCAATTGCCGGCGGCCCTCGGCTTTCCCTTCCATCGCATTCATCGGCGATCCACCCTGTTCTACTGCGCTTACTGCAGCGCGATCGGTTCGGCCCGATAGCGGACCTGGCCGGCCTTGATCGTAACCTGACAGGGATTGTGCGCAATGCGGTAGGGTAATTCGCTCGGATGGGCGACGGCCCAAACCACCAGGTCGGCGGCCTTGCCGACTTCCAACGTGCCGAACCGATCGGCCATGCCGAGCGCCTTGGCGCCGACCCGGGTGAAGCCAGCGACGGCCTCTTCCGCGCTCAGGCCGAAGCGCACACAGCCCATGTTCATGATCATGGTCGGCATGGTCGTGGGCGAAGAAATCGGGTTGCTGTTGGTCGCCAGCGCCATGTCGACGCCATGGCTGCGCATCCAGTCGACCGGTGGCATCTGGGTCTCGCGCAACATCCAGTTGGCGCCGGGCAACAGGCCGGCGACGACACCCGCTTCTGCCATCGCTGCGATGGTTGCTTCGGAGGCGTATTCCAAATGATCCGCCGACAAGCCGCCGTAGCGGGCGACAACGGCGCCGGCGCCGGCATCGGTGTACTGATCAGCATGGAGTTTGACCGGCAATCCGTAACCGTGCGCGGCATCGAACAAGCGGCTGATCTGGGCGGCGGAAAACCCGATGGTGTCGCAGAATCCGTCGACCGCATCGACCAAACCCTCGGCCACCACCGCGGGCAGGACGCGCTCGATCAGAAAGTCGATATAGTCGTCGGGCCGCCCGCGGTACTCCGGCCCGACGCCATGGGCGCCGAGAAAGGTCGATTGCACGGTTACGGGAAACTCTTTAGCGATGGCGCGGGAGACGCGCATCGCCTTCAGCTCCGTATCCAAATCGAGCCCGAGCCCCGACTTGCTGTCTATGGTGGTGACACCGGAGGCGATCAGGGCGCGCACCCGCGGCACGGTCTCGGTAAAGAAATCCTCCTCGCTGGCGGCACGGGAGCGCGCCACCAGGCCGCCGACACCACCGCCAGCGGCGGCAATCTCATCGCGGCTGGCGCCGGTGTTCTTCAGCTCGAAATCCAGCAGCCCATTGCCGACATAAACCACGTGGGTGTGGCAATCCACCAGACCCGGCGTCACCACCATGCCGGCCGCGTCAAGGTCCGGACAGCCTTCCCGGTCGTCGGGCAAATCCCGGTCCGGCCCGATCCAGGCGATTTCTCCGGCCTTGACGCCAACGGCGCCGTCTTCGATCAACCCATAGGGTCGATCCTGCGTCATGCAGGCCAATGTCGCGTCGCGAATGACAAGGTCGAATGTCATGGCGGGGTCCTTTGCGGCAAATAACGCGTCCTGTTCGATCCACAAATCGTACGTCGGCGGAATGTGCTTTGAAAGGCCTGCTGGGATTCGCAGCCGTGCCGCGTTGTGATTTCTAGCCACACTGCGCCGGTGATGATAGTCTGCGGCGCAATGATCGCCCTCAAAACCACCACCATTACAAGCGGATAACCCGGATGCGCCTGTTTCCGGTTGCCACCGCGCAATTCGTGGCGCGTGAATGGCGTTTTCTGGCGTTCGGCATGTTGCTGGCGTTTTGGTCGAGCCCGGGCCAGACCTACGTGATATCCCTGTTCGGTACGGAGATCAGGACGGCGTTCGGCCTGAGCCATGGCGGCTGGGGCGCGCTTTATATGTATGCGACGGTGGCGAGTGCGGTGTTGCTGCTGTTTGCCGGCCGTCTGGTCGATCGATACTCCGTCGCCACCATGGCTTATGGTGGCATCCTCGCGCTGGCGTTGGCCGCGTTCTGTTTCCCGTTGGCGATCGGGCCGGTGACGTTGTTTCTCGGTTTTCTGGGCTTGCGCTTCGCCGGCCAAGGTATGATGAGCCACATATCGGCGACGGCGTTGTCCCGGCATTACGATCGCGAACGCGGCCGCGCCGTGGCCATTGGCGCACTCGGCTTTTCGGCGGGTACGGCGGTCTTCCCGTCGCTCGTTGTTTTCCTGCTCGGGCATTACGATTGGCGGCACATCTGGATCGGCTTCGGCGTCGTGGCGCTGGTCACCACCGTGCCGGCCATCCCGTTTCTGTTGCGCACCGTGCGTCAGCCGAAGGCGCCCGAGGCGCTTGATCCGTCGGACCGACCGACGGAGCCCGAGCGCCACCATTGGTCCGTGGCCCAGGTGTTGCGTGATCCCCGGTTCTATTTGCTGGCACCGGCGATGATCGGCCAGTCGGCGCTCAGTACCGCCTTGACCTTCCACCAGGTTCATCTGGTCGCCATGAAGGGCTGGACCATAGCGGCATGGAGCGCCGGCTACAGTGTTTATGCGGTTGCGGCGATTGTCGCGAATTTGACTGCCGGCGTGTTGATCGACCGCTACAGCGCCCGTGCCTTGACGCCGTTTGCGGTATTGCCGATGGCGGCGGCCTTTCTCGCCTTCGCCGGCTTTGACACGGTCGCTGCCGCCGCCCTGGTGCTAGGTTTGAGCGCTGTCGCCGGGGCCGCCTTGAACGCCGGCCTGACGGTGCTCTGGGTCGAGCTCTATGGCACCCGTCATCTCGGCGCCGTGCGATCGTTATCGGTGTTTTTGCGGGTGTTCGGCTCGGCGATCGGGCCGATGGCCTTTGGTGTCGCCTTGGATCAGGGCGCTGGTGTCGGGGTGCTGATGGTCACCTCGGCGATCCTGGTCGTTGCCTCCAGCGTGGCGGCATATTTCGGATTGTACGGGCCGCTCGGCCGCGGCCGAGCGGCACCGCTTCCTTCGAACCGACGAAGGCGTTAGGTTCGGACAATCGACGGAACAAACGGAGAGCGATGTGAGTGTGAACGGCAAGACGGTATGGGTAACCGGCGGCGGCAGCGGCATCGGCCGCGCAGCGGTCTTGAAGCTGGCGGCCGCGGGTGCGGCGGTTGTGGTCAGTGGACGACGGCCGGAGCCGCTGGACGCGGTGGTGGCCGAGATCGAAGCGGCCGGCGGCCGCGCCATGGCCGCGCCATTGGATGTCACCGATGATGCCGGCATCGCCGTCGTCCACACGGCCATTAAGTCGGAATTCGGCCCGGTCGACGTGCTGGTCAACAATGCCGGCTTCAACATCACCGACCGGCGCTACGATCAGATGTCGAACGACGCCTGGCGCCAAGTCATCGACATCAATTTGAACGGCGCCTATGCCTGCACCGCGCAGGTGCTGCCCGATATGCGGAGCCGGAAGGACGGTGTGATTATCAACATTTCCTCCTGGGCGGGACGCTACAATTCGAAGGTTGCAGGGCCGGCTTACGGTGCCTCTAAACATGCCATGAACGCGATGACGGCGACCTTGAACATGGAAGAATGCATCAACAACATTCGCGCCACGGCGATTTGCCCGGCGGAAGTGGCGACCGACATTATGGACCGCCGGCCGGAGCCGCCGAGCCAAGCCGACCGCGACCGCATGCTGCAGCCTGAAGATCTGGGCGACACGGTCCTGTTCGTGGCCGGCCTGCCGTCGCGGGTTTGCATCAACGAACTGGTTATCAGCCCGACCTGGAACAGGGGGTTCATCGGCGAGATTTCCTGACGGGAGACGACGATGGCAGAAAACGCGCCGTTCGTGCACCGCTCGGTGGTGCGATTCACCCATACCGATCCGGCCGGCTATGTGTTTTTTCCGCGCTACTTCGAGATGCTGCAAGCCACTGTCGAGGAATGGTTTACCCATGCCTTGGGGGTCAAATATTCGTCGTTCATCTTGGATCAAAAGCTCGGCCTACCGACCGCCAAGATGGAATGCGAGTTTCTGCGGCCCTCGGTCTTGGGCGAGGAGCTCGGTCTGGCGCTGACCTTGGAGAAAATCGGCCGGACATCCATGACCGTGCGTTTCGACGGTTATATGGAAGGTGAACACCGCCTGTGCGCCCGGTCGGTACTGGTCGTCATCGAAATGGTGAACGGCCGGCCGGTACCGATCGCCGACGATCTACGCCGGCGCTTAGTCGCTTATCAGGCTGCTTGCGGTTCGTGAAGAAAAGTCCTTCGCTGCGCTCAGTGTACTTTTCTTCAGTTTCAGTATTGCGTTAGCACATCTTGAGGCGGCTTGGCGATGCGCTAACAATTTTTTTTGCAACAAATTTCGCCTGGAAGGCGCAATTTGTTGCGGTCTCTGATCATGACCTTCGGTCATGATCAGACAACGAAATGATCAAATCAGACCGCCGGGCCGCCCCAAGGTCTGATTTGGCATCTTTTGACCCGGTAAAAAGTACACCGAGGCGAAGCCGAGGGACTTTTTAACGAAGGGTAAGTAATGCGGGCAGCACCGTCTGTAATTGTACCGTGATCTGGGCGACGGCGATGACGTCGCCGAAGCGGCCGCGGGTGAGCGGGCCGGCGACGTAGAGCCGGTCGTGGCCCAAGCCGTCGTGGCCGATGGCCCGGCCCGTATCGTCGACTTCCAGGCCTAGGCCGAACGGGTCGGCCCGCGCCAGACCGTGGCCGATGGCGCTGTCGATTACCGGGTTGCCGACCAGGTTGGGCCGATGCGCCGGGCCGGTGCAATTGACGATCGCCGCGAAGGCTTGGGTTTGCTCGGCGCCGCCGCCGCGCGGCCGGTAGGTGACGTCGATTGATCCATCGCCAAAGGAGCAGGAGACGATTCGCCCGGCCACCAGAGTCACGCTGCCGTCGGCCAGTCCTGCCTCGACAACCGCCATCACCTGGGGCGCGACCCGATTGCGATGGGCATCGTAGTAGGTTTTGAGATGACGGACGTAGCGGCGCTTTTCCGCATCCGGCAGGCGCCGCCAAATCGCCCGGCCGGCGTCGCGTATGTGATCGAACTGCGGCCGCCAATCGGCACCGGGGTCTTCGGCGCGGGCCTCGGCAATATCGGCACGCACCGCTTTTATAATATCCCGGAATCCGGCATGCCAGCCATGGCGCTCAATAAAAATCGGCAGCGGCCGGGAAATGCGGGCCAGCAAGGCGTTGACGTCGCCCAAATCGAACTGCTGTTGCGGCGGGATGCCGTGGCGCGACAGCATCACGGTGGAGCCGTGATGGCCGCGGTGACGCAGGCTCGACAAGACGTCGCCGGCGGTCAAGCCGGTGCCGAGGATCAGCGTTCTGGCATCCGCCCGGATGCGGCCGATGGCGTCACTGTCCCAGGGGTCGGCGACGTAACGCGGATCATCGGCCAGGTCCGGGGCGAGGCCGCCCGGAATGCTGGGGCGGCCATGGCTCGGGCTGAGCAGGACCCGGTCGGCCTCCAGCACCCGGCCCTGTTCCGTGGTCAGGCGGAGGCAGTCAGCGGTCTCGTCCAGCGCCACGGCCCGGTCCCGGATATGGCTGATGATCGAACGGGACGGGTTTTGCGCCTGGTGCGTGGCGACCTCGGCCGCCATGTAGTCGCCGAAGACCGCGCGCCGTGGATAGACCATGCCGTCGGCGGTCGTCGCGGCCGGATCCTCGGCGATTGCCCCTTTGTCTCTCACATAGCGCGAAAAATGATCAATATCGTCGAGATACAGGATCATGATTTCCGGATAGATGTTGAGCCGGTGGGTTGGGTCGCCGCTGTCGTAGGCGACACCGCGGCCAAGCTCGGCGCGCGGCTCGATGACCGCGATCGACAGCGGCCGCTCGGCCAGGCGCGATAGATGAATGGCGGCGGCGCCGCCGGTATAGCCGCCGCCGACAATGACAACGTCGTGGTGCGCCGGCGCCGTCATTGGGCCCATGAGATTTTCGGCGTGGCGTCGATCTCGCGCAGCAGCTTGCGCCGAAACGCGGTGGCAAAGTCGGAGAAATCTGCCGCCGCCATGACGAAACTTCCACCGCCGATCTGCAAATTTCGGCGGTACCAATCATCGAGATCGGGCACGTCCGACAGAATGGCGAGGCCATTGACGACGACGTCGTTGGCCAAAGCCATGGCCCGGGCGTCCGGCAGTATCATGACGATTTCCCGGGGCGGTGTTTCGATGCCGTCGCCGGACACATCGACGATCCGTCGGCGTCCGGTCAAATCATTGACGCCGAGCATGCGAACGGCGGTCGACAGGCCGGCGCCGATGCCGGTGCCGCCGACAACCCGGCGCGGAAAGCGTTCGACCAGTTGCGCGAAGGCCTCGGCCGCGGCCGGAGAATCGATCACATACCACGGGCTCGCATCCTTGGGCCGGGTGGCATCGGCCCAGGTGAGCAGGCTCACACCAATGCGTTGCTCCGTGCCGGCGGCGATCGCCTGGTGCACTGCCGTGTCGCGAAATGCCGCGGCGATGCCGTCGAGCTGCAGGCGAAACTCTCCCGGATCGACGCTGGCGGAACCATCGACCGCCAACACCAACTCGATGTCGACCACGGTATCGGCATTGGCATCGGGTTGCGCCAAACCGGTCAACGCGATGACGGCTACTACGAATCGAATGCTCATGGCGCCGCCATGTGGTCAGCGCCACCGACGCCGATCAGCCGATCGAGCAGGGCGGCATCGTCGCTCAGCCGCCGGCTGGTACCGTCGAAAACGATGTGGCCCCGGTCCATGACCAGGGTCCGGGCGGAAAATGCCAGCGCCAGACGGGTGCTTTGTTCGACCAGAACGATGGTGAGGTCACGATCGCTGCGCAAGTGTTCGAAGGAGGCGAACAAGCTTTCCACGATCACCGGCGCCAGGCCCTCGGAGGGTTCGTCCATCAGCAACAAAGCCGGGTTGCCCATCAAGGCGCGGCCGATCGCCAACATTTGCTGCTCACCGCCGGACAGTTGATTACCGCGGTTGCGCCGGCGTTGGGCGAGCGGCGGGAACAGATCGAAAATGCGTTGCAAGCTCCAGTCGCCGGGCCTGGCGCCGACTTCCAAGTTCTCGATGACGGTCAAGGATGGAAAGATTTCGCGTTCCTGGGGGACAAAGCCGATCCCGGCACGAGCGCGTTCGTGTATGGCAAGTGCTGCGGCGTCGCCGCCGAACAGCTCGATCCGCCCGCTGTGCAGTCGGGTATGGCCCATGATGGTGGCCAGCAGGGTGGTTTTGCCGACGCCGTTGCGGCCGATGACCGACAGGCTTTCGCCTTGGGATAAGGCCAGGTCAACATTTTCCAACACGACTGTGTCGTCGTAGCCGGCGCTGACCTTCTCGAGCCGGAGTATGTCTTGTCCAGGCGCTTCAGCCATGGGCTTCGCCACCGAGATAGACGCTGCGCACGCCGTCATGGGTGGCTATTTCGTCTGGTGTGCCCTCGGCGAACACCGTGCCATCGACTAAGACCGTGATGCGCTCGGCAAAGCGGAAAACCAGGTCCATGTCATGCTCGATAATCAACACGGCGATATCTTTCGGCAGATCGCCGATGACGTTGAGCAGGATATCGTATTCGGCCGATGGGACGCCGGCCGCCGGCTCATCGAGCAGCAAGACCTTTGGCTTCAATGCCAGGGCGATGGCAATATCCAACAGATGCTGGCGGCCATAGGACAGCTCCTGCGCCACGCCGAGGGCATGGTCCGTCAAGCCGAGCCCCGACAGCAGGTCCATCGCTTCCTCGATCACCGCGCGGTTACTGCCGAACGGGCGCCAAATCGCGGCGGCCAGCCCCTGGTGCTCCTGCACCGCCATGCAAACATTTTCCAACACGGTCAGGCCTTTGAAGATCGAGGTGATCTGAAAGGTCCGGACGATGCCACGCTTGACCCGGCCGGCCTGGGATATGTGGGTGACGTCGACGCCATCCAACAAAACCTGCCCGGCGTCCGGCTTGAGTGCGCCGGTGATCAGATTGACGAAGGTGGTCTTGCCGGCGCCGTTCGGGCCGATCAGGGCATTGCGGGCACCGGCGGCCAAATCGAAGCCGATGCCGCGGGCTACACTGAGCCCGCCGAAGCGCTTGTGCAGGTCACGGACTTCCAGAATTGTCGCGCTCATGCCCGCCACCCGGCCTTGGCCACCGCGTCGGACAGCACGCCGAATAGGCCGCGCCGCGCGAACAAAACCACCAGCACCAGCACCAAGCCGATCCAGAACAGCCAATAGACCGGGTCGATAGTGGCCAACCGGTCTTCCAATATCATATAGACGGCGGCGCCGACGAAAGCACCGTAGAGCCGTCCGGCGCCACCCAACACCAGCATGATGAGGACGGCGCCCGAGCGCTCGAAGCTCAAACTGTTCAGCGCGGCAATTTCCGTGGTCTGTGACAGCAGTGCGCCGGCGACACCGGCCATGGCGGCGGAGATGACGTAGACCGTCACCAGGCGCCGGTGCACGGGCATACCGACGGTATGCATGCGTGCCGTATTCTCACGGATGCCGGTCAGCGAGAAGCCGAACGAAGAATTCACAATACGGCGCGTCACGTAAAACAGAATGGCAACCACGGCCAACGCGTAGAGATAGGCGACATTGCCTTCCAAGTCGAAGGCGAACTGGCCGAACAGCGGATCGACGGTGAACAACAGACCGTCGCTGCCACCGGTGAACTCGTCTTTCTCGTTGGCGATTTCCTGCAGGATCACCGTGGTCGCCAAGGTCAGCATCAACAAGGTGAGCCCGTGGGTCCGCAGAATAACCCAGCCGGAGATCAGGCCGATTGCGGCGGCCGTCAATGCAGCGATGACCAGGCCGGAAATCGGTTCGGTCCAGCCGGCATTGACCAGCAGACCTGCCGTGTAGGCGCCGGTGCCGAAGAACGCGGCGTGGCCCAATGATACGATTCCTGCATAGCCGAGGATGAGATCGAGCGACAGAGCGAAGCCGATCATGATCAGAACCTGAGAGCCGAGCACGCGGTATTCCGGAAACAGGAAGAAGGCGGCAACGGCGAGGATCCAAGGCAGTGCCTCGAGCGGCCGCCAGCGGTGGCGCCCGGCCAAGAGGGCGACGGCGGCCGCCGATGAGGTCGGTGCCGACATGTCAGCTTCTCCCGAACAATCCGGCCGGGCGCAGCAGCAGCACGGCGATCATGGTCACGTAAATGAAGAAGGAGCCAAACTCGGGCAGCAGATATTTCCCGGCATTGTCGATGACCCCGAGCAGCAGGGCGGCGACGAAAGCGCCCTTGATGCTGCCCAGGCCGCCGACGGCGACGACGATGAGAAAGATGATCAGATGCTCGATCGGGTAGTCCGGATCCAGGCCCCAGATCTCGACGCCAAGGCCACCGCCGACGGCCGCAAGACCGCTGCCGACCGCAAAGGTCACGGTAAACAGCCGGTCGACGTTGATACCGAGCGACTGCGTCATGCGCCGGTTGTCGACGGCCGCCCGTATTTGGGCGCCGAAGCGGGTACGCTCGAACCCGAGCCAAAGGGCGACCATGATCACGGCGCCGGCGACGATCATGAACAGGCGATAGACCGGTACTTCGCGGATGCCGAGATCGATCCGGCCGGTGAGTACCGCCGGCAAGGTGATCGGTTGGGCCGACGGTCCCCAAATGTAAGTCGCGGCGGCGATCGACATGAATACCAGGCCGATGGTCAGCAGCACTTGGTCAAGCTCGCCGGCGCCATAGAGCCGGGCATAGAGAATGCGTTCAAAGGCAACACTAAACGCCGCGACGGCCAGAAAGGCGGCGATCAGCGCCAGCGCGAACGGCACGCCGGCTTGGTTCATCAGGGTTACAGCTACATAGCCGCCGGCCATGGCAAAAGCGCCGTGCGCTAAGTTGACGAAGCCCATCAGGCCCATGGTTATCGACAGGCCAACGGAAATGATGAACAAAATCATGCCATAGGCCACGCCGTCGAAGACGATGCTGAACAGGACGTTGAGAAGATAATCCATGAGGATCGACGAAGCCGTCGTCAGGGCCGATCCGCCGCCCGTCGCAATGACACGGACGGTGGCGGATCGGTTGTCAGACTGTGGCTACTTGTTCAATTCCTTCCACTTATCCTTGACCATCGGGATGGTTTCGAACTCGGTGTTGGCGAGGCTGTCGCCGACTTTTTCAACGCGGCGCATATAGGTGTTCTGGATGATGTCGCGGGTTTCCGGATCGATCATGATCGGGCCGCGCGGGCTGGCGTCGTTCTTCCAGCCCTTCAGAGCCGCCATCGCCTTGTCGGCTTCGATGTTGCCGTCGAGGGTTGCCACCAAATGATAAATCGCTTCCATGCCGTCCCAGCCTTGTACGGACATGAAATTGGTGGTGCTGTCGGCGCCATACTCTTTTTTCCAAGCGGCGACGAAGGCCTTGTTTTCCGGCGACGGGTGTGCCGCGGAATAGTGATGGGCATTGACCAAGCCGATTGGCGTGTCACCCATATTGTTGATTTCGACGTCGTCGGTGATGTCGCCGGGGCCGATTAATTTGATGCCGGCATCCTTGAGGCCGAGATCGCCGAAGGTTTTTATCAGGGCCGTCGCCCATTTGCCGGCCGGCACAAAGGCATAGAGCGCGTCGGGCTTGGTGTCCTTGACCCGCTGCAGGAACGGCGTGTGGTCCGGCATCTTCGGAAACGGCAGCGGTATTTCGTCGACCACTTCACCGCCGTGTTTTGTGAAGCCGGTCTTGAAGGCGTTGTTGCTGTCCTTGCCCGGCGCATAGTTGGCGTACATGGTGATCGCCTTTTTGACCCCCATCTTGGTGGCGGCGTATTCGCCCATGGGATAGCCGGCATGCCACATGGTGAACGATACCCGGGCGATGTATTCGCTCTTGGTGGTCAAAGCGGCGGCGCCTGCATTCATGATGATCAATGGGATTTTGGCCTTGTTGGCAACCGCGGCGACGCGGAAACCGTTGTTGGAATAGACGACTCCGGCCAGGATATCGACCTTGTCGCGGGTCACCAATTCTTGCGCCAGGCGGCCGGCGACGTCCGGCTTTGGCCCGGTACTGTCCTTGCGAATGATTTCGATCTTGTGGCCGCCGACGCTGTCGCCTTTCAGTTTCATGTAAAGCTTGATGGCGTTGTCGATCTGCTGGGCATGGTTTTTGTTGACCCAGGAATAGGGCAGCAATAGCCCGACTTTGACTGTTTTCGCCTGAACCACGCCAGCCGTGGCGACGACCATGGCAGTGGCCAGCAGGCCGAGGGTGCGCATGCGCATGATATGATTCCTCCCAGTTTGTTGTCACAATCGATGGCACAAGCAACGCTTCCGATTGACTTGTGCCCATTGTTCCAGATTTGACCCCGGTTTGTCTGCCCCAGAGTGCGGCGCCCGGAATCAAACGAAAGTCACGACTTCGATCTTGTTGCCGTCCGGGTCTTGGATGAAGGCGCCGTAATAGTTGGCGCTGTATTCGGGCCGCAAGCCGGGCGCACCGGCATCGCTGGCGCCGGCGGCGATTGCGCCGGCGTAAAAGGCGTCGACGGCGCCCTCGCCTCGGACGCGCAGGCACACATGAACGCCAGAGTCTGCGGCCACCGGCGCCATGCCGTGGCGCCGATTGATCCAGAATTCGGGATATTTCTTACCGAAGCCGACGGTGTCGGCACGGTCCGCCAGTTTGGTCAAGCCAATCGCTGCCAGGATCGGTTCGTAGAACGCGGTGCTCGCCTTGAGGTCGCTGACGCCAATGGAAATGTGATCAATCATCGCTCGGCCCCGTTTCCGTGTTGCCGCTTTCACCTGCGGCGCAAACACTGTATCAGCGGGGGCGTTCGTTTGCAGGAGGGCGAGGCATGTCTTTGGCAGGAAAATACGCCATTGTGACGGCGGGCGGTTTAACGCCCGGGGTGTTGCGCCGTGGCTACGAAAAGCCACGTATCCATGTACCGCATGATCAATACCAAGGATGTTGCCGATATGGCGGCAATTTTCGCGTCCGTCACAGCGCATATGACCTCCGGCCAAATCATCGCCGTTGACGGCAACCCCGAATAGCTGGCGACCATAACCCTATGACCGGCAGTGTCGCAGGCTCTCCTTGAGCAGTGCCAACAATGCCGAGCGATCCTCGGCGATTGCCGCCGGCAGCACGACATAGCCTTTCTTAATCGGGCTCTTAGCGAAATATTTCAGCGGGCCGGCGCCGGCGGCAAGCAATTCCGCGCATCGATCCTCCGGCAATTTCAAGGCCAGGCCGGCTGGGCTCAGGCTCATGAAGATCTTACCGTCGGCGTAGGCGGCGGCGCCGCTGAAGAAATGCCGGCATTCGATGCGCCCGCGATCTTGCTTCGACAGGCCCGACCGATCGACCAGGGCGGCTAAGTCTGCCCGATAGGTTTCAACCATCCACTCGACCCTCTTGGAATGACACCGTATCCTCCAACACCGTTCTAGCAACAGGACAAGGCAGTGGGCGATGGCTTTCGATCTTTTATTTCGGCCACTAACCATCCGCGGCGTCACAATCCCGAACCGGATTTTCTCGACCGGGCATCAAACCCGGATGGTGGATGCCGGCGCGCCGAGCGACGACATGGTCGCCTATCACCAGGCGCGGGCCGCCGGCGGCGCCGGCTTGATCATCGTCGAGGCGGCGCGGGTGCATGATTCGGCACTGAGCGACGCGCCGGCGATCGACGCCAGCACCGACGCCTGCGTGCCCGCCTATCGCCGTATCGCCGCGGCGGTGCAGGGCCAAGGCGCCAAGCTATTCGGGCAGGTTTCCCACTCTGGCCGGGTCAACGATCGTCTGCGCGGCGGTTTGCGCGATGTGCCCTATTCCGCCTCTGCCGTCCCGGAAGACCGCTTCCACAACATGCCACGGGCCATGCCCGCTGCGATGATCGACGAAGTAATTGCGGCCTTCGGTGCGGCCGCCAAGCGGCTGGCGGCGGCCGGCCTCGACGGCGTTGAAATTCCGGCAAGCCACGGCTTACTGCCGGCACAGTTCCTCAATCCTCGGGTCAACTGCCGCACCGATCGCTATGGCGGAACTCTGGACAACCGCCTGCGTTTCCTCACCGAAGCAATTCATGCGGTTCGCGCCGCCGTCGGCGAGGAGCGCGCCGTCGGCGTGCGCTTGTCGGTTGATGAGATGGAACTGGACGGGCTGGAACCGGATGAGGTGATCGCGGCCGCGGCGCAATTGGCAGCAATGCCGGCGCTCGATTACGTCAACGTCATCGCCGGATCCATGGCGGGTTTGGCTGGTTCGGTCCATGTCGTGCCGCCGATGATGGTCGATCCCGCGTATACCGCGCCGCTTGCAGCGCGGGTGAAGGCGGTGACCGACAAGCCGGTGTTCGTCGCCGGGCGCATCAATCAACCGCAATTGGCTGAGCAGGTGCTGAAGGCCGGCCAGGCCGACATGTGCGGCATGACCCGTGCGCTTATTGCCGATGCCGATATGCCGAACAAAGCGCGCGCCGGCGATCTCGATGGCATCCGTGCCTGCATTGGCTGCAATCAGGCCTGCATCGGCCACTTCCATACCGGTGCGCCGATTTCCTGCATCCAGAATCCGGTGACTGGACGGGAACGCACGTTCGGGAAGCTCGTGCCCGCGCAGTCACGGCGGCGGGTCGCGGTTGCCGGCGGCGGGCCGGCCGGCATGAAAGCAGCGGCAGTCGCCGCGGCGCGCGGCCATGACGTGACCTTGTTCGAAGTGTCGGACCGCCTTGGCGGGCAAGCGCTGCTGGCTCAGCTGCTGCCTGGCCGCGGCGAATTCGGCGGCCTAATCACCAATCTTGCCACGGAACTGACCCGGGCCGGAGTGGTAGTCCGGCTCAAAACACCCTGTGATCTGGATGCGCTTCGCAACCTGTCGCCGGATGCGGTAATCATCGCGACCGGCGCGCGCCCCTATCGGCCGGCAATCGAGGGTGAGGCTGACGCCCATGTGGTCGATGCCTGGCAGGTACAGCGGGGTGAAGCCAATGTCGGCGGCCGCGTCGTGATCGCTGATTGGCGCGGCGATTGGGTCGGCTTAGGGCTCGCCGAACGTCTGGCCCGGGACGGCTGCCACGTGCGTTTGGCGGTCAACGGCATCTGCGCCGGTCAGGGGGTGCAATCCTACGTGCGCGATCACTGGGTCGGCACCTTGCATCGCCTGGGTGTCGAGATCCTGCCCTATATGCGGCTGCGCGGCGTCGATGAAGACAGTGCCTATTTTCAGCACACGGCCAGTGGCGAGACGGTAATCTGCGAGGCCGTCGAGACGGTTGTCCTGGCGTTGGGTCATGAAGCCGATACCAGCCTAGAGGCGGCGATTGCCGGTATGGACGTGGCGTTGCATTTGGCCGGCGATTGCCTGAGCCCACGCAGCGCCGAAGAAGCGGTATACGAGGGCTACATTGCCGCGACGCGCGTTTAATACAGCTTTGACTTTCCATTCTGGTTCCCGGACGCTACACCAGAGGCGTGGCGTCCGCATTTCGGCGCCTCGAAACAATGATAATCGTGCCAACGACAGGAGTAATGGTAATGTATGTGAAATTTGCATGGATCCTTGCCGCGATGCTGGTGCTCGGCGCAACAGCTGAAGCGCAAACCGTCAAGGGTCTATTGGATAAGGCAGGCGCAAGCACTTCGGCGGTCAGCGGCAATACCGGCCCGGCAACCGAGAGCGAAGTCGATAGCCTGGCCGACAAAGTCGCGGCCTGTAACAAGCTTGATACCCAGGGCATGATCGATTGCGCCACAGGGCTGGCGCCGGTTGCCGCCGATCTCGCCTCGCGCGCGGCCGACAGCGGCATGCTGGGCACCCAGGTGAAAGAGCTTTCTGGGATGATTTCGACGATGACCCAAGGCAATAAACTTCCGGCGGGTTGATCGATCGACTATCCGTTTGACGGGCATGCGCCGTCGATTGCCAGATCTGCTGTTCGCGCTATTCGCGGTATCGGCGGTCGCATTGCCGTTCGTCACGGAAGGCTATGAACTTTATCGTTTCACTTTGGCGGCGATTTACGCCACCGGCATCGTTGGCATCAATCTTCTAACCGGTGCCACCGGCCAGTTTTCCATCGGCCACAGCGCTTTTTTCGCGCTTGGCGCCTTTGCCACCGCGCTTACCGGGTCGGAATTGGGCCTGCCGCTCTATTACGGCTTGGGCGTAGCCATAGGCGTCGGCTTCATTGCCGGATTTTTGTTCGGCTGGCCGGCGTTGCGCCTCGACAACGTTTTGCTGGCGCTGGCGACCTGGGGCCTGGCCATGGTCGTACCGCAAATCCTCCGATCATCTCATCTTGAAAAATGGACCGGCGGGGTGCAGGGCGTCTATCTGGATCAGCCGGCGCCGCCGGCGTGGTTTCCGGGCAGCATCGACCAATGGTGGTACGGCATAGCGGTTTGCTTGATGCTGTTGACTTTCCTGCTGGTTCGCAACCTGTTGGCCGGGCGTATCGGCCGGGCCTGGCGCGGCCTGCGCGACAATCCACTGGCCGCCGAAGCCATGGGCGTCAATTTGCCGATATACAAAACCATAGCCTTTGCCATTAGCGCCGCGACGGCCGCGTTGGCAGGCGGCCTGGTGGCGATCTTGAACGAATTCGTCTCGCCCGACAGTTTCACGGTGTTCTTTGGCATCCTGCTACTGCTCGGCGCGGTGGCCGGCGGCATCAACTCCATATGGGGCGCGCTGTTCGCCGGATTCTTGGTCGAGTTCCTACCCGATATCGCCAGCAACGCCTCGGTCGCCGTCTCCTTTCCGGTGTTGGGCTTTTTGCTGATCGGCTTGATTTGGTTGATGCCCGACGGCTTGGCCGAGCGGGTCAACCGCATCCTGCGCCCGCACCGCTACCCCTGAAACCGCAACACGAACAGATCGCCGACGATATCGCCGTCTTCGCCGCTGCGGATGATGGTTTCGCCTGAATGGCGCGTGGTGAAGCCGGACGCCGCCGCGCAGCGGGCGACGTAGGGCCGGGAATGGGCGAACCGCCCGCTTTCGCGCAATACCAAATCTTGGTCGGCGCTTCGTTCCGTCGAAAAAGCAAACCACGCGTTCGGTTGGGCTCGGCCTGCGAGCCCGCGAAAGACCTCCTCCAACGCGCCGACATAGATGAAGACGTCCGTGGCAAGGAACAAATCAAAGCCATTGGTCGTATCGGCCAGGAAACGGCCGATATCCGTTGTGACCAGATCATCGTAAATGCCTTTGGCATCGGCCCGGGCGATCATGTTGGCCGAGAGGTCGATGCCGGTCAGCCGATCGACCAAATCGCGGAACGCCGCGCCGGAGAGCCCGGTGCCGCAACCGAGATCCAGGCCGTGCGCCAGCGGCGGTGCGCCGGCACGCAATTGCCGCAAAGCCGCGGCCAATTGCTCCGGCACCCGATAGTGCAGTCGATCCACCAGATCCTGGTCGAAGGTCGCGGCATAGTCGTCGAAGAGTGCGGTCACGTAGACCTCGGGCGCGCTGTCGGCTGCGTCACCGCTCAGGGCCCGCAGCATGTGTTGGCTCCTTGGCTGGTCGGGGTCGAGCGCCACCGACCGGCGAACGGCGGTTAGTGCCGCGTGCTTGTCGCCGGTTTTATAGAGCGCATTCGCAAGATTGTAATGAGAGAGCGCCGATTCCGGCCGCAGCGCGACGGCGCTGCGGTAACAGTCGAGCGCCTCACCCAGCCGGCGCTGGCCATTGTAGAGATTGCCGAGATCGTTGTGTGCGGCGAAGTCGTCGGGTCGCAGCCGCAGCACGGTCCGATAGGCCGTCTCGGCGCCATCACAGTCGTCCTTGGCGGTCAGGACCGTGGCCAAGTTGCGCCAGAAGCTGGCACCTTGCGGGTTAGCCTTCAGTGCTTTTCTGATCAGTGTCTCGGCACGATCGTTGCGGCCGCCGGCATGGGCGACCAGGCCGAGCAGGTTCAGCGCGTTGGCGTTGCCGGGCTCTTTGCGCAGCACCGCCCGATAAATCCGTTCCGCCTTGTCGAGCGCGCCGGACTGGTGACGGGCGATGGCGTTTTGCAGCTGTTTGTTAATGTCCATTACGGTACCGCCCGATGGTTCCCGTCACGCGTCGATGGCGGTTTTCTTGCAGATGGTGCGCAGGCCGAAACTGGACCGGATGCGGGCGACGGCGGGAAACATGGACAGGTATTGACGATGGATTCGTTCATAGTCTTCTGCGTCTTTGACCGCGATTCGCAACATGTAGTCGGCGTCGCCACTCATCAAATGGCATTCCAGAATATCGGGGCAGTCAAGTACGGCCGCCTCGAAGGCGTCCAGGGTGTCGACGCTTTGGCTGGTCAGCGATACTTCGACGAACACATTGGTCGGCCGACCGACGGCCTTTTGATTGACCAAGGCGACGTAGCGCTCGATCACGCCATCGGCCTCGAGCCGGCGCACCCGGCGGAAACAGGCGGACGGCGACAGATTAATCGCCACGGCCAAATCCGCATTGGTCATACGCCCATCCCGCTGGAGCTGATTCAAAATGCGACGATCCGTGCGGTCAAGCGCCATTTTTAGCAGGTTCTTCTAAAAGTGATCGCAAATTACGCAAATTATTGCGAAAACTTTACGAAAAAATGGTTACTTTGCAAGCACCTTCTCTGTGATTTCAGGCATCGTGGGGCTCTGTCATCGTTCCGTTTTGGGAGGAAGCAATGCGGATCGGAGTACCGAAGGAAATTAAGAACAACGAGAACCGTGTCGGCATGACGCCGTCGTCGGTGCGCGAAGTCGTCGCTCATGGCCACGAAGCCATCGTGCAGAGCACTGCCGGGCTGGCAATCGGCTTTGACGACGCGGCCTACAGCCGGGCTGGCGCCAAGATCGCCGCGACCGCCGAAGACGTCTTCAGCGATGCCGAGATGATCGTCAAAGTGAAAGAGCCGCAGCCGGCGGAATGCCGCATGCTGCGCGCCGACCAGACCTTGTTCACGTATCTTCATTTGGCACCGGATCCCGAACAGACGCGGCTGCTGATGGCTGCCGGCGTCACGGCGATCGCCTATGAGACCATCACCGATCGTGACGGCGGCCTGCCGCTGCTGGCACCGATGAGCGAGGTTGCCGGGCGCATGTCCATTCAAGTCGGCGCCTGTGCTTTGCAAAACGCGGCCGGCGGCCGTGGCGTGCTGTTGGGCGGTGTACCGGGAACGCCTTCGGCGCGCGTGGTGGTCATCGGCGGCGGCGTCGTCGGCACCAATGCGGCGCGCATGGCGCTTGGCCTTGGCGCCGACGTGACCGTGCTCGATAAATCATTGCCCCGCCTGCAGTATTTGGACGACACCTTCGGCCCGGCCATGAAAACCATCTTCGCGACCCGCGATGCGACGGAAGAATTGGTCAACAACGCCGACCTGGTCATCGGTGCGGTTCTGGTGCCGGGTGCGGCGGCGCCGAAACTGGTCAGACGGGCTCAGCTAAAGGACATGCACAAAGGCGCGGTGCTGGTGGATGTGGCGATCGATCAGGGTGGCTGTTTTGAGACCTCGCGAGCGACGACGCACGCCGACCCGACCTACATTGTCGACGACATCTTGCATTATTGCGTGGCCAACATGCCGGGCGGCGTCGCCCGGACGTCGACCTTGGCGCTGACCAATGCCACCTTGCCTTACATTCTGACCTTGGCCGACAAGGGCTGGCGGCAAGCGCTGCTGGACGACACCTGCTTGCGCGACGGGCTCAACCTCTACAACGGCCGTATAACCTATGCGGCGGTCGCCGAGGCCCTGAACAAGAGCTACATGCCGGTAAGTGAGGCGCTGGCCGCCTGAATCTGCTTACGTAGTCGTGGATTCTGACCCTGTGGGTCCATCGGCGCCGGTTCGTTCGGCGTGCTTGAGACGGGCCTTCTGCAGGAATATGGCGACAACCAGGCCCATGACCAGGGTCGGTGGCGCAGTCAAGGCGTTGTCGGTCAGCGAATAGATGGCGAGCAGAAAGAAGAAGCCGAAGATCAGGACTTTTTCGTCGCGGGTCAGGTACTTCGCGTTGATCGCCAGATGGAAGACGACGCCGCCGATATAGAGCAGCAGGCCGACGATGCCGCCGTCGACCAGCAGCCGCAGATATTCGTTATGGGCGGATGTACTGGAATAGATCACCACGTCTTCCAACAGCACCACGCCGGCGCCGACGCCCTTGCCGAACACCGGGCTTTCCTGGAAGGCGGCGATGAAATAGCTCCAGATTTCGTCGCGCCCGGACAGGTTGACGGCGGAATCCGAGGTTTGCGCGAACATCCGGGCTTCGAGCTGCGGCCAGTAGAACACCATCACGACACTGACGAAGACCATGCCGAGTAACAACAGGTTGATCTTTGAGGAGCCTTTTAGGGTTTCCTTCGAGGCAAAGAAAATCATCAGACCAGCTAGCAGCACCGCCAACATGCTCGGCATGCGCGTGCCACTGAAGATGATCAGCGCCAGATTGAGCAAGAGGAGAAAGATGAAGCCGCGGCGGTTTTCGATCACCACCTTGTGCAGGCAGACCAGGAACGAGACATAACCGAAGAAGGCGATGAATGCCGGATAGTTCATTCCGGACAGGCGTGAACCGCCAGTGTAGTCGACTTGGATGTTATGGAATTGTTCGCCCACCCGGTTCAGGATGCCCATCATCTCGACCGGTATCGCCGCCAACACGCTAATGATCGGCATCAGCGCGATGCCAATGAGCAGTCCGTCGGCAGTCTTGTCGTCGAATTTGACGCTCAAAAACAGCCATGGGATCAGCAGCGCGATCAAGGATTTTACGATTTGAAACTGGGTCAGGGCTGGATGCACGTCACCGAACACGAGGCTGGCTGCGAGGAACAACATGATCGCAAACAGTGGCCCGTTTATCCGCCAATTGACGCCATAGCGGAGGACCATCGGAATGGTCGCCAGCAATACCAAGAATTTATGCACGGCGCCGACATTCATCGGCAGGTTCAGTCGATCGAAGACCATCAGGTTTTCCGGCGAGAACGTCAGCGACACCACCGCGACGGTTAAAACCGTCGTCGGGAAGACGAAGGCAAGCAGCCCAACGGTGACGATTACGGTAAGCTGCCCCAGCAGGAACAGACTATCCGGCGACGTAATGGCCAACACCGCGAACAGGCTGGCCACCAGAGGCGGAAAGACGCGGAAAGCAAGCGCGATCGACATGCTGTTATGTTCCGATCAAGTAACGGTTTCAGGCTCAATCAGGGCGAACGCTAGGCCACTCTGCCACGGCGTGGTGAGCAAAGTATGAACCTCTGAAACGGCTAAATCTGGCGAAACCGGCGTGGAGCCGGAATCTTGCTGAGGCTGCCCGGTTATTGCCACAATTTTTTCATCTGTGCCCAAATGCTTGCCTCCGTCGCGACGTGAGAAGACGAGGCGGCGAGATCGCTTGGTTCGCCCATGAATATGCCGCGGCCATTGGTGCCCACATAGACCCGACCGAACGCCTGGCGATCGCCGCGTAGGATGTTTGGCTGATTGCCGATCGGATTGACGTCGGTGTTCACGCGCACCCAGCTGATGCCGAGATCTTCGGAACGGTAGAAATATTCTCGGGAATCGGCGCCGATCCGGCCAAACAGATAGAGCGCCGGCCCATACCGGTCGGACCGCCCTTTGCCGAAACTGAACAATCGGGCTCGACGTACGTCCGGTAGCTGCTGGAAGGAATCGCCGCCGTCTTGGCTGAGAAACAATCCTTTCCGGTCGAGGCTGACCCAGACATGGCCGGCAAGACCGGGCGCTGCTTCGACAAAATGGGTTGCGTCTTCGGGCAATGTTGCCGTCGCCGTCCAAGTCAGGCCGCCGTCGTCGGACCGATGGAAAGTGCCGCCGGCATATAGATAAAACCGCGATCCGTTCACCCGGTCGGCGGCGAGCGGGTGGTTCCAGTGCCAGCGGCGATCGATGATGGTGTCCGGCGTACCGGTGGCCGGCTCCCAGGTTGCGCCGCGATCCAATGTCCGGTGCGGAACCGCGCCAAACGGGACCACCACCAAATGCAAGGGATTGTCGGCCGAATAGGCGACCTTAGCGGCTGGGCCGAACGGCCATTTTGGGAACGGCTTCCAACTTTGCCCGTTGTCCACCGTGTAGCCGCCGGCGCCACGCAGGGTTCCGTTCGCACGGCCGCTATAGCCGACGCGGGCAAGGAATGCGGGATTGGCTTCGTGGTAATCGATGCCCATGGAATCCCAAATTCCGGCGCCGCGCAATTTCCTTTTCGGATGCTGGTGCGGCGACCGGTGGCGAAACCCGTTGTTGTCGGCGACGCCGGAAAATAGCGGCGCGCCATCGGGCGGCGTCGCCAGCGTATAGGTCACCATCTCTTCGATGCCGTCGATGACATTGCGCCACACCGGCGTATCCGTGCTGAAATCGGAGTTCCAAACACCGTACCAATCGGTCAGCCAGACCTTGTTGCTGTCAGCTGGATCCATGGCCAAGGCGGCGGGTGCGGCAGCGAAGTGTTGGCTGTTTACCCAGGGCACGGTGATGTCGAGTTTGTCAGTACGCGCGGTATGGCTTTGCCAAGTGCGGCCGCCGTCGACGGATCGATAGATCGGAATCCGCTGGGCGCCCTTGTTCGGCGCCGTCATGACAATGCGCGAATCGTGCGGATCGACGGCTAAGGCAGCGAAGTTCGTGCCTTTCTCCGGCGATATGTCGGTCCAATTGGCGCCATCGTTGATGAACACCCCCTCTGCCGCCGTGAGATAGAAACTGCCACCGCCCGTCATGGCGATCTGCGCCGGTTGCTTTGGGCCGCCGGTCGGGTCAAAAGACTGGCCGCCGTCAACCGAGCGGAAAACGCCTTTGCCGAACACGCCGACAAACAACGTCGGTATCTGGCCTTCACGGGCCGCAGGTTCGATCGCGACGAAGGTGAGCCCAATCCCCTTTTTGCCCTTTTCGCCGAGACCGGGGAGCGGTTTCCAGGTCATGCCGCCATCGACGCTCTTGTGGAGTCCGTCATTGCGGCTGCCGTAGTAGACGATGGCGCTATTGGCGGGATCGACCGCTAGGCGTTCCCCGGCCACGCGCAACGGGCCATTGCCGTGCATGGTAATTTGCAGCCCGGTCGGCTGCCAATTATTGCCGCGATCCGTTGATTTGAAGACACGGCCTTTGCCGGCCCAGGGGAACTTACCGGCTGCGATATAGACAACGTCGGTGTTTTGCGGATCGATGTTGATGCTCTCGATGCCGTAATAGTTGAATTCCTCAAACGTAAAATGGTCGACCAAAGGAATCCAACGGCCGGGGCCGTTATCGACATCGGCCTGCCAGCGATAGGCGCCGCCGACATCGGTCCTGATATAGATGACACCTGAATCCTTGGGATGCACGACGAGGCCGGTGACGAACCCGCCGCCGCCTATTGGAATCTGGCTCCAAACATAGTCAGCCTGATCGATCGCCGACCGTTCCGTCGGCATTTCTGGCTGTGCCTGGCTTTGCGTCAGAAACATCGGGAAGAGCAGAAGCGCGATCAACGCACTACAAGCCCCGAAACGCCACGTCCTGGCCGCAAATCCGTGTCGCTGCACGTCGCGCCGAACAAGCCCCAGTGACATCAGTCTCCCCGCATAATCGTTCATTGCCTAATCCTTCGTCTGCAGGAATTAACCAAAAAAAACTAAAGGAAATCCTACCCTGATCGGCGTCGCGGTGCCGTGACCGTCAATCGTGCTATTCCTTACCCCGTGCAATACTGTGGTCGATCTTCAACCCGCTACCTGGATTCATTCATTGAGCCGGCGCAACAAAAGCTCGTTCGCCGCTTTCTGGGTAAAATAGTCGCTGAATTCGCGTCAAAGACGCCGTCGTTCGGTCAAGTCAAACGGGCCGTTCAGTGCGCCAGGCCTCTGATCTTTCGTCTAACTCGGCGGCGGTCCCATAACTTCATGAACTTATAACGGGCGTCACCTAGAAGGCCGACACTATTGACGGGAAAATCATTCAACTCGGGCCAAGTCCGCGCGATGATATCTTTGTAAAGCTGGTTCGCCCGCCGGTAATCTATCGGCAGGGTCATTATGCGCTCGAAAATTCGAGACTGCGTAAGAGGATGGAAATCTTGGTATACGAATGAAGGGCCGCATAATTGCGCCGAGACCCTGCCGGGCATTGGCACATCCAAGAAGGCCACGTCCAAAATTGTTAGTTTGTCATATCGCGCCAATCCTTCGAGCCAGCTCTCTGCCGCCGTGATGAACCTTGGGTGCTGAGCCAAATCCAACCGGCCAAGCAGTTGTTGCGGCGTGATCTCGCCATCCGGCGTATCGCCCGATTTCCAGTATCTTCCACGGTTCAACTCGCCGCCGAACCCGGTAATCATCGCGTGTGACAGATCGAGCTGCGTCATTGTCTTGTGGTAGCGCATGTGGCTGCCGCCTGACGAATGTCCAATGCGCAACAGCCAATCCTCACGCTCTTGCTCTGTCGAGACAACCGCTGACAACATGTGATGATGGATATTGCACTCGCGCGCGATTCGTGTTGACAACATCTCATCGACGGAAAACGACGACGACTTCAAGGTAAAAGCCTCAGCCTTGCTCATGTGTTCGCGGCAACAGGCCATAACGGTACGCGAATCTTGGCCGGCGGTTAGTTGGACAGTCATTTTCCAAGACCGCGCAATGGCATCGACCGTCGATTTGAGAATAGACACAATTTCATCGACGGCGGGCGAAGAACCGGTATCGAGTACGATGTCGAAGTCCGGCCAATATCTATGCATCGTCCGTTGGTCAAGGTCGAAATAGTGGTTGGACAACAGGCGTAGTACGCCCTTGTGGGCGGTAACTTCAAACGGCAACCAGCCATCTCCGTTGATATCGGCGATGTCCACCAGGTCTGTGTCCAGGCGGTCCCAATAGCTTCGACCTGGCAGCAGCATGGCCGGTGACGACCCGACATCTTCGGTTTCCTGGCTGAAAAACACCGGAGTGGTCGCGCCAATGTCATGATAAATACGCTGGAGGTCCCGATCGACCAGGATGATCAGATAGCAGCCGGCCCAAGACCTCATCGCCGTCGTTATTTTCGTATGCCGTTCATTCACGCCGTCGCTCGTGTTGAACGGAAGAACAAATTCTCGCTCGATCTCGTCCGTGGAGCCAAGGTCGATAAGATGGCCAAGAAGCCAACCGATTTTCTGACCCGTAACGTCCTTGATTTCCACAACATTTAGTGTTGGATGATGATGAAATTGCCATCCGTGTAGTTCATCGGCAGCCCAGCTGTCAGGCAGATCTGGGCTTCTTTTTGTCAACAAGAATTGTCGCTGAAAGGAGTTGTAAGGATGGGTTATTTCGACACGTTTGAAATGCGACATGCCCGTCTCCATGAATTGCGGACCTAGAAAGTTGCGCCAAAGCCCATGCCTGATAGATTAATCATATACTAGACATCGCCGATATCACTGCAACCAAATTTCAGATAATTTCGTTTCAGTCTCATTAATTAAATTGTATGCGATATTGAAGCGAGTATTCCAACGTGTGTTAAATCGCGTACTAGTGGCAAAAGAATGAATTGTCGTGACCATCTAATGGCAATTATCTAATGAAATGCTGAGGATAAGCCGCAGGATTCTGCCTGCCAACGCCACGGACTCCCGTTCGCCAATTGCCTTCACAGGATCCACCAATCGATGCGGCAACAATTACCAAACCGGAACCGGTACTGACGCCGGACATCTCAGCTTGTTGCGTTCCGAAAAGCTAAGGTCGTAACGTCCGACCCGACCGAGCCGAACCCGCCAACACCGGGCAGCGAATGGGGTGACCCGGAGGATGATCTGACACTGTGGACCACCCCAACTGCCGATTTCACCGAGACTTTGCCGGCAAGTGCAACAGAGGCGCAACTGCGATCCGCTTTGTTGACGGCTGCAGGGCGTTCGTCCGGAACAATTTCGAAAGTCGTATTCCCAGCGGGCGAGACCATCGAATGCTCGGCCGATATCGATGTTTCCCTTGATACAGGAGCGATCGTTGTCGTCGATTGGAACGGCGGCACCGTCGAGCAAACGGATGCCAACGCACGCCTGAATTTTTACGCTGGCATCGGCACGATCAAGGCCGTGGATAGCATCATCACTTCCGGCGGTAACACCATCCTGACCTACAATGTTGGCAATACGCCGGGATTGGCCGTCGATGACGTCATCAAGATCTGGTCCTACCAAGCGGTTTTCTCGTATGGCCGCTCTGTTTCTCGCAAATGCGGTGAACTCATGCGCGTTGTCGATGTGAGCGGTCAAACGGTTACGTGCGACGGCGAAATCGAGTTGGTGGAAGAATACAGTTCCGACATCCGTGCCGCGAAGCTGAAGTCCGCAGACAAATGTTTGTGGCTATACGACAGCTCGGTTGGCGCCACAGGTGTGCGAATCGTCAACAACAGCACGACATCTGCCACGGGTTACAACCGCCTGCGCTTGGAGGGATTACGGCGTTATCAGATCCAAAACCTCTACGTCCGCAATTCGCACGGAACGCCATCCGGGTCTTCTTTCCGGCGGGCCATGTGTGCGGAAAACAATTGTTTCCGCGGCCGGACGTTGGATATCGACGTCCAAAACGCGACGGCCTTCAACGAGCGGTATGGCTGGCTTGCGGAAGGCTGCGTTTCTAGTCTGTTTGGCCGCAGTGCCGCATCCACGAAATCGTCCACCGCGCCCGATTTTGGTTATTGTCGGCATGGTTTCGACGACGGTCAGAACTCACCTTCGAGCCGCGATGACTGGAAGCGTCACGGCTACACCAAAGGCATGACACTGGCCGACTTGGTGGCCACGACCTGCCACGATATTGCCTTTGCCGAACATGCCGGGTCCATGCGTCGCCGGATTATCGATTGCTCGGTCATTCAAGGATCCGCCAATACAAACAAATACCAAATCCAGTCGCGGGGCCCGTATTTCTATTGGAAGAATTTCGCCGCCGACCCGGACAGCGGTTCTCAAATTCAGTTCTACAACGAACCATCCGAAAGCATCTGGAAGGGTGACAATTCCGACAATACATTCGATGGTTTGATTGAGGGTTGCACCTTCTATTCCCTGGCCGCGACCTTCCCTATTGCATGGTCGCCGTCCAGCTCGACCAAGCCCGTCGGGCCAATGACGTTTCGCGATAGTCCCTGGCAAGTTTACCGGTCCATCGGTATCGACGGCGATCGCCAGCAGGTGTTCGAAAGCACCATCACGGAGGATGCGATTATCCTCAAAGGCACGGAAGACACGATCTTCGCGGTCTCCGACAGCGGAACCACGCTGCAACTGAACGCACTTCGCATCGATTTATCGCAATCCAGCCTGTCCAACGGCTCCACGGTAAATATCTGCGACGCTGCTTCGGGAACCACGGTACAAGGCGACGTCGTCATCACGTCCAATCCGAACGCCTACGTCGTCGTTGCCGGCACCGGTTCCGGTACAAGGAACATAACGATCTCATAATGCGCACAGTCGGAAAGGGCTTTAGCTGCCGTCAGCCGAACAATTTCCTCAGCTTTCGGTGACGTCATCTGCATGGGCTTCGGCGCAACCGCAAAATTGCCGCGCGCTTGAAAATCGCGCCGGCATAGCCGGCAGCCCGGCGTATCGGCGCGGTGTCGGCTATTCCAGCTTGGCGGTCATGCTGCGCCGCAGTTTCATCATGAAGGTATATTCAGACGAACGGTCGTGCTCGGCGATGTAGCTCCAAACCTCGGGCTTAATCCGGCTGATCGGTGCATTCAATTCGGATTTGCGGAATTCGACACACATCTTAATGGCGTCGAAGATCGCCTTTGCGCATTGTAGAAAAATACCGTTCCGAAGGCCCCGCAGCATCATCAGGCCGGCGGATCCGACAATGCGATAGAGCGATTTGCCGGTTTTGTAACGGATGTAGGTGGTGTTCCTGATCATGTAATAGTAGCGCCCTTGATCCCATTTTACGCGAGCTTCAGGCGACACTTTGTGAAGCACGTACAAATCAGGGCAATATTTAATGCGATAGCCGGCGTTCAGCATGCGGTAGCTGAGGTCGGTTTCCTCGTAGCTGAAAAACAACGCGTCGTCGTAGCCGCCGGCAATATCGAACGCTTCGCGGCGTATACAATGGCCGGCGCCGACGAAAGAGGTGGTCACGAATTCTTCGTTGGCCAAGGGCATCAGGGCGCGCGGATAGCCCCATGACGTCCAGTCCATTTCGTTGGTGAAGTAATTGAGAATGCGAAAAGCCACAGCCGCAAGATCGCGGTTTTCGTCCATATAGCGGTGAGACTTCGCCAGCATTTGGCGGTCGCCGAATTCCGCGTCGTTGTCCAGGGCGACGATATAGGGCGCATCGCCGAGACGGGTCGCGACATTACGGCCCCCGGGTACACCGAGATTGCGCCCCATTTTGCGGAATATGACGTCTTCCTTGCCTGACAGAAAATCCTCGAGCGCTTTGAGCGTTTCCTCATCGCTGCCCTGGTCGACAATGATGACGCGACGGGTCACGCCCTCCTGGTCTAGAGCGCTCTTGATCGCCTCGATGGTATCTTCCGCTCGGTTCCATGACAGGATTATGACGTCGACGTCATAGGACTTGGTCATACTTGCAACCCTCAAATCACACCTGTCACGGAAGCTAATCAGAAAAAATTTAGGAAACGCTACCAAATCGTTCCGCTGTTCAACGCGCCAACCGGGCGGCAAGGAATTCGCTTCCCATGGGTCGCCCCACCGATCGCAGAGTCGGTCAGATCATCGCAAAATACGGCAGATGATGCCAGCTGCATCTTTACCCGGTCCAAGTTGAGGGAAAAACCAAGAATGAATTCGATCATAATTAGAAATTTCGGTTTCACGTTGCGTTGCCTCTCGGCCGTCTAAGGTGCAATGATGCGGCGTGGAGTGCCGTCGCTTGGGGCCGTATCATGAATAGAATCGTGCGATTCGCTGAGTATTCCGACCCCAACTCCCTCGGGTCGAAACTGCGCCGGCGTCGGTCCAAGCTATTTGCCGATGTGATCGAAGCGGCGAGTGCTGAATGTGGCCCTGTCAGCATCATCGATCTCGGCGGCACCGAGAGCTATTGGAATATCTATGACCCCGATTTCATATCGCGTCATGTCCGGCGCATCTTGTTGGTCAATCGCATTCCCGAAGCGCCGCGGAACGGTGCGTTGTTTGACTTTCGGGCCGGCGATGTCAGTAATCTCGATTGGCTGGAGGACGGTGCCTTCGACATTGTTCATTCGAACTCGGTGATCGAACATATCGGCGACTGGCAAAACATGGGGCAATTCGCGCGCGAAGTGAAGCGCCTAGCCCGTCGTTACTATGTTCAAACCCCCTATGTTTGGTTCCCGATCGAGCCGCATTTTTTCGCCCCATTTTTTCATTGGCTGCCGGAGCCGACCCGGGCCGGTATCCTGACGCGCATACCATTGGGTCGAGCTGGCAAAAGCCCGAATATAGATAGTGCGGTCAGGCGCGTTCAGTCGGTGCGGCTGTTGAACGGTAGCCAATTCAGATATCTGTTCGACGATGCCGGCCACATATCGGAGAAATTTCTTGGATTGACAAAATCCTTGATCGCCATCAGAAGCTGATTGGCATTTCGCGCAAAGTGATCGCGCATTGCTTCCACTGGAACAAATAGGGCGAATGAAAGTCGGGCATCTTCAATTCGCACGCAAGCTGCTATCTGCATTGCGTAGCGCTGTGGCCGGGTGGCCGCGGCATGAAAAAATTGCCGGGCGCATCTGCGCGGCCGTGGTTGTTGTATCGGTAATCTTCGCGGTCGACAGCGTTCATGCCCAACAATCCTATGTTTGGCGGCCGGTGCCGATGGGCGGCGGCGGCTACGTAACCGGCATTGTTGCTCATCCCCGGGCACGGGACGTCATCTACGCGCGTACCGACATTGGCGGTGTCTATCGTTGGGAGCCGCAATGCAATGCCCGGGGCGGCGGATGGACGCCGGTCACCGATCACTTTCCGCTGAAGAAATCCAATTACTATGGCATCGAAAGTCTGGCAGTCGATCCTAGTGACGCGGACGTGGTCTATATTGCCGCCGGTAAGTACAAATGGGCGGGGCTGGGTGCTGTGTTCAAGTCGACCGACAGAGGTCAAACTTGGCGTGACACTGGTTTGGCGCTCACCATGCGGGCCGCGGCGGGCTCACGCAGCGTCGGCGAGCGGCTCGCGGTTGACCCCCATAACGGCAACAAGGTCTTTTTCGGATCCCGCAGCGACGGCCTGTGGGCGAGTTCCGACGGCGCTGGCCATTGGAGCCAGATAGAGACGCTCGGCAGCTCGCAGCAAAACAGTGGCGACGTGGCCTTCGTCCTGTTCGATGGGCGTCACGCCGGCGCCGACGGCACCAATCGTCTCTATGTGGGTGTCCGCAAAAGTGGGCTGCACCAATCCGATGACGGCGGCACAAGCTTCCGCTTCATCGGCGGTCCGCCGCGACCGGTTCAGGGCCTGGTTGCGCCGAACGGCCTGCTCTACGTCACGGCGACATCCGGCGTGCATGTCTTTGACGGTTCTCAGTGGCGCGACCTGACGCCGCAAGCCGGCCGCACTTACGGTGCCATTGCCATGGACCCGGCCGAACCGTCCGTGATGATGGTTTCCGAGCTGCGAAATAATCGTGGCCTGACGTTCTATCGAAGCTCGGACGGCGGCGAGACCTGGACCAGGCTGGCGCCAAAGGATCAACGCATTCGGCCGCTGGTTCCTTGGTGGAAACCGGCGCTGTTTGCCAGCGCAACGTCGGCCCTTGTCTTCGATCCGTTCACCCGCGGTCGTGTCTGGCTGTCGGATTGGTATGGCGTATGGCGGACGGATGACATTCTGGCGCCGCGGCCAACATGGCAAAGTCAGGTCGCCGGTATTGAGCAAATGGTAACCTTCACCCTGGCGGCGCCACCCGGCGGCGCCGCGTTACTGTCCGGTGTCGCCGACAACAACGGATTCCGTCACCAATCGGTCGATGCCTATCCACGGAAGGCGTTTCGCGGTGCCGGTATTTGGAACACCATGGGGATCGATCATCATGAGGCCGATCCGTCTTTTCTCGCTCGCGTCGGCACACGGGGCCCGAACAAGAACAAACGGAGGGGCGGCGGCGGTTATTCCACCGACAACGGCAAGACCTGGCGGGCGTTTCTGAATTGGCCGTTCGATTGGGGCGCTAAAATCGCCTATTCCGCGACTGACCCGCTTAACCTCGTCGTCTTGCCGGTCGACGGCGCGCCGCACCGGACACTGGACCGCGGCGTCACTTGGCAGGCGGTCGCCGATGCGCCGACCGCGCCCATTTCGCGCTATTGGCATTGGCACCATCCTCTGGCCGCCGATCGGGTTGACGGCAAACGCTTCTATTTGCATGCCGGCAAGCAGTTTTTCCGCTCTGACGACGGCGGCCTGACATGGGGCAAGACCGCCGACATGGCGGCCCGCGGCCGCGTTTACGTCGAGGCGGCGCCGGGCCGGACCGGAGAGGTTTGGGTGAGCCTGGACCGCGCCGGGCTGTACCGTTCGAGCGACGGTGGCGACAGTTTCCAAAAGGTCCCGTCCGTGCGGCGTGCCCACCTATTCGGCTTTGGCATAGGCCGGTCGGCGGACGCGCCGCCGGCGGTATACCTTTTCGGTCGAATTGGCGGCGATAAAGCAGAGTATGTATATCGTTCGGAGAATATGGGCCGCAGTTGGATCAGGCTCAATGACGCAACCAACCCCATAGGTGACGAGCCGAATATCATGCGCGGCGACCGGCAAAAATTCGGCCGTGTCTATATCGGCACCAACGGCCGCGGCATATTCTATGGCGAGCCGGCGGCCGCGGCCGAGATTGACGGTGCCGAAGCCGTGTCGGCGCGCTGCGTTTCCGGCGGGCCACGGCGTTAGTTTGCCGGCTCCGAATAAGATTTTGCCGAACAGGGGACACCGCCATGCCGGACTTTCAAACACTGACATACGATATGCTGCGGCCCAACGTCGCGCGCATCACCCTCAATCGGCCGGAGGCGCGAAACGCCCAGAACACCGAGCTGCTCTACGAGCTCAATGACGCCTTCGATGCCGCCGCCCAAGACAACGACGTCAAGGTCATTGTGCTGGCCGCCAACGGGCCGCATTTTTCGGCCGGCCACGATCTGCGGGAAACCGACGGCCGCGGTCGCATGAAAGATTTTCGCACCGTCGGTACCTGGTGCGGCTTCGAATGTGCCGGAGCTGAGGCGCAAATGGCGCGCGAAAAGGAAATCTATGTCGGCTTCAGCGAACGCTGGCGCAACATTCCGAAGCCGACCATCGCGCAGGTGCACGGCAAATGCATCGCCGGTGGCCTGATGCTGGTTTGGCCGTGCGATATCATTGTCGCCAGCGACGATGCCGAGTTTCAGGACAATACGGTGATGATGGGGGTCGGCGGCTGCGAATACTTCTCCCATCCGTGGGAAATGGGCGTTCGCAAGGCCAAGGAGCACTTGTTCACGGCCGATCCCTTCAGTGCCGCCGAAGCCCATCGCCTCGGCATGGTCAATCAAGTCGTGCCGCGTGCGGCGCTGGAAGAAACTGTCTTCGAGATGGCCGGCAGAATCGCCGACAAGCCGCTGTTTGCCCTGAAGCTTGCCAAAGAGGCCGTCAATGCGGCCGAAGACGCTCAGGGCCGGGTGAATGCCATGCAGACATCGTTCGCACTGCATCAGTTGGCCCATACTCATAATTTGACAGTGCATGGCATGCTGATCGACCCGACGTTCATGCAGGGCGGCTTCCCGACGCGTCGCGACGACGATGAGCCGGCCTAACGCCGGCTATGACAATGCGGTGTTGCCGATCGATGCGGTGTTGCCGGACATTGCCGTGCGGCTGGCCGAGGCGCCGTGCGTCGTGCTCGAGGCACCGCCGGGCGCCGGCAAAAGCACGCGGGTGCCGCTTAGCCTGTTGGCCTCACCCTGGCTCGGCGACCGGCGCATCATCATGCTACAGCCACGCCGGGTCGCGGCGCGCGCCGTGGCCGGCCGGCTGGCGGAAAATTTGGGCGAACCGGTCGGCCGGACCGTCGGCTATCGCATACGCATGGAGAGCCGGGTTTCCCGGCACACCAGGCTCGAGGTCGTCACCGAAGGCGTCTTGGTTCGCCGTTTGCAGCAGGATCCAGCCCTTGATGGTGTCGGCCTGATCATCTTCGACGAGTTCCACGAACGCAGCATGGACGCGGATTTGTCCCTGGCGCTCAGCCTCGAGGTGCAGTCGGCACTGCGCGACGATTTGAAGATCCTGGTCATGTCGGCGACCCTGGACGGCGACGCCGTGGCCGACCTGCTCGGCCACGCGCCGGTGATCCGGGTTACCGGCCGGCTTCATCCGGTTCGCACAGAACATGCGCCGCCGCCGCTCGGCACGCCATTTGACAAAGCCATGGCCCGGCTGGTCGGACGGGCGTTGGACCAGGAAGACGGTGGTATTCTGGTCTTTTTGCCCGGCGAAGGCGAGATCCGGCGGGTCGCCGACTTGCTCAGGGCGTCGTCACCGCCGGACGATGTCGATCTGATCCCGCTCTATGGCGGCTTGACCATGGCAGAGCAGCAGCATGCCATCGCACCGACGGCGACGGGTCGCCGCAAAGTCGTGCTCGCCACTAACATTGCCGAGACCAGTCTGACCATCGATGGTATTCGCGTCGTCGTCGATTGCGGCCTCCGGCGCTTTGTACGCTACGACGCCGGTGCCGGCATGGCCCGGCTTGAAACCGGACGCATATCGAAGGCTTCAGCGACCCAGCGTGCCGGACGCGCCGGACGTCTCGAAGCCGGGGTTTGCTATCGCTTATGGAACGCCGCCGAGGAACGCGGCTTCGCCGCCTTCGATCCCCCGGAAATAGTCGAGGCGGATCTCACCGCCTTGGCGCTCAGCCTCGCTCAATGGGGCGTCCGCGATCCCACCGAGCTGACATGGCTGGATCCGCCGCCTGCCGGACCGTTTCAGGCCGCGGTTGAGTTGCTGCGGCGCCTTGACGCCGTCGACGGGGATGGCCGCATTACGGACGCCGGCCGCCGTATGGCGGCGCTGCCACTCAATCCAAGGCTCGCCCGCATGGTCTTGGACAGCGTCGAAGAGGGAGAGGGGCCACTCGGCTGTGCCATGGCCGCCCTGCTTTCCGAGCGAGATCCGTTGTACGGCCGGGCCGACAGCGATTTTCGCCGCCGCCTCGATTGGCTCCAGAGCCGCTCCGGCGGTGCCGGCCGCATCGCCGCGACCGCGACGGCTCTCAGGCGACGCCTCGATCTGGCGGAATCGCGCTATCGGTCGGACGCCGCCGGCCGCCTGCTGGTGCGGGCCTATCCGGATCGCGTCGCCCAGCAACGCGGCACGACGGGTCGGTTTCTACTGATCAATGGCCGCGGTGGCGCCTTGCCGCCTGAGGATTCTCTGGCCAGCACCGACCTGCTGGCTGTCGCCGATATGCAGGGATCGGCCGGTGACGGTCGGATCAGGTTGGCCGCGCCGATCACTCGCGCAGAAGTCGAAGAGATTTTTGCTAACGATTTTGTCGAGCAAGAGGTCGTCGAGTGGAGCCGGCGGACCGACAGTGTGGCGGCCCGGCGTCAACGGCGCCTCGGGGCGTTGGTTTGGACTGACCAACCGTTGGCGCGGCCGGATCCAGACAAGGTCATAGCCGCGACACTTGCCGGTATTCGCCGCCACGGACTAACCGCGCTTCCATGGACCGATGCCCTCCAATCCTTGCGGGCCAGGGTGGCCTTCCTCAGCCTGGCCATGCCGGAAGCGCCGTGGCCTGACCTTACCGACGATGCCCTCGATGCCGGTTTGGAAGCCTGGCTCGCGCCCTATTTGGCCGGCATTAGGCGGCGTAGCGATTTTGCCAAAGTACCGTTGGCGGCCGCTTTGAATTCCCTCATCCCAAAAGATTTGGCGGCGCGCATGGACAGCTTGGCGCCGCAACAAATAACCGTGCCGACCGGTTCTGTCCGGGCCTTGGACTATGCCGATCCCGATGGCCCGGTGCTGGCGGTGCGCCTGCAGGAACTGTTCGGCCTTACCGAGACGCCGACGGTGTTGGACGGCCGCTGCCCGGTACTGCTGCACTTGTTGTCGCCGGCCGGTCGGCCGCTCGCCGTCACCCGCGACATCACGAGTTTCTGGCAGAACGCCTATCCCGGCGTTCGCGCCGAAATGCGGGGCCGTTACCCGAAACATTCTTGGCCCGACGACCCGCTCACCGCGCGGCCGACAGCGCACGTGAAACGGTGGCAGTAGCTACCTGATTTCAGCTGCCCGCAGGGAGCGCCAGATGCGTTCCGAAGTTGCCGGCATGTCCATATGGTCGATACCGCGGGTCGCCAACGCGTCGACGACGGCGTTCATGATGGCCGGCAACGCGCCGGTGACGCCGGCTTCGCCACAGCCTTTGACGCCGAGCGGATTGGTGGTTGCCGGCACCGGCGCAGACTCGAAGTGGAAATCAGGCACGTCGGCGGCGCGCGGCAAGGCGTAGTCCATGAACGATCCGCTCAATAGCTGGCCGTCGCCGTCGTAGTTGGTGCGTTCCATTAGGGCCTGGCCGAGCCCTTGGACGACACCGCCATGGACCTGGCCTTCGACCAGTGCAGGATTGACTAGGGTGCCGAAGTCGTCGACCACCACATAGGAGACGAGCGCGGTGGCGCCGGTATCCGGGTCGATCTCGACTTCGGCGATGTGGCAGCCGTTGGGAAAGCTCGACGTCGGCGTATCGGCGACCAGGGCGCTGTCCAGACTGTCGGGCAGACCCTCAGGCAAGGCAGCGCTGCCGCGAAGCGTGTCAGCGAGATCCATGAGCGTGATTGAGCGATCGGTGCCGGCGACCCGGAACGCGCCGTCCTCGAATTCGATGTCGGCGGCGGCGGCTTCGAGAAAATGGCCGGCCAGCGTACGGCCTTTATCGATCACCAGGTCGGCGGCTTCGAGGATGGCCTTGCTGCTCGCCATCACCGACTTCGACCCGCCGGTACCGCCGCCGGCCAGCAGCGCGTCGCTGTCGCCTTGCAGCAGGTCGATCTGCTGGAACGGCAGGCCGAGTTTGTCGACCAGAACTTGGGCAAATGTCGAGGCATGACCTTGGCCGTAATCCAAGGTGCCGGTGACGATGGTGACGCGGCCGTCCGCGGTGAAGCGGATACCGCCCATTTCCTTGCCCTGCGGCCCGGTGACTTCCAAATAGGTGGCGAGGCCACGGCCGCGAATCCGGCCGGCGGCTTCCGACTGGGCTTGCCGCGCGGCAAAGCCGTCCCAATCCGCGGCCGTGAGGCCACGCGCCATCATGCCGGGAAAATCACCGCTGTCATATTCCAAGCCGGAGGCGGCGGTAAACGGCATGGAAGCGGCCGGTACCATGTTGAGGCGCCGCAATGCTGCCGGGTCACGGCCGGTCTCCCGCGCCGCCCGATCGACCAGCCGTTCCATGTAGTAATTGGCCTCGGGCCGGCCGGCGCCGCGGTAGGCACCGGTCGGGGTGGCGTTGGTGAACACGCATTTGGTTTCGATGGCGATGATCGGCGTCCGGTAGACGCCGGGCAGATTTTTTTGGATGCCCATGGTCGGCATCGACGGGCCGAACGACGACAAATAGGCACCGAGGTCGCCATGACCGACGACCTTGACGGCCAGGAAGCGGCCGTCCCGGTCGAGCGCCAGGGCGGCCTCGACCACCGAGCTGCGGCCATGCTGATCGGACAGAAAGCTTTCGGAACGTTGGTCGCACCATTTCACCGGCCGGCCAAGCGCCCGCGCCGCATGCAAGATCGGAATATATTCCGGATAGACCGGCGATTTCATGCCGAACGAGCCGCCGATGTCGCCGGCGCGAACCCGCACCTGCTCGAGCGGCACGTGCAGGATATCGTTGGCCAGGCCGCCGCGCATGCCGAAAACGCCCTGACAGCCGACATGCAGGGTGAACCGCGCGGATTCGGGATCGTAAACCGCGTTGGCGGCGCGCGGCTCCATCGCGGCGACGACGACCCGGTTGTTGACCAAGCGCAGCCGGGTGACGTGGGCGGCCTTATTGAACGCGGCGTGGCAAGCGTCAAAATCGCCGAAGCGCCAATGCAGCGCGACATTGTCCGTCATCTCGTCAAACAGCCGCGGTGCATCGGCCTGGGCCGCGGCCTCGACGTCATTGACCGCGGGCAACGGGTCGATATCGACCAGGATCGCCTCACAGGCGTCGTGGGCGGCGGTCACGCTTTCCGCCACCACCATGGCCAGCACCTCGCCGACATAGCGCACCCGTTCCGATGCCATGGCCGGCCGTGGCGGCGCGATCAACGGGCTGCCGTCGTGGCTTTTGAGCGGCAACCGGCAAAGCAAGTCGCCATATCCCGCCTCGAGCATATCCGTGGCGGTGTAAACGGCGATGACACCCGGCATGGCCGAAGCCGCACTCGTGTCGATCGAGTTGACGACGCCGTGGCTGAAGGGGGAGCGGAGGAAGGCCGCATACGCCTGGGCTTCCAGGGTCACGTCATCGGTATAACGGCCGGCGCCCTGCACCAGCCGCGGGTCCTCCTTGCGCGAGACCGACTGGCCGACGCCGAACTTCATGGTCGGAAATTGCTGCGGATCAACGACGTTCATCATTCGTGGCCGAGCAAGCCCAGGCGGAAACGGCTCTTGGCATAAGCACCGTCCAGTGAGCGCTTGAATTTCGGCGGTGGCGCGTCGCCGACCTTGCAGAGCACGAACGTGGTGCCGTTGGCGCCGCGCAGCAGTTCCGCCGCCTCGTCGAGGTCGGCTTCCTGGGCGACCGTGCGCACTGTCTGAAACCCGGAAGACTGGGCGATGCCGGCAAGATCGACGCCGAATGCGGTGTGACTCTGCTGATTGCCGGTTTCGCCGTAGCGGCCGTTGTCGATGCAGAGCACGGCCATGTTCGGCGGGTTCATCACCGCGACCGTTGCCAGGCTGCCGACATTCATCAGCAGTTCGCCGTCGCCGGTGATCACCACCACCCGGCGTGCCGGCTGTGCCAACGCCAAGCCGAGCCCCATGGCGACGGCGCCGCCCATGGCGCCGGCCAGGGCATAATAGTTAGACTGATCGCCGCACAGCCCGGCAGTGTCCCGCGCAGTGCCGGCAAGGCCGGCGACGATCAGCATATCGCCGTTATCCGGTAACAATCTCGGCACGGCGACCTGGCGGTCAAGCGGGGCAGGGGTGCTTTCGGTCGTGCTCATGATGACTTCCTCAAAACTTCTTGGCGCCGATGAGTTTTTGGCTGAGCAGCACCGCTACTGGCGCGCCGGAATTAAACGCCATGGTCATGGCCGCGTCGATGGTCTGCTCGACCTCGTCCGGCGCCTCGATGGTCATGACGATGATCTCGCAGGCTTCCAGCACCGGCCGCACCGATTGCCCCATTGGCAATTGCCACGGATTGCCCTCGCCGAACTCGCCGCGCATGCTGACCAAGGTGAGGAACGGAAAGCGCGCGCCGCGCGGCAGGCTCAACATGTTGATGCAGTTGCCGACGCCGCTGCTCTGTTGCAACAACACCGCGCGGGCGCCGCCGAGATGGGCGCCGGCGGCCAGCGCCACGCCTTCTTCCTCGGTCGTCAACGGCACCGCATGCACCGCCGGATCAGCGAGCGCGCGGTCGATCAACCGGCCGTGGCCGGCGTCGGGCACATAGCAAAATTGCGTGACGTCCTGTTCGCGCAAAAGGTCGTAGAGCCGATCCGGCCAGTCCGGATCCGTCGCCGCGGATGCCGATGCTGCAGACATAGCGGGTTCCCTGTCGGTTGAATGAGCGGTTGATCGCCGCGGTCCGGCGATTTTGATCCCTGGTCGGATGCTTGGCAACCGCTCGGGCCGATTCGCCGCCAATTTCCGTCCTGGCCTTTCCAAAGTCGGCGGCTCGGGATATCTAAAGATAAGTTGGAAGCGCGTATTGATGGCAGGGAAGGATGCGGTCATGACATTTTCCACCGATATCCCGGTGACGGAGGCAACCGCTATCCGCACGGATTACGATACCTTAAGAATCGCCCCGTTGACGCCGGTCATTGGTGCCGAGATAGGCGGCATCGATTTGTCGCAAGACCTCAGCAACTCGCAAATGGCGGATATTCGTGACGCCTTTCATGCCCATTCCGTGCTGGTGTTTCGCGATCAGGCCTTGAGCCGTGACGATCACAAGCGCTTTGGCCGCCACTTTGGCGCTTTGCATGTCCATCCCTTGAACAAGGCCCGTGGCGGCGATCCGGAAATCTTGATCGTCAAAACCACCAGCGAATCGAAATATACCGCCGGAGATGCTTGGCACACTGACGTCACCTGCGACGCAAAGCCGCCGCTCGGGTCCATGCTCTATATCACCGAGCTGCCGGAGATCGGCTGTGGCGGTGACACCTTGTTCGCCAGTATGTATGCCGCCTATGAGGCGTTGTCGGACACCATGAAGACCTTCCTCGAAGGCTTGACCGCAATCCACGATGGCGCCCGGCCCTATGTCGGCGCCTACAACATTGCGCCGCCGACCGGCACCGACTACCCGAGGAACGAACACCCGGTGATCGGCGTGCATCCGGAAACCGGCCGCAAATTGCTCTACGTCAACAGCGGCTTCACGACCCGCATCAAAGGCCTGAGCCGGGCCGAAAGCGACAGCCTGTTGGAAATGCTGTTCCGTCACATCGAAGCGAATGTCCACTTTCAATGCCGCGTGCGCTGGCAGCCCAATACTTTGGTGTTCTGGGACAATCGTTGTACGCAGCACCATGCGGCATGGGACTATTATCCGCATTCCCGCTATGGCGAGCGGGTGTCGATAATCGGCGAACCGCCGGCCGCTGTCGCTTAGAGCCGAGAGAGCGGGTATGTTCGAAGTTCTGCAGGAACGAGCGCACGCCAATCCCAACGTCGCCTTCCACCGGTCGTTTGCGCCGCTCTTGATCGAGGTCAAAATCGACGGCACGAGTGAGTTCGTCGCCATCGACGACAACGGCGTGACCGTTGCCGACGCGCTGGCGAACGGCGGCCCTGACCTGGTTTTCAGCGCCAGCGCGGCGTCCTGGCGCCAGTTGCAGAGCGCGACGCCGGACCCGGGTTTTCAGACCTTGTCGGCGATGCATCGCACCGGCGCGCTTAACATCTCCGGCGATATGCTCAGATACCATCAAAATCTGCTGCTGCTCGAAATGCTGTTCGTGCTGTTCAAAGACCCGGCGCCGGCGGCGCCGGCCGCTGTTGGCGAGCCTTTCATCGAACCGATCGCCGGCCGCTATTTGCGCCTGGATTTCGAGGGTCGGCCGCATCGCGTCTATTTCGAGGAAGCCGGCGAGGGCGTGCCGCTCTTGTGCCTGCACACCGCCGGCGCCGACGGCCGTCAATTTCGGGCTTTGTTGAATGACCCGGCAGTAACCGACAAGTTTCGCGTCATCGCCTTCGATCTGCCCTGGCACGGCAAGTCCTCGCCGCCGCCGGGCTACGAGCAGGAAATCTATCAGCTCACCACCGACCGCTATGTCGGCATCGTCATGGCGGTGAAGGAGGCGCTTGGGCTCGCCGACCCGGTGGTGATGGGCTGTTCGATCGGTGGTCGCGCTGTCCTGCACCTGGCGCTGCGCCATGGCCGCGACTTCCGCGCCGCCATCGGCCTGCAATCGGCGCTCTATGCCGAGCGCAAGACCACCGGCGATACGGATCCGGCCTCGGTCATGCATCGTCCGGATCTGCATGGACCTAAGACCGCCGGCGCCTCCATGGCCGGCATGATCGCGCCGCAATCACCGACCGCCGAGCGTTGGGAAACCATGTGGCACTACATGCAAGGCGGCCCCGGCGTGTTCTTAGGCGACCTGCACTATTATTTCACCGACGGCGACCTCAGAAATGGCTTGGCCGCCGACATCGACACGACGGAATGCCCGATCTATCTGTTGAGCGGTGAATACGACGTCTCCGCCACGCCGGAGATGGGCCGGCTGCTCGCCAAAGAGATTGGCGCCACGCATTTCCAGGTGATGGACGGCATGGGCCACTTTCCGATGTCGGAAAACCCAGAGCAGTTCCGCCGCTATCTGTTGCCGGTGCTTGACACGATCTTGGCTAGCCCGAAGACCTTATGAATATTCCGACCTCGCGGTCATCAACTCTGATAATCAGGCGTGTCGAATGACAGTCTGCGGATAGAATTGATCTCTGATTTTGGCGTTTAGAATGACGACGAGTTTTCGCATGACG
>Ga0315336_1000790_pt1 | contig 75911 bp, 70 predicted proteins | sample ASW5metaG_FD_204512 | JGI IMG/M metagenome (GOLD analysis project Ga0315336, IMG submission 204512) | Ammonia-oxidizing marine archaeal communities from Monterey Bay, California, United States - ASW #5 | ecosystem: Environmental > Aquatic > Marine > Intertidal zone | place: USA: California... | reverse complement strand
GCCTTCGCGATATCCTGCTAATTCGCCACTATCAACTTCCCCATTTAGGGCAGCGGTTACCGCACTCGGTTCAAGTGCAGTTGCCAAGACGTTTGGCTCTTCACTGAATTGCGAATTGTTACGCATAAGCAGATCGTTGCCTACGGCGATTGTTTCACCAGTTTCGCCTAGACCGTTTTTTGAGTTCAGGTAATCATCCAGACGCCCAACTGGTAGTTGAAAGGCCAAAACACCAATTCTTGTTTTGCCATCAAATACCGGCGTTGCCAGAAAACTCGCAGCTGCGCCGAAGCTAGGCCCATAAGGTCTAAAGTCTAGAAACGTTGTTTCGCCAGCGTTGAGAGCTAAGCCTCCACGGAACGCGTTGCCTAAGTCGGTGTCTGACCACTCGCCTCCGCCACTTTTGAAGTTGGTGCCGTAATCGAGCTCTTTGAAAACAGAATAGATAAGGTTGCCATCAGTATCGAAAAGGAAAATGTCATAATACCCGAGCTGCTCTAATTGAGCGCGGAATGTAGGATGATATTCTCCGTGAACATTATCATACGAGGTGCCGATATCTGCTTGATCCAGAAGGTGCTTTTCACCAGTTTTGTTCGGGTTGTTGTCGATATATGCATTTCTTAGCTGCCCACCGGCATCATCTCCCAGTTCAGACCACGTAGTAGCAAATGATTTTGTCGCATTCACTGTCGCTCTGTTCTGGGCAGAGAGTACCAGATCAGTTTCCAATAGAGACAAGTAGGTTTGGAGCTCGTTTGCCCTGCTTTCAGCAATCGTCCCTAGTTTTTTGCTTTCAGTGTCTGCAAGCATTGCTGAGCTGTACAAAATTGCTGCAAGGCAGAGCGCCGTGCCCATCGCTACGACGCTTCCGATTACCAAAGCAGGGATTTTTTGTGCAATTTTTAGTTTTGGAGCAAAGCCCATACATTCACCTAATACGCAAAGTGCCGAACGGGCACATAGTCAAAACGCTTGATGCCACAATCTTCTCATACATATCCAAACAATTGGTTGCTGCGACGAGCACATCGTTCATAGGTATAATTGTGTAGCTTCAACCGGCGCAAAATGGTCCATCGATACTTAATGTCGGATTAATGAAATCGATTTCATGCATGTTAGTTACAAAAAAGGGCCCCTGCATTTCTGCAGGGGCCCTTAGTATGACATCGATGAGTTGCTGCCTAGTTTGGCAAGCCAACCACTTCGATTTCAAGCAATAGGTTTTTCCAACCATCAAGCGCAGTTTGCGCTTCTTGCTTTTCAATGTCGTTTGACGCGGCGCTTAGTGCCTCTTGAGCACTTACGATCGCTGCATCAAGTTCTGAACGATCAAAATCTTCACCGGATTTTGCTTGTTCAGCAAGAATGGTCAGGCCGGCGTCTGAAACGTCAGCGAAGCCGCCCTGCACGTAAATTGAACGTTCTTTACCCTCAACAGAAACGGTAACGAAACCAGCTTTAAGCGTTGTCATCAACGCAGCATGATCACCCATTACTGTAAAGTAACCGTCAGCACCCGGCACAGTGACAGACGAAGCCTGTTCACTAAGCACCAAGTTTTCTGGCGAAACGATCTCGATTTTAATGCCTTCGGCCATCAAACCCTCGTTTGCTTATGCAGCGTCCGCTGCAAGTTTTTGAGCTTTCTTCACGGCGTCATCAATTGTGCCAACCATGTAGAATGCTGCTTCTGGAAGGTGATCATAATCACCAGCAACCAAGCCTTTAAACGCTTTAACAGTGTCTTCCAAGCTCACGAAGATGCCCGAAGTACCTGTAAAGATCTCCGCAACGTGGAATGGTTGAGACATGAAACGCTCAATCTTACGCGCACGTGCCACTGTCAATTTGTCTTCTTCTGACAATTCATCCATGCCCAAGATGGCAATGATGTCTTGCAAAGACTTATAACGTTGAAGGATCTCTTGAACATCACGAGCTACTTCGTAGTGTTCTTCACCAACAACCTGTGGATCAAGCAAGCGCGAGTTTGAATCCAATGGATCAACCGCAGGGTAAATACCCTTTTCAGAGATCGCACGGTTCAAAACTGTTTGCGCATCCAAGTGAGCAAAAGTTGCAGCAGGTGCAGGATCGGTCAAATCATCGGCAGGTACGTAAACAGCTTGCACAGAGGTAATAGACCCCTTTGAAGTTGTTGTAATACGTTCCTGCATAGCGCCCATGTCAGTCGCCAATGTAGGTTGGTAACCCACAGCAGATGGGATACGACCCAATAGAGCAGACATTTCAGAACCGGCTTGTGTAAAGCGGAAAATATTGTCCACGAAGAACAAAACATCCTGACCTTCATCACGGAATTGTTCCGCAACAGTCAAACCTGTCAAAGCAACACGAGCACGTGCTCCTGGGGGTTCATTCATCTGACCGAAAACCAAAGCACATTTAGAGCCCTTACCGCCCTTTTCTTGGTTCACGCCAGATTCAATCATTTCCCAGTAAAGGTCATTACCTTCACGAGTACGTTCACCAACGCCCGCAAACACAGAGTAACCACCGTGATTGTTAGCAACGTTGTTGATCAACTCTTGAATTAGAACTGTTTTACCAACACCAGCACCACCGAATAGGCCGATTTTTCCGCCCTTCGCATATGGAGCAAGCAAATCAACAACTTTAATACCAGTAACAAGAATTTCAGCTTCTGGTGATTGCTCAACAAACTCTGGTGCATCTTGGTGAATGGCGCGTTGTTCTTTGAACTGGATTGGACCAACTTCGTCAATCGGCTCGCCGATAACGTTCATGATCCGGCCAAGCGTACCTTCGCCAACTGGTACCGTGATTGGAATTTCCAAATCACGAACTTCTTGACCACGTACGAGACCTTCCGATGTATCCATCGCAATTGTACGTACTGTGTTTTCGCCCAAGTGTTGCGCAACTTCAAGAACCATACGGCTCCCGTTGTTTTCTGTTTCTAGCGCGCCAAGAATAGCTGGGAGGTGATCATCAAACTCAACGTCCACCACCGCGCCAATAACCTGCGCAATTCGTCCGACCTGTTTTGCTTTTGCAGCCATGGTCTGTCCTCGTTTCTTCTTAGAGCGCTTCCGCGCCTGAGATAATTTCAATCAATTCTTTAGTGATCTGAGCTTGGCGCTGACGGTTGTAGCTAATTTCAAGCTTATTGATCATGTCACCAGCGTTCCGGGTCGCATTGTCCATAGCAGACATTTTTGCGCCCATCTCACCCGCACCGTTTTCCAACAACGCGTGGAAGATTTGAACTGCTACGTTACGTGGCAACAAGTCTTCCAAAATGGCTTCTTCGCTAGGTTCATATTCGTAGTTCACAGCGTCACTACTTGTCTCATCTTCTGCAAACTCTGCAGGGATAAGCTGATAAGTAGTTGGCACTTGGCTAATGACAGACTTGAACTTTGAATAGAACAATGTCGCCACGTCAAATTCGCCTGCACCAAACATCGCCAAAACTTTATTGGCAATATCTTGTGCGTTTGAATATCCGATCTGCTTCACTTCACGCAAAGTAATCAGGTCTTCCATTTGGTCAGCGAACAGACGTTTAAGAACATCGTGCCCTTTTTTGCCAACACAAAGGATTTTGACCGTCTTGCCTTGAGCAATCAATTCATTCGCATGATCACGTGCAAGACGCGCAATAGAAGAATTGAAGCCACCACAAAGTCCACGTTCAGCTGAAGCTACAACGAGCAGGTGAGTCTTATCACTACCGTTACCGCCTAGAAGCTGAGGGGCGCCTTCGCGCCCTTTATATGCACTGGCCAAACCGGCAAGCACATCATTCATGCGCTCAGCGTAAGGCCGAGCGCTCTCAGCATTCTCTTGCGCACGGCGCAGCTTTGCAGCTGCAACCATTTGCATAGCTTTGGTGATCTTCTGGGTCGACTTGACCGAAGAGATCCGGTTTTTCAGGTCCTTCAATGAGGGCATAGCACCTCAGCTCCTTGTCAAAACCTTGAGTTCGTTACGCCGTGAAAGTTTTAGCGTAATCACCGATTGCTGCATGCAATTTCTCACGTGTTCCGTCAGAAATCTTTTTGTCTTTAGCAATTGTATCAAGCAACTTTTGGCTTTTGCCGCGCAAAGCACCGAGCAAACCTTGCTCAAACTTTTGCACTTCACGAACGTCCACTGTGTCCAAGTAACCTTCAACACCAGCAAAGATCACTGCAACTTGCTCTTCCGTTTTGAGCGGAGAGAATTGAGGTTGCTTAAGCAACTCAACCAAACGCGCACCACGGTTCAACATTTTCTGCGTTGCCGCATCAAGGTCAGAACCAAACTGAGCAAAAGCAGCCATCTCGCGATATTGAGCCAACTCGCCTTTAATAGAACCAGCTACTTGCTTCATCGCTTTAATCTGAGCTGATGAGCCCACACGAGAAACAGATAGACCAACGTTCACAGCAGGACGGATACCCTGGAAGAACAAATCAGTTTCCAAGAAGATCTGACCATCCGTGATCGAAATCACGTTAGTTGGAATATAGGCAGACACGTCGTTCGCTTGTGTTTCAATGATAGGCAAAGCTGTCAATGAACCTGAACCGTGATCTTCGTTCAACTTAGCTGAACGCTCAAGCAAACGTGAGTGTAGATAGAACACGTCACCAGGATAAGCTTCACGTCCAGGTGGACGACGAAGAAGAAGTGACATCTGACGATAAGCAACAGCTTGCTTAGAAAGGTCATCATAACCAATCACGGCGTGCATTGAGTTATCGCGGAAGAATTCGCCCATTGTACAACCAGTAAACGGCGCCAAGAATTGCATAGGAGCAGGATCAGAGGCCGTAGCAGCTACAACGATAGAATACTCAAGAGCACCAGCGTCTTCCAAAGTCTTTACGAACTGAGCAACTGTTGAACGCTTTTGGCCAACCGCTACATAGATACAGTAAAGTTTTTCGTTTTCGTCATCACCTTGGTGAGCAGGCTTTTGGTTAAGGAACGTGTCCAAAACAATAGCTGTCTTACCTGTTTGGCGGTCACCAATGATCAATTCACGTTGGCCACGGCCAATCGGGATCATCGCATCAACTGATTTCAAACCAGTAGACATAGGCTCGTGCACAGACTTACGTGGCAAAATGCCAGGTGCCTTAACGTCAACAAGCTTACGTGTTTTTGACTTGATTGGGCCTTTACCATCAATTGGGTTACCCAAGCCATCAACAACACGACCAAGCAACTCTTTGCCAACTGGAACGTCAACAATAGCGCCTGTACGCTTAACTGTGTCGCCTTCTTTAATGCCCCGGTCAGAGCCAAAGATAACAACACCAACGTTGTCTGCTTCAAGGTTTAGGGCCATACCTTTAATGCCGCCTGGAAACTCAACGAGCTCACCTGCTTGCACATTATCAAGACCATAAACACGAGCAATACCGTCACCGACGGACAACACTTGTCCTACTTCTGAGACTTGCGCCTCTTTCCCAAAATCTTTGATTTGATCTTTGAGAATGGCAGAAATTTCTGCAGCTTTAATATCCATTAGCCGACCTCTTTCATGGCGATCTTCATGGCTGTCAATTTCGACTTGAGCGATGAATCGATCATTTGAGAACCAACTTTAACAATCAGCCCCCCAATAAGATCAGGATCGACGTGTTGCTCAAGCGTGACTTCCTTACCGATTTTCTTCTTAAGAGCGCCGGCAAGGCTGTCCTGGTGTGCTTTCGAAAGCGGCTGAGCAGAGGTAACTTCGGCGTGGACTTCACCCCGATCCGCTGCAGCAAGCGCTTTGAACTGGTTAATCATTGCTGGCAAAGCAAACAAACGTTGGTTTGCGGCAACAAGATTTAAAAAATTGGCTGTAAGACCTTTTAGCTTGGCCTTCTTGATCACTGCAGCAACTACAGCGTTTTTGTCGTCGCCAGAAATAACTGGACTACGCAAGAAACCTGCAAATTCTTCACTGCTATTGATCAGTTTCAAAAGGCTTTCAAGAGCCTTTTCAACACCCGGAATCTCTTTAGCATCCTGCGCTAAATCAAATAGCGCCGAAGCATACGGACGGGCGATCGTTACGAGAACTGAGTTTTGTGCGCTCAAAGCCTCTATACCCCAATCAATTACTCGAAATTCAACTTGTCAGCACCGTTAAGCAATTGCCTAATTGACCGACATGAATTCCATGGTGTTTGGAGGCTGGCATTAGCGCCCTCCTCAGATATCGCGCACCGTCTAACACGATGCTGAGGGCCGTGCAATAGATTCGAGTCCGAATTAGGGTGGACTCATTTGTCACAGGCCACTTTTTGTCAATTTTACACAGCACAAGGGCGCGTCTGTGTAAAAACCACTAAATTTGCGCAGCAGTCTTTTGATAAAATCACAATCGAATTTGTGAAACAAAGCGATCAGTAAAAGCTCATCGGATCAATATCTACCTGAACCCGCAGGTTGCCTGTGGGTTTGGGTCCTTCTGCAAGCCAGAAGCGCACATAGGCTGATAGATCAAATTGTTTGTCGCACTGAACGAGCAGCCGCACCCTATGTCGGCCACGAACCATGGCGACCGGCGCATCAGCAGGACCAAACAGCTTTAGCTTTACTTCGTCTGGAGCCTTGGGGGCCATCATTGCAAGATGCCGAGCATACCCAAAGGCCACATCATGCTCGCTAGCTGAAACAATCAGGGCGGCAAGACGGCCAAATGGCGGAAGGCCAGCTGATTCTCGCGCTTTAAGTTCATGTTTATAGAAAGCTTCGCGATCGCCACGCACCATCGCCTGCATCACCGCATGCTCAGGCACATATGTCTGCAAATACGCCCGGCCGCTCTTCCCGGTCCGTCCAGCGCGACCGGTTACCTGTGTCAGGATTTGAAACGTCTTTTCAGCTGCACGAGGATCACCGTGTGCTAGACCAAGGTCTGCATCTAATACGCCGACCAAATTCAATTTAGGGAAGTGGTGTCCCTTCGCCACAAGTTGCGTTCCGATGATTAAGTCATAATCACCCCGAGCAATCTCTTCGAACCGCTCGCGTGCAGCGGCTACACCACCCATATCAGACGAAAGGATAACACGCCGAGCATCCGGAAAACGTTTCGCTGCCTCTTCTGCAACCCTCTCGATGCCGGGTCCAATCGGGATAAGTGATTCTTCTGCAGCGCATTCGCTGCATTGTTTTGGTTTTTGAACTTCATGACCACAATGATGGCAACTCAGAACACCTCGAAACCGATGCTCCACTAGCCAAGCGGAGCAGTCAGGACATTGATATTGATGACCACAGTCTCGGCAAAGTGTGAGCGGTGCATATCCACGGCGATTAAGAAACAACAGAACCTGCTCTTTCTTATCGAGCGCAGAGAAAATCTCACGTGCCAAACTAGGTGCAATCCATTCACCCTTCTCTGGCCCATCTTCAGTCATATTGATTGCTGTAATGTCCGGCATCTTTGCATCCGCAAATCGACCCAACATTTTCACATGAGCATATCGGCCCTGCTCTGCGTTGTTGCGGCTTTCAACTGATGGCGTAGCCGATGAAAGAATAACCCGCGCCTTGGCAAGATGCGCACGTACCACAGCCATGTCACGCGCATGATAGTTCACGCGGTCTGCTTGCTTAAACGCACCATCATGCTCCTCATCGATAATGATGAGGCCCAAATCAGGGTACGGCAAAAACAACGCCGAACGAGCACCAACGACCACTTGAACCTTGCCCCGCGCAACTGCCCGCCACATGCGGGCACGCTGGACGGGCGTCATATCAGAGTGCCAGCCACCCGGTTTCACACCAAAGCGATCTTCAAACCTTTTCAGGAACGCATGCGTTAGCGCAATCTCGGGCAACATAATCACTGCCTGGCGACCAGCGCGAAGCGTGTCGGCAACGGCCTCAAAGAAAACTTCTGTCTTACCTGACCCTGTCACACCATCGAGTAGCGCAACACCAAACTCATGCGGATCCGTTTCGCGCAACTGCTCTAACGCGGCTTCCTGCTCGTCATTGAGCCGCAATGGAGCGTGATCTGGATTGGGAACATCTACTAGAGGTGGAGGCGGAACAAAGCTTTGTTCAAGCGCACCGACTTTCACAAGCCCGTCGATTACCGATGGACTGACACCTGTCTCACCGATTAGTGCCCGTTTTTGCCACGCAAACCCATCTTCCATGACATCAAGAACACGTTGTCTGGCAGATGTCATTCGTGGCGGCACTTCACCCATATAGCGATAGACGGCTACTGGTTTGTCAGGCTCAAAAGCTTCTGGTGAACGCAGAACACCACGTAACACCATGCCAGGCTGCGCAAGTGTATATTTGGCAATCCAATCGACAAGCTTGAGCAATTCATCAGTCAGGGGCGGTGTATCAAAAGCCAACTCAATATCGCGCAGTCGATTGTGGGCAACTTTGTCTTTTGGCTCTCCCCAAACCACCCCCATGACTTTGCGCGGGCCCAGGGGCACTTGCACGACGGATCCGCGCTGCAGCTGCATCCCATCTGGCACGCGATAGGAATATGGTCCATCAACTGCAACACTGACCATAACCGCAACAATGTCAGAAGAAACTTGACCCATTATACCCTCAAGGAATCGCTTAGCTTCTAAGCCTAGAACCAACAGCCAAAAAAAACGAGTGAGATTTCAACTTTGGTAATGCCAATTTGCTAATAGTGCTTATATGAATGAGTTGCTGATCAACAAAGACAAACACGTCGCCAAATGGGTTTCTATGTGGCAAGACGAATTAGGTTCACTTCGCCGATTAAGCGACAAAACGCTCGCTGCCTATGAACGCGATGTCGAACAGCTGTTCACATTCCTAACGTCCCATGCTGGCCAACCTGCATCTCAAAAAATATTGAATGAACTTGAAGCCTCCGACTGGCGCGCTTTCATGGCCAACCGTCGGCAAACCGGCGCCGGCAACACAACTATGGCACGCTCGCTTTCGGGCATCAAAAGCTTCTTTACGTTTTTGGAGAAAGAAGGCTTAGCCTCCGCGGATAGTCTTTCAGCCATCAAGGCACCAAAGAAAAAACAAACATTACCCAAAGCCCTAACCGCGATCGACGCTAAAAAACTAATTGCTGAGGGCGACTTCACTGACAGTGAGCCATGGATCGCAGCACGTGATATTGCTGTGATGTCTTTGTGTTACGGGGCGGGTTTGCGCATATCCGAGGCTCTTGCCCTGACCGCAAACGACTTGGCAAACAAAGAGGCCATTCAAATTGTTGGCAAAGGCGGGAAAACACGGTTGGTGCCGATTCTATCTGCCATCCGTGACGCTCTGCAAGAGTATCAAAAGCTCTGCCCTTATGAAGTTGATCCAAGCACACCTGTGTTTAGAGGTGCCCGTGGCGGTCCGTTAAACCCGCGTCTTATCCAGCTAAAAATGCAAAAACTACGTTCCGCATTTGGTCTTCCAAACTCTGCCACTCCACATGCCCTTAGACACAGTTTTGCTACGCACCTTCTTGCAGGCGGCGGAGATCTGCGCGCCATTCAAGAACTTCTTGGCCATGCGTCACTGTCAACGACACAGATCTACACCAAAGTAGACACTGCCCACCTTATGGACGCCTACCTGAAAGCCCACCCGCGCTCCTAAATCAGTCTTTTATGACATGAAGTTGACCGCTTTCATGCTTATCGGGCATTTGCAGGCTTATGTAATTCAGATTACCATGTAAGTCCGCACATTGGCTTTTGCGCCAAACCCAAAACATTGTTGGAGACTGAAATGCAGCACGTCCATGATATGATCGCCCGTCTTGTGGCTTTTGATACCGTTTCAAGCAAATCAAATCTGGCGCTAATTGACGATGTGCAACAGTTCCTCGCTGATCATGGCATAAAGAGCCATCGCGTCCCCAACGAAGATGGAACAAAGGCGAACTTGTTCGCGACAGTTGGCCCCAATGTTGCTGGTGGCGTCGTTCTAAGCGGCCATACCGATGTTGTACCTGTTGATGATCAAGACTGGACTACAGACCCTTTCACCGTAATCGAAAAAGACAATCGGCTTTATGGACGCGGCACATGTGACATGAAGGGCTTCTGCGCAATGGCACTTGCCCTTGTGCCTGAAATGCTTGATGCCAACTTGAAACGCCCGATCCATATTGCGCTTTCTTATGACGAAGAATTGGGCTGCCTTGGCGCGCCTTTCATGATCAAGAAAATGGCTAGCGATCTTCCGCCAATTGATGCAGTGATCGTTGGTGAGCCAACAGATATGCAAGTGGCTGAAATGCACAAAGGTGTTTATGGCGTGACAGTACATGTTCAAGGACTTGAAGCCCATTCAAGTCAAACCCACTTAGGTGTAAGCGCCACACGCTATGCAGCCAAGATCATCAATTTCATCAACGATTTGCATGACGACTTGGTCGCTAATCCGTATCCAGAACTGCCTCTTTCGCCAAATCACTCCACGATCAATGTGGGCAAGGTGAACGGCGGCATCGCCGACAATATCGTCGCACGCGATTGCAGCTTCACATACGATTACCGCGTACTGCCTCAGGAAGACTATGCGGAGATCGTGGGGAAAATTGATACCTACATCGAGGAACTTCAATCTGAAATGCAAGCTAAGCATGCTGATTGCAAGATCACTCAAGATGTAATTTGGACACCTGGCTTCGCGGCGCCAAAAGAAGATGCTGCAAAGTCTCTGGCGATGCACCTTGCAGGCAAAAACGAGACAATAGGCGTTCCATACGGCACAGAAGCAGGACAGTTTCAGGCCGACGGCGGTTTCTCCACAATCGTATGTGGCCCCGGCTCGATAGATCAAGCTCACAAGCCAGACGAATTCATTGAACTCAGCCAAGTAGACTTAGGCGTGCAATTTATCCGTGATCTAATAGCTCACCAAGCTCGCTAGGTTTCTAAGTGACACAAAGCAAAAACAACAATGTCCTTTTGGGCTACTTAATTGGCGCCCTAGGCGCGAGTTTCTTCGCGACCAAAGGCATCTTCATAAAACTGGCACTGATCGAAAATGTAGACCCGATCACAACCCTGACATGGCGTATGCTGATCGCCGTCCCGTTCTTTGTGCTGATTGGCTATTTCGGATACCGCAAGCGCGTCACAGCAAAAAACGGTCCACTGCTCACCCGAAAATCATTACTGGCCATCTGTGTCATAGGAGCGCTCGGCTACTACCTTGCGTCCTTTTTGGATTTCTCCGGCCTCAAATACATTTCCGCACAGTTTGATCGTTTGATTCTTCTGACATATCCCATTTTCGTTGTGTTGATCGGTGCTGTTTTTCAGGGGCGCAAAGTCACCGCCAAAATGATCCTTGCGCTGCTTTTCTCTTACGGTGGATTAGCAGTCATCTTTGCCCGTGACCTGCAGCTGGATGGCGAAGCTACGATTATTGGAGCACTGTTTGTTTTGGGATCTGCGATTTCTTATGCAGTCTATCAAATTTTAGCCAAACCACACATCGACAAAATCGGCGCTCGATTGTTTACCTCGATTGCAATGTCTGCGGCTGGGGTCGCCGTGGTTTTGCATTTTGTCCTGACGCACGACTTCAGCGAGCTAGTTCTCACTCAACACGCCATGTGGCTGATGTTCGCCGTTGCGACGATCTCAACGGTCATTCCAGCTTATCTAATCTCAATTTCCATCGGTATGGTTGGCCCCGAGCCGACTGCGGTAATCGGCAATATCTCAACATTGGTAACGATCGTGTTGGCCGTTACAATCCTTGGCGAGGCTTTCACCGTCTGGCACGCCCTTGGCGCAGCGATGGTTCTGATCGGAGTGATCAGCTTCACGCAATTGGATCGGATCGCCAAGAGGAACAGCTAAGCTGCCTTGGCGACGTCATGATTTGCATTCATCTTCAAACCAATGATTCGCTTTAGGGAAAATCCAGATGAATAAATCATTCTTGCGCGCCGGTTCGGTACTTGCTCTTTCTCTTGTCAGCACGATGGGTTTTGCAGCTAGTGCATGCACACAAGTCAACTTGTATGAGGAAATGCGCCAGGCCGATCCCGCAGCTTTTGCGCAGATAAAAGCCGAAGCAGATGCCACGCTTAATGGCCAAGGCCTGTTTTGGAAAATATCCCATGAGGCTGATCCTCACGTTTCTTGGCTTTTCGGCACCATGCACAAATCTGATCCGCGAGTGATGGATCTACCCAACAATGTCCATGCCGCGCTATACGGTGCAACTACTTATGTCGGTGAGATGGACAGCTCAACGTCGGGCTTTGATATGGGACAGATCATTGGCGCCTCGCCCGAACTATTGTTCCAGCAAAATGGCGAAATGCTCGCCAATAGCTTAGACGCTGAAACCGTTTCACAGATCGACAAGCTAATGAACGAACGTGGTTCCGATTTCGATCAGATCAACGGCATGCAACCATGGTTTAGCGTTACCGCCTTGGTTCTCAGCATGTGCGACGTTGAACAAGGCGGTGACCCTAACAATTTCCTCGACGCTTCGTTGGAAAGCCAAGCGCGTCAGAATGGTGCAGAAATCATTGGTCTTGAAACTCTAAGAGGCCAAATCGAATCACTGAACGCTATTGACGAAGAGTTCTTTTTTAATTCGCTCGAAGACGCAGCCGCACAGCACAGAGCTGGCGTGTATGACGCGCTATTGCAGACATCTACTGAACTTTATCTAGATGAAAACGTGGCAGTCATGCTGCCGCTCATGCTTCATTACTCTGATACGCTTGCGGGGGGGAAAGATGAGGCGATGGAGAGTTTCCAAAGAGAGCTCTTGGACCTACGCAATCAAAGTATGGTCGCCAACTCATTAGATTCTCTAGAGAGTGGCAGCACTTTCATAGCTGTTGGAGCGCTTCACTTGTTGGGCGAAACTGGACTGGTCGAAGGGCTGCGCAACGAGGGCTACCTGGTCGAACGAGTTCAACTCGAACGTGACTAAGCCCAATCCGTTAGAATTGGCTAAATTGTCCCAACAGACACAGTTGGTTTATGAGCGAAACGCCGTTCTATGGACAGAAAGTCGACCCAAAACTCTAGTTGAAAAACCGTGGTTGAACCGCTTTCTGGTTCATTCTCTGGCAGAGGGACCAATCTTGGATCTTGGCTGTGGCGCAGGTGATCCCATTGCAGGGTATTTTTTTGATGCTGGCCGAACGGTTGTTGGCATTGACGCATCCCAACAAATGATAAAACTCGCAATCGATCAGTATCCGAATGGGGATTGGCGCCTCCAAGATATGAGACTTTTAGATCTCCCAGAACGTTTCGCTGGGATCATCGGATGGAATAGCTTCTTCCATCTTACCAGAGGCGAACAGCGGGCACTCATTCCTCTACTGTCTAAACATTTACTTCCTGGCGGCTCGTTGCTGTTAACAGTTGGGCCAAATGACGGCGAAGTTGCGGGTCATGTTGGCAAAGATGCCGTTTATCACGCCAGCTTGTCTCCCTCCGAGTATCAGGAACGCCTTTTTGACTGCAGATTAGAAGTTATCGACTTCGTGCCAGAAGATCCTAACTGCTATGACATGAGCATCCTTTTGGCGAAAAAGGCTAACTAGAACAGCTTAGCTAAGCAGTTCCTCAACATGATCCTTGCCGCGCAAAATTTGCTGACCAAAAGTGGCACTATCGATATTTGCACCACATACAATCATCGCGGTTCTATTGGTCGCAACTTTGCTTCTCAATGGACCAAGCGCCGCGGCCAAGGTAGCGCCTGCAGCGGGTTCTACGGCCAGCTTCAACTCTTCCTGATACAGCGTCATCCCTGCGCAGATTTGATCGTCATTCACAGTAACAACTTCATCCACGAAGGCTTGATTAAGCGCAAAGCTATATGGCAATGAGTAAGGAGGCGCGAGACTATCAGCAATGGTTTCAATTTTGTCCATTTTGACGGCCTCGCCCGCTCGGCGAGACGCGCTCATCGAAGCAGCCCCGGTTGGCTCTACGCCAAAGACTTTGCACTTTGGGTTTATCGACTTTATGGCACTAGCGACGCCAGAAATAAGCCCGCCGCCGCCAATTGAGACAATTACAGCGTCTAATTCTTTGACTTCTTCAAGAAGCTCCAAGCCGACACCAGCAGCTCCAAGCGTTGTGTTCACCCCATCAAACGGATGTACGAAGGTGCGGCCCTCTTCTTTTTCTAACCGCTGAACCTCTGCAAAGGCAGCAGCAATGTCATCACACAGGATGACTTCAGCGCCTTCAGCTTTCGAACGCTCAATGCGCAGTGGATTTGCCGTTTTAGTCATCACGACCTTGGCAGAAATTCCCGCTTTGCGCGCGGCCCAACTCGCAGCAATGGCGTGGTTACCAGCGCTAACCGCTGTTATGCCGTTCGTTCGTTGTTCGTCTGTTAAAGTAGAGATTACCGACAATGCACCACGGGCCTTAAAAGTTCCCGTATGCTGCAGTAACTCCAACTTGAGGAAAAGCTCTGTGCCAAGTCGATCACTGATCAGTCGGGATGCAACCTGTGTTGTTGGAGTATGTAGAACCTGATCGCCAAGTTCATTATATCGCGCTCGAATTTGAGCCATAGTTGGTAGGTCGACCACATGCTTCCCCAAAATAAAGAACGCCGAGGTTGATCCCCGGCGTTCGTATTAGATCACTAAAAATGTCGTTCCACAATTACATATGGATGGTGCCATCACCGCAACCCATTGCGGCTTCGCGGATAGCTTCAGACATTGTTGGATGCGCATGACAAGTTCGGGCCAAATCTTCCGCTGAACCACCAAATTCCATCAAAACTGCAAGTTCATGGATATTCTCGCCCGCACCTTTACCGATGATGTGAGCACCCAAAACACGATCTGTGTTTTTGTCTGCGATGATTTTTACAAAGCCGTCAGTGGCAAGCATTGCCTTTGCACGGCCATTGGCTGTGAACGAGAACTTGCCCACTTTATACTCAATGCCAGCTTCTTTGACTTCTTCCTCAGTCTTACCGACCGTCGCTACTTCAGGGTTGGTGTAAACAACACCCGGGATCACGCCATAATTCACGTGTCCAGCCTGACCAGCAATGATCTCAGCAACAGCAACCCCTTCGTCTTCCGCCTTGTGCGCAAGCATAGGGCCGACAATCACATCGCCGATCGCATAGATACCATCAACGTTTGACTTATAGTGCGCATCAGTTTTAACACGACCGCGTTCGTCCAACTCAACACCAGCCTCTTCAAGGCCGAGGCCTTGTGTGTATGGTGTACGGCCAATTGCAACCAAGATCACATCTGCATCAAGTTCTTCAGCGTCACCACCTTTGGCAGGCTCAACTGTTGCTTTCAGCACGTCGCCAGAGTTGTCCACGCCAGTAACCTTCGTGCCAAGCTTGAACTTGAAGCCTTGTTTCTTGAGCGTGCGTTGGAAGTTTTTCGCAATCTCGCCGTCCATACCTGGAAGGATACGATCTAGGAACTCAACAACTGTCACTTCAGCACCAAGTCGAGACCAGACTGAACCCAACTCAAGACCGATTACACCAGCACCAACAACCAATAGCTTCTTAGGAACTTCTTGTAGTTCCAAAGCACCTGTGGAGCTTACAACACGTTTTTCGTCGACTTCAATGCCAGGAAGATTTGCTGAATCTGAGCCGGTTGCGATGATGATGTTCGCCGTTTCTACAATCTGCTCAGAGCCATCTTCAGCAACAACTTTAACTTTGCCCGCGGCTTGAATTGAACCCAAACCATTGAATGAAGTGATCTTGTTCTTTTTGAAAAGGAAATCAATGCCGGTAGTGTTTGATGAAACGACATCGTTTTTGTGTTTGAGCATGCCGCCAAGATCCAGTTTTGGATCAACGTCGATACCCAATTTTGCAAACGAGTGGTTTGCTTCTTCAAACAACTCAGACGCGTGCAAAAGTGCTTTTGACGGGATACAGCCGATGTTTAGGCACGTTCCGCCGTGGGCTGCGCGCTTTTCAACAACTGCAACCTTCATACCCAACTGCGCAGCGCGAATTGCACCGACATATCCGCCAGGGCCCGTACCGATGAATGTGATATCAAATTTATCCGACATAATTGCCTCTTAGAATTAAACCCAGAATGTTGCGGATTGTTTCCGCTTTTTAACTCGGCGATTTCCGCCAATTGCGCAGCAATTCTGCTACTTCAACTATGGATGTTTCACATCCAAAATCTCTAAGTTCCCCAATACATGGCCGCGAATAGCGGTTGCATCATAAGAACCAACCCCAATGCACTAAACTTCCAAATGAAAGTGCGCACATATGGCGTTCCAATTAGATATGCGGGCAGAAACAACACACGTGCCCAGAAATAGATATGAGCACCAATTGCCGAAAACCCATTGCTGACCTGCAAAAACTCGACCGCAACGACCAGCGCGATAAAGATTGGGTATGTTTCAACAAAATTACGCAGTGCACGGTTGGCACGAGCAGCCAGACCTGTCGGTTCCTTTTCGTCGTCTCGCGCAGTGACCGTGTAGTAATTTCCAACTTGCGCTTTGAAGAGAAAAGATTGAGTGGTGACATAAATCAACGCCACCACAGTGCTCCAGATCAACAATGTCAGTTCAATAGACATGTTTCACTCGCAGATTTGTTAGACTGGACTAGAGGTCCAGAACCAAACGCTGTGGATCTTCAAGGCTCTCTTTAATGCGAACCAAGAATGTCACAGCTTCTTTGCCGTCAACGATACGGTGATCATAGGACATCGCCAAATACATCATTGGACGGATAACAACTTCACCATTGCGTGCAACTGGACGCTGCTGGATCGTGTGCATGCCCAAGATACCAGACTGAGGAGCGTTCAAAATTGGCGTCGACATCAATGAGCCGTACACACCACCATTTGAAATGGTGAACGTACCGCCCTGCATGTCTGCCATTGTCAGATCGCCATCGCGAGCAGCACGGCCCAATCGACCAATTTCCTGTTCGATCTCCGCAATGCTCATTTGATCAGCGTCGCGAACAACTGGAACCACAAGACCTTTGTCTGTGCCAACAGCTACACCAATATGTGCGTACTGTTTGTAGATAAGTTCTTTGCCGTCAATCTCAGCGTTAACCGCTGGAACTTCTTTCAAAGCATGACAAACGGCTTTTGCGAAGAAACCCATAAAGCCAAGTTTGACGCCATGTTTTTTCTCAAACAAATCTTTGTAAGATTTGCGCAAGTCCATCACTGGTTGCATGTCAACTTCATTAAAAGTCGTCAGCATCGCGGCAGTGTTTTGAGCATCTTTTAGGCGTGTCGCGATGGTTTGGCGTAGACGTGTCATTTTCACACGTTCTTCGCGAGAAGCATCATCAACGCTTGATGGAGCGCGTTTCGCCGCGGGAGCCGCCGCTTTTGGCGCAGCTGAACCAATGTTCGCTGCGGCAGCAATAACGTCTTCCTTAAGAACCTGACCACGTTTGCCTGATCCTGCAACATCGCTAGCGTCGATGCCTTTTTCAGCCATCATTTTGGCCGCAGAAGGTGCCGCTGGCATATCGCCAGATGCTGCAGGTGCTGGTGCAGCCGCTTGAGCCGCTGGTGCCGGAGCCGCCGCAGCGCCACCTTCACCCGGTTGAATGCGCGCAATCAATGCGCCCACTTCAACAGTGTCGCCGCTGTTGGCAACAATCTCAATTAAAGTACCAGCAACAGGTGATGGAACGTCCATCGCTGCTTTATCTGTTTCCAGCTCTACAATCGCTTCATCGACTTCAACACGGTCGCCGACTTTTTTGAACCATTCGCCTATATCCGCTTCAACAACAGACTCACCTGCTGCTGGAACCAAGATATCTACTGGGGCTGCATCATTCTTATCATCGCTCGCCATAACGGCCTCGCTTGTCTCTGCTTCGTTTTGACTTTGAGCAACCGGTGCAACATTGTCGCCGCTTGCAATTACTCCGATCAATTTACCAACTTCAACGGTCTCGCCTTCTTGGTAGCTAATTGCTTCCAAAACGCCACTCGCTGGAGCAGGCACCTCGATGGTAACCTTATCCGTTTCCAGTTCAACTACCGGCTCATCAGCGCTAACTGCCTCGCCGGGTTTCTTGAACCACTGCCCAATCGTTGCTTCAGCGACGCTTTCGCCAAGCGTGGGCACTTTAATATCAACAGACATTGTCTAGATCCTATCCAATTCCTGCCAGCTACTCTGCAAATGCTTCGTCTAAGAAGGCCTGCAATTGAGCCAAGTGCGTTCGCATCAAACCTGTCGCAGTAGACGCAGAAGCCGCACGACCCACATAACGTGGACGTTCGCCTGCACGATCCATCTGCTCAAGAACCCATTCAACATATGGCTGGATAAACGCCCAAGCACCCATGTTTTTTGGCTCTTCCTGACACCAAACAACCTCTGCATTTTTAAAGCGTGAAAGCTCATCATGCAGTGCTTTGGCTGGGAAAGGGTACAACTGCTCAAGACGCATCAAATAGACATCATCCACACCACGTTTTTCGCGATCTTCAAGAAGGTCGAAATAGACCTTACCTGAACAAAGAATGACGCGACGGATCTTATCATCTGCTTGCAGCTTGATTTCTGTTTTACCGTTCGGTGTTTCAGCGTCATCCCACAACAGACGGTGGAAAGTGCTGTCCGCACCAAGTTCTTCCAAAGAAGAAACACAACGCTTGTGACGCAACAAAGATTTTGGCGTCATCAATAGCAATGGCTTACGGAAATCACGCTTCAACTGGCGACGCAAAATATGGAAATAGTTTGCTGGTGTCGTACAGTTGGCTACTTGCATATTGTCTTCAGCACAAAGCTGCAAATAGCGCTCCATACGTGCTGACGAATGTTCTGGACCTTGACCTTCATAGCCATGCGGCAACATCAAAACCAAACCAGACATACGCAACCATTTGCGCTCACCCGATGATATGAACTGATCAATCAGAACCTGCGCACCGTTTACGAAGTCGCCAAACTGGGCTTCCCAAATCGTCAGTGCATTTGGCTCTGTAAGTGAATAACCATACTCAAAACCAAGAACCGCTTCTTCTGAGAGCATCGAATTGATAACTTCATAGCGCGCTTGGTTTTCATCGATATTGTTCAAAGGCGTATGCTGAGCACCATTCTTTTGATCATGTATAACAGTGTGACGCTGCGAGAATGTCCCGCGCTCACAATCTTGACCTGACAAACGAACTGGGTGGCCTTCTTTGACCAAAGAGCCAAAGGCAAAAGCTTCAGCCAATGCCCAATCCACACCTTCGCCAGCATCGATAACCTTCTTACGGTTACCCATGAAACGTTTGATGGTTTTATGAGCTTCAAAGCCGTCAGGTACAGTTGTGATCTTGTTACCAATTTCAAGCAACGTGTCCATTTCCACGCCTGAATTGCCGCGACGTGCACCGTCCTCGGCCAGAGAGAGCTTTTTCCAAGCGCCATCCATCCAGTCAGCTTTATTTGGCTTATAATCGTCAGCAGCTGCAAATTCACCTTCCAAATGAGCGCGCCAATCGGCAATCATTTTTTCAGCTTCATCCGCAGTTAGAACACCTTCGTTGACCAAGCGCTCTGAATAGATTTCCAAAGTCGAGCGGTGCGCACGAATTTTCTTGTACATCTCAGGCTGTGTGAATGATGGCTCGTCACCCTCATTGTGCCCGAAACGACGGTAGCAGAACATGTCGATCACAACAGGTTTTTTGAATTTTTGTCTAAACTCAATTGCCATCTTCGCCGCAAAGACCACAGCTTCTGGATCATCGCCATTAACGTGCAAGACTGGCGCTTCGATCATTTTCGCCACATCTGTTGGATAAGGCGAAGAACGCGAGAAGTTCGGTGACGTCGTGAAGCCGATTTGGTTGTTGATCACAAAGTGGATCGAACCACCTGTGCGATGCCCCTTAAGGCCCGACAGACCAAAACACTCAGCCACAACACCTTGACCAGCGAAGGCCGCATCGCCATGCAATAGCAAAGGCAATACTGATGTGCGATCTGTTTTCTTTGGCGGAATGAATTTGCCGTCTTCAGCGTTGTGCTGGTCTTGTTTCGCCCGTGACTTGCCCAAAACAACTGGGTTCACGATCTCAAGATGAGATGGATTTGCGGTCAATGACAAGTGAACGTTGTTCTCGTCAAATGCTCGGTCTGATGACGCGCCAAGGTGATATTTCACATCACCAGAACCTTCAACGTCATCCGGAACAGCAGAGCCGCCTTTAAACTCGTTGAATAGCGCGCGATGTTCTTTACCCATTACTTGAGTCAAAACATTCAAACGACCACGGTGGGCCATGCCAAGAACGATGTCTTTGACGCCCAAAGCACCACCACGTTTGATGATTTGCTCTAGCGCTGGGATCAATGACTCGCCGCCGTCCAAACCAAAGCGTTTGGTACCTGTGTATTTAACGTCCAAAAACTTCTCGAAGCCTTCAGCTTCAACAAGCTTGTTCAAGATCGCAATGCGACCTTCTTTGGAGAACGTAATCTCCTTGTCAGGTCCCTCGATGCGCTCTTGAAGCCAACCCTTTTCTTCGGGATTGGAGATATGCATGAACTCGATAGCGAATGTTGAGCAATACGTACGCTTCAGGATGTCGAGCATCTCTGGAATTGTTGCGTATTCAAGACCCAAATAGTTATCGATGAAAATCTTGCGTTCGAAATCTGCCGGCGAAAAGCCGTAATTCGCTGGATCCAATTCAGGTGCAGATTCAAGAACTGCCAAACCCAATGGATCAAGATCTGCGTGCAAATGACCGCGCATACGGTATGCACGGATCATCATGATCGCATGAATTGAATCGCGAGTTGCTTGTTGCACGTCCGCTGACGTTAGATCTTTGCCAGCTACTGTCGCCGTTTTGGCGGCTGCAATCGAAGACTTTGTCTCTAGATCGCCCCAGTCACCATCAAGTGCGGATACAAGATCACCACCTTCAGGCTTTGGCCAATCTTTGCGCTCCCATGAAGGGCCTTCTGCGCTTTTAATTACATCAAACGCATCATCATCGAGTGAGCCAAAAAAAGACCGCCATGTCTCGTCAACACTGGCGGGATCGTTCTTAAATTTCGCATATAGCTCTTCGATGTAATCTGCGTTTCCTCCATAGAGAAATGAAGTTAGCAGAAACTCGTTGTTCTGTTCTTGTCGTGTCATGACTTGCCTGGCGAGGAGTGGCCTCGTCGTCCCCTAATCCAACACCCTTTTACAACAAAAGGGCAAACAATCCGGCAACTGCCGGTAATAGTCATTTAGTATCGCGCGCGATGCGTTAGGTTTCGATTAACGCTAATCGCGCGCGATAAATGCCAATTAGCCTTTCAAACGCTCAAGAAGCGTTTGGCCAATTTTCGCTGGAGAACGAGACACGGCGATACCGGCCTCTTCCATAGCTGCAATTTTGTCTTCAGCGCCGCCTTTGCCGCCTGAAATAACCGCACCGGCGTGACCCATAGTACGGCCTGGAGGAGCTGTTAGGCCCGCAATGAAACCAGCCATCGGTTTCGAGCGACCTTTTTTAGCCTCGTCCATGATGAATTGAGCTGCGTCTTCTTCAGCTGAACCACCAATTTCACCGATCATGATGATGCTTTCAGTTGCATCGTCAGCAAGGAACATTTCCAGCATATCGATGAACTCAGTACCCTTAACCGGATCGCCACCAATACCAACAGCCGTTGTCTGACCAAGGCCAGCATTAGTTGTTTGGAACACAGCTTCATAAGTCAGAGTACCTGAACGCGATACGATGCCAACTGAGCCTTTTTGGAAGATGTTGCCTGGCATAATGCCGATTTTACATTCTTCAGGTGTCAAAACGCCTGGGCAGTTTGGACCGATCAAACGTGAGTTTGATTTCTCAAGCGCACGGTTCACTTTCACCATGTCCATCACTGGAACACCTTCGGTGATGCAAACGATCAGTTCGATCTCAGCTTCAATTGCTTCCATGATAGCCGCTGCAGCACCTGCAGGTGGCACATAGATCACAGATGCATTTGCGTCTGTACGATCTTTACCTTCTGCAACTGATGCAAAAACAGGAAGATCCGCAGTGCCGTCGCCCACATTGCCAGTCCAAGTAGATCCGCCCTTTTTAGGGTGAATACCGCCGACCATTTGTGTGCCGTGATAAGCTAGTGCTTGCTCGGTATGGAATGTACCGGTTTTACCTGTAAGGCCTTGAACCAAAACTTTTGTGTCTTTGTTGATCAAAATAGACATTGGTTACGCCCCCTTCACAGCTGAAACGATTTTTTGCGCTGCGTCGTCAAGATCATCCGCAGGAATGACGTTCAAGCCACTCTCCGAAATGAGCTTCTTGCCTTCAGCAACTTTTGTACCTTCAAGACGAACAACAAGCGGCACTTCTAGGCCAACTTCTTTGACCGCAGTCAAAACGCCTTCCGCGATCACATCACAGCGCATAATGCCGCCAAAGATGTTCACGAGAATGCCTTTAACGCTTGGGTCAGCTGTAATGATTTTGAAAGCAGCTGTTACTTTCTCAGCGTTAGCGCCACCGCCAACATCAAGGAAGTTAGCGGGCTCTTCGCCGTACAATTTGATGATGTCCATTGTCGACATCGCCAATCCAGCGCCGTTCACCATACAACCGATTGTGCCGTCCAAAGCGATGTAGGCAAGATCGTATTTGCTTGCTTCGATCTCTTTTTCGTCTTCTTCAGTCAGATCACGCAATTCTGCGATATCTGGATGACGGAACATTGCGTTGTTGTCGAAAGAGACTTTCGCATCAAGCACACGCAATCGACCGTCTTTCATGACGATCAGCGGGTTAACTTCAAGCATCGCCATATCTGTTTCGACGAAGGCCTTATAAAGGATCGGGAACAATGTCATTCCGTCATCTTTTGAAACGCCGTTTAGCTCAAGAGCTGCACAGATTTTTGCCGCATCGTCAGCTGTAACTCCAGCATCCGGATCAATTGGCAATGTGTGGATCTTGTCCGGTGTCTCTTCAGCAACCGTTTCAATATCCATGCCGCCTTCAGTTGAAACAACAAAAGCCACGCGGCCAGTTGTACGATCAACCAACAATGAAAGATAAAGTTCACTTTCAATGTCTGCGCCATCTTCTATGTACAGTTGGTTGACTTGCTTACCGGCTGGGCCAGTTTGCTTTGTCACCAATGTGTTGCCGAGCATCTCGTCAACATGTGCTTGCATTTCGTCCATTGAAAATGCAAGGCGAACGCCGCCTTTTGCATCTTCTGGCAACTCTTTGAATTTACCTTTGCCACGGCCGCCTGCGTGAATTTGGCTTTTAACAACCCAAAGTGGGCCACCAAGTTCTTCCGCTGCTGCGCGTGCTTCTTCTTTAGAGAAGATAGGAATACCTTTGGCGATCGGTGCACCAAAAGAGGCCAATAGTTTCTTGGCCTGATATTCATGAATGTTCATCGCGTCACTCCACCTTGGTTAGCGATTTTGTTTCTATGGTGCGTCAGTTACGCCAGTTTAGGCGCAATCTTCTTACAAGCGTCAATTAGTCCCTCAACTGAACCAACTGACTTATCAAACTGGCTTTGCTCAGACTTGGTCAAAGACACTTCAACAACACGCTCGACACCATCGGCGCCAATTACTACAGGAACACCCACATACATTCCCTTAACGCCAAACTCACCTTTTAGGTAAGCAGCACTTGGAAGTACGCGTTTTTGATCTTTCAGATAGCTTTCTGCCATTGCGATAGCTGAAGCAGCAGGTGCATAGAATGCAGAACCAGTTTTCAACAAGCCAACAATTTCGGCACCGCCGTCACGTGTACGTTGAACGATTTCTTCCAAACGTTCTTTCGTGATCCAGCCCATTTTCACAAGATCAGTTAGCGGTACACCTGCTACTGATGAGTAACGTGTTAGCGGAACCATTGTGTCGCCGTGGCCACCCATAACGAATGCCGTCACGTCTTTAATTGAAACATTGAACTCGTCAGCAATGAAGTGACGGAAGCGTGAGCTATCCAAAACGCCAGCCATGCCAACAACTTTGTTCGCTGGAAGACCAGAGAAACGTTGAAGTGCCCAAACCATTGCGTCTAGTGGGTTGGTGATACAGATCACAAATGCGTCTGGCGCATACTTTGCGATACCGGCACCAACTTGCTCCATAACCTTTAGGTTGATCTCAAGAAGATCATCGCGGCTCATGCCAGGCTTACGAGGAACACCAGCAGTTACAACGATTACGTCGGAACCTGCGATGTCTTTATACTCGGATGTGCCTTTAAGATTGCTGTCAAAACCATCAACTGCTGATGTTTGCGCTAAATCTAGAGCCTTGCCTTGTGGAACGCCGTCTACGATATCGAAAAGTACTACGTCACCAAGTTCTTTTGCAGCAGCGAGATGAGCGAGCGTGCCGCCGATCTGACCGGCACCGATTAGAGCAATTTTATTGCGAGCCATTCGAGAAGTTTCCCTATAGGTAAAGTTAGATGTTTCCTGATCCTCCTTACCCCCATAGTTACATGTGTGCAAGTGGACCGTTCGTCTAACAAATCATACAGAATCTAGGCTTTACGGGGGATTAAGCGATTGAACTATTCTGCAGCGTCTTTTCGCGGCTCAGCCAAATAGTCTTTTGATTGCATTTCAGTTAGGCGTGAAATGGTGCGCTGAAACTCAAAAGCTGTTTTGTCATCAAGGCTTAAGCCATCCAAAGGCACTTCAAACGATGCCACCAGTTTTGCCCGACGATCGTACAATGTATCGATCAATAGGATAAACCTTTTAGCAGCATCAGAACGCGCTCGATCGAACCTTGGAATGCTATCTAGAACGAAAGTATGGAAGTGGTGAGACAGACGAATATAGTCACGTGCACCAAGTGGTGCCTCACATAAATCGGCAAAATCGAATCGCGCCGTTCCCATGAACTGATGCTCAACGGTGAATTTTCGTCCCATCAAGTCAATGTGCTTAGGCTGACCTTCAATACCACCAGTAAGGTTTGTCCAAACCTCTTCAATCTTTGAACGCACTTCATTTCCAAGCCCGTAGAAAAACACGGGTTGGGTTTCCAATTTCTGGCGGCGATAGTCCGTCTCAGATTCCAGGTAGAGCACGTCAACATTGTATTGAAGCAACTCAATGAATGGCAGGAACAATTGGCGGTTCAGGCCGTTGGTATAAAGGTGTTTCGGTTCGACGTTCGATGTTGCAATAACAGTGATACCAGCTTCAAAAAACTTCTCGAACAGACGGCTCAGCAACATCGCGTCGGTGATGTCGCTGACATGAAATTCATCAAAGCAAAGCAAGCGTGTTGATTGAATGATTGGCTCTACCACATACGGGATTGGATCACCGGCTTTGGTTTTATCGCCACCCTTGCGGAACTCAGCAATGCGTCCGTGCACCTCATCCATAAACTCGTGGAAGTGAACACGCGATTTCAGTGGTTCTTGGACCGCGTCAAAGAACATGTCCATCAAGAGTGTCTTGCCGCGGCCAACTTCACCCCAGACATAAAGACCCTTGGCGGCACTTTCCGTCTGTCGTGAAGACAAGAGTTTAGCTAGGAATGAATTGCTCTCTTTGGGCGTATCAACATGCACGCGCACCTGATCCAGTGCTGCTACACATTTTGCTTGTCCATGATCAGGATGAAGAACTTTGTCGGCAATAAGCTGTTGGTAGGCAGCGCCTAAGCTTCCCGGTTCACTTTGCAGTCGAACTACATCGGAAAGCTCTTCCATTAACCCACCATTGAGATGCCTTGGCCACCCACCATGGTGCCCACAAAGCGATCTCCGTTTTGAAGCAATGCGCCAATTAGCTGGCCTGCCTCGTTAAACAATTGAACTTGATTGCCCGCCAGCTGCCAAGAAGTCACCGCCGCCACTGCAGGCACGGTACAACCCGGTGAAGACGCGCGATATCGATTGGTGGATGCTTTAGCCGACTGCGTCAGGTTCAGACGACAAATCTCTTCGCCGCTCTGCACCGTCCAAACGCCCAGAAGTTTAAGAACTGTCAGTGGACCTGTAAGGTCCCGACCAGCAACATTGGTGTTCTCGTCAAGATCGCTCAGTGACACAAATGATGAGTCATCGTCAGCGAACAAATTCTCTGTGCCACCATCAATGCGACCGTCTGTAAATGTTGTGCCATCCGCGCCAGCAACTTGAACTGTACTTGGGCTATCACCCTCAGCGCCAACAGGCGGTAATGATGACTGATTGACGGTGCCGCTATCCACCGGCGTGAGTTGCTCAGGTGGTTGACTCGAACGCGAAGTGCGAGAACCAAAAGGGGATGAAGTTGCTGTACAACCCGCCAATGCAATCACTGCTAGAAGTGCAGCACCCTGTACTAGCGGCTTTACCACAAAATTCATCAAACCCGTCTCCTTTAGGAGTTACCCAAACCAACTTAAGGCAATTTCCTTAAGAGGCATTCAATCACTACCCGACCTATGCCCCAAAGAATGTGGCGAACATGCGGCAATGCTAATGTGATCGGGTGCTTAAATCAGCTTTGATCAAAAATAAACCCCTATTGGCCCAAAATGTCCTTCAAAAGGTCCTGTGCCAGTACAAAAGCGTCTTCCGCTTCTTCTTCTGGCACTTGGATGGCCACACCAGTTGGGCCGGCAATACCGCCCATTCCAGCAAGACCAACATCGTTACCTTCAATCGGATTAAAGCCATGTCCTTTAAGCGCAAGAATAAGGATTCGCGCGTGCGAAACCTGTTCAACTTTTAGGATAGTTTTGACGCTCATTCAGAACCGACCAATCTTTAGAAACTAGACGCGACGTTCGACCATCATCTTTTTAATCTCGCCAATGGCCTTTGCCGGGTTCAACCCCTTAGGACATGTGTTCGAACAGTTCATAATGGTGTGACAACGATACAGACGGAATGGATCTTCCAGATCATCCAAACGTTCACCAGTTGCTTCATCACGGCTATCAATCAACCAACGGTATGCCTGAAGCAAAACGGCTGGCCCGAGGTAACGATCACCATTCCACCAATAACTTGGGCAGGATGTTGAACAGCATGCGCAAAGAATACACTCATACAAGCCATCAAGCTTAGCGCGATCACCATGTGATTGGAGCCACTCAGAGCGAGGCTCAGGAGACTTGGTTTTCAACCATGGCTCGATTGAGCGGTGCTGTGCGTAAAAATTGGTAAGATCAGGAACCAGATCTTTGACAACAGGCATGTGCGGCAAAGGATAAACAGCGATAACGCCCTTAAGTTCATCCATACCCTTTGTACATGCAAGTGTGTTCATGCCGCCAATATTCATCGCACATGAACCACAAATTCCTTCGCGACAAGAGCGACGAAGTGTCAGTGTTGGATCAACATTGTCTTTAATGAAAAGCAGCGCATCCAAAACCATTGGACCGCACTCATCAAGATCAACAAAGAACACATCGATACGCGGGTTTTCACCGGTATCGGGGTCAAAACGATAAATATGGAATTCACGCACATTCGTGCCTGATGGTTTAGGCCACGTTTTGCCCTTTTTCGGCTGCGAATTCTTAGGCAGGGTCAATTGTACCATCAGATGGAGCTCCCATATTCAATCAATGCAAGTGCCGTAGTTCTTTGCGAATTACTAGCTTTAAGCCAGACCACACCGCATCCACTGCACAAACTTTTACATCTACCAAGTCCAAAGCGAGGGCTCGCGCCCGTACCACATCTTCGGTGATGTCTGTTTCTACTTTCGCGGCTTTCTTCGGCCACGAAATCCAAATCATTCCATTTGGGGCTATTTGACTTTGCAAATGCTCCAAATGCTCTTTCATTTCAGCGTCAGATTTGGTGAACCCGTGGATCACATCAAATCCTTCGCCTGCTGAAGCTGTGCTGGCCCAATCGGCACTTACAACTTCCATAAAATCTCTAGATTGAAGTAGATCACTTTGGCTTTCTGGCAAATCAACAAACAAAACCCTGTGGCCGTCTTTGAGGCCAAGCTTCTTGGGTAAGGGTGTTCCGGAATAACCGGCCTTGTCTGCCATTGCCCCTGCCGTTCTCTACAACAACCTTCCTTAGTAAACTCGCGCTTTTGGTGCGATTTTCTTCAGGTCAACTTCTTCCGTCAAAGGATCTTTGTGAACGTCGCGATAGCTCAGTTCGACATTGCCTTTGTCATCAAGACGAGAAACAGTGTGCGTACGCCATTTCTTATCATTACGATCCGGATAGTCTTCACGAGCGTGCGCGCCACGACTTTCTTGACGGGCTTCGGCGGAAACAACCGTTGTCAGCGCGTTTGCCATCAAGTTATCTAGCTCTAGCGTTTCTACAAGATCCGTATTCCAAATCATTGAACGATCATGAACTTTGACATCGCCCATTTCTTTGTAAATGGCTGACATACGCTCTACGCCGGATTGAAGAGTTTCCTCTGTGCGGAACACAGCAGCATCCTCTTGCATGGTTTTCTGCATCTTGCCGCGAAGTTCAGCAGTCGTTGTATTGCCATCCGCGTAACGGAATGCATCCAAACGATCCAAAGCTTTGTCTTCACTCGCCTGATTTACAGGCGGAACTGGCGCATTCGCGTCAACAACTTCACCTGCCTTAATCGCAGCAGCGCGACCAAACACAACCAAATCGATCAAAGAGTTTGAGCCCAAACGGTTCGCACCGTGAACTGAAGCACAACCCGCTTCACCAACAGCCATAAGGCCTTTAACCGTCGCATCCGGATTTTCATCCGTTGGATCAAGCACTTCGCCCCAATAGTTGGTTGGAATGCCCCCCATATTGTAGTGAACTGTCGGGATCACAGGGATAGGCTCACGTGTCAGGTCAACACCTGCGAAAATCTTCGCGCTTTCAGTAATACCCGGCAAACGTTCTGCCAATACAGCAGGATCAAGATGATCTAGATGCAAATAGATGTGATCTTTGTTCGGGCCAACGCCGCGGCCTTCGCGAATCTCCATCGTCATACAACGTGAAACAACGTCACGGGATGCCAAGTCTTTCGCGTTTGGGGCATAACGCTCCATGAAGCGCTCGCCTTCAGAGTTGGTGACATAACCACCCTCACCGCGAGCACCTTCGGTGATCAATACACCAGCGCCATAAATACCTGTCGGGTGGAATTGAACGAATTCCATGTCCTGAAGTGGCAAACCAGCGCGTGCAACCATACCGCCGCCATCACCAGTGCAGGTGTGAGCAGATGTTGCTGAGAAGTATGCGCGGCCATAACCACCAGTTGCCAAAACAGTTTGCTTAGCGCGGAAACGGTGAATTGTGCCGTCGTCCAATTTCCAAGCAATTACGCCCTGACATTCGCCATCTTCGCCCATAAGCAAATCTGTCGCAAAATATTCGATGAAGAACTCAGCGTCATTACGAAGCGATTGCCCATAAAGCGTATGCAAAATAGCGTGGCCGGTACGGTCAGCAGCAGCACACGTGCGCTGCACCGGAGGGCCCTCACCAAAGTTCTGCATGTGCCCGCCGAACGGACGTTGGTAAATCTTGCCTTCTTCGGTACGTGAGAATGGCACGCCATAGTGCTCTAGCTCATAGACCGCAGCAGGTGCTTCGCGTGCGAGATATTCCATCGCATCGTTGTCGCCCAGCCAATCAGACCCTTTAACAGTGTCATACATGTGCCACTGCCAGCTATCAGGACCCATGTTGCTCAAAGAAGCTGCGATACCGCCTTGAGCTGCAACTGTATGAGAGCGAGTTGGGAAGACTTTGGAGATACATGCTGTGCGCAAACCTTGCTCGGCCATACCGAGCGTTGCGCGCAAACCAGCGCCACCAGCACCAACAACCACAACATCAAATTCGTGATCGATTACTTCGTAAGAACCTTTACGTGCCATCGCTGATTAGCCCCCGAAGCTCATTTGTAGAAGCGAAACTACTGCAACAGCAGCAACGCCATAAGAGAAGAAATAGTTCAATATCACCAATGAAAGCTTGAGGCCCTCACCGTGCACATAATCTTCGATCACGACTTGCAACCCCAGGCGCATATGAATTGTAGCGCTCAAGATCATAAGAATTGTCAAAGCTGTCACGATTGGGTTCGCAAACATTGCGATCATTTCAGCACGGTCAGCACCGACCAAGCTGACAACCAGCCAAACAAAGAACAGCATAAGCGGCACATTTGCTGCCGCTGTTAAACGTTGAACCCAAAAATGCTGGGTTCCTTCCTTGGCAGAACCAAGGCCCGTCACCTGACTAAGTGGTGTACGTAAACTCATTTCAGTCCCCCAAGATTATATTAGAAACAGCCAAACAATTGCTGTCAGCGCCACTGAACCAACCAAAGTTAGCCAACCCATCAAATAGCGTTCGTCGCCATACCCTTTGCCCATATCCCAGACAAAGTGACGAAGTCCGCCAATCATGTGGTGGAACAGCGACCATGTGTAGCCGAGCAAGACCAAACGACCGAACCAAGAATTGAAGAAACCTTGCGCAATATCAAAAGCGCCGTCACCCATTGCTGCTGCTGCAAACCACCAAGCGACAAGAGCCGTTCCGAAGTAGAGCGCAGACCCTGTGATCCGATGTACAATAGACATCACCATGGTGATCTCTTGCTTATAAATCATGATATGGGGAGAGAGAGGTCGATTAGGTTCAGCCATTGCGACGAGGCCTCTTTTTTATTGCGTTGCGCCTAAATGCGCACAATACGCATTTTCGACAAGAAACATGTACCTGTGAACGCAGGATTCGTCAAAGCGAACTACCTTGTTCTTAAGTCGAAGCACCCTAGCTTACGAATAGGTAAACAATTATTAACCAACAATGATTTGTCAAACAACTAGTAATCGACGAGTGGCTTTTCCATATCAAATGGCTGATCTGCCACTTCTTTTGTCACAGCTTGGCCACAACGCATTTTGTTTTCTGCCGCATCGAACACATATTTTGGTTCGCCATGCAGTTCCCAACCTTCGGTCAATGACTTGCTAACGCGCTTACAAAATTCGGCATCGTCATCGTTCGTGATGAATCTATAAATCTTCATGATTCCCCTCTTTCTAAAATGTTCATTGCCCCGTTTCGGCTCAAAAGCAAGTTATTCCAAAGACGGAACCGTTTTGCGCAAGCCAATATTGAAAAACACGCAGAATAATTGTAACCAGTTCTCATGAAAAATTTTCCGTCAAAACTACTTAGCGGCTATAATGAATTCATGACTGGCCGTTTCCTTGAAGAACGCGAAAATATCCGCGATCTTGCAATCCAGGGCCAAAAGCCAACAACCATGATCATCGCTTGTTGCGACAGTCGCGCAGCGCCTGAAATGATCTTTAGTGCTCATCCTGGCGAACTGTTCGTTTTACGCAATGTTGCAAACCTTGTCCCAGAATACGCGCCCGATGGTCGGCACCACTCCACATCAGCGGCAATTGAGTTCGCGGTAAATGGACTTGGTGTTTCAAACATCGTCGTCATGGGACACGGACGTTGTGGGGGCATCAAGGCAGCACTTTCCAGTGATGGCTCAAAACTAGATGAGGGTGACTTCATCGGCAAATGGATGAGCCAATTGGCGCCTGTTGCCGAACAAGTGGCAGCGGCTGGCGTGATGACCGAGAGCGAACGTCAAACCGCACTCGAGCGAGTTGCAGTTCGCCAATCCGTCAAGAATTTGCAAAGTTTCCCTTACGTCGCGGATCTGGCAGCTGCAGGCAAACTTGAACTTCACGGTGCTTGGTTCGATATTTCCACAGCAGAGCTTTGGATCATGGACAGAGAGTCCGGTGACTTTGGGCGCCCTGAGGCCAGCTAAAACGACTTGACCCAACGATACAGGCGGTCGGGCAATTTCTCTTCGTTGTCGCCGTCTGTTTCCTTAATGCACTCAAATCCATTTTTCTCGTAGAAGTGCCGCGCAGCCCAGTTTTGTTGGAAACACCAGAGCTCTAGAGAACTGTTGCGCAATTTGGCCTCGTCCAAAAGTTGCTTACCGATTCCGGCGCGTCGCTGATCAGGGTCGATATAGAGATGGGCAACCCATCCTTCTAAGTCCACCAAAAAGCCAACCAGCTTCTCATCATCAATTGCTACCTCAACTTGTCCGCGCTCAAGCACGTCAGCCATATGTGCACAGTCTTGGTCTCGTGAATAAATGATGGGCAAAAACGGCAAAGCTATCTGACGAGATCGCAAAAACACATCCGCGATCATTTCAATATCGTCTATGCTCGCTTTACGAAGGATGATCATATCAACTCACTAACGGCAAAAGAAAAGCCAGGCGAAATACCCGGCTCATCAAATCACAATTCTTTGCTGTGTGGCAGATTACTTTTTCAGCAACCCGCGCTCAAGAATGCTCTCAGCGATTTGCACAGTGTTCAAAGCAGCACCTTTACGCAAGTTGTCTGAGACCACCCACATATTGATACCGTTCTCAACAGTCGCGTCTTCACGGATACGAGATACATAGGTCGCATCTTCACCTGCCGCGTCAATCGGTGTGATATAACCCGCGTCTTCGCGCTTATCGACAACCATAACACCAGGTGCTTCACGCAAGATGTCACGTGCTTCGTCAGCTGTGATTTCTTTTTCAAACTCAATGTTCACCGCTTCAGAGTGACTCACAAACACTGGCACGCGTACAGCAGTGCAAGTTACTTTGATTTTCGGATCGAGCATTTTCTTGGTTTCTGCCAAGACTTTCCACTCCTCCTTTGTGTAGCCATCTTCCATGAACACATCGATGTGCGGGATCACATTGAAAGCAATTTGTTTTGGATAGACAGACGGCGTTGGTATGTCCGTAACAAAGATACCCTTTGTTTGGTTCCAAAGCTCATCAGACGCTTCTTTGCCAGAGCCAGAAACTGATTGGTATGTTGAAACCACAATACGCTTGATATTCGCAACATCGTGCAAAGGCTTAAGTGCTACAACCAACTGTGCTGTTGAACAGTTTGGGTTCGCAATAATGTTCATGCGATCATTCTTCGCCATGTATTCATCAAGCACGTGGCCGTTCACTTCAGGAACAATCAGCGGCACATCTTGGTGGTAGCGCCAAGCTGAAGAGTTATCGATCACGATACAGCCCTGTGCGCCGATCTTTGGACCCCATTTTTCAGAGATAGTGCCGCCAGCAGACATCAGAGCGAAATCAACGCCTGTGAAATCAAAATGCTCAAGATCTTTACATTTCAGCGTGCTGTCGCCGAACGTCACTTCGCGACCTACAGAACGTGATGAAGCAATTGCAATCACTTCGTCTGCAGGAAAACCGCGCTCGCTTAGAATTGAAAGCATCTCGCGTCCGACATTACCTGTCGCGCCGACAACCGCTACTCTGTAACCCATAATCTTTTGATCCTTATTTCACCCCCGCGCATCTCTTGTGAGCTGCGGCCGTCGCTTTGACCTTCCACCCTGTCGGGGGAAAGCCCAGGGAAGACGGTTAAACGGTTTTGGTGGTGGTAGTCTTTTTTGTTGTTGCAAGTGCAATCGCCACGCCACCTAGTGTTGGCATGGTCTTTATCTTCATCGCTGTTTTAACAAAACTGCGCATTAGATTTTCGCACCTAGTTCAAAAAATAACGTGCCCTTTTCTAGCGGCAAAAGATGAAGAGTCAATAACGGTTTTTCCAAGAATGGTTCCGTCGGGCCACACAATGAGCTGTAAAACCTAAAATTGATCTCGTTCAACGAAGAAAAGCTGGCAGATCGAGGCCCAGTGCCGCGCGCGGGTTAATTAAGATGCGGCTTTCATCTGCCAGTCCGCGCAACACATAGTCACGACGATTTGCAGCAAACACCAAGGCCGCATATTCGGCAGCCTCAAACTTTGAAGCTTCGCCTTCTTGAAAAAAGAAACTGTCAGGAACAAGTTCAGGGCGTGATGCAATGCTGGCAAAATGCACGGCATACTCGTCTGCAGCCAACGCTGTATCATCATCAATTCTGACAAATTCCCCAACGCCATTTGCATCAGCCCGAACGACAAGGTTGCCTGTGCGGATAGCTTCGAAATTGATTTCTGAATTTGCTTGTACTTCGACTTCAAATCTCAGCCGCATATAGTCGCCCTGCAACAGTGATCGTGGATCAACAGGGCGTAGTTTCAGAAATATTGTAGCACCGTCAGCAATTATGCGCTCTTTTTGAACAACCCCAAAATTCAAAAGTCCAACAATCAAAACACCGAAACAAAGCATCAATAGCTTACGCATGTGTCACTCCCTTCAATGAAGGCAGCACGAGATGAATTAGGGCGTATCTGATCAAAAGGATCGCGACGCCTGATCCAATTAGCAAATAGCTTTTGATCAGCAATGTTGCGTCGAGCGAATAGTAATAGGCGAACAGGTATATCGGCAGATAGAGCATTCCGATTACCCAAGACACTTGATCATGCCGCACCCGGCCGAATGCCATCAGGGCTGCGGCGAACAATACGCCGTGCAATGAGAGAGCTGCTAAAATTGCTATCCCAATAGCAACAATAAAATGCTCAATGGATAAAAACTTTCGCCATCCACCAATCAGGAATGCGTATAGCGAAACGACTGCTATCAATAGCACAATACTCAAGCCCCAATTTGTCGGAAGGCTTTCTGCGTTCCGAATTATGGCAAAAAATTTGGAACCTGGCATCAGCTTGTACCCTAGAAACAGCATAACGGCATACAGATAGACCGACGACAAATACCTATGTCGTTGAAACCAAAGCAGTGCAGCAACAAAGACCGCCAAAAACAAAGCGCTGATCAAATCAACCGAGAGAACAACGGAATGAACGAGCAAGATCGTCTCACTTGATAAGTCCCGCACGTAGGGGCTCCATCCATCTGGCAGCAGCCAATTGCGCAACAGCTGCCCCAGCGAAAAATCAAGCAGGCACAGCGATACAAGCACCGCCAAAAAAGCTTCAAGGTACATACGATAGTACATGCATGACGCCACCGTGATTGCGGTGAAAACAACGGCCACAATCCAAATCGTATCTGTTCGCCAAAAATCTTCCCCAAGCCAGCCAAACAAGGCCGCGAGCAAGCAGGCCTTTCCAACCAGTAGCAGCGACAAATACAGCAGCCCTTTGAAGCTATATTGCTTCTCTAAAGTCTTATAGTTGTGCCTAAATTTCCAAGCTGAAAATCCCGTCGCCAAAATGCCGATAGCACCCGCGACAAACTCCCACTGTTGCTCGAGGCCCAAAAGGGCAACGAAGCCGGTAATTGAAACAATTGTCATGCCAAGAATAAACAGACCCGCAAGCACTCGAATGATGATTGCGAAAATCCCAAACTCACCATTATTGCCCTTGGAATCACCGTCTAGCGCCTCTTCGGATAACGGAATGCCATAGGCATTAAGGTTTTCAATTGCTTGTGCGCGACTAAGCATTTGCGCCTCCTTTGCCTTGATGCCTATCAAACTGATGTGCACTCAAGAAACGAATGCCGCCCCAGAAAACACCCGTCACTGCCGCAGCAGCGATCAGTCCACCCAAAAGAAAACCAACTTCACCATTGTCGAAAAGCGCTTCAGCAAAAAGAATAAGAAATACAGCAGAAACCAGTATCGCCGTTATCAGCGTCCAAATTTGTGCGGACACCAGATTTTTGAAATACCGGAACGTCAAATAATAGCCGATCGCATGCAGAACCAAACCAAAGTATCCGGCCAAATATTGATATTGCCCAAGGAATGGATCACGGCCAACATATAGACCATATCGCATTTTAAAGACCAATAGTCCGCACAGGTAGGCTGTGATTGCGAATGTGTAGATAACCCAAAGCCACGAAAACCAACTGTGATCTAACCAGCTGTCAGGTCGTTTTGATGCGAGATAGCTCTGCGCTGCAAAGCTCACCAGACCAATAGCCGCCAAAAGGGTGAGAATTTCAAAACCAGAACTGATGGCCTGCAACCAAAAAGCGCTAACAAAGGTGAGCAAAACGACCAACCACAATGTCCAATGTGCCAGAGATTTTGACAGGATCACCCATGGCAATATCAAAATCGACCACATCATGAACAATTGGTAGGCATCAGCTCCTGTTTGATAGATCTGCCCAAAGACAGCCATAAACACGCCAACAAAAACACTTGCGGCAATGGCAAGCGCCTGCCCGACGACTACTTGACCAAGGCCGTGCCAAACGGCGGCACTAACACAAGCCACGAGGCCAAGATTGATCAACCCTAGCTTTTGCCAGCCAGCCATGTCTTTCCAATTGAAAGCAAAAAAGAATATGACACCCGCAAGCACAAGCACGACACCAACGACTAGGCTCAACTTGTCGGCCCATTGCCCCCAAACGTTCCGCGGCGCCACCATCTGCTTTAAGAATTGCATACCAGCGCGGGGCAGTTTGCCGTTGCGATAAAGCTTATCAATTTCGGCAATTGAAAATTGTTGTTCAGTATTGTCAGTCATAAAAAGGGCACCAATAAATGATGCCCCATTTAGACGTGTAACTTGTTCAGGCGCAAGCCTTACAGTTTAGCGATAATCGCATCACCCATAGCTGAAGTTGTCACCAACGTGGCACCATCTTGCATAATGTCGCCGGTACGCAGCCCATCATCAAGGACGGCGGCCATCGCAGCCTCGACTTTATCAGCCAGTTCGATCATGCCGAATGAATAGCGAAGCGCCATTGCAAAGCTTGCGATCATAGCGATTGGGTTTGCGATGCCTTTACCTGCAATGTCAGGAGCAGAACCGTGTACTGGTTCGTACATTGCCTTGCGCTTGCCGGTTTTTTCGTCTTCAGCGCCAAGAGATGCTGAAGGCAACATACCCAATGAACCTGTAAGCATTGCAGCAGCATCGGAAAGGATGTCACCGAACAGGTTGTCCGTTACGATCACGTCAAATTGGTTTGGATTACGCACCAATTGCATCGCGCAGTTGTCTGCAAGAATGTGATCAAGCTCCACATCAGAGTAATCATCAGCGTGGATTTGTGTCACAACCTCGTTCCACAAAACGCCAGATTTCATCACATTGCGTTTTTCAGCTGAGGAAACACGATTGTCGCGTGTGCGGGCCATGTCAAATGCAACGCGCGCAATGCGATCGATTTCGTATGTATCGTAGATTTGAGTGTCGATACCGCGCTTCTGACCATCACCAAGATCGATAATCTCTTTTGGCTCACCAAAGTAAACGCCGCCAGTCAATTCGCGTACGATCAAAATATCAAGACCTTCAATGATCTCGCGCTTCAATGATGAAGCATCTGCAAGAGCTGGGTAGCAAATCGCAGGGCGGAGGTTTGCAAACAAACCAAGGTCCTTACGAAGGCGCAACAAGCCAGCTTCAGGACGCGCTTCATAAGGAACGTCATCCCACTTTGGCCCACCTACTGCACCAAAGATAACAGCGTCCGCAGCCATGGCTTTGACCATATCTTCTTCAGAAATTGCAGCGCCGTGCGCATCATATGCACAACCGCCAACTAGTCCAGTGTCATAGGCAAAGTCAGACAGACCAGCTGCATTGAGATGCGCGATCAGCTTCTCAACTTCTGCCATGATTTCAGTACCAATGCCGTCACCGGGCAACAATAGAAGGTTTTGCTGTGCCATATCTCGCCTATATCAATTATGAACTTTTGCGCTTTGCTACGCCCTGAGCGCGCGCCTGACAAGGCTTTGTATTGCAAAATCGTCTACATTGCTTCGCCTTGCAACTACACCATTCGGCGAATTTATGACTTTGTGCGTACGGCGCCAAGGTGCACAAGACCAATAAGTATGGCTGAGGCCGAAAAAATGAAGTCTCTGAATTGTGGCACTTCTCCGTCTGAGAATGCCGTAAGTCCCATGACCTGAAATACAATAATGCCACCCCTTAAAAGAAAAACCACGCCAATCGCGATCACTAGATAACGTGCTGCTTTTGAGTAGGCTCTGGGCTTACTTGCCCAAAATGTGACGATTGCCCAGGCCAAAAATACCACGGAGACAAATGCCGTTAAAAGGGCTGGCCAAATTTCTCCCCGCGTATCCGCCGCGGCCATCGCCTTGCCAGCACGTAAGAAGATATATGCCGGTTCACCAATAAAGATCGCTGCCACGTGTCCAGCAAAGAGTACAAAGTCCGCCGCAGCGGCAACTAAAAACAACATCTCAATTCTCCAAATTGCATACGCTACCGTACGGTATATTGAAGGCAAAGAAAATGGGGCAATCTGCCCCACGTCAAATCTCAGTCAATGTTGGCAATATCAGTCGCCAGCGCCAATCCGGGCTGTAACTTCAATCTCAATCTTCATTTCTGACTTGATCAGGCCTGCAACAACCATTGTGGCTGCTGGCCGCACTTCAGAGAAATACTTGCCGGTCACTTCAAACACATCATCCGCAAAAGCTGGGTCAGTGATGTAATAGCGCGCACGGATCACATCCTTGATCGAAGAACCTGCTTCTTCCAAAGCTGCAATAATCGTTTTGAAACAATTATCAGCTTGCTCAGATACAGTTTCTGGCATGCTCATGTTTAAATAGTCATAGCCTGTGGTGCCAGCAACATGCACCCACTCGCCATCTTTGATCGCGCGCGAATATCCCGCTTGCTTTTCAAATGGCGAGCCAGTGGAAATACGTTGAACAGCCACTTGTGCTTAAATCCAAGGACGAGAAGCTTCCATCTCGCCTTCAAAGCTGGCGATAGTTTCGCCCTTGGCCATTGTAAGGCCAACATCATCAAGACCTTCAAGCAATGCGTTTTTGCGCGCTGGGTCAATTTCAAACTCAACAGTGCCACCATCTGGGCCAGCAATTGTTTGTGCTTCAAGATCAACTGTAAGCGTTGCGTTTGCACCGCGCTCAGCATCGTCCAACAATGCAGCCAATTGCTCTTCTGTAACAACCACTGGCAAGATGCCGTTTTTGAAGCAGTTGTTGTAGAAAATGTCAGCAAAGCTTGTTGAGATTACACAACGGATACCAAAATCTTTTAGCGCCCAAGGTGCGTGCTCGCGGCTTGAACCACAACCAAAGTTGTCGCCCGCAACAATGATCGATGCACTGCGATAAGCGTCTTTGTTCAGAACAAATTCTGGCTTCTCAGTTACACCATCTTCTTCAAAACGCATCTCAGCAAATAGTGCTGTTCCCAAGCCGGTACGCTTGATCGTTTTAAGATACTGCTTCGGGATAATCATATCCGTATCGATATTGATGAGAGGCAAAGGTGCCGCGACACCAGTTAGCGATGTAAACTTATCCATGTAACCAATCCTTTTCTTGAGACATTCAATGCATTAGGGAGCGAGTTCACGTCAAGCCATTGGGCAATCCAGACGTTGAATTTTTTTACGAATACTGGCTAGATGGCTCAAAATTTTTGACCGGAGGGTAAAATGACGCCACATAACAACGCAAAACAAGGTGATTACGCCGATACAGTCCTTTTGCCGGGTGATCCGTTGCGCGCCAAATGGGTGGCGGAAAACTTCCTTGAAGACCCAAAACTGGTCAATACAGTTCGCAACTGTTTGGGCTATACCGGAACATTCAACGGCAAACGCGTCAGCGTACAAGCAACCGGCATGGGCCAACCTTCTTTGGCGATCTATGTGAATGAACTCATTGACGTTTATGACGTCAAAAACCTCATTCGCATTGGCACATGTGGCGGCCTCAACAAAAAGGTAAAAGTCCGTGATCTGGTTTTGGGTGCTTCCGCATCCAGCGAAAGCTCAATGTTCCGCGATCTATTTGGCCTGTTCTCTTATGCGCCGCACGCCGATTTTGAACTAATGCGCAAAGCCGCAAACCTCGCTGATGAAAAGAAAATGAATTGGCATGCTGGTGGCATCGTCTCTTCAGACAGCTTCTATCAACCACGCGGCATTGAAGCCTATCAGCCCCTCATCGACCACGACATCTTAGCTGTCGAAATGGAAGCTGCAGCCATGTACACCATCGCCTCGGCCAAAAAGCGTCGTGCGATCGCTATCTGCACCATGACAGATTGTATACTGACAGGTGACGAAATTGATGCAGAACAGCGCCAATCTTCGCTAACGGACATGGCAAACCTATCGCTTGAATTGGCTGCAAGCATCTAGGCAATGATTTGTAACTGCCCCACTGCGCACCTATCTAAAGTTGAGCGGAATTCAAGGGGATGAGCATGCGTTGTTTGGTCGTAGGTGGAACAGGCTTTCTAGGCGGTGCGATTGTTGATCGCCTCGTTGCAGACGGGCACAAAGTGGACGTGCTATCGCGTGGACAAACCAAACGCGAAACGCCAGCCGCCGTTTCGATCATTCAGGCCAACAGATATGCCGACCTGTCTGCGATTTACGACAAAGCCTATGATTGGATATTTGACACATGTGCATTCTCACCTGATGCGGTGCAGAGTTTGCTCGACGCTGTAGGTGTCATCCAGAGATACGTTTTCATCTCAAGCTTGTCGGCTTACGACAAGTTTGAGTTCGGTGGTGTAAACGAAAAACTACCTGTTCAAGCGGCAACCGACGAAGAACTGGCAACCGCCAGAGGTTTACCGCAAACTCAAAAGGGTAGCGCGGCATCTTACGCAGCGGCCTATGGCCGTTTGAAACGATCAAGCGAAATCAAAGCCCAAGAAATGCTGGGCGATCGCGCCACCAGCTTGCGTGTTGGCTTACTTGTCGGCGAAGGCGATTATTCGGATCGACTGGGCTATTGGGTCCGACGGTTTGACCAAGCCACGAATGATAGAAAATCGGTTGCCGTTCCAAACGCAGATAATCGTTTAGTCCAACTCATTGATGTGAAGGATATCGCAGATTTTGCGCTTGCCTGTGCGCAGAATAAGATTGGCGGGATACTCAATGTGACGAGCCCTCCATTGTCATTTGAAATGGTGATCAATGAGATTATTACGGCAACGAACACGAAGCCCGATATTGTTTGGGCCTCCCACGATCAGATAACCAATGCGGAAGTGGCCTATTGGTCTGAATTGCCAATGGTGGTCCCACCAAACCCTGAGTTAAAACATTTCTTTGAAGTTGATACGACAAAAGCAAAGAATGCTGGATTACGATGTCGACCTATTAGCGAAACCCTTGTACCGCTATTGGAATGGGATCGCACACGACGTGAAGTGGGTCTAAAATCTGGTCTAACGCCTGAAAAAGAACGAAGACTGCTAGTCGTCTGAGTTCTCGATAAGCTTTGAAGGAGCTTCTATATGTCCCTCGTGGAAAAACTCGCTTCGAGCTTGGATCGCAATGACGAGCAGCCGAACATTGATTTGGCGGTTGAACTTTCCAAAAAGCAAGACTTAAGCAGCGAAGTATTGGAGCTATTGGGCATCGTCAACCATGGCACCAAGGAGCAGCGCCATGATGCAATCAAAGTTCTTTATGAACTTGCAAACATCCGGCCAGACGTTTTCGGCGACAAGTTTGAATTCGTCTTTGACCTCTTAGAGACCAAAGACAACCGCTTGTTGTGGGGTACTCTCGCGTTACTTGCCAAAATCTGCCATTCAAATCTAGAAAAGACATTCTCGCATTTACCCCAAATCTTAGCTGCAGCGGAAAGAGGCTCCGTTATTGCTAAGGACAATGCCTTTGACATTTTGTTGCAGCTCTCATCGGCCATGGGACATTCCAGTGAAGTGCAACAGAACATCATCAGCTTTTTGGAAAACGCCGCGCCCAATCAACTGCCAATGTACGCGGAAAAAGCGGCCACGGCCCTCGTTCAGAGCAACAATGCGGATATTGTTCATGCTCTAATCGGCCGGCTCGATCACATGCTGACTGATGCCAAAAGAGGGCGACTTGAAAAGGCAATCGCTAAACTTTCGATGCCGCCAAAACCACTGGCGTTGGTTTAAACAACAGTCTATTTGCGTCCTGCCCTTTTTTTGTCGTGATTAATTCCCTTAATATGGCTCAAAGCCAGATAAGGGAAAACACATGCTCGATGACAATAATGCGGCTCGCTTGCGCGAGGGCGTAAAAAGCTTAGAGACTATGACGCGTTTTGCGCTGGCCGTATTAGCCCTTGCCAGTGGCGTTTACACCTATCTTGGCGTGCGAAGCCTGCTTGATGGCTCCGCCGATCTGATTTTCGCAGCTGCTATCATTTACTCCGCAGCTGTGTCTGTGGGTATTTATGCCTTCTGGACCTACATGATGAAGTTCCTGCCTCTCATGCGAGATACTGCCAGACGTGGCGCTTTGATCGCCGTAATGGGCCTTGGTAGCTTAATGATTGTTGCCATGTCTTCATGGCTAAACGCGGCAGCTTTGGCTGGCTCTGCAGCACTCGAGCAGCACTTGGCCGTGACATTGGAAGACTATGTAGGTGACCTTGATGGTGCACACGGTAACGCCCTTTCTGCGCAAAGCCTTTTGCCTGACGTGCAGCGTGCATCAGCTCGTTTCTCACGGCTTGCTGACAACGAACGTCGGTCAGGTGCACTAACTGGCACTTCAGGTTCTGGCTCAGTAGTGCAACTCCTCACCCAAATGTCTGCACAACTGGACGAACTGGGTGATACAATTATTGCGTCCCGCACCAGCGTTACCGATCAGTTTGAGCAGGGCTCCACACACCTCGCCAACATGCGCGCACTCGTATCTGGCGAAGGCGACGTCCAACCACGCGCCGATAAATTTGCAGCTGAGGCAGTTGCTTTGACCGGCGTAATTGCCGCCCTGCAAGAAACTTCAATCGCCGCATCCGTTAGCCGTGCCGCCGATGATTTGTCCCTTGGCTTCATTGCCCCCGTTGCCGATGGTCGCACCGAAGACCTGGCCGCCCGCCAAGACGAAGTTATGCAATCTGTGATGGCAGCCGTTCAAGCTCAGTCCGTTGCGCTGAAAACGGCCGCCGACAAAATCCTCACGCAACCATCTGTTGAACCAAGGCGCTTCGTTCCGCTTTCCTCGGCAGAAGCAGTGCTTAAGTATGCGCGCGACTTCTTGCCGTCTTGGGCTGGCGCCATTTCAATCGATCTGTTGCCTGTCGTTTTGGTGCTGATCTTAGCGGTAGTTTACTCTGCAAGTCGACGCGAAGCGAGAACTCTTGAAGCTGCAGACAAGATCTCAGCGGCGGAAATGATGCGAGCGGTTAGCATGTTCAACGAAATGAACGCCAATCAGCAAAGGCAGTCTGAAATCGGGGACGATGACGAGCTTGAATGTGAGCAATCACCAAAAGAGCCAGCGCTGGATGAAGATGGAAACGTCACGCCCATTGAGGCGGGAAAACGCCAAGACAGCGAGCGCAAGAGCTAATGTCAAACGTGAGCTTGTCTAAACAACAAGGCAACCGCTTTGGCTGGCCAAATGACGCCAACCTAATGCGCGCCATCTTCTTTGGCCTGCTAATTGGTACGTTCGGCGTACTTTATTTAGACTTTCAGGCCCTTAACCAGAACCAAGGCAACACGCCTGATCTTGAAGAGCTGCCGATCCTACCTGCAATAGCTCGTCCCGACTTTGACCCCAATGCGCCGCAGTTTCAGCCGACAGAACGCGTCACCACAGATCAGTCCGTGCTTTCGGCACCTATCACAGCAGCGCTCGAAGCAGACGGCATTCTCAGACTTACAGGCCAGATCAATCCGGGCGCTGCCGAACAGATCATTGAAGAACTCACACACACTTCAGAATACATTGAGAGCATTGTGCTTAACTCCCCGGGCGGTTCCGTCACAGATGCCCTGATGATCGGCAACAAGATCAGAGAACTCAAATTGAATACGCAAGTTGAAGATGGCGGATATTGTGCATCTTCCTGCCCTCTGGTGTTCGCAGCGGGAGTTAAACGGATCGTTGGTCAGAAAGCCGTTGTCGGTGTGCATCAAATCTATGGCGTCACCGCAAAAACAACAGCAGCTCAGGCTATGTCAGATGCGCAAACAACGACTGGTGTTATTTCAACATACCTTAGCGAAATGGGCAGCGATGAAAGCCTTTGGCTCCATGCATTAGAAACACCACCGCAAAGCCTTTATTATTTTACAAGCGAAGAACTCAAAGAGTTCAGACTAGCAACGAAGATCAATTAGCTTTGGCATGGCGAGGCGGAACAAACCACGCGATCCATCCCACCATCAACAGGTAGATCATTCGATCAACAAGTCCGGTGCATTGAGGTGCAACGGCAAGCGTCAATGGGAGCAAAATCAGCAAGGCGACCACCACGATTGAAGCAATTCTCTCAAAGCCTGCCGGCGAAAAAAAGATTCGGATGAATATACCAGTCAGCACTGATAAAAAGGCAAAAATGAAGAGAAACCCTTTAGCGTGCGCAATGGGTGATGCCACAAAATCTGATGCGCTCGCAGTTTGCAGATTCACTGCCCCGCCGGCAATCATCAGGACAGCAAACAGAAGAAACGGCAAATCATGCAAATCATACCGATTTACTGTATGCATCGTGTCCAACAGTATTCCAATTCCTAGGCTGATAAATCCAACCCGCATGATCCATGCATTCGGAACCTGATGAGCAGCCATCTCCACCATTGGGGTAGATATCCAGCTAAAACTCTCCAACGTGAAGACTGGTGCCATAATCATGGCAACCAAAAAAACACAAATCCCAAACAGGCTCCAACTCCGGCCTATTTGTGCCATCTGCTCGCCCCAAAATAACTACATATTACTTAGCGCATATATTCATAGATGTATATTTATGCTGCGCAAGGCCCCGTTCTTAACAAATGTTAACTAACTTGCCTAGTAGTGCGTACGTACTAGTACGCAGGAACAAACTCGATGACATCATGCACGGACTCGAAGAAGGGCTTGGGGAGTTCCAACAAATAGCTTCCAGGCTTACCCAAAGCCTCGGATAAGCAACCCACTTGGTCGCGATCACTGTCACCAAGATAAATGTTGGGTTCTTCGTATCCGTAATGACCTGCTCCAACATAAGCGATGGCGCCATCCTGCGGAATCAGTTTTCCCGTAAAGCGTTGAGAACCAGTCAGTTTTTCGATATTGTAACCACCGTCGGCTTGCGTGATGCGGCAGTCAAAAAATCGATAGCTGGTCAGTTCAGTTAAACCACCGAGCTTGATCGTGCGGCACTTGAATTTGCCCGTGCGCACCATCTTTGGTGCACCTGTACCCAAGGTAAAAAGTTTGGCTACATCTGCGCGGTCCGAGGCGCTTGTGGATAACAAAGCAGCGGCAATGCCGCTGCTGCGAGTTTCTTTTAGGTTTTCTAAGCGCGTGACGTCTCGCGGCGAGATATCCAATCCGATCGGAGAACACTCTCCAGCCAGCGCAGCAGAAGAAATGGCCAACAACAATACAGCTGAGCTGATCAGGTTTGGGATGGCCATTTTATTCCTCCTAGATGTCGCGAACGTCCACAAAGTGACCAGCAACCGCAGCAGCTGCCGCCATAGCTGGAGAAACCAAGTGTGTGCGGCCCTTAAAGCCCTGACGGCCTTCAAAGTTACGGTTCGATGTTGAAGCGCAACGCTCTTCAGGCTTCAATTTGTCAGCATTCATTGCCAAACACATTGAACAGCCCGGCTCACGCCACTCACAACCAGCGTCGATGAAGATCTTATCAAGACCTTCAGCTTCCGCTTGCACTTTGACCAAACCAGAACCCGGCACAATCATTGCGCTTACAGTTGAAGCGATCTTTTTACCTTTTAGGATCTCTGCTGCAGCACGGAAGTCTTCAATGCGACCGTTGGTGCAAGAACCGATGAACACACGATCAATCGCGATATCAGTGATCTTCGTTCCCGGCTTAAGGCCCATATATTCCAACGCACGCCACTTAGAAGTTCGTGTGTTTTCATTTTCAATATCGTCTGGGTTCGGCACTTCGCCCGTCACAGCAACAACATCTTCTGGTGAAGAACCCCAAGTTACGATTGGTGGTAGAGAGGCTGCATCAAGCACGATTTCTTTGTCGAACTTTGCACCTTCGTCTGTGTGAAGTGTTTTCCAATAAGCTTTCGCCATCTCGAACGCTTCGCCCTTAGGTGCGCGAGGACGACCTTCAATGTACTCGTAAGTTTTCTCGTCACATGCAATCAGGCCAGCGCGCGCGCCACCTTCAATTGACATGTTACAAACGGTCATACGACCTTCCATGGAAAGCGCTTCAATCGCTTCACCAGCATATTCGATCACATGGCCGGTGCCACCAGCAGTGCCGATTTCACCAATGATGGCCATCACGATATCTTTCGCTGTGACGCCCTCAGGCAAAACACCATTGACCGTAACACGCATGTTCTTCGCTTTTGACTGGATCAGAGTTTGCGTTGCAAGAACGTGCTCAACTTCTGACGTGCCGATACCGTGTGCAAGCGCACCAAATGCACCGTGCGTTGATGTGTGGCTGTCACCACAAACAATCGTCATACCGGGAAGGGTGAAACCTTGTTCTGGGCCAACGATATGAACAACACCTTGGCGCTCGTCCAACTCGTCAAAATACTCAACCGCAAAATCCTTCGCGTTCTTTGCAAGTGTCTCAACTTGCAAACGACTATCAGGATCATCGATACCGTTTGAGCGATCCGTTGTCGGCACGTTGTGATCAACAACAGCCAATGTACGTTGAGGTGCGCGAACTTCACGGCCAGCCATGCGCAGACCCTCGAAGGCCTGTGGGCTTGTAACTTCGTGAACCAAGTGACGATCAATATAAAGAAGGCCAGTGCCATCCTCATTATTGGTTACTAGGTGGTCGTCCCAAATTTTGTCGTACAGGGTGCGTGCGCTGCTCATCGGCTCAATCTCTTACCAGTGTCTCATGGATGTTTACCACAGTTCTTAAAACCCCCGCAAATACGGGTCAAGGCTTCCAACAATGGAATCGGCGTCCAATCATGTAATCTGCGCCGTTGGCAATCAGACCAAAGTCGAAACTTGATAATTCAACTTCTACTTAATTTATTTACCATGCGGGTCTAGGCTTCACCAATGTCGTCACAAAAGGGGTCTCAGATGGCGCACGAAAATGCCTCACTTAAAGCTCAATTGGTTGCAGAAGCGCATAAACTTAGCGCAACCGAAAACAGTTTCTCAAATTTCCTAGTTCATCTTGTAAATTCTATCGATGAAGCGGACCTAAAGCATTATGATTTCAATGACTTTATGGAAATTGCGAAGAATTCCTTCGCAAACCTGCTCTCGTTGCAAGAGAACGACAGTTGTGTGGAAATATCGTCACTAGATGATAAAGCAAACCTGCATGTAATCGATGTAATCAATGAAGACATGCCGTTTATTGTTGATTCGGGTTTGGCAGCAATTCGTGCTTGTGGTGCAGACATACGTCTTTTTGCCCATCCTGTTCTTCCCGTTTCCAGAGCTGATGGCGGTTTTCAAGTCCTTGAAAAAGCAGACGAGAACTCAGAACGCGCAAGTCTCCTGCACGTGCATTTTCAGCCAAACCTAGACCCGAACGCGCTTGAAAACATCAAAACGGAAATCTACGCCGTTCTGACACAAGTACGTCGCGCCGTTGAAGGCTGGCGCCAGATGCTGGAAAAGTTAGGCGATGTGGTACGTCAGTATCGCAACAACCCGCCGCAGGTTGAAGAAGCTGTGCTTTCTGAAAGTATGCATTTCCTTGGTTGGCTTGCCGATCACAACTTCACGTTTTTGGGCATGCGCGAGTATAGTTTCTCCGAAGTCGACGGCGAACCAAATCTAGCGCCAATTCCTGAAAGTGGTCTTGGCATTCTTTCTGACCCTGACCTCTATTTCCTTCGCCACGGCGAGGACTATGTTGAGATGACCGCGCAACACGCTGACTTCTTGAAGAAGGCAGCGCCGCTCATGGTCACAAAAGCCAATATCCGCTCCATCGTCCACCGTCGTGGACACATGGACTATATTGGCATCAAGCTATTTGACGATGAAGGCAATATCTCTGGCGAGTTGCGCATTTTGGGTCTGTTTACATCAATGTCGTTGGCCACGCCGCACACCGAAGTCCCTTTGCTTCGACGCAAAGTGATGGAAGTGGTTCGCAAATCTGGCCACAATCCAAACTCACATTCAGGCAAAGCCTTGATGAATGCCTTGGACAATTATCCGCGCGAAGAATTGTTCCAGATCGACGAAGATCTGTTATTTGAGTTTGCGACAACAATTTCCTCGCTCGCCGATCGTCCTCGCGTCCGCGTTCTGCCAAGGATCGACCCATTCGACAACTTCGTTTCGGTCCTGCTCTATATGGCTCGTGATCGATATACTTCGAACTTGAGGGAACAAGTAGGTGAGTACCTAGCCGAGAAATATGACGGCCGGATATCTGCTTACTATCCTAATTTCCCTGAAGGAGAACTGGTTTCAGTTCACTTCATTCTTGGTCGCAATGGTGGCGCAACACCTCGCCCAAGTCGAGATGAGCTTGAAAGTCACATCACTGCATTAACGCACAGTTTCGGCGACCGTTTGCTAGCAGCAACCGACAACCCGCGCGACGTCATTGACTACGCCGAGGCGTTCACGAATGCTTATCAAGAAAAGTACGACCATGCTGAAGCGCTGATCGACATCGATCAATTCCAACTATTGATGAACGATGATCAAATCGCGGTACGGATCAAAAAGCACGTCCGTCGCGAAGGCGCATATTCGCTCAAACTATATCATCTTAAAACCGCCATTCCACTTAGCGCCCGCGTGCCGATGCTGGAAAACTTTGGTTTTAAAGTGGTCAACGAACGCACTTACACCGTCTCACCAGCAAATGCTGTTGAGCGGGTCATGCACGATATGACGCTGAAGGCGCCGGGCGTGGACATTAATCTCACTGAGATTGACAATGTCATCGAACGTGCACTGAAAGCGGTTTGGTATAAAGACGCCGAAAACGACGGTTATAACCAGCTCACCGTGCGTGCAGCTATGGAATGGGACGATGTAGCCATCGTTCGCGCCCTAGGACGCTACCTCAAGCAAACTCGAATTGCTTATTCTCAAAAGTACATGTGGAACACGCTTTCTAAGCACCCTGCTGTCGCAAAAGCTATCAGCGAATTGTTCCATACACGCCATGCACCAGACTTTGTTGGTGACCGCGAGACGGTCGAAGCCAAAGCCCGTGAGGTCATTTCGTCCGCACTGGATGCCATCACATCACTGGATGAAGATACGATGGTTCGCCGTTTTGTGAATTTGGTCGATTCAAGTCTTCGCACCAACTTCTATCAACGTGTTGATCAAAAACGTCGCCCTGCCTTAGCCATCAAATATGATGCAGCCATGGTCGATGGACTGCCTGAACCACGTCCATTCCGTGAAATCCACGTCTATAGCCCGCGCGTTGAGGGTGTGCACCTCCGCGGTGGCATGATTGCCCGTGGCGGACTTCGCTGGTCTGACAGGCATGAAGATTTCCGTACTGAAGTCTTGGGTCTTGTTAAGGCTCAAATGGTGAAGAATGCCGTGATCGTGCCAGTTGGCGCCAAAGGTGGATTTGTACCTAAGCAAATCGCGCCAGACGCAACGCGAGAAGAATTCATCGCTGAAGGCACTGAGGCCTACAAAATCTTCATCGGCTCACTGCTCGACATCACTGACAACTTGGACGGTGACACAGTTATTCCGCCAAAGGACGTGACCCGCAAAGACGGCGACGATCCTTATTTGGTAGTCGCAGCCGATAAAGGCACCGCCACTTTCTCAGACACAGCCAATGCAATTTCAGATGATCGCGAATTCTGGCTTTCAGATGCTTTTGCTTCGGGTGGCTCTGTTGGTTATGACCATAAGAAAATGGGCATTACGGCCCGCGGCGGCTGGGAAGCGGTTAAACGACACTTCCGTGAATTGGATAGAGACATTCAGTCCGAACCTTTCACTGCGGTTGGCGTCGGTGACATGTCAGGCGATGTGTTTGGCAATGGCATGTTGCTCTCAACCAAAACTAAGGTCATCGCAGCATTTGACCACCGCGACATCTTCATTGATCCAGACCCAGATCCTCAAACGAGCTGGGATGAGCGCAAGCGCTTGTTCGATGTTGGCCGTTCAAGCTGGCAAGATTACGATCAAACCAAAATGTCTGATGGCGGCGGCATTTATCCAAGAACATCGAAATCAATCAAACTCTCTGCCGCAGCAGTCAACGCGCTTGGTCTTGAGAAAGATGAAATGACACCGAATGAGCTCATGCGAGCCATTTTGGTCTCAAAAGTTGATCTGCTTTGGTTTGGCGGGATCGGCACTTACGTTCGATCTAGCACAGAAACAGACGCTGATGCGGGCGATCGGGCAAATGATGCGATCCGCATTACAGGCTCAGAAGTTGGCGCCAAAGTCATCGGCGAAGGCGCTAACCTGGGCATAACCCAGCTGGCTCGTGTGGAGTATGCACAAAGCGGCGGCCGCATAAACACTGATGCGATCGACAACTCGGCTGGTGTAAACTCTTCGGATTTGGAAGTGAACATCAAGATCGCTTTGGGATCTATCGTGCGCGACGGCACAATCGACACTGAGAAACGGAATAGTTTCTTGGCTGAAATGACCGATGAAGTAGCGGAACTTTGCTTGCGCAACAACTATTTGCAAACGCTGGCGCTTTCACTGGCTGAACGTCGTCAACTCGAAGATTTGCCTTACCACGCAGACTTCATCAAAGGGTTGGAAAGCGCCGGACAGCTTAGCCGCAAAGTTGAGTATTTGCCCAAGCACGTTGATCTGATGGAGCGCGAGGCTGCTGGCAACGGACTTTATCGTCCCGAGCTCGCTGTGATTTTGGCCTATGCCAAAAACACCCTTTATGCGCAGTTGCTTGAAAGTGAAGTGCCGGACGATCCATATCTGGGCAAAGAGCTATTCCGCTATTTCCCAACGCAGCTGACTGAGACCTATCCTGAGACGGTCAAAGGGCATCGCTTACGCCGCGAAGTGATTGCAACAGTTCTGTCGAATGCAATGATCAACCGTGGCGGACCAGATTTTGTTCACCGCATCGCGGCGTCGACAGGTTCCAATCCTTCTCAAGTTGCGGCGGCATATGCTGCAGCGCGCGACAGTTTTGGTCTGACAGCTCTTAACGTTGAGATTGATAATCTGGACACCAAAATCAAAGGCGCAACACAACTCGCACTTTATGATGAGTTGCGTACATTGCTGTTACAGCAAACAGCTTGGTTCCTGAGAAACGTTGACTTTAGCGCCGGTATTTCATCGGTGGTTGATATCTATTCAAAAGGCATCGAAACAGTTCGTTCCATGCTAGATGAAGTGCTGCCCGAGTTTGTGGCAAAATCAGTCGCCGATCAAGCGGCAAGCTTCACAGCAGGCGGAACGCCGGAAGACTTAGCAAAACGTATCGCCCAACTTTCCGCGCTCACGCTCGCTTCAGAAGTGGTGCATGTAAGCCAACGTGCGCAAGTTTCAGCTGAGGATGCCGCAAAGACCTACTTTGCTGTTCTAGAAACTTTCCAACTTGGCCATGTAACGGAACAAGTCCACACAATCGAAGTACAAGATTATTACGATCGTCTTGCGCTTGACCGTGCACTTGCGAACCTGATCCGTGCGCAACGCGACATCACTTTGGACGTACTTACGTTTGATAGTGCAGATGTTGATACAGGCCTTGCGGCTTGGCACGAAGCGCGCCGCGCAGATATTGATCGTAGTCGCGAAATGGTTGCCAATATCACAGAAGGCACGCTCAGCGTTTCACGTCTATCCGTAGCTGCTGGTTTGCTTTCAGATTTGGCACGCGGCTAATCAAAAGATTGATCCCCGGGGCGTTCTACTCCCGGGGATTTTTGCGTCTGCCGCCGCAAACGTCATCAAAAAATCACAAAACAGCCTGTTCCCCAAAGTCCCATTGCCAACTAAGCTACACGCATTATTTGGGGGGATAGTTTTATGAGTGATGTTTCAGCCGATCAAAAGGTGCCTTTTAAAGGCCGATTTGGTTGGATGATGTTTGATTGGGCTGCGCAGCCCTTCCATACTGTCATCCTTACGTTCATCTATGGCCCCTTCTTCGCTGCCCACCTAATTGAAGATGGCGCACGCGCGCAATCTATCTGGGGTTTGGCAGTAGGCATTGGTGGACTGGCTATCGCTTTCCTCGCCCCTATTCTGGGTGCAATCTCTGATACAACAGGTCCTCGAAAACCTTATATCGCGACATTCTCGATCTTTGCGGTTGTAGGCGCGATTATGATGTATTTCGCAGTCCCGGGCACCGAATCCAGTATCGTTTGGGCAATTGCTGGACTGGTCATTGCGATGATCGGCTTTGAGTTTGCCGCAATTTTTAACAACGCAATGATGCCGGACTTGGTGTCGCGCGAAGAACTCGGCAAACTTTCAGGCACTGGCTGGGCCCTTGGTTACGTTGGAGGCGTGCTATCGCTGATTGTTGTTCTTACGCTTATGTCCGCAAGCGCAGAAACTGGCAAAACCTTGATCGGACTAACGCCGATCTTTGGCCTAGATCCATCGACACATGCAGGTGACCGCGCCTCCGGCCCATTCACTGCAATTTGGTATCTGGTGTTCGTGATCCCGCTGTTTTTGTTTACGCCGGACGCACCAGTCAAGAAGGCAACGCAAAACGCAATCGTGACCGGCCTAAAAAACCTTTCGAGCACTTTGAAAAGCCTGCCCGAACGCAAGAGCTACTTTGCGTTTCTGCTTTCGTCTCTATTTTATCGGGACGGCCTAAATGCACTATTCGCCTTTGGTGGTGTTTATGCTGTGGGCGTACTTGGCCTCAGCGTCATCCAAATCGGTGTCTTTGGCATCATTGCTGCAATCGCTGGCGCAGCGGGGGCATTTGCGGGTGGACGAATGGACAACAAATTCGGCCCAAAGCCGGTTGTCGCAAGCATGTGCTTAGTCTTAGTGCTCGCATGTCTCTTGGTGGTCTCAACCACAACTAGCTACACAATGTTTTTCATTCCAGTTGCTGAAACCAGCAATTTGCCTCTCCTCGTTTTCTACGTTGCTGGAACCCTAATCGGCGCGGGCGGAGGCGCATTGCAAGCAGCTTCTCGCACATTGCTTGTGCACCAAGTTTCAAACGACGAAGTGACAGAAGCCTTTGGACTTTATGCCTTATCCGGCAGAGCCACAGCTTTCATCGGGCCGCTGTCCATCGGTGTTGTCACCGCTTGGTCAGGCTCTCAGCAAATTGGGATTACACCTGTAGTGATCCTCATGCTGATGGGGTTCATCGGATTGTTCTTCGTCAAAACAAAAGGGCCGGCATAAGCCGACCCTTTAAATTCTTTACAGTGTCAGAGGGCAATTAGCCTTCTTTGTTGTGCAGCTCAATTGAATCAAGAATGATTTGGCGCGCAACATCAACACCTTTGATGCCTTCGATCTTTGCCCATTTACCTGGCTCTAGATCTTTGTAGTGCTTGAAGAAGTGCTCAACTTTTGCGACTTCGATTTCAGGCATGTCTGTAATGTCGTTGATACCTTCATAGGCTTTTGAAAGCTTAGAAATCGGAAGGGCAAGAAGTTTCTCGTCCATGCCGCCATCGTCTTCCATAATCAAAACGCCAATCGGGCGACATTTGATTACAGCACCCGGCATAATTGGGCGCGAGTTCATAACAACAACATCAAGTGGATCACCGTCACCACAAAGTGTATTTGGCACAAAACCATAGTTACCTGGGTAACGCATTGGCGTGTGCAAGAAACGGTCAACGAAAATCGCGCCACTGTCTTTATCAAATTCGTATTTAATCGGTTCGCCACCAACTGGCACTTCGATTACAACATTGATTTCCTCAGGTGGGTTTTTGCCAACACCGATCGCATTGAGATCCATCAATCTGCTCCCTTGGGTGAATTTACGTTTCAAATTTGCCGCACTAATGCCTAGGCGCTGCCATGATTGCAAGCCATAATGCCCCTATTGCGGTAAAATGACCGGCAAAAAGGGATATTGACGATGTGTAAGACGATCTTGGCCAGCGTACTGGCTCTTTTTTCATTTACGGCTCTCGCCATCACAGGCGCGTTTGCTCAGTCAGTGGACAGCGCCTACACCAAGCTGGACTTAAACGATTGTTCCATCATCACAGCCGACGATTTCGGTGCAACATTCGCTTGCGCGGGATACCGCGGCATCCCAGTAATGGTGGCGGAAGGCGATCTACGCATGTTTGTCAGCTTTGGATTGGACTCGCTGCATGAGCGGGCTGCGGAGCAAACACTCGGTCCCTTCAACACAACCAGTGAAACACTTGAATGGCGAATTGCAAATCTTGCAAAAGGATGGACCCCCTACGCAACAATTTTGCGATACTTCACAGAAGATGGGGTTAACCTCAAAGGCGAAGTCTTAATCGTTACCAAGGTTGAACAAGGGGCGACCTGCCAAGTGGCTCACATTGATGCGCTAAAGTACAAGAACGCTAATCAAATTGCTCGCGATATTGCCGACAATCTGGCAGCCGATTTTGACTGTGCAAATGAGCCCTTCGTTTACATAGAATAGTCAAACAAGAAGGGCCCCGCATTTGTGCTTGCGAGGCCCTAAACTAGGTTTGAATATGCTTAGTGGCGGAAGTGACGCATTCCAGTGAAGACCATTGCAATGCCGGCTTCATCCGCCGCCGCGATAACTTCGTCATCACGAATTGAACCACCAGGTTGAATAACCGCCGTTGCACCCGCTTCAACGGCCGAAATCAAACCATCTGCAAACGGGAAGAACGCATCAGAAGCAACAACTGAACCTTCAGTTAGTGCGCCTTTTTGTTTGATCGCTTTTGCTGCATCTTTTGATTTACGGTGCGCAGTGCGTGCTGAATCAACGCGGCTCATTTGGCCTGCGCCAATGCCCACAGTAGATCCCTCTTTTGTGTAGATCACAGCATTTGATTTCACGTGCTTCGCAACAATCGCTGCAACCTTAAGATCTGCCATTTCTTGATCTGTTGGCTGACGCTTTGTCACCACTTTCAGCTCACAATCAGCAACGCTTTTGTTGTCACGTGTTTGCACCAGCATGCCGCCTGAAACAGATTTGACCGTTAGACCCTCTTGCTTGGTGTCGGCCAAATCACCTGTCAGCAACAACCGAAGGTTCTTTTTAGATTCAAAGATCGCTAGGGCTTGCGGCGTCGCGCTTGGCGCAATGATCACTTCCGTAAAGACTTCGATGATCTTTGCAGCGACATCCGCGTCAATTTCACGGTTCAGCGCCACAATACCGCCGAACGCTGATACTGGGTCACACCGCAATGCTTTATCATAGGCGTCTACTAGGTCTTCACCCAACCCCACACCACAAGGGTTCGCGTGTTTAATGATGGCGACAGCGGCTTTATCACTTGGATCAAACTCACTGACCAACTCAAATGCGGCGTCCGTGTCATTGATGTTATTGTATGAAAGTGACTTGCCTTGGATCTGCTGAGCCGTAGCAACGCCCGCGCGGTCTGAACCGTCTTTGTAAAAAGCAGCCCATTGATGTGGGTTCTCACCATAACGCATCACTTCATCAAGTTTACCTGAAAAGCTGCGGTGTGGAAGTTCTTCAAATTCCAATGTTTCAGCAAACCAGTTTGAAATGGCTGCATCATATGCCGCAGTTCGAGAATAGGCTTTTGCTGCAAAGCGTTGACGGGCTTTCAAAGGCACTTCGCCACACTCTTTGAGTTGCTCCACAACCGCATCATAATCGGTTGGATCAACAACAACGGTAACTGCAGCATGGTTCTTCGCCGCCGCGCGGATCATCGCCGGGCCACCAATATCGATATTTTCGATGACTGTGTCGTAGTCAGCGCCGCTCTTCACTGTCGCAACGAACGGGTAAAGATTGACTACAAGCAGATCGATGTTTGAAATCTGATGGATGCGCATTGCACTTTTGTGCGCATCACTATCGCGACGACCAAGTAGACCACCGTGAACCTTTGGATGAAGTGTTTTAACCCGCCCATCCATAATTTCTGGAAATCCAGTGACTTCAGCAACGTCGATCACCGGAATTTTCTCGTCTTCAAGCATCTTCTTTGTGCCGCCGGTTGAAATCAATTCAACACCATGTGCCACAAGATGGCGGGCAAAATCGGCAAGGCCTGTTTTATCTGATACGGAAAGAAGGGCGCGTTTGATGGTCACGTGAAGCTCATCCTATTTTCAGCCAAAAGGGCGCTCTTGCGCCTGTTGGCGCTTCGCTAGCACGAACTAATTCAGATTGGAACCACCTGAAAATGCAAAAACTGTTGTTAAAGCTGGCTTAGACCAGACGCGGCATGAAGGTCCAAACGACTTCAAGTTCAGCATGCACAGAACCTGTCAGAACGATTTGCTGAATGGACTCAAGCCCCTTATGAGCAGAATATCGGGCACTGCCTTCAACCATTGCTTCCGCGCCTTCCCAAATAAACGCCCATGTTGCGCCTGAACGTAAAACCAATTCAATTTGGTTAGACGCATCATTCATTTGAGCTTTTACGCCCGGCCCGAGATGGAACCGGAAGAGAAACTGATCTGGCGCATTTTTATGCGTGAGGTCACAAGACAAAATATCTTGACCGATCAGTACGTCACCTTCTTTGGTCAAAACGTTCATGGACCGAGTGTGCTTCACACCAGCAAGAGTGGAGTAACCCATATTCTGGACGTCCACGCGCATATCGCCGACATCGCAAGTTGCTTGATTATTGCGATTGTCCAACATGTGCTGCTTGAGCAACTTATCTAGTCGAAGCGGGAATGCGCCTTGATATTCAATTTCGAGCGTCGAATGAGAAGCGGGCAAACGGAATAGCTCGGCGTCTTCACCCAGTGAAGATGGGCCAACACCGCAGTTCGTCACAATCAAGTCATTACGGAAACTATACTCAAAGCTACCAGCACCAGCGGAAAGGTGCGCTGTAAAGTCTTCACCAAGATCACAACCACTATCAACGATAAGTTTTGAATCTTTTCCAACCAACGAAGCATAACCTGCGTCAATCTCCGCGTCTGAAAACTCTAAACCGCCTGCTGCACGAGATTGTACCGCCAACAACAATTCGTGGGGAACGGAACGTGCGCCGTTGAAATACGCAATCTCACCGGTTGTGTGCATCAGCAATGCTAAACTGCGATGCATTCGATCAAGCGTCTGACCAAACCGTTTCGCCAAATCTGGCGCAACTGGCGAAATGGCGTGTCGAAGCGGGATCATTTCCATTAACAACAAGAATTGCTGTTCACCATTACGGCTTTTGTGCATGCCATCTTTGTCGATCTGTCGGGTGAGCGAAAGCAATGTGCGCTCAACAAGCACATTCAACTCTGCCTGTGTTTTTTGGCATGCTAGCCCAGCGCCAAGCAATGCAAGTCGCATAAGAAGTCGTCTGGCGGGATCCGCCTCAAAATTTATCCGAACACGAAGGCTTTGCACTTGCTCCACAAGGCTGCGCTCGACAACAGCACGACGCGAGTCGTTGAAGCCATAAACCAGTGAATCAAAATGCTTCAGCCAGTTCAATACGCGCAACGCAGTGGTTTCATTGTCCCAGACTTTCTTGGAAAAACGACCATAGCGTGCGACCCAATCCATAGTCAGCGTGCCAGCGAACCGCTTGCTTCCATCGTCCATTGCAGCGGTAAAATGACGGAGCCAAGAAAAGCTATGAAGCTCATCGGACCATTCTTTTGTACCGTAGTCGACTGCAAATGGAGAGGTGCCGCCTGTATCAACAAGGCGTTGAGCCATCAAGTATTGGCCTTGCATCATATCGGCGACAGAATGCGCGTCAGCCGGGCGAACTTCCAAAAGCTTGTTTTGGATTTTGCCGCTGTCAGGCGCAGACCAAGTCCAACGGAAAGCAGGGCTTGTTACAAACCCGTCCGCAATGGCCCCTAATGATTGTCGCAGAGATCGTCCGCTTAGCACCAAAAACTTTCCTCAATCACGCGCACAGAATAGCACGAACCTCGTCGATTCTCACTTAGTGAAAATAATTGCAATGAATTTATTTCTTGCGTCGGAACCGCGCGACAAAGAAACCATCCAAAGTTCCTTCGTTGTTTGGCACGTTCATGCCGGGCAAAGTACGTAGATAACCGTTGGTGTAAACACCGTCTTTCCAGCCGTTGAGCTCGTCAGCAGTGATTTCTTCAAGCTCAAACTCTTGGTGCTTATTCAAGAAATCCTTGGCTTGAACTTCACCTTCTTCTGGCTCCAAAGAACATGTGCAAAACACAATCTGCCCACCTGGTTTCACCAAATGTGCAGTGTTTTTCAACATATCACTCTGTAACTTCGAGCGTTGGGTGAAGTCTTTTTCTTTGCGATGCCAAATCACTTCTGGATGACGACGCATTGTACCGGTGGCGCTACATGGCGCATCCAGCAGCACAAGATCATATTGTTTTTCAGCAGACAACTTGGTTGCATCCGCTTCAACTAGCGTCGCTTCCATGTCCAGTCGCTCAAGGTTTTCCTTAACGCGAACAAGTCGTTTTCCGTCAAAATCAACGGCGGTTACATTGGCTCCAAGCGCAGCCATTTGAATGGTTTTTCCGCCAGGCGCAGCACATATATCTAGTGCGTCCATGCCTTCTTTACAGTCCGCGAGTTGCACAGGAAGACTTGCTGCAAAATCTTGGACCCACCAAAGGCCATCTTGATAGCCAGCAAGCTCCTCAACAGACGTCTCTCGTGAGACTAGACGATAGCTTGTTCCAAAACTCTGTTCTGCACCCAAATCCTTTGCGACGGCTATTGCCGCCTCGCCGCTTTTGAAGGTCAAATCCAGTGATGCTGTTTCAAGCAATGCAACTAGCATTTTGTCAGCAGCAGCCTCACCATGATGTTTCACCCAACGGCGATACATCCAATCTGGCACCAAGTCTTTATCGTCGAGATCGTCAATTGAAAATCCACGTTGTACGTTTCGCAATGCGGCATTAGCCAACTTCGCAAATCGGCCAGCTCGACGATCTTTCTTGATCACTTCTACGGCCAAGTGGATTGCTGAATGCTCACCCATGTCCGGCAAGAACAACAATTGAGCAATCCCGATACGCAGTGCAGGCTCGAACAGTCCAGCGCGCTTAGGCATACCTTTTTCAAGTACGGAGCTTAGAATGTGACTGATCTGGCCGTGACGTCGCAAGCTCACAGTCACCAACTTGTTCGCGAGGGCTCTATCGCGTGCGTCTGCGATATCTTTCCCACCAAACGGGATAAATGGTGCACCAGTCAAAACTGTTTGCAAACGCTGTGCTGCGGCACGCCGAATATCAAATCCGGTAGCTTGTGAAGATCTGCTCATCTAAATTCCTAAGAAACTAGCCCCAAGGACCACGTTGGTCTTGATTGGAGCTACGAACACTTGGTGCTCGCCAACTTGACGACGGTGATGACCCCATTTGATGTTCATTTTGGGGCAGTTCATTCCGTTCGCGCCCTTTTAACGGCATTTCCTTGGCCATTTCAACCAACTCTGCGATTCGATTGTCCACATTAGGGTGTGTGGAGAACAAATTATCAGTGCCATGACCTGACAAAGGGTTGATAATGTACAAGTGCGCCATACCCGGGGAGCGACGTGCTAGCGGGTTCTCAAAGTTCTTGGACAGTTTTGATATTTTGCTCAAAGCACTCGCAAGCGCGAGGGGATTTCCGCAGATTTCAGCACCATCTCGATCAGCTTCATACTCACGTGTCCGACTAACAGCCATTTGAACCAACACGGCTGCTAGTGGGGCAACAATCACCATAAACAAAGAACCGATTGGCCCCACTGCACTGCTCGAGTTGCGTGCACCGAAAAACAGACCAAACTGAGCAAGCATCGAAATCGCACCTGCAAAAGTCGCGGTAATTGTCATGATGAGCGTATCGCGTGAACGTATGTGGGCCAATTCGTGTGCAACCACCGCAGCGATCTCATCATAGTTCAGGTGTTCAAGAAGCCCTCTAGAAACAGCTACGGCTGCATTCTCAGGATTTCTGCCAGTAGCAAATGCATTAGGTTGCGTACTTTCAATCAAGTAGATCTTTGGCATCGGAATGCCTGCATTTGAGGAGAGATGACGCACCATGTCATACATATCTGGGGAGCTATCATGGTCCAATTCACGTGCACGCTGCATACGTAAAACGACTTTGTCTGAATTCCAGTAGGCGATGAAGTTCATGATGAGAGCAACGCCGAGCGCAAAGAACATCCCAAAGCTGCCAGCGACAACAAAACCAACGGCCATGAACAAGCCCGTTAGCAACGCCAGCAAAAATGTTGTCCTCATTGCATTGAACATGCAAAACTCCTAAACGCAGTATGTACCTGACAGATGGTACCCAATTGTGGCGCTGACAAGAGCTGAACCTCAAGTTCAGCTAACCCTAAGGGCAAGATATCATGGCGAAGATTGACATAAATGCCAAAAAACCGAACCCTGAAATCGCCAAGCAGGCGCTTGAAGAGGCCAAATCTCGTCGCGCAAAAATCGATGAAGCGGCTGCAAAGGCTCCCAAAGAAGTGAACGGCAAAGAGGGGCCAGACCCAGCTCGCTACGGCGATTGGGAAAACAAAGGCATTGCCAGCGATTTTTGATCACTGTGGTTACTTTCGCTTTCGTGCCGAATTCGACAACAAAAGGCCGACCCAAAATCAATGGGCCGACTATTAACTCGCCAGACTTGTTTCTAGGCGATCAATCCCAGTACAGCGCCTTGTACCAGCATGATGCCGAGCAAATAGCCGCCATCGATGATAGACAGGGAGAGCTTTTGTCCCTGATAGGCATGGTTTAGAACCATTGATGTCAGCATGAAGCCAAACCAAACCCGCGCACCTAAAAGCATTGAGTCGGCAAGCTGGACATCAACCGCACTGGTATCAAACACCTTGCGAACTAACATCAGAAGTACAAATGCCATGATCACCTGTGCTACACCTGCAATGACAAATGGTCGCGACGATGCTTTACCATCTGGCATTAAGTCTTCGCGTGTTTTGCCTAATGCAGCCATCCATTGATTACCAAGAATGGAATACCAAGCCATGCCAAGCGCCATGCTTGCCACGGCCGCCAAAATGATTGCGAGCCAGTTTGCTGAAATTAGATCTTGCATAGTTCCCCCTAAAGAATACCGCTCTTGCGAGCCTTGGAGGAATTATGCCTTCACGCCACCCATCTTGCAAATGGTCTTCCATTCCTTTTCAGAAACGGGTTGAACGGACAAACGCGAATTATTGACTAAAACCATATCACCCAAATCAGGGTGTGCTTTGATATCATCTAGCGTGATTGGCGTTTCAAAAGCAGTCACTGCTTCAATGTCGACGCATTCCCAACGTTCATCATCAGTTGTGCTGTCTTGGTGAGCTTCTGCAGCTACACGTGCAACACCTACGATGCGCTTCTCTTTGATCGAGTGATAGAAAAAGCCAAGTTCACCAACTTTCATTTCACGCATATTGTTACGCGCTTGATAGTTGCGAACGCCATCCCACTCTTCGGGAGCACCTTTTTTAACCTGATCGTCCCAGCCCCAAGTATTAGGTTCACTTTTGAACAACCAATAGGCCATTATTCGCCGTCCTCTTTAGGCGCATTTACTGCCCACATCCACTCTGTAACACCCACGGATTCAAATACGCCTTGGGTCACATACGGATCAGCTTCAGCATAAGTTCGAGCGGCAACAATCGTTGGTGCTTTGATGATGATCAAGCTACCAGACGGATTACCATCTTCATCTAAATAAGGGCCAGCAATTTTGAAATCGTCGCCCAGGTCACCCCAATACGACAGATGTGCTGCGCGTGTTTCTTTGCGTTTTTCCAACGCATCAGGACGATCGCGCCCAGAAATTACAAAATACATATTATCTCCTATTCTGAACGAAGTGGGCGTGCCATTAGTTTGGACACCAGCACATCAATCGTCACTTTGCCATCTAGAAGCGCGTTCACCGCACCAATGATGGGCACATCAATATTGTTCTGATGGGCGAGTTTAAAGCCAACCGGCGCAGAGAAAACCCCCTCAGCTAGTTTCGCACCACTATCAATAATTTGCTGAACATTTTCACCAGCGCCAAGACGATAACCGAACTCATAGTTTCGCGATTCCCGAGCCGTGCAGCTCATAGTAAGATCACCAAGACCAGCAAGACCATTCAATGTTTGGGCCGAACCGCCTAGCGCCTCAACTAAACGACCCATTTCAGCAAAGCCACGGGCAATCAATGATGAGCGTGCAGAGAATCCAAGGCCGGCGCCTTCAACGGCTCCTGCGCCTAATGCATAAATGTTCTTGAGCGCACCAGCCAGTTCCACACCAACAAGATCATCGCTTGAATAAGGACGAAACGTAGGGCCAGCAAGTAAATCGACAATCGCTCTAGCGTGTTCAAGATTTGGACCTGCAAGTGTTACCGCGGTTGGCTTAGATTGCGCCACATCAATCGCAAAACTTGGCCCAGAAAGCGAGAAGGCCGCAGCAGTAGGGATAACTTCGCCAACAATTTCGCTTTGGCGCAGCAATGTGCCCTGCTCCAACCCTTTGGCGCACAGCACTAGATTTTTGCCTGCAAGGCGCTCGACGCCAACTTCCAGCAACGCTGCGCGTGTGCTTTGTGCTGGAACAGCAATCAAAATGTCGCTCGCCGTTTCCAAACCTTCATATCCAACTTGCGCTGAAACCTGTTCATGCACGTTGGCTGACTGAGGGTATTGCGGATTAACATGCTGACTATTGATTAAGTCCACGGCTTTTGCATCACGACCGCACAAAGTGACGTTGCATCCACCAGTTGCTGCTGCATGGGCAAGAGCGGTGCCCCAAGCCCCTGCTCCAACAACAAATAGAGTGTTCGCATCAGACATTGTTTTCACCCAATTGCATATCTTCGGAATCCAACGGCCATCGCGGACGCGCTGCAAACTTGCTTTCATCTACTTGGCCAAGCACCAATCGCTCTGCACCAGCCCACGCGATCATTGCACCATTGTCGGTACATAATTTTGCTGGCGGCACGATAAGTTCTGCACCATGTGCAGCGGCCGTGTTTCGTAAAGCTTCGCCAATTTTTTGATTTGCTGCAACTCCGCCAGCCACAACCATTCGTATAGGTTCATCTGGCATTTCGTCTGCATAACGCTCAAGCGCCTGACTGCAGCGTTTTTCGAGCACAGCAACAACTGCGTCTTGAAAGCTTGCGCAAATGTCTGCCACATCCTGATCTGACAGCGGCGCTGCATCTTCCGCTGCTAGCCGAACAGCCGTTTTCAGGCCTGAGAATGAAAAATCCAACCGTTTCTCACGTAACAAGGGTCGAGGAAACTTGAACCGTTTCGGATCGCCCTTTTGGGCCCATTCTTCCACTTCTGGTCCACCAGGAAATCCAAGGTTGAGCATTTTAGCGACTTTATCAAAGGCTTCGCCCAAAGCATCATCAATGGTTGTGCCCCAGCGCTCATATTCGCCCACGCCTTTGACCAAAACAAATTGGCTATGTCCGCCAGAAACCAAAAGCAGTAGAAAGGGAAACTGAACGTTATTCGTCATTCGCGCTGTTAATGCATGGCCTTCCAGATGATTGATAGCAACCAATGGTTTCTTTATCGCACGGGCGATTGCTTTGGCTGTAGTCAAGCCAACTAACACGCCTCCAATAAGACCGGGGCCAGCTGTTGCAGCAACACCACTTAGCTCTGAATAGCCAATATCCGCCTCATCTAATGCCTGTGCGACAATGTGATCCAGCCACTGAACATGGGACCGAGCGGCGATTTCTGGAACCACTCCGCCAAAGGCTTTATGCTCGTCAAGCTGCGTACGCACAACGTTTGCAAGCACTTCGCTGCCACCATCTGCGTCACGCGCAACAACGGCTGCTGCGGTTTCATCGCAACTGGTTTCGATACCTAGAATAATAGTGCGTGCTTGCGACATAGACCTTCTTTGGGTAAGCCCTATAGAGACGTTTCGCTAATGCCTATATCAAGTGGAAAGCCCATTGCAAACAAATCAAGAAAAACAGCCATTTTTACGTATCGGAACTCGCGGCTCATTATTGGCCCTAGCGCAAGCTAAACTGGTTCGATCCAAACTGGCAAAGTTTCACAATGTGCCACAAGAAATGATCGCTATTGAGGTCATCAAGACGTCTGGCGATATCATCCAAGATCGCCCTCTTTCAGAAGTCGGCGGCAAGGGCCTCTTCACTAAGGAGATCGAAGTTGCGCTTCTTGAGAACCGGGTCGACATTGGCGTGCACTCCTCAAAAGATGTTGCGACACAATTGCCTGAAGGATTGGGTTTGTCAGCGTTTTTGGTACGTGAGGACGTTCGCGACGCTTTCGTGTCCATCAAATATCCATCGATAGAAGCACTGCCAGAAGGCGCTACACTTGGTACATCATCACTACGCCGCGCCGCTCAAATGCTTCGTTTACGCTCGGATCTCAAAATTGTGGAATTCCGCGGCAACGTTCAAACCCGAATGAAAAAGCTTGAGGATGGTGTTGCTGACGCAACGTTGCTCGCTTACGCCGGTTTGCGTCGCCTAGGACTTACTCATCTAGCGAAACAATTCGTCAATCCAAATCAGTTCATGCCCGCACCTGCTCAAGGTGCGATTTGTCTTGAAACCCGCAGCAACGACCAGCGCTCTCACGATGCAGCAGCTGTTCTAAATCACGCGGGCACAGCCGCCGCTCTTGTCGCAGAGCGCCATTATTTGCATGGATTAGATGGGTCTTGCAGAACACCAATCGGCGCCTACACGGAGATCGACGGCGATGACCTCAAATTGACAGGTCAAATTCTGTCGCTTGACGGTCTCACCGCATTTGAAGGCGAAGTCACAGGCCATGTGGCCGACGGGGAAGAAATCGGCCAACACCTTGCAGATATTTTGCGCAAAGAAGCCGGCGAGGAATTCTTTAAAACATTTGAGGTGCGTTAATGAGCAAATCGCTTTTGGTAACCCGTCCGTTTCCGGGCGGACAGAAAACTGTCGCAAGCTTAATGGCGCTTGGCCATCAACCTATGGCGGTTCCTCTATTCTCTAAGCGTATCTTGCCATTTGATTTCCCTTCTCCGCACCACATGGTTGCAACCATCTTTACATCAGCCAATGGCGTAAAGGCTGTGCTTTCGGGCGACATTGAAATCGGTCATCAGCTGCTGCCATGTTTTACCGTGGGCGACACGACAGCACAGTTTGCGGAAAACAACGGCTTTCACAACGTGATCAACGCCAAAGGTAGTTCCAAAGAACTGATCGACATGATCAAAAAAATGGGGCTTGGGGGCACTTACTTTTATCCATGTGCAATTGACCGCAAACCGGACATCGAAGAAGCGTTTCGAGATACGGAAGTCACAATCGAACTTGCACCGGTTTATGAGATGGTGCCCACAAAAGCGCTACCCAACCCGATCGTTTCTCGCTTAGCGGCCAGAAATGTTGATGGAGTTATGCTCTATTCACAACGCGCTGCTGAGCACTTTGCCAAGCTTTGCGTGGATGCAAATTTGAATATTGCTGACTTGAGATTTATCTGTCTTTCGCCATCAATATGGCAAACTCTTCAATCTTTCGGTGCGCAGAATGGCGAAATTGCTGACGAACCGAATGAAAATGCACTTTTTGCAAAAATTGGTGTTTAAGCGCATAGCAAATCACTGCAACACGCCTTACATCAGTGTCGGTCGACAGAACTATTTATAAGGACGACAAAATGGCAGAAGATAGCAAAAAAGGTCCCGTAAAACCTCCGATCATTGATGCAAAACCGGCATCAAAGTCAGAGGACCAGCCAAAGACCGCTACTGCGAAGCCAACTCCAAAATCGTCCCCAAGCAAACCGGCCACAAAGCCGTCCACCCAAACAACTTCAAATAGCAAACCGGCAGACGCCACGCCTACAGCAAAGAAATCTGGCGCAGGTTTTGGTGTTTTGATTATTGCGACATTGCTTGGCGCTGGTCTTGGAACCGGTGCAACCAGCTTTATGGCACTCAATAGCATTGCACCTTTTCAGAAGTCCGCCTCTGAATCAGAGTTTAATGCGGCCATTGAGATGCTGCAAAAACGCGTATTTGACCTTGAAAGCGTACCCTCAACAGATCTGTCGGATTATGTAACGTCCAGCGACTTGGATGGGCTGTCGACCAAAAGTGAAGTCAACGCGCTTAATGCCGCGCAGGCTGAGCTGGCAAAGCTAGCCACCAGCCTGAATGCAAAAGTTGAAATCAATTCGAAGGCTATCGCATCGCTACCTGTAGCTGCCGAGAACCAAACTGCTGTAGATTTCACCCCGCAACTTGATGCTCTAAATGCCGAACTTCAGGCGCTCAAGACTTCGATTATCGAATTGTCGCCAGATCAAAGCGGCGCAATTGAGCAACAGATTGCCCAGAATGAGAAGTTAGAAAAGCTCATCATCAATATCGCGGAGTTGCGCGATGGAATGCGGGCAAATGCTGAGGCGATTTTGCTAAATATCGATGAGATCGAAGCGAGCAGAGCTGCAAGTTCGCAAAATCTGGCAGATATCGCTGCTCTCGCAGATAAACCAGCTCCAACAGGTAACGCAAACCTACCGCTGATCTTTGGTGCATGGGAAACCGCACTCTTAGATGGAAAGCCGTACGATACTTTCTTGTCCAACGTGTCCGCATCCCTGCCTGAAGTTGCCATTTCGGACCAACAAATGGCAACGGCACAAACTGGTGTTGCGACCGCTGGGCAATTGGACAGCATTTTCGCCGACATTATTCCAAGCCTTGTAAAATCAAATTCTGAGCTGTCTGTTGATGCGCCTTGGTATGAGAAACTTGCTGAGCAGGCCAAATCAGTCATTGGACTTCGTCCATTGGATCAAACGGGTTCTGACCCACTGGCGATTACAGCACGTCTTGAAGCTGCGCTTAAGGCAGGCAACGTCAAATCTGCTGCTAGCGAATTTGCTACGCTCCCAACAGAGCTCCAAACGCCATACAGTGAATTTGCGGAGCGCCTTAGCAATTCAGCAGACGCATTAGCACTACTCGATAGTGCAAGGGCTGCAGCACTTAACGACGCAACTCAGCAAGGAGCCACACAATGATTAGAATGTTTGTTGTCGTCGGCCTCTCGCTCGCTGTCGCCCTTGGTGCCAGCTGGATCATCGCACTACCCGGCGACATCACCATTGAAGCCTTCGGCTATCAAATGCGCCCCGGTCTTGGCCTAAGCATTTTTGGCCTCATTCTACTGATGTTAGCCACGATTTTTATCTGGGCAATCATTCGACGCGTTCTAGGTATTCCAGCGCTATTCTCTCGCGCCAATGCGAACCGCAAACACAATCGTGGTGTTGAAGCCCTCTCCAACGCCATTATCGCTCTGCAAACAGGTGACCCGAGTAAAGCCAAACAGCTGGCACGGGAGGCACGTGTAAAGCTTGGTGGCAACAGCGCAGCGCAGCTTCTTGAAGCACAAGCCAGCGTGAAACTTGGCGAATGGAATGATGCCCGCGATCAATATCGCGAAATGATCGAAAACCCTGACACTGCTATTGCAGCACTTGCTGGTCTTTATGAACAAGCCAAACAGCAAGATCGCGGCGATGCCGCACTCAAGTTCGCACAAAACGCCGTAAAGCTTGCGCCAAAATTGGAGTGGGCAAACGACGCTATCTTCAATGATCTCACCAAAAACGAACAATTCGAAGAAGCGCTTGAACACCTGCCGAATATGCAACAATCACGTGCTGACCGTGCACGGATCAAGCGCATGGACGGTGTTTTGCGCACGGCAATTGCCAAACAAGCTGAGGAAACTGACCCAGCCAAGGCTGTTCAATTATCCACTGAAGCGCTGAAGCGAATTCCCGAGTTTGTTCCCGCTGCTCTAATTGCTGCGCGCATTTACATCAACCAAGGTGAAGTGCGAAAAGCGTCGGGTTTACTCCGTCGCGTTTGGCGTGCCAATCCACATCCACATATCGCGACCCTATATGCAAATGCGCAACCGGGCGCTTCCGCTATTGAGCGTTTGAAACGAACAAAAAGTCTGGTCTCTGAAATTGGCAACAGTATTGATGCGCAAATTGTGTTGGCGACCGCTGCTATTGAAGCCCATGAATGGGAAGTTGCGCGGACCGCGCTTGAGAAGTCGGCCACGCAGAACCCCACGCAATCTATTTGCACACTCATGGCCCAGATTGAGCAAGGTGAAACAGGTGATCAAGGCAAGGCACGCTCATGGCTTGGCAGAGCTATTTCGGCTCAGCCAGATACCACTTGGATTGCAGACGGCATTAGCTCAAATGAATGGGAAGCGACATCCCCACTCGATGGCGATCTGGACGCGTTTGAATGGAAAGTTCCGCAGCGCGCCATGGGCGCAACTACTGCTGCCCCGGAAGTTGAAACTGCTGAGCCAGAAGAGGAACTCACGCAAGCCGTGTTATCTGATGAAACGAAGCTGAGCAGTGACGAAGATGCCAAGGTGATCGTTAGCCAATAGGCAAAGTCTGGTTCCAAGCCGCAGAACTAAGTGAATATTGTCGCACAATCTAATCAGATGACGCGTTCAGTTTGACCTAAATTTTGGAGTTTGGCGCAATATTCTGCTCATATTCCGCAATCGATTACATTTTTTTCTGAAGTAAATCATTTCCGGGAGAAGAGAAGTTAACTCAAGAGCTAATTATTGTAGGTCATTGTAAAAAAACAATATTCTGGAATGTGTTTCACAAATCTGCAGACAAGGCGGCACAAATCCTTACAAACTCCTGAGCTACAATCCCCACAAGTACTGATGTTTTCCAACAAAATTCGGCAATTTTTAACCATCCGGGTTCAGCATACGCACAGACTGTCAGGGTTCCCCCTGTGTTTAGTGTGTTGAGGGTTGGGAAATGCAGAAACAAAAGTCACTATTCGGAAACGTGAAGTTTTCGACTTCAATTGTTGTTATGTCGATCGGTAGCTTGGCGATTGCCATGGGGTTGGTCATTGCCGTTGTTTACACAAACATCGCCGCAGGTGTTGTGCAGTCATCACGTACACAATTAGATTCTGCACTTCGTGTAACTACGACATTGTTCACCAAGGGCACGCCAGGTGCGTCTTTTGAAGTCGATGAGAATAACAACATTACTGCGTTCAACACGACCAAGACGCCGAAATTTTTCAATGACATTACAATCGATCAGATCACCTCGTCGACCGGTCAACAAGCTGCATTCTACAAAATTGCGCGTAAAACTGGCGAGCTAGAGACGTCAACATCAAGCATCGTGATTGATGAAGAAGGCACCAGAGCAGTTGGTGAAATTCTTGGTCTTGACCATCCAATTTTCGTCGACACAATGGCTGGCAATATTCATTACGCCAAAGAAGTTCATCACGGCACGTCGTACTACGGCGCTTATTTGCCGCTTTATGACACCAAGAAGGAAGTCTACGGCGGCGTTCTTTATGTTGGCATTGAGAGCGCTTCTATCGATGCCATCAAAACCGATACGTTGAATTTGCTGCTCATTGTTTGTGGCATTGTGTTCGTGGCCGTTGGACTATTTACACTCGTTGCCGCGCGTCGCTTAATCCGTCCATTAAACAGCTTAGCTGGTGTAATGGGTGAGGTGGAAGCTGATCCAACGACTGCTGAAGTTCCCTACCTCAAAAACACAAACGAGTTGGGCAATATGGCTCGCGCGGTTGAATCGTTCCGTCAAAATGGCCTTAAGGTCAACAATATGACTGACGAGATCCGCATTTCGACAGAGCGCACCACTGCTGATCGCGCTGAAATGATGGACTCCCTTCAGCTCGCATTTGGTACTGTGGTGGATGCTGCAGTTCATGGCGATTTCTCTAAACGTGTAGACGACGAGTTCCCTGATGCAGCGCTGAACAATCTTGCTAGTGGCATTAATGATCTTGTCGACACAGTTGATCGCGGCATTACTGAAACCGGCGATGTTTTGGAGGCTCTAGCGCAAGCTGATCTGACAAAACGCATGTCTGGCAACTATGAAGGTGCATTTGCTAACCTTAAGACAAATACAAATCTTGTGGGCGACCGACTTACCGAAATTGTTGGTCGTTTGCGCACGACATCGGGCAGTTTGAAGTCAGCTACAGGCGAACTGCTTGCCGGTGCTAACGATCTTGGACAGCGCACGACACGTCAGGCCGCCACCATTGAAGAAACCACCGCGGCCATGGAAGAATTGACCGACACAGTGGGTGACAATGCCAAACAAGCACAAGAAGCTACGGATAAAACCGTCACAGCTTCAAAACTTGCTGAAGAAGGCGGTCAAGGGATGGCAGCTGCGAACCAGGCTATGGAGCGCATCACAACATCGTCTTCCAAAATCTCAAACATCATCGGCATGATCGACGACATCGCCTTCCAAACCAATTTGCTAGCATTGAACGCTTCGGTTGAAGCGGCGCGTGCAGGAGAAGCTGGTAAAGGCTTCGCGGTTGTTGCTGTCGAAGTTCGACGCCTTGCCCAATCTGCCGCAGAAGCTTCAAATGAAGTCAAAGTGCTCATTGAGCAAAGCGGTAATGAAGTAGCTGAAGGTTCAAAACTTGTTGCCGATGCATCGCAAAAACTTGAAACAATGATGGCAGCGGTACAAGAGAACTCTCAAATCATGAGCGGCATCTCTGAAGCGAGCCGTGAGCAGTCATCATCTCTTGATAGTGTTGGTGATGCGGTTCGACAAATGAACGAAATGACCCAGCATAACGCCGCTTTGGTCGAAGAAACCAATGCTGTGATTGAGCAAACCGAAGGTCAAGTTTCTGAACTTGATCAGATCGTTGAATTGTTCAAACTGGCTAACGGTCAATCGGTATCGGCGCCTCAAGCGCAAAGTGCTCCCGCTCCGCAACGAGCGCCCGCCGCACCAGCTCCTGCGCCAAAACCTTCATATGCTTCAAGTGGTAACGCGGCCATCTCAGAAGAATGGTCTGAATTCTAAGAACCTAAAGTTCGCCCATAATTTTTAATGCCGCGTCAGGTTTAACAATCTGCATGCGGCATTATTTTTTGCTCTTTGTTGAACAGCAACAATACATTTCGCTTGATGAGGTTTTTCCAAATCAAGGTCGGCAATCCCTTTAGAAAATCCGCGAGCGAGCCTTCACCACTTTGTCGAAGGGTTTTTATTGCAATATGTGGAAGAACAGGCCGGAAATAGCTTTTGACAGCAGCTGGCTTTCCAGCGGCTAAAGCATCCAGCGCCTTCGCAGTTGCCGATGGAATATTCCAATCGGACTTGAAGACCACACATCCTTTTTTGTTGATGATAAACACCGCATTTGGGTAAGATCCGTAGGCACTATGAGCAGTGCCTTCAAAGTCATCCACCAAGATGCGTCGGCCTTCCCCATCATTCAATAGCTGATTTGCACACGCCTGTTTGTCTTCAATTCCTTTATGTGCGCCAATGCTCTTGCCTGGGTGAGCTTCACGAACATAGAGAACTGCAAAGCTTGTATTTGGATGCCGATCACTGAGCTTGGTCATGCCGGAGCGTCGCCCCTGAAATAAGGGACAAGTTATCGAGCCAAACTCCAGAACCAGAAAATCACCATCAAAGTCTAATATACTGATTGCCTTGCCCGTTGGGTCTTGAAGAGCAAAATCTGGAGCCTTTGTTCCCAGTTCGGGGCCATGATATTCATCTAAATTATAGTCGTCAGTTGAGAATTCACCGTAGTTGTAGTTCGCCATTTTCAACTCCTATCTCATCAGGTTGTGCGACATTTTCTTCATCAAATTTACCAGCTGCGATTGTTCATCATCGCTCAGCCCATCATGAGCCAGTTCGATCAGCTGCTTTGCGATAGGGACAAGCTTTGCTTCCAGCTGCTTTCCCTCTTCGGTCAAGACAACTTTGGATCGTCTTCTGTCCACCTCATCTGCTATTCGAACAATGAGGCGTTTCTTTTCCATCCCATCAAGTAGTCGGGTCACCGTTGTTCGATCACGCACTGTGTTACTTGCTAACTCACTTGGTGCTAGGCCATCTTTGCGCCAAAGCAGCAACAATACCGCCCATTCTTCGGCACTAACATTGTACCCAGCGGCCTTAAAACGGTCGCTTAGCTCTCGCCGTGTCAAGAAGCCCAACCGGTTCACCCAGTGCAGAGATATGTTTTCAAACTTCATCATAATAAGTGCAGTATACAATAATTGTATTATACAATCAAATAAATTGTGACTTGACCAAATCAGGCTTTCGATCAAGACTTGGTGCAACATTAACAGCTGGAAGGAGGTGATCCATTGTCTAATCGATATTCACAAAAAGGTATGGGCTTTGGAATTGAGGTGTCTTACGCGGAGTCAACGCACCGCTAAAAACCTTCTTTCTAGACATCTAGTATTTAGGTGCCAAAGGCCTTGCCTTTGATAGAATTGAGATCGGGCCATGACGCAGCAATGCTGGTGTCATGGCCTTTTCTTTTGCTTCACAAAGCTTCAGTTTTGAATTTCAATCGGCGCGCGCCTTTGTTAGGAATGTTCAACGCAACTGGGGAAGCGATCTTTGAACAATCCTTCAAACAATGCTGAAAATGCACCGGCGCCCCAAGCCGAGGACACTTCATCATTCACTTTCAGAATTAAGAATATCATCCGAACCTGGGCCATGCTTGGCGGCATTGTCCTGTTGGCTGTTGTTGTTTTGAATGGGTTATCTGTCGCTGGTTCCATTTTTGGACGGCCCTTCCCTGGCGATTTTGAGCTAACTGAAGTTGGCATCGCTATTGCTGCTTTTGCCTTTTTGCCTTTTTGCCAGCTCACAGCGGCAAACGTCAGCGCTGACATTTTCACCGCAAAAGCTTCAGGCAAAACTGTGTCGCTGCTGAACATGCTGGGCTCCATTGTCGCTTTGTGCTTTTCGCTTCTCCTGCTATGGCGCATGAGTTTAGGCATGCTGGACCAGCTCAATTATGGCTACACAACATCCATTCTGAGCTTTCCACACTGGATCGCCTTCATACCCATTCTTACTTCGCTGGCCCTGCTCGCAGTGGCTTCGCTGATTACTGCACACGCCAACTTTTTATCCATAAGAAGGGTACCCCCTCTTGATTGATGCTTTGTTGATTGGGTTTGCAGGTTTGGGTGCACTGATCCTGCTGATCATTGTACGCATGCCAATTGCCTATGCGATGATTTTAGTTGGCGGTATTGGGGTTACGCTACTTAACGGCACCGATATCTTTATGAGCCAATTGAAAACCTTGGCCTATGGCCAGTTTTCGATTTACGATCTTTCTGTGTTGCCCATGTTTGTATTAATGGGCGCGCTCGCTACTCGAGCTGGGCTAAGCAAGGATTTATTCCGTGCCGCAAGCGCGTGGTTTGGCTGGATGCGCGGTGGCACTGCTATGGCCGCTGTCGCAGCTTGTGCCGGTTTTGGCGCGGTTTGTGGCTCATCATTAGCTACCGCCTCAACCATGGGCAATGTGGCGCTACCGGAATTGCGCAAACAAAACTATTCGGGCGCCCTCTCAACGGGAACCCTTGCCGCAGGCGGTGTTCTGGGCATCCTAATTCCACCATCTGTTGTATTGATCATCTATTCCGTGATCGTTGAAGCAAACATCGTCACCATGTTCATGGCAGCTTTTGTGCCGGGCATTTTGGCTGTAGTTTTCTTCATCCTGACCATAGCAATCTACGTGCGAATTTTCCCAAATTCTGGACCAAAAGGACAAGCGGTTGATCACAAAGAATGGGTAGCCGCAACAATCGGCGTCATTCCGGTCACCGCTATTTTTGGCCTTGTCATTGGTGGCATTTACTTCGGCCTGTTTAATCCCACACCTGCTGCGGCCGTCGGCGTTATCTTAGTTTGGATATATGGCGCCATAAGAGGGAAACTTAAATTCCCAGTCATCGGTGAGGCTATCGAAGAAACAGCTAAAACGTCTGGCATGATCTATTTGATCTTGCTTGGGGCCGAGATGCTTAAGATCTTCATGTCTCGCGCCGGTGTGCCTCAAGCAATGGCAGATTGGATGGTGGGATCTGGCCTTCCGCCATTGATGGTGCTTGCGATTCTGCTTTTGTCTCTCATACTTCTTGGATGTCTAATGGACTCGCTATCCATGATCCTTTTAGCCATCCCATTTTTCTGGCCAGTGCTGCTGGAGCTAAACGGCGGAGACTACCAAATGGCCCTTGGGTCAGGGTTTGGTATGAGCAGCGAGGACCTAAAAATCTGGTTTGGCATCTTAGCACTTATTGTGGTGGAGCTAGGATTGATCACGCCACCAGTGGGATTAAACGTGTTCGTGATTTCATCCATCGCAAAAGACACGCCGATGAGCGAGACCTTTAAAGGCGTGATGCCTTTCTTCCTCGCCGAACTCATTCGCGTGGCTTTGCTTATTGCATTCCCGGTGCTGGTGCTTTGGCTACCGCATCTTCTTGCTGGCTAACGCCTAATCGTCCTGCTCAACAACACGCGTATAAAGATGCCACGTTGCATGTCCTAATACTGGCAGGGTCACCAACAACCCTAGGAATGCTGGTATCATCGCTACAAGGGTAAGAAAGCCAACAATCAACGCGAAGCCAAGCATCGGCATAAAGTTGGTTTGAACTGCCTTAAAACTCACAATGATCGCTGAGACAAAATCGATTTCCTTGTGCATGAGCAAAGGCATAGAAACCACTGTGGCAGCATAAAGATTAAGCGCAACAAATGCGCCTACCAGCGTTCCCACGATCAAAAAACCGAACCCCTCTGGGGTGGTGGCGACAATATTGATAAAGTCTGGGATTGATTTGAAGCTTTTAAAACCTAGGAACAGAGCTAAAAGCAGTCTGATTTGATAAATCCAAATCCAGAAGATGAACAGCACCACAAAGGCCATCCAACCCAGTTGCCGCTCTCTTTGCCCTAACATGAGAAGCATAATTTCGCCGAACTTAAGCGGTTGCCCCGCAATTAATCTACGGCTTACTTCATAAAGACCCACAGCAATAAACGGTCCAACCAACGGAAAGCCAATCGCCACCGGAATAATCATCCACGGCATGTCGTAAACAGTGAGTGCGCCAAGAATAATCAGACCGCCCAACACAAATACGCCGCCAAATAGCAGCCCATATGCTGGTGCCTTCAAAAAGTCCTTAAACCCCTCCTGCAACGCTTCACGTATATCAGCGAATTCAATCTTCTTGACCGCCGGTAACTTTGGCGGCTGATAGTCCGCTAAAGAGTGTTCCGTCATATGCCCCTCCCTCAAAGGTATTTAAAGCATAACCAAATTTAGACCCTGCGCAATTGAGATAGGTCATTTGGTCGCAAGGCAAAACATCAAACACACTGTTTCCACATCAGTTCAACATTCAAATTGACAATGAGAACAAAACGTGAACATTTAAGGAGTCTGGAAAAACAGAGTCGGAACAAGGCTCTAACAACCACCATTTCACATTTGGCCAGGCGGGAAAATGAAAAAGGACACACATCAAGACGTTCAAATCTTGCGCCAGCAGGTGCAAAAAATCGAACGCTCGGCATCCAACGTCTATGGTTTAAAGCCCGTCCAGCCCAAAGAACAGTCACGTCTTTTAGTTCCAGCCAATGACGACAAAGGTAAAAGCAAATTACCATCCCTGCCCCCACTTGCCATTCGGGCTACGGGCACTATTGCAACTCAACTACCAGAGCTAACACCCCAGTTCACCTCTGACCTTCTTACCCAATCCGCCATGCATGAGGTTACGCCCAAATCCTATGGCGATCCGGCGAGCTTAAGTTTTTTGATGCTGGCATTGAAAATGCAAACCAAACAGGCGGATAAACAAGCCCCCATTCTTTGGTGCACAACCCAATATCAGTCTCATGAAATTGGCAGTCTTTTTGCCCCCGGTTTGATCGAATTTGATATTGACCCTAACCGTATTATTTTTGTTCGCGCTAAAAATGACACTGAACTGTTATGGGTCTTGGAAGAGGCTCTACGTAGCAAAAGCTTTCAAAGCATTGTTGGACATATACAAGACCTAAGCTTCACCCAGACCC
>Ga0315336_1000789_pt1 | contig 76106 bp, 72 predicted proteins | sample ASW5metaG_FD_204512 | JGI IMG/M metagenome (GOLD analysis project Ga0315336, IMG submission 204512) | Ammonia-oxidizing marine archaeal communities from Monterey Bay, California, United States - ASW #5 | ecosystem: Environmental > Aquatic > Marine > Intertidal zone | place: USA: California... | reverse complement strand
AGGGACGTCGGGGGATTCGGTGTTTTCGGCCGCGCGAGCCGGCCGATCGGCAGGGTGTGGCGCCTGTTCCGGCTCCTGGTGGCGCGCCTGTTCCGCTTGCGGGTGTGGCGCCGGTTCCGGTTCCTGGGCGTGAGAGGCATTCTCGACCGGAGCGCTGCGCACGCCGCCGCCGTTCGTCCGCGGGGGCGTCCCGCCCGGTCCTGCGGGAGGGGCCGATCCGCCCGAGCGCCCGCCAGCCGGGTTGCCTCCCGGGTTGCCGCCTCCAGCCGGGCCGCCTCCAGCCGGGCCGCCTCCAGCCGGGCCGCCTCCAGCCGGGCCCCCTCCGGCAGCGAGCTGCTGTTCGAGGGCGGCGAGTCTGCCGAGCAGCGCCGAGGCATCCTCTCCTGAGGCCAGCGTGGCGAGCCGCACGATCGCCATTTCGAGGACGGCGAACGGTTCGGGCGCCCAGGTGAGGTCTTCCTGCTCCTGCACCAGCGCGCGGAACATGCGGCGCAGTCGGGCGGGCTCGGCCTTGTTCGCGATGGCGCGCAGCTCATCGAGCTCGGCGTCCGACCCTTCGACGAGATCGGGCTGGTCGGGTGCGATGCGCAGCACCGTGAGGTCGCGCAAGAGCCGCACCAGGGCTCCGCCGAGTCGCTTGGCATCGATGCCCGTGTTGGAAGCACGGCCCGCTGCGGCGAGCGCTGCGGCCGGGTCCGACTCGAGACACGCGGTGACGATGGCGTTCAAGATCCGGCGGTCGATCAGGTCGAGGATCTGCGCGACTTGCTCGTCGCTTGGCTCGGTGCCGCCCACCGCGACCAGTTGGTCGAGCAGGGTCAGCGAGTCCCGCAGAGAGCCTTCGCCCTCGCGGGCGAGGGAGAGCAGGCTGCCCTCGCTGAGGCGAATCCCTTCGGCGTCGGCGATCTCGCGGAGTCGCGCGATCGTCTCGGCGGCCGGCAAGCGGCGGAGGTCGTGCCGTTGGCAGCGCGAAATGACGGTGTACGGGATCTTCTCGGGGTTCGTCGTCGCGAACACGAACAGGCTGCGCGGAGGCGGTTCCTCGAGTGTCTTCAGCAGCGCATTGAAGGCGGCCGTCGAGAGCATGTGCACTTCGTCGACGACGTAGATGCGCCACTTGCCCGGGGTGGGTGCGTACCGGATCGACTCGATGATCTCCCGGACGTCATCGACGCTGGTGCGGCTCGCCGCATCGATCTCCTGGACGTCCGTCGAACGCCCTTCGGCGATCTCGGTGCAGAAGGAACAAGAGCCGCACGGCTCGGGGGTCGGGCCCTTTTCGCAGTTGAGCGCGCGCGCGAGGAGCCGCGCAATCGTGGTCTTGCCGACGCCCCGCGGACCGGACAGCAGGATCGCGTGGGGGATCCGGTCGGTCGAGATCGCGTTGCGAAGGGCCGTCGTGACGTGGGACTGGCCCGCGACCTCCTCGAAGGAGGTCGGCCGCCATTTCCGCGCGAGGACCTGGTAGGACAATGAGGGGGACCGCCTGAGGAAGCTGCGCCGAGCAGGGGACGCCACGCCCCTCCGCTCAGAGCTGCGCCGAGCAGGGAACGCAGGGCACCCCCGATCGCAGCCGACCCGTCGCTACCGTTGCTTCCTTCCGGACCTGGCGGAGTTCACGCAGGATCGAACCCGACCGGGACCCTGCGATCCCGGCTCGTCGCAGCAGACGTCTCCCGAGGGAAACGCCGCCGGTCGAATCTACCGGGGGGGCCGGGCGGAATCAAACGAGCCTCGGATCGCGGTCCGCGGCCTCTCAGGAGCCCGTCCAGTTTGCCCGATACGGGGCAATCCCCGAATTCGGAGGGTCCCCATGGAACGTCGCTTTCGGCTGGCTCCGATGTCTCGCTCGATCGCCGTCCTGACGGCCGTCGCCTGGGGCGTCCCGGCCCTGTTCGTCGGCCTCGCGGCTTTCAGAATCGCGCCGCTCTTCATGCTCGGCGTCGGATTCGCGGTCGCCGCCCTCTACGGCGCGATCTGGCTCTGGTTCCGCCCGGCCTCGTTCGGCCTCAGCGGAGCGGGGCTCGAACTGGGGTTTCCCGGTCGCCGCGCGATCGTCGAGGCACGGGAAGTGACCGGCGCGCGTCGTCTCGAAGCGGCCGACTTCAAGCGTGAGTTCGGGTTCGGTCTGCGCGTCGGCGTCGGCGGGCTCTGGGGCGGGTTCGGCTGGTTGTGGACCCGGCTCGGAGGCTGGGTGGAGTTCTACGTTTCTCGCACCGACGGGTTCGTGCTCGTCGAGCGTCGCGGTGGGACTCCGCTGCTCCTGACACCCGAAGACCCGGAAGGCTTCGCCGAAGCCCTCCGGGTCCAATTGGGTTTGTCGTAGCGCGGCGCGAGTCGCCGGTCTCGATCAGGGAATGAGGCCGGCCTGCCACTGCTCGGGGTTGGGCCGCCGCGCGCCTTGCGCGTCGAGCACCGCGTGAATCGGATTGTCGACGTAGTAGCGGAGAGCGTCCATGTACATCGCAGTGCAGGTGTCGCGGTTCTTCTTCGCCAGGTGATACCAGCGCCGCTGGAACTTCTGGTCGATGCGCACGAGCGTACTTACGAGGCGCCGGGTGTCGCCGCGCCGCTGGCTGCGAGCCCAAGCTCGCATCGAGGAGCCATACCAGGCGCTCGCGGCGCGGACCCGGCCCGCATCACACCGGCCGCCCGCGTTCGGGAACTGCTCGACCAGGTTCGTCATCATGTTGGCGATCGACTGCTGCAGGTCCGGCAGGTCCCCGACGGCAGGACACTGAGTGCCGTAGCGCGTCTCGGCGCGGGTGAAACCGCGCGCCAGCCGCTCGTTGCCTCTCGCGACTGACGTGTAGAAGCGCTCGCTCCTCCCGCTCCAAAGGTACCGTCCGTACGAGGCGAGCGCGTTGCGGCCGACCTGGGATGCCGTGCCGATCTTGCTCGCCGCGCAGCGGTTCACGGGCGACTGACGCGGGCGACACTGGACGCTCACCGAGTGAGTGGACGTCGCGCCGTTCACGCTGACCGTGAAATCGGTGACACTCGCGCCGGTGTCCGGCGGATCCTGGAAGTCGTACAGCCCGCACCGCAGCGTTTCGGTCGCGCCCGGGGCAACCATTCGCGCCGGGTCCACACCGCTCACGCGCAACAGGCCCGAGGGCACGCTGCACTGGAGAGTGGCGTTCACGGCCTGCGCTCCGGTGTTCGTGACGTCGATCTTCTGCGTCGCGACGGTGCCGAACATGAAGCACGACGGATCCTCGTCATCCACGGCAGCGGTGGCCACGTGGACGGTGAGCTGCGCGTGAGCGGTGCCGGCGAGCAGCGAACCGACGAACAGCAGAGTCGAAAGGCATGCCGCGAAGGCGCGGCGGAAAACACGGGTTCGAAATCTCATGGGAAAGGCCTCCTGACCCATGAGTCCCGATCTCGTCTCGGCCGGTTCAATCCGGGAGGCGACGGGGTGGCTCAGGCGAGCCGGATGACGATTCGATCCGCCGGGGCGGCCGGGAAGGCGGCTGTGAGCGCGCCGGCGCTGAGCAGTTCGGCCACGCGCGCCGTGAATCCCTCGATCGTGTGGCGGACCGGAGAAGGGCAGGATCCGAGATCTTCGAAGTGCAGCAGGATCGCGTTCGAATCGGCTTCGGGTTCGATCCGCGTGGTGCCGAAGTCGTAGAACGCAGGCCAGACGCTCGCGATCAGGCGTCCGGCGGCGCGCAGCTCGCTCGGGTCACCCGTCTCGAGGCTGCCGGGCTCGAACGCGAGCTGCTGATAGGTCCCGTTGCTGCGCAGGATTTCGACGGCGGCTTCTCCGAGGCGACGCAGCGCGAGGTCGCGGGGGCCGCCGAGGACGCCCGCGAGCAGCTCCATCAGGTTCGCGATCGAGTCGACCGGATACCAGCGCGTAGGGTCGAGCTTCTCGTCGAGAAGCTGCAACTCGCGCGGCTCGAGCCGCGCTTCGACGGTCTCACGCGCCAGGCTGCCCGCAGCAAGCGCGCCGTGAATCCCCTGGACGGTGGTGGCGAGCAGGATTCCTTTGACCTGGGCCATGGTAGTTCCCCGAGTGGCAGTAGAGCCGCCCTGATGGGGGAATCGGCGCGTCCTCGCTGCCGCTTGAGAAAGTCGTGCGGCCTCGATCCGGAAGCGCGAAGCTGGAGTGGCCCCCGGAGCGGCGGGAGGAGCGAAAGGAAGCGCGTGCGAAAACGACAGGGTTCGAGCATCGGGATCGGGGTGGCCACGGTTTTTCTGGCGGGAACGATCGGCGTCGCCGGCGGGGCGACTGCGGCGGACACACCGAGCCGCAACGCGCTGTACGGGGCGGTGCACGTCCACACCGGCTACTCGTTCGACGCGTTCACGAACGGCACCGTCTCTCGTCCCGCCGATGCGTACGCGTGGGCGAAGGGCGAGGCCATTCAGGGCAACAAAGCCGGGCTGAAGATGAAGCTCCAGACACCGCTCGACTTCTATGCAGTGTCGGATCACGCCGAGATGATGGGTGTCTTCCCGCTGATGGCGGATCCGAAAAGCCCGCTGAGCAAGAACCCGATGGCCGCTCGGGTGCTCTCGGACGACCAGAACGTCGCGATGCAGGCGTTCGCGGAGATCCTGCGCGACTTCAGTGCGGGCAAGGTCGACCCGGCGTTCACCGACCCGGCGATCAGTCGCACCGTCTGGAGCGAGATCGTCGCGACGGCCGACGCGCACTACGCCCCGGGGAGCTTTACGACGTTCCCGGCGTTCGAGTGGAGCTCGAATCCGAGCATGCAGAATCTCCATCGGGTCGTGCTGTTCCGCGACAGTGCGAAGGTTCCGGAGCTCGCGTACTCGTCTCTCGACTCGCAGAAGCCGGAGGATCTCTGGCGCTGGATGGCGACGCAGCGCGACGAAGGTTCGACGCTCCTCGCGATCCCTCACAACGCCAACGCGAGCGACGGCCTGATGTTTTCGCTGGTGGATTCGGCGGGCAAGCCGCTCGATGCGGCCTACGCCGAGGCGCGCAGTCTGAACGAGCCGCTCTACGAGATCACGCAGATCAAGGGGACGTCGGAGACGCACCCCGATCTGTCGCCCAACGACGAGTTTGCCGGATTCGAACTCTGGGACTACACGCTCTCGGCCGACTCGCTGCGGCCGACCCACCGCAAGGGGAGCTACGCGCGACGCGCACTGCTCGACGGGATCTCACAACAGGCGAAGGGGCAGGGCAACCCGTTCCAGTTCGGGATCATCGGCGACACCGACACCCACAATGCCGCGGCGTCCAACGAAGAGGACAACTACACCGGGAAGTTCGCGTTCGAAACCAATCCCGCCCACCGGCTGAACGGGATCGAAGGCCAGCCCGAGCCGCAGAAGCAGCAGGTCCGCGAGTTCAGCTCCGGGGGCCTGGCCGGCGTCTGGGCCGAACAGAACACGCGCGAGTCGATCTACGACGCGATGCTCCGCCGCGAGACGTTCGGGACGAGCGGGACCCATCTCCAGGTGCGCGTTTTCGGTGGCTGGGATTTCGCGGCGACGGATCTCGCGGCCGCGGACTGGAGTGCCGCCGGCTACGCGCGCGGCGTGCCGATGGGCGGCACGTTGTCTGCGCCGGCCGCGGGTGCGAGCCCGTCTTTCTTGATTCGCGCGGCGAAGGACCCGAAGGGCGCGAACCTCGACCGCATCCAGGTGGTGAAGGGCTGGGTCGACGGAGCGGGCGCGCAGCACGAGAAGGTCTACGACGTGGCCTGGGGCGGCGACCGGGCCGTCGACGCGGAGACCGGTGCGTTGGCCTCGATCGGGACCACCGTCGATCCGGCCAAGGCCACGTATACGAACGACATCGGTACGCCCGAGCTCGCGGGCGTGTGGGCGGACCCCGCGTTCGATTCGTCGGTGCCCGCGTTCTACTACGTGCGCGTCCTCGAGATCCCGACGCCGCGCTGGAGCACGCGCGATGCCGCCGCGCTCGGCGTTCCGATCCCGGCTGGTCTCCCCGTGAGCCTCCAGGAGCGCGCCTGGAGTTCGCCGATCTGGTACACGCCGCCGGCGCAGTAGGCCGCGCGGGTCAGAACGTGTAGCGGAGCTTCAAGAAGGCTTCGTCGCGCTCGGCGATCGCGGAGAGGCCCGCGTAGCGGAGGCGCGCGTCGAACGAGGTCTGCGTGTCGAACAAGGAGATCGGGTAGCGCGCGATCGGATTCTTCTCGGGCCCGCCATAGAAGGCGAGGAGGCCCGCCGTCACCGAGAACGCTTCATTGAAGCGGTAGGTGATCTGCCCGACGACGCCGCCAGACGAAGACGAGAAGTCGTGCACGAAGACGATGGCCGGAAGCAATCGATCCTGGAAATAGCCGGTAGTGATTGCGAACGTTGCGAGCACGGAGAGCGGCCCGTTCGTGTCGAAGCTCTGGTCGTAGTGCGGGATGTAGCGGAAGAAGACCTGGGCATTCAGGAAGAACGTGCGGTTGGCGTTCAGGAAGTTGACGAACGTCGGCCGATCCACCGAGACCGTCAGGTTGTAGGTATCGGTCTCCTGGAGGAGTGTCTGGCTCGTGTTGCTGCCGTAGGTGTCCTTGGCCACCCAGGTGAACTCGACGCCCCAGCTGCTCTTGGTCCGGTCCTCCGCGACATCGAACGAGAACCCGAGCACGTTCCGCTTCGGGTACCGGATCAGCGCCTCGCCGCCGCCGTGCCAGGCGAAGTCGCGCCGACCGAACCGCCCGTTGCCGCCCGCCCGAATTTCGGGGCGCTGCGATCCGGTGAGGCTGACGACGGCTTGGATCGCTGCGCAGGTTTCGAGACGTTCGAGGACGCACCCAGTGTCTCCCTCGGCGATGCCGAGCACTGCGATGCCTGTCGCGAAGTTCGAGGAGAGCGCCTCCATCTCGCTGCGAAAGCCGTCGGGCGGTGTGCCGTCCTCGCGCACATCGTAACCGGTGTCTCCCGGCCCCCGCCCTCCCGGAAGGATGTAGGTCTTGCCGTTCTCGAATCGGGTGCCGACCGGGTTGTACTCGAAACCGGGAAACGCCTGCAGGAGCACGCTGGCCTCGGAGTTGAAGACGTCGATCCCGTCGACGTCGCAGTCGGTGCCGTAGAACGCTCCGCAGCCGAGGAGCGCCTCCTGTTGCGCGGTCAGGTACCAGCTCACGTTGGACGTCTCGACGATCGGGCACAGGACTGCGATGAGGCCCTCCGTCGGACAGTCGGCCCCGAAGATTCCGCCGCCGGCCGGGCCGTCGTTCACGTCGCGGTTGAGCGCGACGAGCCGCTGCTCGAGTGTGCCGTCGAGGACGCCCATGAGCGCGGCTTCGAGCCCTTCGATCGCTCCTGCGATCAGGAGATTGCCGCCGAGCTGCCCCGCGAGGATCGCTCCGAGCGCGTTGGTCGGCTCAGCGCTGATCGAAAGCGCGAGGCCGTTTAGCTCCGCGTCGAGCGTCAACGGGTCGCGGACGTTGACGATGTCGCCGATGCAGCGCTCGCTCACGTCCGGAATCGTTCCCGAGCCGCCGGTCAGCGCGAAGAGTGCGTTCTCCCCGAAGCCCTGGGACGCGAGACAACCGAAATCGAATGCTTGCCGGTTGCCGGACGAGTATTCGAGGGCTGTCTCGGGTCGGAGCGGTCGGCCCAGGGAGTCGAGCGGCTTGCCTGTCTTCGGGTCCACCCGACGTTCGTAGGTGTTGAAGAGTTCGATCGCCGGAATGTCGTCGAACCCGTAGAAGTCCATGAGGGCGAAGCTGAACGCGCCCCAGCGCCACTCGAGCCGCGCGCCGAATTCGAGTCCGTGCCAGCTGTCCCACGGGTTCGGCGGCTTTTGTTCTCCGGCAATCCCCGTTCCGGTGACGCCATGGGCCCAGAGCCCGGTCGACTTGAGGCAGATGATCCAGACGGTGTAGGGCTCGCCGCACCGGCCCGTGTCGATGGGCTCGAAGTCATCGAAATTGAAAGCCACCTCGAGGCGTACGTCTTCGAAGGGCCCGACTTCGTAGAACGACCAGACGCCGCGGACGGACCAGAGCGGGATCCGGCTCTCTTCGAAGCTCGGCAGCGACGCGAGGCCGATGTCCACCGGGTTGAACTGGTCCGTCGTGCGGAACAGCTCAGTCTTGCCCCAGACGATGTTCTGCTTGCCGGCGCGGATCCACAGCTTCGACTCGAACAGCTCGAGGTCCACGTAGAGCTCGCGGAGTTCCCATTCGTCCTGGCTTCCGCCATGGTTCCACTCGAGCTCGGTCTGGCGGAAGTTCTGGTCGAAGGAACCGAAGCTGTCGCGCTTCCGCCGGAGGCGCTCCGATGGAATGTAGAGGCTGTTCGACTTGGGCCGCAGCGGAAGGCCGAGCACCGGGGACTCGGTGAAAGCCCGGGAGCCGTTGGAACGGATCTTCGAGTCGGGATTCCAGGGGCCGAGCGGAACGGCGAGTGATTCCCGGGGGCCGTCGATGCTCTTGTAGGTGAAGAGGTCGTCTGCGAGCGGCCCGAACGCCTCGGAGACGGTCTCGGGAGAGATGCCGATCGCGTAGGCGCGCTCAAAGCGCGGCAGGTGGGTGATATCGAGGAGCTTCTTGCTTCCCCCGTGTACCGGCCGCCGCCGGATCCCCTGCTCGGTCAGGTCGATCCCGCCGGCGTACTGCTCGGTGACACCGTCCGCCCAGTTGCGCGCAGGCGTACGGGTCGCCCGGTCCCCAAAGTGCCGCCAGGTCGGCACGATCGAGCAGCCCGTCCAGATGCAGCCGTAGCGGGCTTCGAGACGAGCGAACGCGGTGATGCTGTCGAACGGGCCCCACCCGTCCGGGGCGATGTCCCACTCGGGCTCCAAATTGAGGATCCACGCCCACTGGCTCAGATATGCGCGGTCGGCCTCGAACCCATCGGCGAGGCCGCGCAGCTGCATTTCGACCGAGCCGTTGATCCGGAAGCTCGACGAGTCGGGCGAGACGAGCTGGGGAGTGTCCGCCCGGGCCGCGAGCGGGGCCGTGCAGACGGCGAGGGCGGCGAAGCAGCAGAGAGTCCGGAGTCTCAACCGTCAGCGTCCTTTCGTCAGGCGCCCGACATCGATGTAGCGCCGCACCTTGCCCTGTCCACCAATCGGCGTGCCGTTCGCGTCCCAGAACTCGATCCGGTTGCCGGTGCCGGTCTGCACGTTGATGACGATGTCGGCGACGTTGGCGCTGTCGCGCGGCTCCTCGACCGACTTCCAGCCCTTGTAGAACTCGTGTCCGTCATCGCTCCAGCGTTTGTTGTGATAGATGATCTTCCACAAGTCGCCCTTGCGATCGTACGCGAACGCATAGAGCACCTCGGCGGTGTTCTTGTCGACGTAGAGGATCTTCTGCGAGTACGGGTGGTCGTCGTTTCGCGGAACGAAGCGGATCTTGAACGCGCTGCGCAGTTCCCAACGATCGTCGGCGAATGACAATCCGTAGGGGCCGAAGTTGTGGTCGCGCGTGTACGGGTACGCCTTGATGCGGCTGTTGACCGTGGCGAAGACTTCCTGCTCGCCGAGACAGCTCCACTCGTACTGCGGGGGAATGCCGAAGAACCCGCTGAAGTCATCGAACGTGAAGTCGGTGCCGGAGACGGCATCGGTTCGTTGCGCGGTCGAGATCCTGCGCACGCGCCGAAGCGAAGGTACGTAGACCCAGGTGTCGTCGTTCTTGGCGTCTCCCGGGGGGCCGTCCGACGACTTGTAGCGGTAGCTGACGAGCGCGATGCCCTTGGCGTCGAACGGCGCGAGCACCTCGACGCCATAGGCGAGCTTGCGGCGATCGCCGCGGAGAAGATCCCCATCGGTCTTCGCGTACTGGGGCTCCGGGCGGTGCGCGAGACCGATCTGGCGTGCGCCACCCTCGTAGTAGAGCGGCAGCTCCTCGCCGCGGTCCCAGTACGAGTAGTAGCCGTGGCCATAGATGCCCGCGCCCTGCCAGCGGTAGTCGAAGTTCCAGATGATCTTGGCGCCGGCATCGGGATCGCCCGCGCAGTCGATCTCGTCCATCGGGAACGGCTGTCCGGCGACGTAGCCGACGAGGCTTCCATCGGGTCCGATGCGCGATTTTCCTCGGCCCTGCTCGGTGGCCTGCTGATAGACCTCTGCCGGCGAGTAGTCGCGGTGCGGGGGGCCGATCTCGAGCTGCATGCCCTCGTAAAAGAGAAAGTCGCGGTGTGGCCACAACTCCGGTGGCAGGTACGGCTTCAGTCGCGCGGCCTCCTGGAACGCGAGCACGTCGCCTTCGCTCGGCGGCGCGAGTGCAGCGTCTTCCTGTGCGGCCGAGGAGACCGCGTTCAGGAGGAAGACGACGAAGCAGAGTGCTGATCGCCTCACGGCCGCTCTGCGAGGCGGCGCCAGCCGATGGGCGCGCCGCGCGCGACGAGATCCGACTCGACGTCGCGAAACGCGTCTTCGTAGTGGTACCACGGGATTGTCGTCCACAGATGATGAATCAAGTGGTAGTTCTGTCCGAGCAGCAGCGCGTTCAGCACGCGGCCCGGATAGATCCGCGTGTCGAAGTAGCGCTCCTGCGTCGTGTGCGGGTGATGCGGGAGCAGGTCGAATGCAAATGCGAGCAGCAGAATCGCGAGCATGGCTGGCAGCACCCAGAGCTGAAGCAACAGCATGGCATGGCCCGTCGCCACGCACCCGACGATCAGCCCAACGATCGCGGCCTCGGTCGCGATCGCTTCGATTCGGGCGGAGCGCGTCCTCAGCATCCCCCCGCCGTAGACCATCGAGCGGTAGTGGAACGGAGTCAGCGCGAACCAGAAAGGCGCCAGCCAGCGCGGCGAGCGCGCGACCATCAGATCAGGATCGTGGCCGGGCACGTTCGTGTGTGCGTGGTGCGTGAGGTGGGCGGCACGAAACAGTGGGAAGGGGAGCATCAACACAAAACCCGCGGCTCGGCCGATGGCCGCATTGAGCGTCCGGTTCCGGTGCGCGACGCCATGCGTGCTGTCGTGAAGAGGAGTGAAGATCACGTAGTAGCAGAGCCCGAGGCCGGGAATTGCGAACCACGGCGAGAGTGAGCCTACCCGAGATGCGATCACGATTCCCACGAAGGACGCGACGACGGCCAGGAATAGCGCCACGGTCGGATTCCAGCCTCGGTCGGGTGCGCCGACCCAGCGGCGCGGAACGACGATGCGCTGCGGCTCTTCCGTAGGCGTTTGAAGCACGGCTTCCATCGAGAACTCCGGGGCAGCGATTCGAGCGAACGCGTTTTCAGGCGGCAGCGAGGATGCCTTCGCCGACTACCTTCGCCGGAACGACGCCGAACCGTTCGCGCACCTCGGCGAGCGGGACGTCCCACAACTCATTCCAGTCGAGGCCGAACAGCGGCTCGGCCTGCTGTCCGGTGCGGTATCCGGCGGCCAGCGACGAGATGACGGCGTCGAGGTCGGCGCGACGTGAGATCACGTTCAGGCAGATGAGTGCCAGCATGTATCCGAAGAACGCGGGTGAGCCGAACTGCGAGAAGTAGAAGCCCGCAACGCCTACCTCCCCGGAGAGGTCGTTTCCCCACCCTGTCACGACATGCCAGATGTCGTGCGTCTGGTAGAGGTGATTCAGTAGGAATCCCACTTCGCCGGTCGGAGGCACCTGGATCAGATTCGGGTCGATCTTGCGCGCGCGGCAATGGTCGGCCAACACGCGGCCCAGGGTTCCGGCGGGTAGCGACTCGAGATCTTCTAGGACGATCGGCCCGAAGGCGCGACGCTCTGTGAACGCCGCGGCGGTTCTCGGATCCTTCTTCAGATGGGTGACGGTCTCCTCCCAGCGCGCGAACCGGCGTCCCAGTTTCGAGCGTGCGAACCCGATCTCGACGATCGCGGCCTCGGGCGTGGACTCGGCCGGGTCGTTTCGAACGAGCCGCCAGACCGCGAGCGCGTAGCGGAACGGGTTGCGGGTCGGCTCGGCGGAGAACGCGAAATCGGTCGAATCCATCGGGGCCCCTTTCGCAGACGGAGAGCGCTCTCTATAAACCTGAAGCAATGCTCAGTTTTAGTCTACTCGGGTTCTTCGAGGCCTCTCCGCTTGCCTGACCTGGGTGCCAACCGCCCGAGAAGAAAGGCGAAACAGGAGCGAGCCCGGCAGACCCTCGAGGCCATCCTGGAAGCCGCGGCTCGGGTTTTGCTCGAGCGCGGATACGGCGGCGCGACGACGAATCGCATCGCGGAGGTGGCCGGCGTCAGCGTCGGGACGCTCTACGAATACTTCGCCAACAAAGAAGAGGTTTTCGAGGCCGTGATCCAGCGCGAGCTGGAGGTGCTCTTGCAAGCGCTCCAGATCCAGCCACGCGAGAGCACTGGGGCCTCGATCGTCGAGGCCCTGACCGGGATCATCGCAGCGGGCATGGGCGCGATGCGTCACGGCCCCGAGCTGTACAGGTCTCTCGAGCAGGTTCCGGGCGCGAGCTTCCGGCGCCAGCTCGGCGAGGCGCGCACCGAGGTGATCGGGTTCGTGCGGCAGCTGCTCGAGTCACGGCGTTCGGAGCTGCGAGTGGCGGACCTCGACGTCGCGGCGTTCGTCGTGGTGAGCGCGATCGAGGGTGTCGCCGCAAACGCGAGTCGCGAGTTCCTGAACGAGAAGCTGGCGCGGGAGATGACCGCGCTCCTCGAGAACTACCTCGTCGGTCAGCCGAAGCTCCGCGGCGACCGCTGAGGGGTCTCTACGAAACGACCTAGCAGCAACGCACCGATCAGGAACGCGGCGCCCGGAAAGATCGACAGGCAGCCGCGAATCGTCAGGAGTGTAGCGGGGTTCTGCGGGGCGTTCGGCTCGAACCCCGACACCTGGAGCGCGACTCCGACGACCAATGCCACTGTCGCGCCACTGGCCTTCTCGACGAACTCCTTCGCGGCGAAGTACACGCCCTGGCGCTGTTCGCCGGTCCGTCGAGTGTCCGCGTCTGCGAGGGTCGCGAAGAATGTGGGGCCCAGCGGTCCGGCCGCCCCGCTCGAGAACCCGGCGGCGGCGAGCAGGATCGCGATCCAAGTGAAGTCATCCGTCGGCAACAGGAAGAGAGTGCTGTACGCGAGGGCGCCCGCGACCATCGAGAGTCGCCAGGCACGGAGGGCGCCGAGCCGACGCGCAAGCCCGATCCAGACCGGGACCGACAAGACGAGCGGGACGATGAAGAGCGCGGGCAGGACGCCGATTAGGTCGGGCCGCCCGAACACGTAGATCGCCATGTACGGAGCGATCACGCCTTGGGAGGCCATCCCGAGTTGGGAGAAGAACCAGATCACCAGCAGCCGACGGGCGTCTCGATTCGCGAAGACGCTTCTCGCGGCGTTCAGCGCGGAGGACGGTGCGCTGGCACCGTGCGCCGGGCGTTCGCGCAACAAAAGTGCGGGGACGAGCAACAGAGCGGTCATCCCCGCACCCGTGAGGAGTGCGAGGGAGCCGGCTGTGGTGCGCGGGTCTTCGGCGTTCCCCACCAGCTGCATGCCGCCGAAGGAAAGCCCCGCTCCCGCGACGGCCGTGACGAAACGGAGTCCGAAGATTCGATGTCGGGTCTGGACGTCGTTCGACAGCTCTGCACCCATCGCTTGATGGGGGATCGCCCAAGCCGTGATCGCAGCCGTCAGCGCGAACAGCCAGGCTGCCGACCACGCCGCCACGGCCAGGGAGGACGAGAGACCGGCGGGCGGATTCCACAAAGCGACGAACGCGATGGCACTCGCGGGCGCGGCCGCCAGTAGCCACGGCCGCCTCCGGCCCCAGCGGGAGCGGGTCCGGTCGCTGCCGTAGCCGGCCAGCGGGTCGGTGACGGCGTCCCAGATCCGGCCGGATGCGAGGATCAATCCAACCGTCGCCGGGGCCAGCAGCAGAACATCCGTCGCGAAGCTGAGGAAGTAGAACTGGACGAAGAAAACGGGCGCGGCGGATGCCACCGCTGGAACGCCGTAGACCGAGATCTTGTACCAGCCAGCGGATTCGGGCATTGACTCGAGTCTAAACTGAATTAGACTAAAGTCCAATGTCAGCAGACGCCGCCATCACGCGCCTCGCAGATTCACGGACTCGAATCCTCGACGCGGCCCGGGAGCTCTTCGGAGAGCACGGCTCGGGCGAGGTCACAATGGCCGAGGTGGCTGCCGCGGCCGGGGTCTCGCGGGCCACGGTCTTCAATCACTTCGGCTCGAAGCACGCGCTCGTCGAAGCGGTGACCGGAGCCGTGTTCGAGGGCTACGAGGGGATCCTCGAGAACGCGGTGGCGGCCCGAAAGACGCCGGTGCCGGTTCTCGTGCGGGAGCTTTTCGAGCTGATGGGCCGCGGGATCGAAAGCGACAGGCGCTTCTACCGCACGGTGTTTCGGGAGATCGCGCGTGTGAATCTCGGACTCGAGGAAGGAGGCCTCGCGCAGCAGGCGCGCCAACGCGCGATCGAGCGGCTGATCCACCTGCTGACGCGCGGCCAGGCCCGCGGCGAGTTGCTGACGACGCTCGACGTCGAGGACCTGGCGGTCGCGTTCGACAGTCTCGTCTTCGGAACGATCTCGCATTGGCTCTACGACGATTCCTCCGAGCCGCTCGACCGCCGGATGCTCTGCGCCGCGAACATCTTTCTGGGTCCGGTCGCCACCGCGAGCGCCGACGACTTCGAGGGTCCGGTCCCGAATCTTCGAGTCGATCTCTGACCGCGAGGAGCCTGCGAATGACATCCGCCAGCGAACCGCTTCGATTCGAGATCCGAACCCATCGGGTTCGGCCGCGGCGGAGTTGGCGCCGCGCATTCCGGGCGCTGCGCGAACTCCTCAGTCATCCGGACCGCACCCACCTGGCGTTCGACATCAACCTCGCGCTCGATCCCGAGATGGCCGAGCGAGGCCTGCTGCGAATGCTCGAACACCCGGAAGGCAGGCGAGTGTTCGACGCGCGTCCGAGTCTTCAGGAGCACCTCTGTGACCGAGACGCGTTGGCCGCGCTTCCGGAGGGGAGCTTCGGCCGGGCCTATCGGGTGCATCTCGAGCGCCATTCACTCGATCCGGCGAAGCTGGTCGAACTCGGGCGCGAAAGCGATCGTCGGCGACCGCCCACGGATCCAGCCGTGATGTGGGCGCGCGAGCGGCAGGAGATGACCCACGATCTCTGGCATGTGCTGGCCGGGTACGGAGCCGACGAACCGGGGGAGTCCGCTCTTCTTCTGTTCAGCCTGGGTCAGGTCGGCGGCTACTCCAATCTCCTCCTGTCCGTCGGCGCGAACGCCCGCATGGTTGGGGAGCGAGGTCTTGGCTGGCTCCCATACGCCTGGCGAGCCTGGCGTCGGGGTCGCCGGGCGACCTGTCTCGGCGCGCTGCCGTACGAAGAGCTCCTGGCGCTCCCACTCGCAGTCGTGCGCGACGCTGCGGGAATCGAATCGCTCGACCCCGCGTAGCGAAAACGAGAGGACTCGGGCGCAGGGGAAGCGGGGCGCTGCGGAGGCGGGGCGCTGTGCTCAGCGCGACGAGCGCGGCCTCAGTAGGGATTCGGCGACCGTCAGACCGACGGAGACGATGGCCGCGGCCACGACGATCGACGTCAGACGCGTGAAAAACTTCGCGCCGGTCTCGTCGCCGAAGATCGAGTCCGTGCTCGACACCAGGATCAGCAGCGCGCCGGGCGCGGACGCGAAGTAGACCTGGAGTCGCCCCTCGGTGAATTGGCCGCGGGCGATCCAGGCGAGCGCGAGCGTCACCATCAAGATCATCAGCACGTATTCGTGGACCATCGAGGTGGTCAGGTAGATCACCACGGCTGCGGCGCCTCCGATCAGCGCGCCTCCGAGCATGGGGAGGCTCGCCTTCAAGCCGCCCCGGGGCTGTGCGCCGAGCGAGAGAATCACCGCGTAGAGCAGTGCCTGGAGCTGGCCCGTCAGCTGAAGCGTGACGACGCCTGCGAAGAGAGGCAGGAAGACCGCCGTCCGCTGCAGCGCGTACGCGAGCTGTGCCGCCGGAGGCGGGGAGGGCGCCGGGGCTGCCGCGGCGGAGGCGCGCTCGGGATCCGGGAAGAGCTCGAACGCGAGCTGGACGAAAACGAGCGCGAGCCCGAGTGCGACGAGAAAGTCCGCGAGGAAGTCCCAGGCGAGCTGGATCGAGACCGAGGCGAGTACCGGGACCATCAGCACGCCGATCAGCAGCATCAGCACCAGGAACGGCGACGTGCCCCGCGCGGCGGCCAGGAAGATCCGGAAGAGCATCAGGCCGACGGCCAGAAACAGGAGGGACGGCGCGTGGATGCACACGAGGCTGGTGAGGACCCCGAGGCCGAGCCCGCAGGCCGAGGCCAACAGGATCATGCCCATCGCGGAGAGTGTCGGCCGCGGACCGGGGCCGCTCAGGAACACGGCCGCCAGCATCGGCGTCACGACGCCGAGTGAGTAGTCGAGCCCGAACGCGAACGCGGCGGCGAGGCCGGTCCCCGCGGTGAAGCGGATCGTGCGCGTCGCGGCGAGCTCGGTCACAGTCAGTAGAGGAAGGAGAGCAGCGAGACGATGCGGATCCAGAGCCAGCCGAGCGGCCGCAGCAGCGTGCCGCCCTGCGTGTAGATGATCACGTCGGCCTGGCCGCCCTCGCGCCGGAGCCCCAGCGAGGAATCGTCGGTGAAGTGGATGACGACGGGAAAGCGCTGCGGTTCGCGCAGCCAGTCGCTCGGGTTCGAGACCTGCGGAAGCTCCCCGGCGTTCGCCGCTTTACCCCAGTTGACCCCGAGCCCGGTGCTGACGACGACGCCGTCGAACACGCGGCCGGGCGCCACGTCCAGCGTGATTTCCGCCGTGTCCCCGGCCTGGACGTTGCCCAGCGCGTTCTCGCGCAGGTACGCCTCGACCCAGACGTCCGACGAAGAGATGAAGGTCATCAGTGGCGTCCCAGCGTTCGCGAACTGTCCGACCTCGATCCGCACGTTGGTCACCCCGCCGTCGGTGGGTGCGCGGAGCGTTGCGTGCTCCAGGTCGAGGCGGGCCTGGGCGAGATCGGCCCCCGCGCTGCGGATGCGCGGGTTCTCGGTGCCGCCGCTGCCGAGCGTCTGCCGCGCGGACTCGAGCTCCGCGCGCGCCGCATCGTGCTCGGCCTGCGCTTTCTCGACGCGAGATCTCGCGTTGTCCGCACGGAACTCCGAGGAGGCGCCGGCCTCGTAGAGCGTGGTGATGCGCTTTTCGTCGCGTTGTCCGGCGAGGAGCTCCGCTTTCGCCTTTCCGACCCGCGCTTCGGCCGCGGCCACGCCGCCGGTGTCGGCACCGATCGCGTCCCCCGCGTGCGCAAGCTCCGCCTCGGCCCGCTCCACCACGAGCGCGTAGGACTCGGAGTCGATCTCGGCGAGCAGGTCGCCGGCCTTCACCGCCTGGTTCAGCTCGACGTGCACCGCTTCGACCGTGCCCGACACTTCGGGCACGATCGGGACGACGTTCCCGCTGACGCGCGCGGCGCTTGTCGAGGGCGTGCAGCGGTCGCCCGCCACGTACCAGGTCAGCGCGAGCACGAGGAGCGCGCTCAGCGTGCGGGTCAGCCTGCGAACACGCGCTTCGGCGGCCGCGCTCTCCTCAGGAGTCGCTGCGGCCATCGTCAGCTCCCTGCCGCGTCCAGCGCGGGGGCGTCGAGCCAGGCCGTGAAGAGGCTATAGGCCAGCGCGAGCACGACCGCGCCGACGAAGAGGCCGATCACGCCGGCGGACATCATGCCGCCGATCGCGCCGAGGAGGATCACGAGCATCGGGACGTCGATCCCGCGTCCGAGGAGCAACGGCTTCAGGAAGGCGTCGGCGAAGCTCACTGCGATCGCCCAGATCAAGAACAGCACGGCCGGGACCGTCGCGCTCACGGAGAAGACGTAGACGGCGATCGGGGCGAGGATCAGGATCGGCGGCAGTTGCACGATCGCGAGGACCAGTACGCCGAGCGCCCAGAGCCCGGCGGCCGGGACGCCCACGGCCAGCATGCCCATGCCCGCGAGCACGGCCTGAATCAGCGCGATCCCGAGCACTCCCTGGGCGACGCTTCGGATCGTCGCGATCGAGAGCTCGACGAACGCGGCGCCGTCTTCGCCCGCGAGGCGCGTGGCGAGCCTGCGTACGAACGCGTGGCCGGGCTCGGCGTTCGCCATCAGCGCGGCGGCGATCAGGATCGCGATTACGAACACCAGCACGGTCCCCCCTGCGCCGGCTGCGGCGCCGAGCGCGGTGCCGAGAAACTCCTTCAGCTGGGGCCCGTAGCTCTCGATCGTTGCGGTCAGGTTGCGGGAAGCGGCTGACCAGACTTTGTAGGTGCGCTCACCGACCACAGGCCACTCGGCGACCTCGGCGGGCGGCGGCGGCACGTGCAGTGTCCCCGCCTCGTACGCTTCGTGCGTCTGCTGGATCGACTCGACGGACGAGGTCATCAGCATCACTGTCGGGACGATCAAGATCGCCAGCCCGATCACCGCGAAGAGGGCGACGGCGAGGCGCGAGCGACCTCCGAGCGCTGCGACGAGCTTCACGTGCAACGGGAAGATCGCGACGGCGATGATGAGCCCCCACGCGACCGGCATCACGAACGGTCGCAGGATCCCCCAACAGGCCCATGCGATCAGCACGATGACGCCGAGACGAATCCCCGTTTCGATGACCTGTCGCGTTCGTTCTTCCGAGCTCGGCATGCTTTCCCCTCCAGTTGGCGTGCACAGGGTATCCCGATCATCGGAGGCCGCTCGTTGTGGGAGTCCGCTTTCGAACGCGGCGACGGCTCGTCGGCAGAGCGGGCACGGGCAGAACGTCTCGTCGCGGCCGGGGTTCGGCCGACCCGGGACTCGACCCGCTGGGGCGGACGGGTGGCGGAGAGGGGTGGCGGAGAGGGTGGGATTCGAACCCACGGATGAGCAAGCCCATCACCTGATTTCGACGGCTTCGTCGCGCCCACCTGCGACTGGAGGGGGGCTCGTTGGCAGCGTCCGGATCAGGCCGCTTGGCTCAGCACACGAGGTAGGGCGGGTCGACTTGCCTGGCCCCGAAGATCTGGCCGGGACTAGAATCAAAATCGCCTTCATGATCCTCGGGTCTTGGTTGGAACGGTATGTCGAGATACTCGATTGCCTCCGGCCCGTGGATGATTCGTCGTCCCACCGCGGCCACGAGTTCTTTGGCGCGTTCGAGTTGCTCGAGATTACTCGGCCCGGTCGTGTAATCCTCGAGACCGACTCGGAGGTCTCCACCGCGCTCCAGTGCCATCCGGGCCAACGGCGTGTCCATGATGCTTCTGTCGGCGGCGGGGCAGGCAACCGCCCATTTCAGGTCCAGCCCTTCCATCATCTTCAGGTAGAGCTCGAGCGCCTCGGGAATCGGAGGGGGCATGCATCCGAAACTATCTCCTCCGAAGAACAGGTTGAGCTTTGAGCCGCGCGGGAGGGTGCCTGCTCTGGCCATCGCGACGACGCTCTTCATCCAACCGGGTTCGTAGACTGCGACCGCGGCGCCGCAGTCGAAGTCGGTGCATGTCCGCTGTGAGAAGCGGACGTCGTCCGGCCAGAACTGATAGACGAAGAAGGCCTCCTCGTTGGCGATACCATCGTTCTCCAGCAACGAAACGGAGACCGCGCCCGTGTCCAACATGATCATGTTGGAGAGTCCCGCTCTTGCGAGCACACGCTGGTGAGCGCACGCCGATCCTGCGGCCAAGGCTCGTCGTTCTTTGCGGAGCACGGCAACATCCAGGTTGACGGTCGGATAGGTGATGGCGTGCGGGTGCTTCTCGAGAACCTGCCGATTGACCTCCGCATAGAACCGGGCAGCTTGTACGGGATCCTCGTGAAAGTGATTCGAATGGTTGTGTGCAATAGCTGCGCCCGCATCCAGAACCCGCACCATCTCGCTGATCTGTTCCTGAACGGTCTCAGGCGCGTGTGGATTCTTCTTCTTGGTCGTTGATCCGTTTATCGCGGCCTCGAGCACGACCGGAACATCCTCGACCTTCGCCTTGCGATTGGCTCCCAGGGCCGCCGAACTGGCAAGGCCCGTCACTCCTATGCCTCCCAATATCAGGAAGTCACGCCGCGAACATCCACCCGGTAGCCGTTCTTCCTCAGAAGCCACCGAAAGATGCTTGTCCTGTTTCGTTTTCATATGTGTCTCCTCCATTCACCCACGCAGGCTCATCCAACCTCGACGGTCCCATCGGCGCGGACCGCAATCGGATCACCCGTCTGGACGGTCTCGAGGAACTCATCGCCGAGCCTGTCGATGGTCACGATGCGCTGGTCCTTCCAGACGTCCGCCATGAGCACGCCGGCGGCGGCCAGCGTGTCGATCGGCTTCGAGAACAGCAGGGCCTCGGGGCCCACGCCGATCGCCTTCATGCCCATCAGGCACATGCCGCCCATGGTCGAACCGACCGTCGTCGGAGTGCAGAGGATTGCGCCCGAGAGGTCCTTGCCGTGCAGCTCCTTGTTGCTGGAGTCGGTACAGGGCGCGGAGTCGGTCCGCCCGGCAAACATGTTCTCCTGGTAGGAGCCGCTCGTGTTGAACGGCTGCCGGGACACGGTCGCCTTGCCGGTGACCTCGCCCGAAAGCACCACGCGGCCCTTGAATGTCTTCTTTGCCATGTTCCATCTCTCCTCGAGCTGGTTGGGTGTGCGACTTGGCTCCGATCGCCCAGAGCGTCAGTACGGCACCTTTCCGGTCATCGCGATCTTCACGAGCTGGTCGTCGTCGTAGAGCCGCATTCTCGTGTAGAAGCGCCCCTTGTTCGAGTTGGTCACACCCCGATCTATGTCCGCCATGCCCTTCAGGCCCTGGTATGCGGGAGTGCAGATGTTCACGAAGTTGGTGCCCGCGCGGATCATGTCGCGAAACAAGATGGGATGTTCATCCAACAGTCGGTTCCGAACCACGACGGCGCTGGCCATGACGACCGGGATGGCGAACTCGTCCTGTTTCGCGTTCTTCAGTGCCTCGATGAACCTCTCGCTCCAATAGACCGTTTCTTGGTAGGTGTTATGCGGGCACCCGATGTAGACCGCTGTCGGGTCGCCCTTCGGATCCTTCCAGAGGTTCTGAAAGCTGTCTCGAACACGCTTGTACTCAGCGTCGTCGATCACGTAGGTCTGATGGCCTTCAGCCAACAGATTGCGCTGCTGATCGATCGCTTCGGGCGTGACGTTCTCCACGTGATACAACCCGACAGCGCCGCTCGAGGCGGTGGCAGAGCCCATGGCCTTCAACTTTCCCATCGCTACCAGATCGGGCTTGCCGTCTTCCATGCCGATCCACTGGTCGATGCCGGTGATGTAGGGGATCTGCTCCACGACCTTCGTGCCGATCGCGCCGCCCAATGCGCCCCAATGCGGCTCCTTCGAAAGTTTCACTTCGATGTGCCACTTGGCCTTGCGACCTTCGTCGGTCAAGACTCCGAAGACCGGCACCTTCCCGGCGATGGCGCACAAGATCTCCATGCCGGTGGCCATGCGATTGACACGCACACCGAGCACCGAGTTGCCGTAATTCACGGCCGAGGACTCGGCCCAGGTCACGACCGTGCCGGGCGGGGCGGTGTTTCCGACCTCCGGCACGTAGCACGCGCAGCTCCAGACATTCAGCGGACGGGCGCCGAGACGGGTGTGCACCTGGATCAGGCGCCCCTGCAGCGGAAAGCTCTCGAGCTCCATGAGCCGCTTGGCCGGGTCCTGCCCGACGGTGTACAGGTCGAGGGCCATCGGGTTGACGGTGTAGGGGGCGAACGCCTTGAGGCCGGCATCGGCGATCTCCTCGAACATCTCGAGGACCGGTTCGACCCAGGGTGCCCCGGTGTAGAGCGACGTGTGCGGCGCTCCCCCGCAGTCGGCCAGGCGCTCGGCCCCGAAGAGCTCGCCGTGCATGACGATCGTCTTCAGCACCTTGGCCATTACCGGCCCCTCGCTGCCGTTCAGGATGTCCTGCTCCTCCTTCGTCAGCGTCATCTTGTGGGGACGATCGGGGTCGTACTCCTTCAGGCCAGCATCGGAGCCCGTGCCGGTGAGGCCGTCCGAGATGGGATTGCCCTCGTAGTCGATCCCGAACTGGTCGCAGTGGACGTGGTCGTACGCACCGGGATCGTCGTACGTCGTGTCCGAGACACTGAAACCCTTGGCTCGTCGAGGACTGCTCCCGCTCGTTCCTGAGTCAGCGCTCGTTGACGGCGTGCCCGCGGCTTCCGCGCTGTTGGAGGTGATGGCTGCGGCCGGCAGCAGCGCCGCCGCCGGGACGGTTTTGAGGAAGTCTCTGCGTTTCATGAATCAACCCCTCTGTGTGCAATCAGTGCGTGCGTCGTTCGCGCGGGGGGACGCGCGGCTCACATGAAGCTCCAGCCGCCGTCGATCGGGATGAACTGGGCGGTCATGCCGGTGGCCTTGCCATCGATCAGGGCCGCCACGAAGCTCGCTGCATCCTCGGGCTGGATGAGCCTGTGGATCGGCATCTCGTCCCCCACCGCCTTGGCCTTGGCCGGGTCCTTGTCGGCGCCCACCATGTGAAGAAAGCTGGGGTAGGCCATCCCGTAGGTTCCGGTGCCGTTGAGGGTGACCCCGTTCGGCGCGACCTCCAGCGCGGTGGCACGAATGAGCGCGTTGGCTCCCGCGCGCGTCGCACAGTAGAGCGCGACATCGGGCTGCGGCCGCATGGCGCCGGCGCTCGTATTGATGACCACCTGCCCCGCTCCTTGCTCGACCAGAGGGGGGAGCAGCGCTCGCAGCGCGTCGTACACGGACCTGAGGTTTCCCGCGACCACAGTGTCGAGGTCCCCGTCCTTCGCGGTGAGGACGCTGGCGTTTACGTGGGTTCCGGTCCGGACACAGGCGGAATCGAAGCCGCCGAAGGCGTCCTTGGCGCGATCAACCAGCTTCTGCATCGTGTCGGGCTTGGTCTGGTCCTCGGTGTCCGGCACCACCTCGACCATTGCCCCGAGCTTGCGCAGTTCCTTGACCAACTCCTCGTCCCGGGCATCGCCGAGGACCAGATCGTGATTCCGGCGCACCATCTCACGGGCCAGGGCTGGCATCATGTGGTTCCAGGAGTCGAAAAGAATGGTGACCCGCCTCTTGCCCGAACCGCTTGTCTGCGCACTCGCCATCGATGGCTGCACGCCGAGCGCGGCCGCGCCTGCGACGCCTGCGACGCCCATCGCTCCGACTCGCAGGAAGTCCCGCCGAGACGCGGCGGTCTCGGGCTGCTCGATCTGCTGGAATTCTGACTCACGCGTTCCTCGATCCCTGCTCACGGCTTCCTCCTTCATCTACTCGGATCGGAACTCTCCGATCGATCCCGTGGCTGCGAGTGCCGCCGCGAAGACGCCCAGGTCGGCTCTACATCGCGCTGGATGGTGCTTCTGAACTCGAGACACGATGCGCAACCCGATTGCCTGGTGGAACGTACAAGGCTGCGCGTGGCTCAGGGGCCACGCTGTCGCGTTCTTCTCGAATGGCACGAAATGACTACGGCGGGGCGTGAGTCCGGGTGCCCGATCGTCACGCGCGGATCCCCGGCGCCTGCCCTGCCGCCCGAAACTCCCTCGGCGAGACCGCCGCCCAGCCGCGGAAGGCGCGGTTGAAGTTGGTGAGGCTGCTGTAGCCGAGCTGGCTGGCGAGGTCGGAGAGGGAGGCATCCGAACCCCGCAGAAGGTCGCGTGCGACCTCCAGGCGGGCTTGCGCGAGTATCTCGCTGTAGGTCCTGCCCTCGGCAGAGAGCTGCCTCTGCAAGGTCCGCAGGCTCATGCCCAGGAGGTCGCTGGCCTCCTGGAGCGTCAGCCAACGATCGTCCGCATAAGCCCGGATCAGCTGGGCCGTGGCTCCTGCTGCCGAGTCGGAAGGAACCACGGCCCAGAGCAGGTCGTCGTCGACGGGCCGGCGCCCCCTCGTCTCGTTGCTACACGGCGACAGCGGGAGCATGGAGGCTGGAAGCGGGAACCCCGAGCAGCGCCGACCGAAGAGTGCTCTCGTCGCGAGGGACTCGATCGCCCGGAGGCGCTCTGGGGTCGCGCTCGCCATGCAGGAGATCTCCGTCGGCGACCACGAGGGCGCGAAGAAGCGCACTATCTTGAGCATCCACGACAGGACATAGAGCTCGGCGTGCCACTCCCCTTCCTCACCTCTCAGCTTGAAGCGGTTGGAGAAGAAGACGCTCCCGTCCCCACAGGAACTGAGTTCGAGGATGGTCGTCGACGACTCCTTGCGGGCAAGTCGCTGGAAGTCCCGGATCGCGCTCGCGAGCGTCGGCGCGCAGACCAGGGCACGTCCGACCCTGCCGAGCTGGGGCAGCGCCAGCGGCACCATCACCTGGAGGGTGAGATTCGAAAGACCGGTGCGCTTCGCAGCCAGCTCCCGAAAGCGCCAGAGCGCGGCCGTCGGCACCAGGGTCTCGGGGTGCTCCAGACAGGTCCCGGGCAGGCCCGCCCGATCGAGCAGGGGCTGCACGCTCTCCCCATGGTTGGCCAAGAAGGCTGCGAAAGGTCGGATGTGTTTGCTGGCCGTCAGTTCTACGGAGCGCATTCACACCTCGAAGCTCGATCCCCTGGCGCAAGGATGGTTTCGCAAGTCCCATGCCGTTCCCGAAGCACCGTCAGCGCGGGGAACGCATCTATTGTGGCAGAACTCCCCTTCCGCGGGGTTCATCTGAGTCGCGCCGCGACACCCGTCGGTCAGACGCGGTCGCGCATGGCGCCGGCCCCCGCGTGTCTGCCGCCGGGCCCGTGGGGCGGATCCGCCTGCTCAGCGCCTCGTTCGCGGGAGCCACCCTCGGTGGAACCGGCGCGGCCTCCGACTTCTCCTGGGAGACGACGATCGTTGGGAGATACTCTCTCAGAGAGCGCTGGAGCCTCGCGGCTGGGTGCCGTGCCCTGGGCTACGAGCGCGAGACCAGAGGAGTCGCGCTCGACGTGATCATGCACGGGCCAGTGGTCGGCTTCATCGATCGCTTCTAGCTTCTCGTCCGGAACGGAGGCCCGGTGGTATTGACGCGACTTCTGCGCTGGATCGGCCGCGCAGCCCTCTGGCTGGTCGTGCTCGCTTCGATCGCCTGGTGCAGCGCCGCACTGTGGGTCGACGGCCCGGCAGCTCGAGTCGTCGCCGGGCTGGCCGCAGGCGGCTTCGTTCTCGCTGCGTTGGGCGTTCTGATCGCTCTGCGCCCGCGCTGGCGCGGACTCATTGCGTACGGCGTCCTGTTCTCGGCCGTCGTGGCCTGGTGGTTCTCGCTGGCTCCCAGCAACGACCGCGACTGGCAACGTGACGTCGCTCGTCCCGCGACCGCCTCCATCGAGGGCGACCGCCTCACCATCCGCAACCTCCGGAACTTCCAATACCGTTCGGTGGACGACTACACGCCTCGCTGGGAGACGCGCACCTACGACCTCTCGCGACTGGTCGGGATGGACCTCTACTTCTTCCACTGGGGCTCCCCGTGGATCGCCCACACGATCATGAGCTGGGAGTTCGAGGGCGGGCCGCCGCTGGCGATCTCGATCGAGACCCGCAAGGAGGTCGGCGAGGAGTACTCGGCCGTCCGGGGCTTCTTCCGCCAGTTCGAGCTCTACTACGTGGTGGCGGACGAACTCGACGTGGTCCGTCTGCGGACGAATTTCCGCGGCGACGAGGGCTACCTCTACCGGACGGGCTGGTCGCCGTCGGATGCGCGACGGCTCCTGCGCGACTACGTCGAGGAGGTGAACCGACTCGCCGCCGAGCCCGGCTGGTACAACGCGCTCGACCACAACTGCACGACGACGATCCGCCAGCACATCCGGCACATCGGTTTCGAGCGCGCGTGGAACTGGAGGGTCCTCGTGAACGGGGCGGCCCCGGAGCTTCTCTACATGCGTGGGGTGGTGAATACGTCCGTGCCCTTCGAAGAGCTCCGCTCGCGCAGCTTCATCGGCGAGCGCGCCCGGGCAGCGGGGACCGGAGACTTCTCGCAGCGCATTCGGGAGGGTCTGCCGCCCCGTCCTCCCGCGCACACGGAACGGAGGCCCGGATGATCGTGTCCTCGAGGGCGGTCGTGCCGGGGCCGCTTCACGGGCCCGTCGTCACGGCGGGATAGCCCGCCGGGATCTTCCACAGGTGGTGGGTCACCGGGGTCAGCGGCCGTCCCGGCGCGCCCGGATCGAGATCGTCGCGGAGGGTGATCACCACGTCGGAGGCGACGGACGGGGCGTCGCGGAAGTAACTGTGGCCGTAGCTGTCGCCCAGCGACCCGATCGCTCCTTCCGCCGTGGTGAAGTTGACGATCGCCAGGTTGGCGTTGCTGTAGTCCACCACCTCCTTGAGCGCGCCGGTCAGCTGCTCCTCGCCGAACTTGCCGATGCGGCCGCGCGGGCTCGCGAAGAGGCTCGTGGCGGCCCCGATCGCCTTGTCCTCCGGCGAGGTGTAGATCGTGAGGCGGTGGGTGCTGAGGGGGATCTTGTCGCCGACCAGTCGTACCGTACCGACCTGCAGGTCCAGGTCCGGCGCCGCCAGGATGAAGTTGTGGATCTTGAACTGCTCCCGCGGGTCGAGACCCGCGGCACGAGCAGCAATGGTGAGTTCGCGGACGGCTGACAGCGCGACGTCGGTCCCTCGGCTGTGAGCGATCAGGTGGATCTTCTCCACCTCCGGAAAGCTCGCGATCCGCGCGAGAACCTGTCGCAGGTGGTAGACCGTGAACTCGCTCGACTCGCGATCGTAGGTATAGCCGAACAGCCCGGGGTGGCCGGCTGGCCAGGTATAGACGAGCGGCACTCCGATCCGTCCGACGAAGTGCCAGAGCTCGGCCAGCGCGAAGGACGCATCTGCAAATGTGTTGGCGTAGCCGTGCACGAAGATGAACACCTCCTTGCGAGGCGTCAGCTCGAGCCGGCGGAGGAACGAGCGTCGAAAGACCTCGACCGCCTGTTCCCGTTGCGCCACGAGCTCGGGGTGCTCGACGATCAGCCCGTCTTCCTCCCGGAAGGGGAGGGGCACGTCGGGTGTACGCGCGATCTCGTTCACGTCGCGCAGATCCATTTCCACGTCCTTCAGGCGGTCCTGGGTGCGGCTCGCCACCAGCAGACCCTCCCAGCTGATGTCGCGTCCGAGGTCCACCACAGCAGAGCCGAACGCAAGCGAGGGGGAGCGCTCGTAGCCGTATTGGAGCCCGCCCTCGTCATCGGTCTCCGGCACACGGTCAGTGACGTAGAAGAGCGGAACCTCCGTGCTCATGAGCTCACGGTCGAGCCCCCCGTAGAAGTCGCGACTCGGGTCGAGATGGACGTTGGGCGTGGGCATCAACACGCGGACCCCGGCACAAGCTGTCAGGACGAGCGCCAGAACTACGATGCTTCCCTTGAAAGACCGTCTGAGTCCCACGAACGATTCCCCCCGGATGTGATTAGGTGGACTCTATCACCCTCCTCGAAGGGTTCTCGGAAGGACCACCCGCCCGCGCCACAGGCGACTTCAAGGAGGGCTCGGCCGCGCTGCGCACCTGGCTGTGCGCGAGTGCCACGAAGATCCTTCTGCGGTCGCAGCTGCAGGCCGCTACTCGCTGGCGACGGCAAGGGCTGCTGGCGGAGAGGGTGGGATTCGAACCCACGGATGAGCAAGCCCATCACCTGATTTCGAGTCAGGCGCGTTCGACCGGACTCCGCCACCTCTCCGCAGAGACCCGGCAGGCTAGCAGCTCGGATTCCGACTCGTCACGCGGGAGCCGAGAGCCGCCTCAGAGCGCGATCCGGACCCGGAGGCCGAGGACGACCACGAGGCTGTCGTCCGGGTTCTGGGCAGGATCGACGAGGATCTGCAGATCCGGCGTGACGGTGACCTCCCGCAGCACTTGCCAGCGATAGAAGACCTCGAGCGTCCACTGGTCGTCCAGCCGCCCGTACGTGTCCTCGTTTGGGCGCCCCCAGTGGATGGCGGCGGCAAGCAGGTCGCGTCCGCCGAAGGTCGCGTAGCCGACGCCCACCGCGACCGCGCGATCGAGCAGGCTGCCACCGTCCTTCGCCCACCCGGCGCGCAGGAACGGTTGCCAGCGCTCGGCGATCTGCCAGCTGGCCGAGACGTTGACGCCCCAGCCGCTCGGTGTGCCGGCCGCGCTGCGTGCGTCGATGTGCCAGGCGGTGAGGTGAACGTTGTCGAGGACGAGTCGATCATGAGACGACGTCCAGCCGATCTCCACGCTCGAGAAGAACTCGTGTTCGTCGAAGACGCTCTCGAAGCCGTCGAACGGGTGCTCCGGATCGCCGTTCGCATCGCCGAAGCCAACCATCGCATAGACGTTCTCGGTCACCATCCCGCCCGCGGCGATGCCGAGCAGCGCGTCGTTCGGCAGTGGAATGGTTCCGCTCCCGGTGCTGAACACGAGGTTGGTGAAGCCCGTCCACGGGCTCGCGAATGCATACGCGTCGACGTAGTCCGTCGCGTCGAGGAAGCCGCCGATCAACGCGAAGCGGCCACCGTCCACCCGCTGGCGCCAATAGAGGTTCGTCGTGCGCCAGCGTTGGTCGCTGAACGGGGGGCCGAGCAGGCCGACGTAGCCCTTCTCGAAGCCGAACCCGCTCGGCGCGACGTTCGTGTACGCGTGCCGATGCTCGACCTTCCAGACGAGCGCGCCGGGGTGGTCGCCGCCTCGGTCGACGAGATCCCAGGTGCCGAAGAAACGGACCATCCCGCCGGCGGCCTCGTCGTCGCCGAAGTCCCCGCTCCCGACGAAGCCGACCGCGCTGTAGTCCCCGCCGAAGTGGAGGCCGGTCTTCTCCTGGATTCCCGCCTTCCACTCGCGGTACGGCTCGAGAAACGAGAGCTCGAAGAGCGGAGTGACGTCGCGCTCGTCCTCGGCGAGCTGGTTCTCGACCGCGTCCGGCCCGCCGAAGCGCGCCTGCGCGGAGGCGAGCGAAGTGATTCCGAGAGCCAGCGCCGCGGCCAGCACGATCGATCGCACGAGGGCTACTCCAGGGTGTTCTTGAAGATCTCGCCGTCCTTCATGATGAGACGGATCGTCTCGACCCCGTCGCGATCGGGCGCGGACTGCCACTCGCTCACCCCACCGATCGCCGCAATGTCCTCGAGCGGGTTCCCGTCGACGATCAGAAGGTCGGCGTAAGCGCCTCCTTCGATCGTTCCGATCGGCCCCTCGACATAGGGATTCATCACGGTGCCCGTGAGGGCCAGGACCTCTCCGGCGGTGCCGGTGGCCGCCTTCAACATGTGGTGGTTCCCGAAGAAGTCGGCGTGCAGCCACTTTTCGTAAGCGATCTGCTTCTCGCAGGTCTCGGGCCCTCCCACGCAGTCGATCATGAAGCCGAACTTCGGCTTGTGCGTCTTCACGTTCTGGACGTAGTCTTTGAAGGCCGCCTGCGCAGTCTTCAGCTTGTGCGCGGTTCGGGGATCCTGCAGCGCTCCCATGTCCGCGAGATTAGGATCCTGGCTGGTCATCTGCGTGACCAGGTAGGCGCCCTTCTCCTCCATCAGCTTCGCGATCTCTCCGTCGAACATGAAGCCGTGCTCGATCGTCTTCACGCCCATCCGGAGCGCACGGAGGATCGCATCCTTCGAGTACGAGTGTGCGCCGACGTAGCTCCCGTAGTTTTCGGCGACGGCCACAGCGGCGGCGATCTCGTCCTCGTTCATACCGTTCAGCTGCCAGGGGTCGAAGAGCGAAGCCACTCCTCCCGTCTGCATGATCTTGATCTGCGTTGCGCCCTGCATGAAGTTCTGCCGCGCGGCGGCAGTGACGTCGTCCGCGCCGTTGACCTGGATCGAGATGTGGAGTCGCTCGGTCTGACTCAGCATCGGCGTCTGCGGCATCGTGAAGCTGCGCATGTCGCTGTGGCCGCCCGGAGGTCCGATCCACGCACAGGCGGGATAGACACGCGGGCCCTCGATGATTCCGGCGTCGATCTGTCGGCGCAGGCCCCCGCACGCGCCTCCCATGTCGCGTACGGTGGTGAAGCCTTCCATGAGGAAGAGTTTCGCCATCGCGGCCTCCCGGATCGCCAGGTCCTCCCAGGTGAAGTTGGCCTCGATGTCGACCAGGCCCAGGTCCCCGTTTGCGAGCAGGTGCGAGTGGAGATCTACGAGCCCCGGCATCAGCGTGCGCCCGCCGCCGTCGATCACGGTCGCGCCCGCGCGGCTTGCGAGCCCCGCCCCGACTGCCTCGATGAGATTTCCGGTCACGAGTACATCGACACCTCGGTCGAGCGCGTGGCTCCGGCCGTCGAACACATTTACGTTCTGGAAGAGGATCTGTGGCTCGTCCGACTCGGCCGAGACCGAGGCCGGCGTGCATGCCAGCAACAGGAATAGCGAGAGAGTTCGGGACGGAACGAATCGAGATCTCATCTGCGGAGCTCCTTCGAGGGTCGGCGTGGCTGCTAGCCTCACCGTCGATCCAAGGAGCGTAGAAGGTGACCCGCGTGCGCCCAGCCCTTTTCGGACACGGAGCCCGTTGAGTTGGTGCCGCTGATCCGGGCAAGCCAGGTCACGCCGTTTCTCGAGGCTGCCGAACGCATTGGCGTTCCGACGCACCGTCATCTCGACGCCGTGCGGCTGCCCGAGGCCGCCCTTCACGCACCCGGCAGGATGATCGCGAGGCACCAACTCTGGGGGCTCGCTGATTCGATTGCGGCGCGGGAAGGGATCGCGGGATTCGGGCTCGAGGCGGCGACGACCGACCCGGTCTCGAAGCTCGGTGCGTTCGGGGGGGAACTCCTCGCGGAGCCGACGCTCGCCGCGGCGCTGCGTCGCCTGGCGCGCCAGATCGGGGAGCACAGCACGCACGCGCGCTTCGAGAGCATCCGGGTCTCGAGCGGAGTGCGCATCGGACGCTGCGATGACGGCTATCGGCTCGGGGGCAGCGCCGTCGTCGAACAGTACATCCTGCGTCTGCTCGTCGGGATCGTGCGCGAGGCGGCGCCTGGGTGGCGCCCGCGCCGCATCTGGTTGCGCGGCGATCTCATGCGGAACGTGGAGGACGAAGCGTTGTCGGGTGCCGAGACGATTCGCGGGAGCGGCGTCACCGGGGTCGAGGTGCCTGCCGCGTTCCTCGCGCGGCCGATGCGAGCCGGACCGCCGGCCCTTGGGGCTCCTGCAGCCGATGTGCCACACGATTTCACTGGAACGCTGCGTGCCGCGCTGGCTCCGCTCGTCGGTCATGTGCGGCTGGATCTCCACTTGGCGGCTGAGCTCGCGGGCGTGGACCCGCGCACGGTGCGCAGGCGTCTCGTCGCGGAGGGCTCTTCCTGGCGCAAGCTGCTCGATGCGCTGCGTTTCGAACATGCCCGCGTCCGCCTCGCGGCTCCGGGGGTGTCGCTCGTCGAGATTGCCCACGAACTCGCCTATGCCGACGCGGCGCACTTCACGCGGGCCTTTCGCCGCTGGGCGTGCGTGACCCCGAGCGAGTTCCGCAAGGGGCTGGCCGACGGTCGCCGCTAGGCGGAGGGCGGGACGCCCTCAGTCCGAAGGGCTCGCGGCGAGCTCCGCGAGACGGGCGAGGTTTTCCGAGTCGCCGACCGCGACCACGTGGTCTTCCGCTTGGAGGACGTCATCGGCTTCGGGGCGGATCCGGATCGCCTCGGAGCCGCGCTGGATCGCGACGACCGACACGGAGACGTTCCGCGCGAGGAGGTCGGCCAGCGGGAGGTCGCACGCGGCGCAGCCCGGGGCGACGACGATCTCCTCGAGGCTGAATTCGGAGCTCCCGGTCGGGTGAGAGAGCTCGATGAAGTCCACGACGGCCGGCCGGACGATCGAACTCGCGATGCGCTGGCCGCTGATGGAGTAGGGCGAGATGACCTGGTAGGCGCCGGCAAGGCGCAGGCGCCGGGAACCCTCCTCCGTCCGCGCGGTGGCGTGGACGCGGCAGGCGGGGTTGGCCTCCCGGGAAGAGAGCGTGAGGAACACGTTGTCCGCGTCGCTCGCGGTGGCCGCGACGAGCGCACGTGCCCTCCCGATTCCGACCGCCTGGAGCGCCTCGTCATCGAGGGCGGAGCCCAGGTGATGGGGGATGTCGGCGCGCTCCAGCTCGGCGGCGACCTCGGGGTCGCGCTCGAGGACCGCCAGATCGACTCCTGCGCCGGTCAGCTCGCCCGCGACCGCGCGGCCGAGCTGACCATAGCCGCAGAGAATCACATGGTTCTGCATGGCTTCGATCCTTCGCTTCATGCGTCTCCTCCCGAGCGCGCCGCCCAGCTGTCCCTCGATCACGAATCCTGCGACCGCGACTACGGTGTAGAACGCGGTCCCGACCCCCAACACGATGAGCCCCGTCGTGAAGAGCCGGGTGGTCTCGTCGAGCGGCTTCACTTCCCCGAAACCGACCGTCGAGAGGGTGAGCACGGTCATGTAGAGCGCGTCGGTCCAGCTGAGCTCCGCCAGCAGGCGAAAGCCGACCGTGCCCGTGGCCGTGAGACTGAGCAGCAGCGCGACGGCGATCACCAACGGGCGGAACACGTCGGAGCGATAGCACCCCGTGGGGCCCGTCGCCGCGGTCGTGGCGTGGGATTCTGCTAAGGTGCTTCTCCTCGTGGCCAGAGACGACCTCATCCAAGCCGAAGGCGCCGTCGAGAAGATTCTCGGAGGCGGCCGCTATCAGATCGCACTCGACAACGGGAGGGGCGTCACCGCTCAGCTCTCCGGTCGAATGCGGCGTTTCCGGATCCGGGTGATCCCCGGCGATCGCGTGCAGGTCGGCCTCTCGCCGTACGATCCCACGCACGGATTCATCACCTTCCGTCTGAAGGAAGGTGAGTCCCGGAGTCGCTGAACCCCGGGTGGCCGGCCTGCGGCCCCTCGTCCAGCGCGCGCGCCTGTACCACGAGTGGCTGCGCAACAAGCTCCGGCTCCGGTTCGTCCAGTGGTTGAACCCGGGGATCCAGATCCACCCCGACGCGAGTCCCAACCTCGGACGGGCGCGCTTCAATGTCGCTCCCGGAGCTCACCTCCGGATCGGTCCGCGCGTGGCGACCGAGGCGCGGGAGGGCGGGCTGAACTTCGTGCTCGCGCCCGGTGCGACCGTCGAGATCGCTGAGGATGCCTGGCTGCGCTCCGAGATCGGCCAGACGAACATCGTCGCGTTCGAGGGTGCCACGCTCCGCATCGGGCCCGAAGCGTTCCTCAACGGCGCCCACGTCAGCTGCAAGGGCCGCGTCGAACTCGGGCGCCGGGCGTGGCTCGGGCCTGGCACGCGCCTGTTCGACGCGGACCAACACGATCTCGACGATCAGCGTCCCGAGCGGATCGGGGAGGTCGTGATCGGCGACCATGTCTGGGTGGCCGGGGACGTGACAATCTTGCGGGGCGTGCACATCGGCGAGCACTCCATCGTCGGAGCGCGTTCGGTCGTGCTCGAAGACGTGCCTCCGCACACGCTCGTCGTCGGCGCACCCGCCAAGCCGGTCGGCACGGTGGGCGACCGCAGCCGCGGCCGCTAGCGCCCGAGGAGTGGGCGGGGTCAGCCGCGCGCGGTAGGGTCGGGCGATGCCGCTCCGCATCGCACTCTTCGGCCAGGCCGCCTTCGCAAAAGACGTGTTCGATCGCCTGCGCGCCGCGGGACACGAGGTCGTGGGTGTCTTCGCGCCGCCCGAAGGGAGGCGCCCCGACCCGCTTGCCGCTGCGGCTGAAGAGGCGGGTGTCGCGTTGTATCGCCCGCGCTTCTATCGCCGGAAGAGCGGCGAAGCGATTCCGGCGCGCGTCGAGGAGCACGCCAAGCTCGACGCGGAGCTCAACGTGCTCGCGTACGTCACGGCCTTCGTGCCGATCGAGATCCTCGAGGCCCCGAAGCACGCGTCCCTCTGTTTTCACCCCTCGCTGCTTCCGGAGTACCGCGGCGGTTCGGCGATCCCGTGGCAGATCATCGACGGCGCCCGCGAGGCCGGCGTGACGGTGTTCCGGCCGGACTCGGGGGTCGACACCGGCCCGATCGTCGTCCAGAAGGGCGGGGTGGAGATCGGTCCGGAGGACACCGCCGGCACGCTGTATTTCAAGAAGCTCTATCCGCTGGGCGTCGAGGCGCTGGTCGAGGCGGTCGATCGGGTCGCAGATGGGAGCGCCGCCCCGGCCCCGCAGGACGAATCGCGGGCCAGCTTCCAGGGGCTCGTCGACGCTGAGGTGGCCCGGATCGACTGGTCCCGGCCGGCCGCAGAGGTCGATGGCCGGATCCGGGGATGTGACCCCCAGCCGGGGGCCCATGCGATCCGCGAGAGCGACGGAGCGCCGGTTCGGCTGTTCGACGCCCGTCTCGAAGCCGGAGAGGCCCCGGGAGCCTCGGTTCCGGGCACTCTTCTCGCGCCCGAGGGGAGCCGTTTCCGGGTGGCGGTGGCCGGAGGGGTGATCTCGTTCGCGCGCGCCCGGGTGGGCGACGGGGCGAAAGTGGCGGTGCTGGAGAGCGGCCTTCGCGAGGGAGAGCGGCTGGTCTGAGCGGGGGTTGCCCAAAGGGCGTGAATCACTAGGTTTTCCGCGCCTCCTGGCAGGTCGGCGCAGTGTTCATCGCGCCAGTCAGGAGTTCCCAACCCCACCTCTCAGGAGGGACCGGCTCGCCTTTGGGGCCGGAGGAACCGCATGTCTACCGAACTCGAGAAGCTCCGAAATATCGGGATCAGTGCCCACATCGACTCGGGCAAGACCACGCTCACCGAGCGGATCCTGTTCTACACCGAGCGGATCCATCGGATCCAGGAGGTCCGTGGCAAGGAAGGCACCGGCGCCACCATGGACCACATGGAGCTCGAGCGGGAGCGTGGCATCACGATCACGTCGGCGGCCACCCACTGCGAGTGGGCCGACCACCATGTGAACATCATCGACACGCCGGGACACGTCGACTTCACGATCGAGGTCGAGCGGGCGCTGCGCGTGCTCGATGGTGCGATCCTCGTTCTCTGCGGCGTGGCGGGTGTGCAGTCGCAGTCGATGACCGTCGACCGGCAGATGCGGCGCTACAAGGTTCCGCGCCTCGCCTTCATCAACAAGCTCGATCGATCGGGCGCGAACCCGCGGAAGGTCACCGAGGCCCTGCGCGAAAAGTTGCGCCTGAACCCGGTGATGATGCAGCTGCCGATCGGCCTCGAGAACGACTTCGCCGGTATCGTCGATCTTGTGACGATGAAGGCCGTCCGTTTCGAAGGCGACAACGGCGAGCACATCGTCGAAGAAGAGATCCCCGAGGCGATGGCCGCGGAGGTTGCGGTCGCGCGCGAAGCGATGCTCGATTCGGTCTCGATGTTTTCGGACGAGCTGATGGAGGTGATCCTCGAAGAGGGGGACATCAGCGAGGAGCTGATCCACGAAGCCGTTCGCAAGGGCACGATCAGCCTCGAGCTCTGCCCCGTCTTTTTGGGTTCTGCCTACAAGAACAAGGGCGTCCAGAAGCTCCTCGATGCGGTGATCGCCTATCTGCCGAATCCGACCGAGGTCGAGAACACGGCGGTCGATCTCTCGAACGACGAAGCCGAGATCATCATCCAGAACGATCCGCAGAAGCCGCTCATCGCGCTCGCGTTCAAGCTGGAAGAGGGTCGCTACGGCCAGCTGACGTTCATCCGCGTCTACCAGGGCACGCTGAGCAAGGGCAGCAACATCCACAACTCGAGGTCGAAGAGACGGCACAAGGTGGGCCGCCTCGTCCGGGTGCACGCGGACCAGATGGAAGACATCGAGGAAGCGATGGCGGGAGATATCGTCGCGCTCTTCGGCATCGACTGCGCGTCGGGTGACACATTCACCGACGAGACGATCGAAGTCTCGATGAGCGCGATGCACGTCCCCGATCCGGTGATCTCGCTCTCGGTGAAAGCGACCGAGCAGAAGCATCAGGCCAATCTTTCGAAGGCGCTCAATCGCTTCACGAAAGAAGACCCGACGTTCCGCGCCGGTGTCGACCCGGAGAGCGGCGAGACGGTCGTCTCGGGCATGGGTGAGCTGCACCTCGAGGTCTACATCGAGCGCATGCGACGCGAGTACAAGGTCGACGTCGAGACGGGCGCTCCGCAGGTGGCCTATCGCGAAGCGATCGCTCGCAAGGCGGAGTTCAACTACACCCACAAGAAGCAGACGGGTGGTTCCGGTCAGTACGGCCGCGTGGCCGGCTGGATCGAGCCGCTGTCAGAGGCCGAGGGCGGAGACTTCATCTTCGAGAGCAAGGTGCGCGGCGGTGCGATTCCGACCGAGTACATCCCCGCGGTCGAGAAAGGCTTCGCCGAGTGCCTGGCGAAGGGGCGTCTGATCGGCTTCCCGGTGACGGGGCTCAAAGTGGTCGTCGACGACGGCCAATCCCACTCGGTGGACTCGTCGGATATGGCGTTCCAGGCGGCCGCTCGCGGTGCCTTCCGCGAGGTCTACCCGAGAGCCAAGCCGATTGTGCTGGAGCCGGTGATGAAACTCGCGGTCGAGGGCCCGTCGGAGTTCCAGGGAGCCCTGCTGAAGACGGTCATGCAGAGGCGCGGTACCGTGATTGGGACGACCGAGGAGGAGGGCTTCTCCCAAGTGGAAGCCGAAGTGCCGCTGGCAGAGATGTTCGGGTATGCGACGGATCTTCGTTCCGCGACCCAGGGCAAGGCGGACTTCACCCTCGAGTTCGCCAAGTACAGCCCGGCGCCCCGTGAGGTCACCGAGGAGCTGGTCGAGAAGTTCCGCCCGAGCGTGAAGGACGGCGACTGATGTATCGAAAGTTCTTGAATGCGCGGAGTCCGCTCCGTCTGCTCGAAAAGGGCCTCCACGGAGGCCTGGGAAAGGGCAACCTCGGGCTGATCCTCGCGGGCCCTGGCGTCGGCAAGACGGCATGTCTCGTCGGAATCGCACTCGATGATCTGCTGCGCGGGGGACACGTGATGCACGTGTCGCTCGACCATACGGTCTCTCATGTGCGCGCCTTCTACGACACGGTGTTCGACGAGCTCGCCGCCTCGACTCAACTGAAGGACGAGGCCCAGGTCCACGCCGAACTCGATCGCCGGCGCAGCATCCGCGCTTATCCGCCGAATTCGCTCAATGCAGCCAAGCTGCGCGAGGCCGTGAAGGTCGAGGCGGAAGCGGGCGGCAGCCCCGAACTCGTCATCGTAGAGGGCTTCGACTTCGCGTCGGCACCCCGCGACGAGCTGCTCGAACTGCAAGGGCTGGCCAAGGAGCTCGGAGCCGAGTTGTGGCTGTCCGCGTCGGCGCCAGGCGAGAAGGTCTCGGAGCTTCCCCCGGAAATTGAACCGCTGTCCGACCTGCTGAGCGTCATCCTCGCTCTCGAGCCTGGCGACGGCACGGTCGGACTCCGTGCGCTCAAGGATCACGAGAACCCGGACGTCTCCACCCTCCACGTCGCTCTCGATCCGCGCACGCTGCTGCTCACCCGCAGCTAGCAAGGGCGAGGCTCAGCGGCGGCCTTCGGCCAGGAGTCGGTTGAGATTCGCCCGGATCGCGGGGTCGGCGGCGTCCTCCGCCAGCGCCGCGCGGTAGTCGCGCTCTGCGGCACGTGCGCCGTCGATGCGGAAGGAGCTGGCGTTGCCGCGATACACGAGTGCGCGGACGCGCTCCCCGGGATCCTCTACGTGCGCGTCCAGGCCGAGGACCATGCGGTCGTACTTCCAGAGGTCGCGATCCGGGACGTGGCCTGGATCGAACCCGAGGCCCATCCACTCGGTCGCGTCCAGCGCATCGCGCTCCCGGCCTGCGAGGCTCGCGAGCCGCTTCGAGAGGTAGGCCGCGGCGTCGTAGTCCCTGGCCGCCGTGACGACGCCGGCCTCGCGCACGCCCTCGAAGAGCGCAGCAGCCGCGATCTCGGCTCCCCGCGGCGTGAAGTGGACGTGGTCGAAGAATTCGTCGAAGCCGAGGATGTCCCGCTCGGCGCTCCGGGCGATCTGGCTGGCCGTGTCTACAAGGGTCGCGCCGCTCCGCGTGGCGACCGTGCGGACGCGGTCGTTCATGGCGTCGAGGGCGCGGCGCAGATGCCGATCTTCGTTCACGGCTGCCCGGTACTGCGCGCGCGCCGCACCGAGGTCGCCGAGGGCCTCGGACACAGTGGCTCGGCGGAAGAGCCACCCGGATCGATCGGCGCCAGCGCTGGCCTCGAGCTTCTCGTCGAGGACCCGGCTCGCCCGCTCCCAGCGCTCGCGGCTCGGGGGGGCCTCGTCGCCGAGCAGTTCGTCGAGCCAGCCGGCCGGCAAGTCTTCGCGGCCGAGCCACCTCCAGTTCGAGCCGACCGTCATCAGGACGATCGGGGTGCCGCTCTCCTGCGCAGTGCCGACCATTTCTTCCAGGTTCGCCTCGTAGCGGTCGACGACGCCGAGGATCTCTTCGGGCGTGATTTCGACCTCCTGGAGGAGGGTGCGCTGCGCGAGCTCGAAGTCGTCTCTCGAGAGCTTGCGCCGTGCGAGCGAGGGATCGCGCTCGTCCCGGCGGAGGAGGCGCCGCGTGACGCGGTAGAGGCGGGTGTCCATGAGCAGGTCCAGCGCTCGCGAAGCGAACGTGGCGTGCGCTTCGGCGTACTTCTCCGCATGGAGCTCCAGGAACTCGTTGTTCCCCGAGTAGATGACCAGGAGATCGGGCGCGTAGCGGCCGCAGACGTCGGCCACCAGCCGCTTCACCTGCTCGGAAGAGATCCCCACGATCCCGAGGTTCACGACCACGGAGGCCCGATCCGGGTAGGCGGTCTCGAGCATCCGCTCGAGACCGCGAGAGAAGGTGACGTTCGGACTGAAGCCGAGGCCGGCGGTCGCGGAGGCGCCGAAGGTGAACACGCGCAGCGCCGGGGCGCCGGCCGCGCGCGGCAGGGACTGGTACGAGTGGCGCGGATCCCGGGTGCGCCAGATTTCCGTGCCGTCCGCCCGTGTGCCGGGCTCGAGGACCGGCAGGTCGACCTGCTGGAACGGGAGGCGCGAAGCCTCCGGGGGTCCGACGTCCAGTAGCCGCAGTCCGCCCTCGAGAAGGAGGAGCAGTAGTCCCGTGAAGACGAGCGAGCCGGCGACGAGCAGCAGGTTGGCGAAGAACGAAGGAGGGGATTTGGGCCGTGTCATCTCGCTCGGTCGAAGGCGACGGAGTCGCCGGGCCGCCCGGCCTACTCGTTGAAGCCGCCATAGTCGATGCGATGGGGCTGGGGCTCTGGGTTCAGTACGGCCAGCGCCACCAGCGCCGCCGCGCTCAAGGCGAGGACCACGAGGACGATCGTCGCGAGTCGCGCCAGGGGTAGCCCCCCGCCCGCCGCGCGTCCGCTTCCGTCGTCCGTCTTCTCGTCCACGATTGCGGGATCATTGCGAAAGCCGGCGGGAGCGACAATACGCGCGCGTCTCAGTGGCGAGCGGCGCTGAGCCGCTCGGGGAGGGGCTTCGCGGCCCGCGGAAGATCGAAGTCGGTGAGCCACCACGCCGCGAGCGGCGCTCGCGTCGGCGTCTCGCCTTCGCGCCGGAGGACGACCTCGAGGATGCCGCGGCGTTCGAGACGTGTGGGGTCGAGCCAGCCCCCGCGCGACGCCCGCAGCCGCCGGCAGGGGCCGTGCACCGGCTCGAGGTCGGTCCGCGAGCGGACCCGCCCGTTCCACTCGCCGCGAAGGATGGCCTCGCCCGCCAGCTGCAACGAGACAGGTCCCGCGAGGCTCGAGCCGCGCACGAGTTTGAGCCGCGCCTGATCGAACTCGAGATCGGGGACGTTCAGCACGCCGATGTTGACGCCCGGGCCCAGCAGGCGGATGGGTTCCAGGGCCGGGGGCCGGTCGCCCTGGACCGTCTTCCAGGAGACGTCCATTCCGTCGACGAGATCGCGGGGCAGCGGAAGGAAGCAGGCCGCGGTGATGCTCTGGTCCGGGCCCTTGAGCGCCAGCAGGGAGACCGTCCCGTCGTCGGCCAGTGTGGATTTGTGACCGGGGTCCACGGTCGCGAAGCGGCCGATTGCCGCGTCGTCGAGGTGGACCGCCACCGACGTGTGTGCCGCGAGCGGCAGCATGTCCACGGCCGTCGTCGTCGGCATCGTCGGAACCGGATCGAGGTCTCCGGTCTCGAGTACCGGGACCGAGGTGTCGGCGCCGTCGACGATCGCGGCCAGGAACGCGCGCGCGATCAGGTCGTTGCCCCAGGTGCCCTGATGAGACTGCGGTGCCGCGTAGGGGAACGTCCTGCGCCGGTCCATCTCGATCACGGCGAGGTTTGGAGCGTCGACGCTGCGACCGGTCGCCGCGTCGACCTCCGAGAACGAGCCCAGGATGACCGGTTTGCCCGTCGCAGCCATCTTCTCGAGGAGCGCGCGATAGGTCAGCTGGGCCTCTTCCTCAGCTCCGTCGGAGCGGTAGTAGAACGGGTTGGACGGGGGCGAGTCGGCGGGCCGCAGGCTCCGAAGGGCGAGCGGGGGCTCGCGGTCGTAGCGGAGGAACCGCCAGCGAGGGAGGAATCGGTAGTACTGGTCGAAGCGCTCCGTGTGGTTGTCTCCGACGACATCGATCAGCTCGAGCCCGTCGCCACGGAGCACGTACCGCGCGTGGATCAGGTAGGGGACCTTGCGCGGGTTGTAGTTGAACACGGTGTCCCGCTCGGGAAACCACCGGCCCGGGAAGATCAGCGTGTAGTCGCAGCCGTACCGCTCGTGGACGTGCTCCCAGAGAAGATGACTCTGATGGAAGCCGTAGCCCCCGACCCCGAAGTTCAGGACCTCGACGTCGTCCCTTCCGAGCCGCCGGAACGCCTCTCCGAGGAGGGTCGGATAGTCGGAGTGGCCGTCGACCTCGGTGCCGAACGTGAAGGAGCTGCCGAACGAGCAGAGTCGGGTTGCGTCTTCGGGCTTCTCGGGCGTGAAGTGAGCGAACGAGCTCTCCCGGTCGCTCGGGGCCCGGAGCCAGCCCAGTCGCCGCATCACCGCCCGATCGATCTCCGGGTGGCTCACCAGACGATCGCTCTTGGGAGCCCGCTGGAGCCTCATCTCCTCGCGGAGAGGCCGATAGAAGAACGAGTAGTGCGCGCCGACCAGCCCCAACAGCAGGGCCGCGAGGCAGAGCACAGCTCGCCACTCCGAATTGATCTTCAATGCGCAGCTTCTCCGCAGAGCCCCGGGCGGCCGACCGGCGGGGAGCTAAGTGCCCGAGCTCGCCAGACCGCCGAGCGCGAGCTCCACCAGCGACGTGGTGTAGCGGTCGTCGGAGCCGGCGGCGAGTCCGAGCTTCTCCGCGAGTGCGCCGTGGGTGAAGGGCGCCGTCGCGGTGCTCAGCAGGAACAGCATCGCGACATGGGAGTCGATGTCTCGCAGGCCGTGGTCGCGCGCCTCCCCGAGGAACCGGCGCAGAATCGACATGCCGGGCTTCAGATAGCGATCGTAGAGATAGTCGAGGCGCGGGCCCGGCCGGGCCGATTCGTCCGTGAGGATCCGTGCGACCGCGGGCCGTCGGCGGAGCAGCGCCATCGCCCGCTCCATCCCCTCGTGCACCACCTCGACCGGATTCGGGCTGCCGATGCTGGCGCCGAGCAATGCGAACAGCTCCTCGGTGGTCGGTCCGAGGCCGTGGTCGAGCGCCGCGCGCCACAGATCCTGCTTCGCGCCGAAATGGTGGTGGACGAGGTTGTGGCTCACGCCGAGCCGGCGGGTCAGCTCGCGAATCGAGGTGGCCTCGAAGCCGGCCTCGGCGAATGCGTCGAGCGCAGCGTCGAGGATCTCCGCTCGGGTGCGCTCGGCGGTGGCTCCGGGCGGCCGGCCGACGGAACGGGGCTTTCGATCATTATTGGACATATGACAAGTTTATCGTACTCTCAATGGGGCAGCTGCCAAGTTGTGCCCACTTGACGAGGAGAACCCGCATGGACTTCGACCCCTTCGACTCCGCTCACTGGGACGATCCGTACCCGGTCTACCGCGAACTTCGCGATCAGGACACGCTGCATCAGGCGCCTCGGGCACAGGCTTTCTGTGTCACCCGTTTCGAGGAGGCGGCCGAAGTCTTCAAGCAGCCTGAGTTGTTCTCGTCGCGCCTCGGCTTCGACGTATTGGTGCGCGAGCGGTGGACCCAGGTCGGTCTCGGCGACGTACTCGAGATGCTGCGTTTCCTCGTCCGCGCGCGGATCAATCCGCTGGCTCTCCGCGGCGCGCCGGAGTCGATCATCTCCTCCGACCCGCCGAATCACGGGCCGCTGCGGCTGACGGTGAACCGTGGCTTCACGCCCCGTCGCGTCTCGGCGTGGGAGCCGCGCGTGCGTGAGCTTTGCGAGACGTACGTGGCGGGCCTCGAGAATGTGGAGGGCTTCGACGTGGTCGAGCGGCTGGCCCACCCGTTGCCCATGACGATCATCGCCGAGCTGCTCGGCGTCGACGCCGACCGGATCGGCGACTTTCGGCGCTGGAGCAACGGGCTGATTTCGACACTCACCAGCAGCGATCGGAGCGCGTCGCCCCGGGAGATGCTCGCGAACGGCGGCGAGCTGCTCGAATACCTGCGCACCGTCGTCGAGCGACGGCGACGAGATCCCGGCGACGACCTGATCAGCGTTCTCGTCGATCCCCGCCAGGGAGACACGCTCGACACCCAGGCCGTGCTTCTCTTCGCGACGATTCTGCTGGTTGCCGGGAACGAGACGACCACGAACGCAATCGGTAATTCCGTTCAGCTCCTGCTCGACCACCCGGACGTGCTCGACCGGGTCGCCGCAGATCCCTCTCTGATCCCCGCGGTCGTCGAAGAAAGCGTCCGCCTCGAGTCGCCGTTTCGCCTGATGCCGCGAGTCGCCACTGAGGACACGACGCTTCGGAACACACGGATTCCAGCGGGGAGTCAGGTTCTCGTGATGATCGGCGCGGCAAACCGGGACGAGCGCCGGTTCGCGGATCCTGAACGCTTCGATCTGGAGCGCGATACGCGTGGCCACCTCGCATTCGGCCATGGCATCCACTTCTGTCTGGGCGCCTCGCTCGCTCGCCTCGAGGCGCGGGTGGCACTCGAAACGCTCGTGCCGCTTCTCCAGAACCGTGTCGTCCACGCGCCCGGGGCCGTGCGTGCCGACTCGTACTTCACACGCGGCTTCGCGGCGCTGGAGGTTCGGCAGCGGGCTCTCACCGCAGCGGCATAGCGGCCGATTCGAGCGATCCGGTTGACGCCCCAAGTGTGACAACAAAAAAGGGGGCCCCACGGATCTCGTGGGGCCCCCGGGACCGAGGCGGCTGCTAGCGCCGACGATCTTCGCGGCCGCTGCGCGTCGGGGGCGGAGCGGGAAGGAACCCCACCCGGAACACGTCGTCCGGGATCTCGCCGTCAATCTCCGTATTGCGGCGGATGACGTCGGCGAGGCGGGTCGACTCCACCTCCCTGCGCGCTTCTTGGTCGAGCGTGCGCGCGTACCAGAAGCGATCACCGTCACGCAGGGCGGCGAACTGGTCGGCGACCAGGGTGGCCACGAGTTCGCCGACCATCGCGCCGGGGAGCCGGTCTTCGGCGAGCCCGCCGACCCAGACATCCATGGCTTCGACGTCGCCGTACGCTTCTTCGAGGCGGATCTGAACGTTGGGATCTGAGCTGACGTCGGCAAACGAGGCCGGCCGCGTCAGCCCGAGTGCGGCGCGCACCGCGGGATAGCTCGGCAGGCCATGGTCGCGGCCGCGCTGGATGTTGAGGGACGCGAGGTCGAACCCGCCGGTGCCGGGCGCCCCGAACAGGAAGTTCCGCACGTCGTCGATCACCGCTGCGTCTACCTCCTGGCAGACCTGGCTAGCGAGGCCTCGCAGGAGCGGCTCGATGCCGCCTTCGTCGGTGATCCGCGTCGGCGCGAAAAACGCATCGCGCAGTGCGAGGTGCCCCTCCCCGATTTCTGATCCCGTCTCGTCGAGCCGGAGCAGCGTCGCGCTCAGAGCGCTGTGCCCGAATCGATACGCGGCGGTCGAGAACAGGTTCGCGATGCTCGCGTCGACGTCGGCGTCGTAGCCACGGTAGCGGGGCAGGGCGTTCGGTCCGAGCAATGCCGGCAGGAACTCTCGATACGTGATGACCTGCAGTTCGGCGATGACGCGCAGACGCGCTTCCTGGTAGAGATCCTCTCCGGAGAGGTCCGGCTGCTCGCCGGCAATCTCTGTAGCGAGCCGATTGTGCTCTCGGACGAAGAGAGTGTGGAGCGCTGTCAGTCCCACGTGCTCGTTCGCGCGCACATCTCCCGCCAGAAAGAGCGTGTCGCCGGGGCCTCCGGCGTTGGCCAGGCCTTCGGTGTTGAAGGGCAGCAGGTCTCCGTCACTCGTGGCGAGTCGTCCGGTTCCGTCGTTCGTGCGGAGTGCCGAGGCGCGCTCGGCATCCGAGCCGTACACATTCGAGGCATCGATCCAGGCGGTGACCTCGTTCAGTTGCTCGCGCGTGCCCGTCGACTCGTCGTAGATCGAGCGATTGAACGAGAGTTCGACATCGCCGTCGCCGTCCGGGTCGAACCAGACGTCGCCAGCCGGAATCGCAATGTTGGCGGCCTCCGGCGGGTCGGCACCGTCGCTGAGGTCGATGTCGTGGTCGACGAACTGACCCCATTGCCACAGGAAGTCGCTGACGCCGAGCGCATTGGGGGTGGACGCATCCTGCGCGAGAACGGTGTTGCTGATCGTGCGCGGTCCGGGCCGATCGGCTCCGGAGAGCGACGAGGTGCCATCGCCGTAGTCCGAAGGTACGAGGCGCATCAGCGTCGTGCCCGCAGCGCCCATCTCGGCGTCGGCTTCGTTGTTGGCCGTTCCGTCGAGGCTCGGGAAACCCGCGGCCCGCCCGGTTCCATCCTGGCCATCGGTATGGCGGCCGTCGATGCCCCGTACGGGTGAGACCCCGCGGCCGCCCTGGTGGTCGTCGCGGTTCTGAGCGGAACCCGGGAGCGGGAGGAGCAGAGCGAGGCTGGAAAGGAGCAGGATCGCAGTGTGATTTCTTCTGCAGTACATGAATGACTCCGGCCGCTTGGGTGTGAGGGGGCCGACCTCTTCGTTCCGTCCACTCCTTCGGAAACCGCGCTTCGGGATCCGGTTGACACGTTTTTTCGCCGTCGCCCCGAAAATCGACGCACGGAACCCGTGCCCGTGATCGGTGTCACTACGGGCGTTGGGCACGGGGGACCGGATAGACTCGAGGAGCCTGCTCGGCATCCGGAGGGCCCATGAGCGAGATCCCCGACAGCTTCCATCACTATCTGGCGGCTTGGAACGAACCCGATGTCGAGTCCATTCGCGCACATCTCGACAAGTCGGTTGCGTCCGACGTGGTGTTCGTCGACCCGGCGAACACCACGCAAGGGATCGACGAACTCGAGGCAATGATTCGAGAGGCTCGTGTCGAGCGCCCGACCGCCGCGTACTTGCGAACGTCTGGTGTCGATGGTCACAACCGCCGCTACCGCTATGCGTGGGCGGTCCACATCGACGGCAAGCTCGTCATTCCCGGGATGGATGTGACGACGGTTCGCGAGGACGGGACAATCGCGCAGATCGACGGCTTCTTCGGAGAACTGCCGCCGCTGTAGGCGGCCGCGGCGGCTACTTTCGCAGGACCCCGAGATGCTCGCGCCAACGGGCGCGAACCGAGAGGACCTCGGGGCGGGTGAAGCCGAGCTCTTCGCCGATGGCCGCGATTTCCCCGTCTTCGGTCGTCGAGACGGTTCCGTCCGCGGCGGCCACGGCGTAGAGGCACTCGAGGAGCCGCGCCCGCTGTTCGGGCGTCGACAGGTCGCGGTACTGGCGCGTCACGACGTAGTTCTCCGTGCCGCCGAGCAGGCGCGCCTGACTCTTGGCGATCTCGACCGCGAGGGTCGCCTCGTCGGGTTTGAGCTGCGCCACTTCCGACACGATGCGCTCCATCTCCCGGGCCTCGGTCTCATCGATGTCGAGGTCGGCATGTGCGACGCGGGCGAGCACATAGGCGAACGCTGCGAGATGACGCGCCTGGTCGTCGGGGAGTCGCTCGAGTTGGGCGGCGATGCGGCGTACCGTTTCGGTGTCGCCGTCGTCGTCGCTTCCCTTGGTCTCGATCCCTAGCCAGCGGAGAATTCCCATCGCTGGATTCTACTGGCCTGAGACCGGATTGCCCCGCGCTCCCACGAACCGGCACGCCGGGCTACGCTTGTCGCGATGGCACTTTCCTCCGGCGACGAGATCGTTCTGCTCTGCAATCCGCGGTGCTCGAAGAGCCGCGCGGCCCATGCGCTCCTTGTCGAGCGCGGCGTCGAGTTTCGCGAGAGGCGCTACCTCGAAGAGCCGCTCGGTCTCGAAGAACTGACCGATCTCCAGGGGCGGCTCGCGCTCGAGCCCGCCGCGTTCGTGCGCAAGGGCGAGGCGGCCTTCGCGGACGAGGGGCTGGCGAGCGACGCTTCGCCGGAAGCGCTGCTCTCCGCGGTGGCGAAGCACCCGATCCTGCTGGAGCGGCCCATCCTCGTGCGCGGCGCGCGCGCGATCGTCGGCCGTCCTCCCGAGCGGGTTCTGGAGCTGCTGTGAGTGAGGGAGATGCCAACGGAGACGCCAAGCTGCTGCAAGGGCTCCGCAACGGAGACGACGCCGCCTACGAAGAGTTGGTCCGCACGCAGGGCGGCCGCTTGCTCGCGGTGACACGCCGGATTCTCGGGAACGACGACGATGCGCACGACGCGGTCCAGGAGGCGTTCCTGTCGGCGTTCAGGTCCATCGACCGCTTTCAGGGTGGGAGCCTCGTGTCGACGTGGCTTCATCGAATCGCGGTGAACGCGGCACTGATGAAGCTGCGCAGCCGCAAGCGCCGGCCGGAGGAATCGATCGACGATCTCCTGCCGAAATACCTGGAAGATGGGCACCCGGCGCAACCGGCAGTGCCCTGGCGCGAACTCTCCGATGTGCAGCTCGTCCGCGCTGAGACCCGAGAGCAGGTTCGGAGCTCGATCGACAAATTGCCGGAGGGTTACCGTACCGTTTTGGTCCTTCGTGACATCGAAGAACTCGACACGGCCGAGGTGGCCGAGCTCTTGGGAATGACGAAGAACGCTGTGAAGACGCGCTTGCACCGTGCCCGGCAGGCTCTCCGAGGCCTGCTCGAGCCCGAACTGCGCGGCGAGGGGGGTCCGCGGGAATGAGCGGAACCGAAATGACGTGTCAGGAACTCGCAGATTTCCTGATGGCCTACGACGATGGCGAGCTGCCGGGCGAGCAGCGAACGGTGTTCGACGAGCACCTGCAGATGTGCCCGCCGTGTGTCACGTATCTCGAGACCTACCGCGAAACGGTCAGGCTCGGAAAGTCTCTGTGCGACGAGCCGGCAGGTGCGACCCCGCCCGAATGCCCGGAAGCGCTGGTCAATGCAATCCTGGCCGCCCGCAAGTCAGGAGAGTAGGCGGAACCAACGGTCGAAGAGCGCCTGGACTCGTGGGGTGAGGCGGGTTCGCGTGAACGCTCCCGCCGTCGCCTTGAGGCCCTCAGCGTACGTCGGATACGGGTAGATCACGTCGCCGAGCTTCCCGAGTGACGTGCCCGTGACCATCGCCTGGGTCACCTGGCTGATCAGTTCTCCCGCATGCGGACCGACGATCGTCGCACCGACGATCTCACCCTTGCCCTTCCGCGTGTGAACGCGAACGAAACCTTCGGTCTGATGTTCCGCGACTGCGCGGTTCACCTTTTCGAGCGGCGTTGTGTAGGTATCGATCGGGATGTTGCGTTCTTCGGCGTCGCGCGCGTAGAGGCCGACGTGTGCAACCTCCGGATCGGTGTAGGTTGCCCACGGCATCGTGAGCCCGGAAACCTTTCGCCGTCCGAAGAAGAGCGCGTTCTGCACGACGATCTTCGCGGCCGCGTCGGCTGCGTGCGTGAACTTCCAAGCCATCGCGACATCGCCGGCCGCGAAGATCCGCTTGTTCGTCGTCCTCAGTCGGTCGTCCACGGTGACCCCGCGCGCGTCATACTCGACGCCGGCCGCTTCGAGGCCGAGGCCCTCGACGTTCGGAGCGCGTCCGGCGGCGACCAGAATTTCGTCTGCCGCATGTTGCTCCATGACGCCATCGGCTCGCTTCACGTGGATGATCCTCGCGGTGCCGCCCGGCTCGATCTTCTCGAGTTGGCAGCCCAGGATCAGGTCGATGCCGTCACGGGCGAGCGAAGCCTGCACCAGCGCCGCGGCATCCGGGTCTTCGCGGACGAGGACCTGAGGCGCAGCTTCGAAGAGCGTGACCTTCGAGCCCAGGCGCTGGAAGGCCTGGGCAAGTTCGCACCCGATCGGTCCGCCTCCGATCACTGCGAGCCGCTCGGGACGGTCGGTGAGCTCGAAGATGGTCTCGTTGGTGCGGTGGCCGACCTCGGCCAGTCCGGGAATCGGCGGCGCCGTCGCGCGGCCGCCGGTGGCAATGACGGCCCGTCGAAAGCGCAGCTCACTCTCGCCCACCTGGACGGTGTCGCGGCCGGTGAATTTGGCATCGCCCAGGAAGACGTCGATGCCGAACTCGCCCGAATAGCGTGCGACGGAGTCTTCCGGGCCGATGTGAGCGCGGACTTCACGCATCTGGCGCATGGCGGTGGCGAAGTCGACTTCTTCTGCCGGCGGGGCGAGCCCGAGGTCACTTGCGGAGCGTGTGGCATGCGCACGGCGAGCAGCGTGGATGAGCGCCTTCGACGGGACGCATCCCACGTTCAGGCAGTCGCCCCCCATCAGGTGCCGCTCGATCAGCGCGACCCGTGCGCCGAGGCTGCTCGCGACGAGTGCGGTGATCAACCCGGCACTGCCCGCGCCGACGACCACCATGTGGTAGCGCTCGGCGGGAACCGGGTTCTTCCAGTCAGCCGGATGGACGTTCGCGAGGAGCGCTCGGTTGAGTTCGTCGTCGGGGAGCAGGCGTCCCCACTTTTCGTTCTCGGTCATTGATCGGCTCCGGGTTCGCCCAGCGCGTTCGCACTCTGGAGAGCGCGACGCGCGAGCACGGTGACATAGATGGTGACGGCGGCGGTCGCGACGAGGCCGACGCCGAGGAGCAGACCCCGGCCGAGTTCGACGCCACCGGCAACTTCGCCCACGAGAGTGCCCGAGTACACGTAGAGCAGAGTCCCGGGGAGCATCCCCACCGACGCGATGAGGTAGTCGCGGAAAGGGATCCGCGTCAGGCCGAGGGCGTAGTTGAGCAGATTGAACGGAATGGCCGGTGAGAGCCGCAGGAGGAAGGCGATCTTGCGCCCTTCGCTTCCGACGGCACGGTCGATCGCTGCGAAGCGGGGATCGGCCTCGACTCGCTTCTCGATCGCGGCGCGCGCGCCGTACCGGGCGATCAGAAACGCGGCGGCGGATCCGACCACCGCGGCGACGAATACGTAGGCGGTGCCCTTGGCCAGTCCGAAAACGGCGCCGGCCGCGAGCGTGAGCGCGGACGCCGGCACGAATGCGACGACCGCCAGCGCGTAGCCCGCGACGAAGACGACCGGGGCGAGGACACCCAGCGACGCCACCCATTCCTGGAACGGCTGGATGTAGCCCGACAGTTCTCGTCCGATGAGCACGACGACGACCGCGCCGGCGGCTGCGGCGATCCATTTGAGCCAGGGTGTGTTCTTCACTTCGATCGTGTCTTCCATCGCGTGCTCCGATGTCCTGAGGCCCTCTGGCGTTACGATACGCTCGAGGGCGCCGGGGGGTTGCGATGACCGACGAGAGAATGACAGAAGCGCACGGCCCGCGGGCCACGGCGCTCGTGACCGGTGCGTCGAGCGGAATCGGCCGAGCGTTCGCCGAGCGACTGGGCCGCGATCAACACGATCTCGTGCTCGTGGCGCGGGATGGTGCGCGTCTCGAAGCCCTCGCCAAGGAGCTTTCCGAGGTGCATGGGGCCCACGCCGAGGTCCTCGCGGCAGACCTCACCGACCCTGCCGGGCTGGCTCGTGTGGAGGCGCGTCTGCGGAGCGATCCTCCGGATCTTCTCGTCAACAATGCCGGGTTCGGGACGGTCGGTCGCTTCGCGGAGCTGGATCTCGAAACCGAAGAAGGCGAGATCCGGCTGAACGTGCTGGCGCTGATGCGGCTCACCCGCGTCTTGCTCCCGACGCTGCTCGAGCGGGGGCGCGGCCAGATCATCAATATCTCCTCGCTGGCGGGCGAGAGTGCCGGCCCGTTCATGGCCACGTACGCGGGCACGAAGGCCTTCGTGACGAGTTTCACCGAGTCGCTCGCTGAGGAGATCCGCGGGACTGGAGTCCAGGTGCAAGCTGTGCTGCCTGGCTTTACCAGGACCGAGTTCCAGGCGCGTGCGGGCGTGAAGGACAGCGTCGTGCCGAAGTTCGCGTGGCTCACCGCAGAGGACGTGGTCGACGCGTCGCTGGCTGGGCTCGAGAAGGGGCAGGTCATCTGCGTGCCGGGAGTCGGCTACCGGGCGTTGGCCGCGGCTCAGAAGTTCGCCCCCCGGGGGCTCATGCGCCGTTTGTATGGGGAGTCGTTGCGGAGAACCCTCGACTGACGATATGATCAGTAACTGACGTCTATGTCAGTTGGAAAATCCCCCCCCGAGACGGCCCAGGAGCCGAGTGGCGCTCCCGCCCGGAGCCGCACCGCGACGCGCGCCCGGCTTCTCGAAGCGGGGACCGAGTTGTTCGCCGCAGAGGGCCTCCACGCCGTGAGCAGTGCGCGGATCGCCCGCGCTGCAGGCGTCGCTTCCGGGACGTTCTATCTGCACTTCAAGGACAAGCACGCGCTGTTTCACGAGATCGTGTTCGCCGCGTTCGCCCAGCTCCGCGAACGCCAGGCGCGCGCTCGCGCGGCGGCAGATTCGGACCCCGAAGGTCAGCTGCGCGCGAGCACCACCGAGCTGGTCGCGTTCGCGGGTGAGAACCGAAGCCTGATCTCCATCGTCTTCGGGCCCGACCGCGAAGCCGCGTCGGTCGGCGAGGACGTGCTCGGAGCGATCCTGCCCGACCTCGAAGCGGCTCTCGGCGCCCGCGCGGCGGCGGGTGAACTGCCCGGTCGCCTGCACACGGGCGTCGCCGCCCAGGCCCTGTTGGGTCAAACCGCCAGAGTGATCGCGTGGTGGGTCGAAGACCCGGGCCGCGCTTCTTCCGACGAGATCGTCGATTCCCTGCTCCAGATGCATCCCGCGCGCCCCGCGGAACCCAAAGAGAGATCATGACCGAAATCAACTACGACCCGATCTACAACACCGTCGACCGCGACGACTTCATGTCGATGATCGAGGTCGACCGCTATGCGGATCGAGCCGACGCCTTCGATTCGATCATCTCCGCGACACGAGACCACTTCTGGGATCCGACGGATGCCCGGTACATCGACTTCGACGCCGAGCCGTACGATGTGAACGAGCAGCTGCTGATGCCGCGCGACTTCTGCGTCGAGCTCAACTGCGCGGTCGCCGAGAAGCTCGACGAGCGCCAGCAGATTCAGCTCGCCAACGAAAGCACCCGCTTCCAGCTCTCCTCGATCCTGCATGGCGAGCAGGGTGCGCTCTCGCTGTCGGCGAGCCTCATTCCGATCATGCGCGACCTGGGCGCCCAGGAGTACGCGACCAACCAGGCGCGCGAAGAGGCACGCCACGTACACGCGTTCAAGCGCTACATCGAGACGCGCTGGGGGACCCCGATCGCCAGCGGCCCGACCCTGGGCTCGCTGATGGACGAGATCGTGCAGTCGGATGAGGTCTACAAGAAGCTGATCGGCATGCAGATGCTGATCGAGGGGCTCGCGATGGGCGCGTTCGCGACCATCCAGTCGAAGACGGACGATCCGCTTCTGAAGCGCACCATCCAGCTCGTGATGACCGATGAAGCCTTCCATCACAAGTTTGGCAAGATCTGGGCGGACAGGACCGTGCCGAAGCTGACGGCCGAAGAGCACGAGAAGGTCGAAGACTGGGCCGCGCGGTGCTTCCAGACGCTGCTCTTCAACCTGGTCAACTCGGAACAGAAGCAAGCCATCTACCCGCAGTTCGGGCTCGATTGGAAGTGGGTGCGCGGTGCGATCATGGAGGCCTTCACCGACTCGGATCGGCGCAAGTCGATGACCGAGAGCACCAACATCTTCCGGGTGCTCATCAAGACGTTGCTCAAGGCCGGGATCATCACCGAGCGGACGCGTCCGACGTACGCCGCCTGGGTGGACATGGACGAGCTGAACCGCGAGGACGACGAGGTCGCCGGGTTCGACGTCGCGATGCAGGCGATGGAAGAGCTGAAGGAGATCAACTCCCAGCGGCGCTCGATTGGAAAAGCACTGCGCTAGGCGGAGCCACCTCCGCCCGCTCCCCGGTCAGTGTTCGTGGAGTTGGCGCACCTCGTTGGCGCCGGCCATGAAACGTCCGCGCCGCGCCCAGGCGACGGCCTCCTCCATGGAGTCCGCTTTGATCACGTAGAACCCGCCCAGATACTCGGAGCGGTCGTGGTAGGGGCCTTCCTTCTCGTCGACCCCGCCGGCCTCGTCCTGCCGGACCGTCACCGCCTCGCTGCGCGGATAGCAGTGGCCTGTTGCGAGCAGCCGGCCCTCCGCTTCGAGCGCGGCCTCGAAGGCTGCGTGCTTGGCGAAGATCGCTTGTTGGTCGGACTCCGGCAGGGCCTCCCAGGCACCGTCGTGGTCGGTCATCGTGATCAGGAATCGCATCAAGTCCCTCCTCTTCTCATGGGGTTCAGTCCCTTCTTTTCACATTGGGCAGGACGGGTGGGGGCCACTGAAGGATACGCCCGAATCGGGCTCCCCAGGGGGCCAGGAGGCTGACTCGCGGGTCAATCGTGGTAGTCTCCGGGGTCGCTTCCGCGAGCCCCTGCCGTGTGTCGGCCTGGTGCGCCGCGGCGAGCCTTCAACCCGGCCCCCCCTACTCGCCAACCCGCGCAGATCGCGGGCGGTGGCAGGTGAAGGCCAGCCAAGGAGTCCCTTTTCATGTCCGACATTCGTTTCGACGGCCGCGTCGCGGTCATTACAGGCGCAGGCGGTGGCCTCGGCAAGACGTACGCGCTCGAGATCGGTAAGCGCGGTGGCAAGGTGGTCGTGAACGACCTGGGCGGTGCGATGGATGGCACCGGCGGCGGCAGCTCGATGGCCGACGCGGTCGTGAAAGAGATCACCGAGGCCGGGGGTGAGGCCGTCGCGAACTACGACTCCGTTTCGACGCCCGAGGGCGGCGAGGCGATCGTGCAGAGCGCGCTCGACAACTTCGGCAAGGTCGACGTGGTCATCAACAACGCGGGTATCCTGCGCGACAAGACGTTCGCGAAGCTCGCTCCGGCAGAGCTCGAGGCCGTCATCGACGTGCACCTGAAGGGCGCGTTCTACGTCAGCCAGCCGGCGTTCCGGAACATGAAGGACAACGCCTACGGGCGCTTCCTGTTCACTGCGTCCGGCGCCGGCATCTTCGGCAACTTCGGTCAGACCAACTACGGCGCTGCCAAGATGGGCCTCGTCGGCCTCTCGAACGTGCTTGCGCAGGAAGGTGCGAAGTACAACATCAAGTCGAACGTGATCGCACCGATCGCGAAGACGCGTCTCACCGAGCAGCTGCTCGGCGCCGCGGCCGACAAGCTCGACCCGGCCTGTGTGACTCCGATCTCGGTCTATCTCGTTTCCGAGACGTGCGAACTGACGCACGAGATCTTTGACGTCGGTGGAGGTCGCTATGCGCGGATCTTCATCGGGATGTCTCCGGGCTGGGTCAAGGGCCCGGGCGTGCCTGCGACGGTCGAGGAGATCGCCGCGAACATCGACCAGATCCGCGACACCGAGGGCTACACGATCCCCGACTCGATCGCGGGTGAGATGCAGGCCGTCATGAAGGCCTTCCAGGGCTAGGGCGGGGGAGAAAAGATGCCGATCAATCCGGAGAAGGCCCTCGGGCACGACTTTCCTGCTTCCGAGAGCAGCTACACCCAGGACCAGGTGATTCTCTATCACCTGGGCGTGGGCGCGGGGACCCCGCAGACCGACCCCAACGAGCTCGAGTACACCTACGAGAAGAACCTCAAGGTGCTCCCGAGCTTTGGCGTGGTCCCGGTGTTCGGGGCCATGGGCAGCATCATGGGCGGTGTGCCCGGCCTGGAGTTCAACCCGGCGATGCTGCTCCACGGCGAGCAGGACATCGAGATCCATCGCCCGCTGCCGTCTGCTGCGAAGCTCGAGAACCAGTCGCGCATCGCGGGGATCTACGACAAGGGCAAGGCCGCGCTCGTCGTGATCGAAGTCGACACCAAGGAGGAGGGCGGCGAGCCGCTCTTCACGAACCGCTTCTCGCTGTTCCTGCGCGGCGAAGGGGGCTTCGGCGGCGAGAGCGGACCGAAGGCCGGCAACAAGGCACCCGACCGTGCGCCCGACGGCACGGTGGAGTCGCCGATCCTGCCGCAGCAGGCGCTGCTCTATCGCCTCTCGGGCGACAAGAACCCGCTCCACGCCGACCCCGACTTCGCCAAGATGGGTGGCTTCGACGTGCCCATCCTCCACGGGCTGTGCTCGTTCGGGATCGTCTGCAAGGCGGTCGTCGATGACGCGCTCGGCGGCGACGTCGGCCAGGTCGCGCGCTACCAGGCGCGCTTCGCCGGCGTTTGCTTTCCCGGCGAGACGCTGGTGACGTCGTACTGGCGCGAAGGGAATCAGATCCTGATCGCGAGCAAGAGCAAGGAGCGCGACGCGGCGGTGATCAGCAACGCCGCCATCACGCTTCGCTAAGAACGAGACCCGCCAGGGATTGAATGCCCCGGCTCTCGATCGACGCTTCGCGTCGTTCGGGGCCGGGGCTTTCTCTTGGACGGAAACCACCGAGGGGCGGGAGCGCCACGGGACGCGGAAGGGCTAGGATGGCCTCCCAAGACCGGGATCTCGAGCGGGAATCGGGATCTGAGAGGGGAAGACGGGAGGCCGTGGCAGAGCTCGATTTCGAATCTTCGTCGGCAGCCCGGTGACCCGGTTCATCCCGAATCCGATGTTCGGCGCGGTGGCACGGCTCGCGGCGGCGGCCGGGTTGACGCTGTCCAGGAGGATCTTGATGCGAGTCCGACGCGTCCTGTGTATGGCGCTCCCGATCCTGCTGGCCGCGGCTTGCAGTGAGGAGGCGCTCGAGCCCGAGGTCGTCGTCCGCCCGATCAAGATCCTCGAGCTGGGGAGCGCATCGGACGGAGAGTTCCGGGAGTTCCCCGGGACGATCGGCGCCACCCAGCATGCGGAGATGGGCTTCGAGGTCGCAGGCCGTGTGATCGAGTTCCCTGTCGAGGAAGGCCAGCGCGTGGAGGAGGGCCAGCAGCTGGCGCGCCTCGACGACCGCGACTACCAGGCCCGGCTCGACTCTGCGAAGGCACTCGTCGAGGATGCCCGCGTGAACTTCGAGCGCGCGACGACCCTCTTCAACGAGGGAGTGTCGCCGAAGGCCGAGCTCGACCGGAAGCGAGCGTTCTTCGAAGTGCAGGAAGCGAGCTACCGAGAAGCCGAGAAGGCGTTCGAAGACACGATCCTGCGCGCTCCCTTCGCCGGAGTCATCGCCACGAAGCTGGTGAAGGACTTCCGGAACGTCCAGGCCAAGGAGCCGGTGCTGATTCTGCAGGACGATTCGAGCTTCGAGATCCAGATCTACATTCCAGAGCGCGACATCCACCGGCCTCCGCGCGCGGGGGATGGTCGCGACGAGCTGACCGCCCGGGTCCAGCCTCGGGTGTCCGTCTCAGCCCGGCCGGACGAGAGTTTCCCGGCGGTCGTGAAGGAGTTCGCGACCACCGCCGATCCCGACACCCGCACCTTCCGGGTCACGCTCGCCTTCGATCCGCCCGAGAGCGTCACCATGTTGCCGGGCATGACGGCAAAGGTGACCGCCCGCGCCCAGGGAGTGGCGAACGTGGGCGGTTACAAGATCCCCGCTTCAGCGGCACTCGCCGACGACGCAGGAAGCGCCTTCGTCTGGGTGGTCGAACCCGAAGCGATGACCGTCGCTCGCAGAAGCGTCGAACTCGGCGGGCTCTCGGGATCCGAGGTCACGGTCCTCTCCGGTCTCTCGGCCGAGGATCAGGTGGCGATCTCCGGTGTGCACCAGCTTCGCGAGGGGATGCGCGTGTCCCGCTACGGACGCTGACCGGAACCGATCGTGAATCCCGCCGACTTCGCACTTCGCAACCGGACCCTCATCCTCGTCCTCACCGCGGTGATGATCCTCGGAGGCATGGTCTCCTACCAGGGGCTGGCCCGACTCGAGGATCCGGAGTTCACCATCAAAGAGGCGGTGGTGATCACACCTTATCCCGGCGCGAGTGCCGCCGAGGTGGAGCTCGAGGTGAGCGACCGCCTCGAGATCGCGGTCCAGCAACTCGGGCAGCTCAACGAGGTGGAGTCGAAGTCGGATCGCGGGCTTTCCACACTGAACGTTCGTATCCAGGACAAGTACGACAAGAGCACGCTGCCGCAGGTGTGGGACGAGCTGCGCAGGAAGGTCGGCGACGTCCAGGGCGACCTCCCGCCCGGCGCGGGCCCGTCGCTCGTCGTGGACGACTTTGGCGACGTGTGGGGTGTCTTCGTCGCCATCTACGGCGACGAGTACAGCTACGCGGAGCTGCTCGAGTTCGCGAAGTTGCTGCGGCGCGAGCTGCTGCTCGTGGACGACGTGGCGAAGATCGATTTCTGGGGCGAGCGCCAGGAAGTGATCTACATCGAGCCCGACCGCGATCGGGCCTCGCAGCTCGGGATCTACCCGCAGATGATCGGGCGCGAGCTGCGCGACAAGAACCTGGTCGCCCAGGCCGGGCGCGTCGAGGTGGGGCCGGAGTTCATCGCGATCCACCCCACAGGCATCATCACCTCGACGAAGGCGTTCGAGACGCTGCTGCTCTCGGCAGGTGGCGACGAGCAGATCCAGCTGGGTGACGTGGCCAACGTGCGCCGCGGCTACCTCGAGCCCCCTTCTCGCGTGCTCCGTTACGACGGCGCTCCGGCCATCGGCCTGGGCATCTCGACGGTCGCCGGCGGCAATGTCGTCACGATGGGCGACTCGGTCCGCAAGCGGGCCGGCGAGCTTCAGGATCAGTGGCCCCTCGGCATCGAAGTGGGCGCGATCTCGGTCCAGTCCGAGGCCGTGACCGTGGCGATCGACAACTTCCTGGTGAGTCTCTACCAGGCGGTCGGAATCGTGATCGTGGTGCTGCTCTTCTTCATGGGCCTCCGCAGCGGACTCCTGATCGGCTTCGTGTTGGTGCTCACGATCACCGGGACGTTCATCTTCATGGGCCCCTGGGAGGTGGCGCTCGAGCGCATCTCGCTGGGCGCCTTGATCATCGCGCTGGGAATGCTCGTCGACAACGCGATCGTCGTCGTGGACGGCATGTTGGTGCGCATGGAGGAGGGACAAGACCCGGAGACCGCGGGGCGCGAGGTGGTCGCGCAGACCGCGCTCCCGCTGCTCGGCGCCACTGCGGTCGCGATCATGGCATTCGCAGCGATCGGCACTTCCCAGGACGCCACAGGCGAGTTCTGCCGCTCGCTATACCAGGTCGTGCTGATCTCGCTGGGGCTTTCCTGGGTCACTGGGGTGACGGTCACTCCGGTACTGGGAGCGATGTTCCTGAAGGTGACGGTGAAGGAGCCGACGGAGGAGGGAGCCCCGCCGGACCCGTCTGACGGCCCGTACCGGCGCCTCCTCGAATTCTGTCTCCGCGCCCGCGGTGCCACCATCCTCGCCGTGCTCGTGATCTTCGGCGCGTCTCTCTGGGGCTTCGGCTCGGTGGACCAGAGCTTCTTCCCGAACTCGACGCGGCCGCAGTTCATGCTCGACGTCTGGATGCCCCAGGGCGCGCACATCGACGACACCACTGGAGCCGCGGCGGAGATCGAGGACTACCTCACAACCCTCGACGGCACGACCCACGTGACGTCGCTGATCGGTGCCGGGGGCATGCGGTTCCTGCTGACCTACACCGCCGAGAAAGTGAACCCTGCGTACATCCAATTCCTGGTCGACGTCGACGACTATCGGAAGATCGACTCCCTGGTCGCGGACATCGAAGCGCGCATCCCCGAGCTGGTTCCCGACGCGACGAGCTATGCGCGCAAGTTCATCCTCGGCCCGGGCGGCGGCGGGAAGATCCAGGTGCGCGTGCGCGGGAAGGACGCTGACGTGTTGCGCGGCCTGACGAGCCAGGTCGAAACGATCCTCTACGACGATGGCAATGCGAAGGCGATTCGCAACGAGTGGCGCAACCGCGTCAAGGTCGTGGAGCCGGTGTTGGCCGAGGAAGAAGCCAACCGGGCCGGCATCACCCGCGCGGATGTGGCCGACACGTTGCTCTCCGCGTTCCAGGGCTCTACCGCCGGCGTGTACCGCGAGGGGGACGACCTGCTGCCCATCGTGGTCCGAGCCCCGGAGCCCGAGCGAAGCGACGTTCGCAGCGCCAATGACCTTCAGGTCTGGAGCAACGAGGCGGGACGCGCGATCCCCTTACGCCAGGTCGTGTCGCGTTTCGAGACCGGCTTCGAGGACGAGATCGTCATCCGCCTCGATCGTGAACGCATGGTCAAGGTGCACGCCGACCCCGCCATCGGCCAGGCGAGCACGCTGCTGCAGAGGATCATGCCGAAGGTAGAGGCCATCGACCTTCCGCCCGGGTACGCCATCGAGTGGGGCGGTGAGTACGAGGACTCGGCGGACGCCCAGGCCGCAATGCTGGGGAGTATTCCCGCGTTCCTGGTGGCGATGGTCGTGATCGTGATCGGCCTCTTCAACGGGCTTCGTCAGGCTGCTGTCATCTGGCTGACAGTGCCGCTCGCGCTGATCGGCGTCACCTGGGGGCTGCTCCTCACGAGCCAGCCCTTCGGGTTCATGCCGCTGCTCGGCTTCATGAGCCTCTCGGGCATGCTGATCAAGAACGCCGTGGTGCTCGTCGACGAGATCGAGCTCCAGAAGAAGAGCAAGGAGCCCTACCGGGCGATTGTCGACTCGGGCGTGAGCCGCCTTCGGCCCGTCGGGATGGCTGCATCCACGACGGCCCTCGGCATGATTCCTTTGCTCTTCGACGCGTTCTTCGTCTCCATGGCGGTCACCATCATCGGCGGCCTCGTCGTGGCGACGGTTCTCACGATGATCGTGGTGCCGGTGCTCTACGCGCTCTTCTTCGGCGTGCGCGCCCCGTAGTCGCCGCAGCTCCTTGTAGGCAGGGATCGCGCCGTCGCGAGAGCTTGGCGGAACCGGCCTGGCGTGGGCGATTTGGACATAGCGTTTTCCCCTCGTCGAATGGTACACTCATCGGTCACGAGAGAAGGGAGCCCCCCATGGCGAACCCGATACGGCGCGCCCCGCGCCGCCTTTCCTGGCAGGCACTGCTCGCGGGGTCAGCCCTCTTGGTCTTCTTGGTTGGCGGAGCGGGGAGAGTGGCCCAGGCCACGCCTTTCGATGTCTGGAGCCTGTCCGGCGATTTCTCGAACGCTTCGAATCCAGGCGCAGCGATCGACCCGGGCGCGCTGGGCGGAGGGACGGGCAGCTGGTCCTACTTCTCCGGCGGCCCGGCGCTCTTCCCGGAGGCGATTCTTTCCAACCCTGCGGCCGAAGCGAATGGCGAGCTTCCAACTTCCGGCATCGGTTGGACGCTCTCGGGCGGATCGCACGTTTCCATGAGCCTCTTCTCCTCGAGCGATGGCTCGAAGACCAACTTCGTTGCGGGTGACGTCGGCGGCCATGGTCCCACGACTGCACGGTGGACGACCGATCACGCAGCGACGTTCATGATCGAATGGCTGGCTTACAACGGTCGCGACCAGTCGACGGCGTCGGGGAGCGAGGCCGGCCGGGTCGGCACGCTCATCGTCAACGTCTTCGACACTTCCGTGGTCGCCACCCTCGACACGATGACGATCACTGGCGGTGTCCAGGACGGTAGTGCTCTCGCATACAACAACTCGGCGATCGTCAGCCTGAGCGCGGGCCAGTCGATCCAGGTGTTCATGTCGGTGAACGACTGGGCGGGCATGGACCTGACCATTACCGAGTTGCCCGAACCTTCGACGGGCGTTCTGCTCGGCCTCAGCCTGGCGTTGCTCGCGGTGCGCCGTCGCTGAAGGCCTCGCCTAGCGACCCGTCCACGTGGGTGCGCGCTTCTCGGCGAACGCGCGGGGGCCTTCCTTGGCGTCTTGGCTGGTGAAGACCTTGCCGAGGAGCGGACCTTGCACGGCCCAGCTGTCGGCCTCGCTGAGGCCGCGGCTCTCGCGGATGATCTGCTTGCTCGCCGCGACGGCGAGCGGAGCGTTCTGCGCGATGCGTTCGGCCAGCGCGAGCGCGACCTCGGCCGCCTTGCCAGGCTCCGCGAGCTTCGTCACGAGCCCCCACTCCTTGGCCTCTTCCGCGAGGATCGGGTCCGAGGTGAGCGCCATCTCCATCGCGACGCCGTACGGCACACGATTGGGTAGGCGGAAGAGGCCTCCGCCCGCCGCGAAGAGGCCCTTGTTCACTTCCGGGATGCCGAGCTTCACGCCCTTGGCTGCCACGATGAGATCGCAGGAGAGCGCGATCTCGAGGCCGCCGGCGAGCGCAAAGCCCTCGACCGCGGCGATCAACGGCTTCTGCGAACCTTTCTGCAGGAATTCGTTGAACCCCTTCGGCGGGCCCTCTTTGGCGAACGCCTTGAGGTCCATCCCCGCGCTGAAGCCGCCGTCGGCTCCCGTGAGGACGCCGGCGGTGAGTCCGTCGTCGGCGTCGAGTTCTTCGATCGCCGCCGTCAGCGCGAGCCCGAGCTCGCTGTTGATGGAGTTCTTGGCCTGGGGACGGTTCAGCGTGATCAGCCGAACGCGTCCGTGGGTTTCGGTCAGGATGACATCAGCCATGGTGGTTCCTCACTTGGGGGGCATGCGGATGCCGCCGTCGACCCGCAGCGTTTCGCCGTTCATGTAGTCGTTGCTGATGCACTCGGCGACCATCGACGCCAGCTCGCTGGCGTGTCCGAGTCGCTTCGGGAACAGCACGTTGCTCCCGAGGTTCGCCTTGAACGCCTCGGAGGCCTCGCCTTGGCCGTAGATCGGAGTGTCGATCAGGCCGGGGGCGATGCAATTGACGCGAATGCCGATCGCTGACAGGTCGCGCGCGACCGGCAGTGTGAGCCCGACGACGCCGCCCTTCGAGGCGGAGTACGCGGCCTGGCCGATCTGGCCGTCGAACGCAGCGACAGACGCGATGTTGACGATCGCACCGCGCTGCCCGTCCGGGTCGACCGGGTCCTGCTGCGACATGGCCGCAGCGGCGAGGCGCAGGCAGTTGAACGTGCCGATCAGATTGATCTTGATCACGAACGAGAACTGGTCGAGCGGGAAGGGCTTGCCCTCCCGATTGACCGTGCGGCTCGCGTTGCCAAGGCCGGCTGCGTTCACGAGCGCGCGGAGCGGGCCGAGGCCCTGCGCCGCTTCGACGGCGGCCTGCACCTGCTCCTCGTCGGACACGTCCGTCTTGACGAACACGCCGCCGAGTTCGGTCGCGACGGCCTTGCCCTTCTCTTCGTTGAGGTCACAAATGACCGGCTTCGCGCCGAGCACGGTGAGGCGGCGTGCGCTGGCCTCTCCGATGCCGGACGCACCGCCGGTGACGAGTACGGAAGCTCCATCCAATTCCATTGCTAGATCCTTTCGATGAGGGTCGCGTTGGCCATGCCACCGCCCTCGCACATGACCTGCAGGCCATACTTGCCCTGGGTCCGTTCCAGTTCGTTCAGCAGGGTGGCCATCAGCTTGGTGCCGGAGCTACCGAGCGGGTGGCCGAGCGCGATGGCGCCGCCGTTGACGTTCACCTTGTCCATGTCGGCGCCCGTCTCCTTCTGCCAGGCGAGCACCACCGACGCGAACGCTTCGTTCACTTCGAAGAGGTCGATGTCGCCGATGCTGAGCCCGCTGCGCTTCAGGAGCTTCTCGGTGGCGGGAATCGGGCCGGTCAGCATCGTGACCGGGTCCGCACCCGCAACCGCGAAGGAGTGGAAGCGCGCGCGCGGCGTGAGCCCGAGCTCCTTCGCCTTCTCGGCGCTCATGATGAGCGCGGCCGAGGCGCCGTCACAGATCTGCGAGCTGTTGCCCGCGGTGATCTTGCCGTCTTCCTTGAACGCGGGGCGCAGGCCGGCGAGCTTCTCTTTCGTCGTGCCGTGGCGGATGCCCTCGTCGACGGCGTGCACGCTCTCCTTGCCCTCGTCGTCGGTGACGGGAACCGGGACCATCTCGTTCTTGAAGCGGCCGTCGGCGGTCGCCTTCTCCGCGAGCTGCTGGGAGCGCGCTCCGAACGCGTCGAGATCCTCGCGCGTGAAGCCCCACTGGTCGGCGATCATGTCGGCGCCGATGCCCTGCGGCGGGAGGCCCGTTTCCTTGTAGCGGTCGAGCTGCTCCTGCGGGAACGGGAAGTCCATGCCCTTCACGACCGAGGCGCCCATCGGCACCTTGCTCATCACTTCGACGCCCGCGGCGACGGCGACATCGTAGGCGCCCGACATCACGCCCTGCGCGGCGAAGTGCATCGCCTGCTGCGAGCTGCCGCACTGCCGGTCGACGGTGGTGGCCGGCACCGACTCGGGCCAACCGGCGGCGAGCACGGCGTTGCGCGCGATGTTCAGCGACTGCGGGCCCACCTGCATCACACAACCCATGATGACGTCGTCCACGATCGCGGGATCGAGCTGGTTGCGTTCGGCGAGTGCCTTGAGCACGTGGGCTGCGAGAGCGGCCGGGTGCCAGTTCTTGAGACTTCCTTCGCGCTTTCCGCCCGGCGTTCGGACGGCGTCGACGATGACGGCTTCGGTCATGGTGGGTTCCTTTCGATCAGGAGTGGGAGTGAGGAGTGGGGACGGGGCTGTAGAGCGCCCCGAGAACGAAGGAAGTGGCTTGTTCGATCAAGGCCGTGCGTTCCATCCGGTTGCGATGGAGACAAAGCGCGACGACCGAGAAGATGGCCATCTGGACCCGGAGTTGAGCCTCGGCCGGAGTGAGCTCCGGGCGCTCGGCCAGGAGCCGGTGTCGCCACGTCTCGCGCAGAGCCCGTTCCTTGCGGCGGAGGGGCTCGCCGACTCCCGCGTCGAGCGTGCGGCTCTCGAGCACGTAGCAGGCGTTCATGTCGGCGTTCTCGAGCACGACCCGCACGTAGGCCCGGACGACGTTCTCGAGCGCGTCCTTCGGGGACTGCGCTTCGTCGGCGAGCGCTTCACGGAGGCCTGTGGCGATGCGGCCGGCACCCTCCCGAATCGCCTCTTCGAGCAGTTCCTGCTTGGTCGCGAAGTGCGAGTAGATGGCGGTCCCGGCGACTCCAGCCTCCGCCCCGATGTCGTTGATCGAGGTCGCGTGGAAGCCGCGCTCGCGAAACAGGCGGAGCGCCGCCGCGAAGATGTCGGCGCGGCGCGACGGACGCCCGCGTCGGGCGGGAGCGGGCGCTGCGGGCGCGTCGGAGCGCCGCTCGGTGCGGGGGGTCGGGGGAGTCATACGGACGGCCGATTATCTTAGTGGGCGCTCAGAAATGTGCAACGGCCGCGTGGCCCGCCTGCGGGGGCTCAGGAGAGGTGCTTCAAAATTGCTCCATTGACCGCCTCGGGCGCTTCGAGGGCGACCGCATGGCCGGCCCCGGCGACCTCTACGAGCGAAGCGCCCGGGATCGCGCTCGCGAGGGCTCCCGCTCCGGGTGTCAGCAGGTCGTCCCCGGCGGAGATGACCAACGTCCGGACGGCCACCTGCGAGAGATCCGACGTGCGCGTTCCGCTCCACGCGGCGAGGCCTGCCACCATCCGCTCGAGAGTCGAAGCGGGTACTCGGGCCAACGTTTGCGCGAGGCCGCGGAGCGTGCGCGCGCGGACGGCGGTGTCCGCCAGGAAACCTGGAGAAAAGAACCAGGGCAGCAAGGCGGCGGCGAGAGTTTCACCGGTCGCCTCGGCAGCGAGCCGCTGCCAAGCGTCCGTGACCGCGAGGAGCCGCGGGTTCGATTCGACGAACGGCGTGATCAGAGTGAGTGACTTCACCCGATCCGGGAACCGCAACGCGAGTTCCAGGGCGGCCGCGGCTCCGAGGCTCGCACCGATGACATGGGCCGCCCCTTCGAAAGTGGCGGCCGCGTCGGATGCGGTTTGCTCGACCGGGTAGTCGGCCGCTTCCGGTGCGTCCGAATGCCCGACCCCGCGCGGATTCACGCCGACGACCCGGAAGCGCTCGAGCAGCACTGGGGCTTGCCGCGCGAACGCGGAGACGTCCGTGCCGAGCCCGGGCAGGAGCACCACAGTTTCGCCGGAGCCGCCCGAGACGACCTCGAGAGCGACGCCGTCCGCGACTGGAGTGAGCGCCTCCCGCGCCGCGGCGTGGGCTTCGACGTCTTGCTTGGTGACGCGCCCACCGGGGCCCGTCCCGCGGACCTGCTGAGGATCGAGGCCGAGCTTCTTCGCGGCCGCGCGCGCGGCCGGAGCGATCGGTGTCGCTCGGGTTTCGTGGCTCGCAGCCGGGGAGGGAGAGGTGCGCGTGGCCGCGGTGCGGACCTCGAGGCCTCCGCTCGGCTTCGCTTCGGGCCGATCCTCGGCCGCGTGAAAGTCGTCGGATTCGAAAACCTCGTCCGCCGTCGCCGTGATCGCGCCGAGCAGGGTTCCACACGGAACGGTGTCTCCCTCCGCGACGTAGACGTGGCGAAACGTGCCCGATGCGGCCGCCTCGATGTCGGCCTCGTTCTTCTCCGACTCGATCACCAGGACGACGTTGCCTTTCTCGATGCGCGCGCCGACCTCGAACTCCCACCGGACGACCGTGCCTTCTTCCATGGTCATGCCGAGCTTCGGCATCGAGATCGGCGTGGCCACCGTCAGCCCATTTCGCCGACGGCGTCGAGCACGTCTTGGGCCGACGGCAGGAACGCGCGCTCGAGCACTCCGCTGAACGGCACCGGTGTGTGCGGGGCCGTGACGCACTTGACCGGCGCGTTCAGGAAGTCGAACCCGCGGTCCACGCACAGAGCCGCCACGTCGCGGGCGATCGAACAACGCGGCGTCGATTCGTCGATGATGACCATCCGGCCGGTCTTCTCGAGCGTCGCGAGGATCGCCCCTTCGTCGAGCGGGGAGAGCGAGCGCAGGTCGAGGACTTCGGCGCTCGTGCCGGCACCGGCCAGCGCGTCGGCGGCCTTCAGCGCCACGCCGACCGTGGCTCCGAACCCGACCAGCGAGACGTCGCCGCCCTCGCGGACGAGGTTCGCCTTGCCCAGCGGGACCTCGTAGTCGCCTTCAGGCACCGGACGCGTCTGGTTGAGAATGCCCTTGGGCTCACAGAAGATCACCGGATCGTCGTCGCGAATGGACGCGAGCAACAATCCCTTGGCGTCCGCCGGATTCGACGGGATCACCGTCTTCAGCCCCGGGATTCCGGTGGTCATCCAGTAGAGCGACTGCGAGTGCTGGGCGGCGGCCTGCATCCCGGCGCCGCAGACTGTGCGCACCGTGAGCGGAACCTTCACTTTGCCGCCGAACATGTACCGAAGCTTCGCGGCCTGGTTGAGGAGCGGGTCGAGAGACGTGCCGAGGAAATCCATGAACATCAGTTCGGCGATCGGTCGGAGCCCCGTGGCGGCGGCGCCCACGGCGGTTCCGATCAAGCCCATCTCGGCGATCGGCGTATCTCGCACGCGATTCATGCCGAACTCGCCGACGAGGCCGCGAGTCGTGCCGAGCACGCCGCCCATTTCTTCAGTGCCTTCCTTTGAACGATCGCCGCCGCCGGCGACGTCTTCGCCCATCAAGATCACGTCGGGGTCGCTGCGCATTGCGATGGCGATCGCTTCGTTGATCGCCGCGCCGGTGCTGAGCTCGCGCGTCATCACTCGTACCTCACATAGACGTCAGTGAGCAGGTCGCCGGGTTCGGGGAGCGGGGCGGCCTCGGCAGACTCGACCGCGACCCGCAGCCGCTCTGCGACCTCGCCGTCGATGAGCCGCAGCGCGTCGCGATCGATGACGCCGGACTCGGTCGCGCGGCTCTCGAAGAGGTCGAGGGGATCGCGATTCTGGATCCAATCCTCGGCTTCCTCCTTGTTCCGGTACGGAGTCGCATCCCCGACGTAGTGGCCGTAGAAGCGGTAGGTCTTGCACTCGAGCAGCGTCGGGCCCTCGCCCGCACGCGCGAGCGCGATGGCCTCGCCGGCCTTTTCGTAGACGTCGAAGAAGTCCATGCCGTCGGCGATCACCGCACGCATCCCGTAGGACGCGGCCCGGTCCGCGATGTCCTTCACGGGAACGACGAATTCCGTCGGAGTGAACTCGCCGAAACCATTATTCTCGCAGACGTACACGGCAGGGAGCTTCCAATTCGACGCCATCGTCAGCGATTCGTGGAACTGTCCCTGGTTGGTCGCCCCATCCCCGAAAAAGCCGACTGCGACGTGCGGCTGGCCCTTCACCTGAGCGGTCAGCGCGGCGCCGGTGACGAGCGGGATGCCGCCGCCGACGATCCCGTTTGCGCCGAGCATGCCTTTCTCTACGTCGGCGATGTGCATCGACCCGCCCTTGCCGCGGTTGGTGCCGGTCGTGCGGCCGAAGAGCTCGGCCATCATCGCTGCGACATCGACGCCCTTCGCGATGCAGTGTCCGTGCCCCCTGTGGGTCGAGCCGACCTGGTCGTCGTCGCTGAGCTGGGAGCACACGCCGACGGCGATGGCTTCCTGCCCGGCGTAGAGGTGCATGAAGCCACCGACCTTTCCGGCCGCGACGAGTTCGTGCAGCTTCTCCTCGAACGATCGGATCGTGCGCATGCGGCGGTAGACGTCGAGCAGCGCGTCTCGGGTGAAATCCATGGGGCACTCCTTCGCCACCGCGAGGGGGGTGAGCCCGAAGCGGACGCGGTCGGCAAGTTCTCGAGAGCGGCGCGGGCCCGTGTGTCAGGCGTCGTCGCCGAGATGGGCCTCGATCTCTCGATCGAGGTGCTTGGGGTTGAACCCGAAGGGTCCGAGCCCGGGATTGTAGACAACTTTTCCGTCGGATCCGATCAGATAAATCCGCGTCGGCTTGGCCGTGTAAAGGGTGCTCACGGCATCGTCGAGGGTGTCGACGTAGAGCGGAACCTCGCCGTCGAGCAGGGTGCGATGGCAAGCTTTCGCGACCGTCCGGCGCTCCTCGAGGGTCGTCGGGTCCGGCACGTCGACGCGCGCTCGGGCGTCCGCCAGCTCGAAGAACAGCTTCTGGGTGCGGCTCTCGCCGAGCCACCACTTGTCGGTCGGGTGGGCTTCGCGCACGTAGACGGCGATGAACTCGACTTCGTCGCGGTGCTTTCGGTAGACGTCCTTGAGACTCACGGTCCCGTCACTGAAGGGCGGTCAGGTGTAGCTCCCGAAGACGAGAGCGACCGGTCGCTTGCCCCGAAAACTCGACAGCCGAATCGTCTGTTCGCCGCTCGGATCCTGCAATTCGAAATCGGGCGCGAGGTCGCCGACTTTGGGGGATCGCACGTCGTTCGCGAGCTGCCATTCGAGCTCGTGGGTGCGCCAGTCCTGGGCCTTGAGCAGGATGCGCGCCGCGAGCGTGGCCGGGTCGTCGCGCTCCCAGGCCATGAAGAGCAGCGTGAGCGCCGCGGCGACGAGCGCGAGCGCGCGGAAGATCCCGCGGCCAGAAACCCAGAGCAGTGCGATCGCGCCGACGCAGCCGGCGGCGGAGGCGAGCCACGGCCAGCCGAGTGACAGCGGTGCGAGCACCAGAACGCCGGCGCCGATCTGAAGGCGCCCGAAGCGCCGTGCCCCGACGCTTTCCGGCCGGGGTGTCGCGAGGGCGCCGAGACCCGGGAGCGGGTGATCGGGAGCCAGCAGAAGCGCGATCCCGGAGGCCAGCAAGGCCGCACCGAGAGCCCCCTGTGCCGCCAGCGTCAGCCCGTGCAGCAGCATCGGGATCATCGTCCATGCAAAGCTGGTCAGCTCCATGACCATTTCGTATTCCGGCTGCATGCCCAACTACCCTCCGGCGCCAGCGTAGCACCGGGCGGGTTTCCGCAGCCGCGAGAAGCTCGAACAGAGGTATGATCGGAACGTGCAGTTTTGGCGTTTCCTGGCCCCGCGCGCATTGCCCTTCAGCCTCCGCGAGGCGGTGCACTTCACGATCGACCGCCTGTCCGGCGCACCTCCGCGCTCGACACGCGCCGCGGAGTTCGTGGCCGCACACGCTATGCGCGGGGACCCGGCCGACGTGCTCCGCACGCTCGATCGGTTCGCGCGTGAGAAGCGATTCCTGATGAACGTCGGTCCGGACAAGGGACCGCTGATGTTCGAACTCCTCGACCGGTTGCCCCAACCGGCGCGTGTTCTCGAGCTGGGTGCGTTCTGCGGCTACTCCGCGATCATGATCGCGACCCGGCTGGGCACGTCGGGCTCGCTCGTCTCGGTCGAGAACGACCCGGCGGCGGTGGCTGCCACCCGCGCCAACCTGGAGCACGCGGGACTGGCGGAGCGGGTCGAGGTGATCGAAGGCTCGTCAAGCGAACGGATTCCTGGACTCGCGGGTCCGTTCCACCTGGTGTTCCTCGACCATTGGAAGGACCTCTACCGGAAGGATCTACAGCTGCTCGAGACGCACGGCGGACTGCTGCCCGGCAGCATCGTCGTCGCCGACAACGTCGGGCCGATCTTCGGTGCGGAACCCTACCTCGAGTATGTGCGCACGTGTGGTCGCTACGAGTCGGAGAACCGGCCCAGCACCATCGAGTACTCGCATCTGCCCGATGCGGTCGAGATTTCGGTGTTCCGGGGCTGAACGCGCCGCGGCCCCGCTGCTAGCCTCGGCGACCGATGTCGATCGCCCCCCGTACTCCGGTCCTCGTAGGAGCCGGCCAGATCCTCCAGCGAAGTTCTCCCGATTCCGCCGAGCGCGGGGAGGACGTCGCCGGACATCCGCTCCGTGAGCCTCTCGAGCTGATGGAGGCCGCGGCTCGGCGTGCGGCCGAGGATGCGGGCTGCCCGGGGTTGCTCTCCGAACTCGACGGAGTCCGCGTGCCCCGCGGTCTCTGGCCGTACCCGAACCCGGCCCACACCCTGCGCGAGCGATTCGGCGCCGTCGGTGCAGAGACTGCGCTGGCGCCGGTGAGCGGCAACATGGTGCAGCGGATGCTGACCGACGCCGCCCGCCGGATCGCCGCGGGCGAGCGGGACGCGGTGCTCGTGGTCGGGGCCGAAGCGGAGCAGAGCAAGCGACGTGCGAAGCGGGCCGGCCGCGACCGCGGGTGGACCGAGGCCGAAGCGCCGGCGCCCGATCGAGATTTCGACGAGGGTGGGCAGTGGATTCTGCGCGAAGAGATCGATGCGGGCCTCGCCCAGCCGGCCGCCATCTTTACCCTCTACGAGAATGCGCGCCGACACGCGCGAGGCGAAGGACTCGACGAGAATCGCGATCGGATCGCTCGGCTCTGGCACGAGTTCGCGCGCGTTGCGGAGAAGAATCCGTTCGCGTGGACGCGCGAAGCGCCGAGCGTCGCGACGATTCGCGACGAGACGCCGGACAATCGGATGGCGGCGTATCCCTATACGAAACGGCTCTGCTCGAACCTGGTCGTCGACCTGGGCGCCGCGGTGATCCTCTGCTCGGCAGCACGTGCGGAGCGACTGGGCGTGCCGCGCGATCGCTGGGTCTTTCTCCAGACCGCCACAGACTGCATGTCGACCCCCGTACTGTCGCATCGGCAGGACTTCCTGCGTGTGCCCGCGCTCGAGCGCGCTGGGCTCCGAGCGCTCGAGCTCTCTGGGCTGGGACCGTCTGACTTTGCGCACGTCGACTTCTACAGCTGTTTCCCGGCGGCGGTTCAAGTGGCCGCGGAGGCGCTCGGCTTCCCGCTCGACCGCCCTCTGACGGTGACGGGCGGGCTCGCGTACGCCGGGGGGCCGTTCAACAGCTACGTGTTGCATGCGATCGCGACGATGGTGGGAAGGTTGCGAGACGATCCCGGTGAACTCGGGCTCGTCAGCTCGATCGGGGGTTCGTTCAGCAAGCACGCGTTCGGCATCTACGGAACTGAGCCCGCGGAGTCGGGGTTTCGCTACGTCGACCTCGATGCCGAGACGGACGACACGCCGAAGCGCGAACTCGCACCGGGATTCCGGGGCACCGCGACGATCGAGACCTACGCGCTGCGTTACGCAGACGATGCACCGTCGGTCGCGAGTCTCTCGTGCCGACTCGACGACGGTCGCAGGATCTGGGTGCGCGCGGAGGACCCTGAAGTCCTCGCCGAGATGCTCGCGCGGGAGCCGTGTGGCCGCGAGGTGGACATCGACGACCATCGTCTGCTCCGCTTCGGCCACTGAGGTAGCGTTCGCTCCAGCAGGTTGCTGAAGAACCCCGGACCGAGCCAGACGCTCGGATTCGGGCCGAGCTCAAGGCGGGAAAGCGACGCTGTAGTTCCGCTACAGCGAGCTTTCGCAACGCAGAGGTCGGTTCGAAGACGAGTGTCGGGCGACGGGAGGGGTTTTTCAGCACCCTGCTAGCACTCTGGAGGATGCGCCATGCCCGGACCGCTCGAAGGAATCAAGGTCGTCGACGTCTCCGCGGTCTTGTCGGGGCCGCTCTGCACGATGATGCTGGCCGACCAGGGGGCCGACGTCGTCAAGGTCGAGACGCACGGAATCGGGGACACGCTGCGGCTCCCCAATTTCGCGCGCGGGGGTCTGACGTCCTTCTATACCAACGCGAATCGGAACAAGCGTTCGGTGGTCGTCGACCTGCAACAAGACGAAGGCCGCGAGATCGTCCTCAAGCTGATCCGCGAGGCCGATGTCTTCGTACAGAACTGGCGACCCGGGGCCGCGGAGCGCCTCGGCTTGGGAGAGCCGGATCTGCGAGCCATTCGCCCCGAGCTGATCTATTGCTCGATCTCGGGCTATGGCCCGACGGGTCCTTACGCTCAGCGCCGTGTCTACGACCCGATCATTCAAGGAATTTCCGGACACGCTGGGGTGCAGCTCAATCCAGAAGTTCCGATTCGTGACCTGGTGCGCAATGTGGTGGCGGACAAGTCGAGTGCCTACACCGCGGCCCAGGCGATCACGGCTGCGCTCTTCGCGCGCGAGCGCGGAGCGGGCGGACAGCATGTGGTCGTTCCGATGCTCGACGCGTCGCTCGCGTTCTTCTGGAGCGACGGCATGATCAAGCACACCTTCCTGGGGGAGGAGCCGCCGGGCGTGCCGCTCTACGAGCTCTATCGACTCTGGGAGACGGCAGATGGACATCTGATCTATTTCGCTGCCACCGATTCGGAGTTCAACGGCCTCTTTCGCGCGCTCGAGCACCCCGAGTGGTGCGAAGACGAGCGCTTCAACAACGTCGAAGGACGCGGCGTGCCCGAAAATCGCGAGACCCTCGGCGGGCTGATCATGCAGGCGCTCCTGTCGAAGCCCACGCAGGAGTTGATCGAGCGGATGACGAAGGAGGAGGTGCCGGCAGGCCCCGTCCTCTCTCCCGACCAGATCGCCGCAGACCCCCAGGTCGTCCACAACGAGGCGATTCTCGAGTTCGAGCACCCGACCGCGGGCCGCTATCAGCAGGCGGCGCCGGCCGCCCGCTTCGACAAGACGCCGCAGGACGCTCGGCGCCGATTGCCGCCGCTGCACGGTGAGCACACCGACGAGGTGCTGCGCGAGCTGGGCTACGGGGACGCCGACCTCGAGCGAGCGCGAAGTGCCGGCGTCATCCCCGAAAGCCCCTGATCAGCGCCGGATCCGCCCGAAGACGTTCTCGGTAGGCGCCTCGTCCGCAAGGGCCGCGGCCGCTCGGGTGGCGTCTTCCCAGTAGGGACCTCGGACGATTCGCTTGTTGAGTCGATAGGCGGGGAGGTCGAGATCTCCGAGCGCCTCGGCGCGAGCACGGGCGCGCTGCAGTAGCAGATCCGGAGATTTCACCAGTTCATGGATGATGCCACGGGTCTGTATTGCGGCCGCGTCGAGCAGTCGGCCGTGCAGGATCAACTCGGTGTGGTGCTGCCGCGGAATCGCGCTCTGGCAGAGTCCGGCAGTTCCGCCGAGGAGCGGGATGCCGGTGGTCGCTTCGTTCAGGCCATAGCGCGGTTCGGGGAGGTCGACAGCGATTCGCACATCGGCCGCGAGGTAGAGCATCATCCCGCCCGCGATGGCGTGCCCCGCGGCGGCCGCGACGATCGGTTTCGGAAAGAGGAAGACGCGGTGCATGGCCTCGGCGAACGCCGTCGTGACTTCTCGAAGCTCCGTGGGCCCGAGCTCGGGCAGCACCTTCAGATCGAGACCTCCCGAGAAGAAGCCGGGCCGCCCCGAGAGGATCACCGCGGACACCGGCTCGGCCTCCGCGCGGTCGAGTGCACAATGCAGCTCGCTGAAGAACTCCGCCTGCATCGCGTTGGCCTTGCCATCGTCCAGCCGGATCGATGCCAGCGGGGAGTCGGGCGACTCGCGCTCGTAGTGGACCCGCGTCGCCACCCAGTGGCCTAGAACTGCGCTTCGAGAGCAGGCCAATCCACGGAGCGCTGTGCCGCGAAGGCCCTCAGCAAGAGCTCGCGGTCCGGACCGTCCTCATCCTTACGAAAACTGGCGAGCGCCTCGGTCAGCTTGGCCTCGTCCGGGCAGGGCGGCTCGTCATCTTGAAGGGCGCCCTCTTCGTGTTCGAGTCCAACGGTGTCGAGCCACTCGACGAGGATGTCTTTCTTGCAATCGAGGAAGTAGATCGCCAGCAGCTCCTCGGCAACGTCGTTCGCGATCACTCGGGCGAGGGCGCGCCGGACCGCGACCGCTCGTTTGGCCATGGGCTGCTTCAGCAAGTAGCCGGGCCGCGCCTTCATGGCGGCGGCCGCGGCTCCGAGAGCCTGAGCATAGTAGGCGGGCTGCTTCTCCGAGAGCACGACGAGCAGCCGCTCGACGTCGTCTGGCTGCATCCAAGCAAAAATTTCATACGCGCGCATCGCGGGAGTTCCTTTCGAGTGCAGTGTGCAGGGTCGCCGCCATCGTGAGAATGAGCAACGCCGCGAGCAGGGAGTGCAAGCCGGTGACCTCGACCGGGATGCCCAGAAGTACGTTCGAGATGCCGACCAGGACCTGCAGCGTTCCGAGCAGGAAGCCGGCTCCGGCGAGCAACCGGATGCGCGGAATCCCTCGCGTGCCGACAGCCGTGGCGGCGAGGGCCACCCAGAGGGCGTACCCGTTCAATCGGTGGAGGGAGTGGAGTCCTACGGAGCCGCTCCAGGTCGGGAACCACTGCCCGCCGTTGCACGTGGGCCACTCCGGGCAGGCCATTCCGGCGAAGGTCGACGAAACCAGACCGCCGAGGACGATCTGGCTGGCGAGCAACACCGCGGTCGCCACGAGAAGGGCCCGCACCGGAGTCGTGACCGAGGGGACCTCTCGGGGGCCGGAAAGGGTGCGGGCCACGAGGAGGAGGCTGATGTTGAAACTGTTGCCGACGACCAGGTGGGAAGTGACCGTCCAGGCGGCCAGGAGCTGCCAGACGGTGAGAGCTCCCAGCAGCACCTGCAGCACCAACAGTGCGCCCGCTGCGAGCACGTAGGGGCGGGCGCGGGCGCCGGCCGGGTGGCGAAGCGTGGCGATCGCCAGCCCGAGAAACACCAGAGAGATGCCTCCAGCGATGGCCCGGTGGCTCCACTCGAACGCGATCTGAAGGTCGAACTCGGGCACGGCTTCGCCGAAACAGAGCGGCCAGTCGGGGCATGCCAGGCCCGCCTCGTGGGCGCGGACGAGCGCCCCGAGCACGATCAATCCAGTGGTCGCGACCACGAGCAGGCCGAAGCCACGGGCGAGGGCGGGGGATGCCGCCGACGGGGACAGGGTGGCTCCGTCGCGCATGGTGGGCGCATCTTCTAGCATGGCTGCATCGGATCTGCCGGTGACGAGATGCGCGCCTTGGTGACGCGAATCACCTCGGCCCGGTCAGACCCGGCCGTCCATTGCAGGGATTTCTGCCCTTCCCGTGCAACACTCTGCAGGGAGATCGTGCGAGGGGCTTCAGCCGCAGCCGGTTGTCGTCGATAGGCTCCTCGTGTTCGCCGAGATGCAGACTTCTGAGACCAGCAAGCGAGACCCCCGTCGCCTGCGCGCGTTGATGGACCGCGCTTTCTTCCTGATGCATGAGCATCAGGTGGGATCCGCGTTCATCGGTGTGGCCGGGCCTGAGGGAGATCTCCTCGTTCCCGAATTCATCAGCTACCTGGAGAGCGCTCTCCGGGTGGAGGATGGAGTCTTCGTGCTGACCCGCGAACGTGCGGTCCTGCTGCTCACCGACGTCACCGTCGACAGCGCAAGGCAGGTGGTCGAACGCCTGCACGAGGACTTCTCGAGCCGCTTCCCGTCCGCGCACGACCTCGAAGTGAGCATCCGCTACATCGGGGTGTCGCCGGGGAGCGATCGCCCCACGGCAAAGGCCATCCTCCCGGAGCTCTTCGCGAGCTAGCGAGTTAGCGCGCCAGTTCGGCGGCGAGCGCACTTCCGAGCTGCGGATACACGTACGCGAACGATTCGCTCTGCGCGCGCTCTGGGATCACCCGCCGGCTGCCGAGGAGCTCGCCCGAGAGGGCCCCGAGTGCCGCCTTCAGCGCGAAGCCCGGGACCCGGAACCAGGCCGGGCGACGGACGACCCCTGCGAGCTCTTTTGTGAACTCTGCGTTCCGGCACGCGTTCGGGGCCACCGCATTGAATGCGCCGCTCCAATGCGGCTCCTCGAGCGCCCGGATCGTGAGCCCCGTGGCATCGTCGAGGTGGATCCAGGGGAACCATTGCGTTCCGGCTGCGAGCCGGCCGCCGAGCCCGAGGCGAAAGAGCGGGCCGAGCGCCGACAGGGCTCCGCCGTCGCGCGAGAGCACGACGCCGAACCGGAGCGAGACGACGCGCACGCCCAAGGATTCGGCTCGACAAGCCTCCCGCTCCCACTGAACGCACAGGTCCGCGAGGAAGCCGGTGCCAGGTTCCGCAGATTCCGGGAGTCGTTCCTCGCCGCGGTCGCCGTAGATGCCGACCGCCGAGGCACAGACGAGCACGGCCGGGCGCTCGTGCTCGGCGGTCGCTCCGATCGCATCCACGAGGTGCCGGGTGGAGTCGATGCGGCTCGTGTGGATGCGCTGCTTGCGCTGCGCGGTCGCGAGGCCGCCGAAGATCGGCTCCCCCGACAGGTGGATCACGCCGTTCGTCCCGGCGACCGCTGCGGCGGGTGTCTCGATGCCATCCCATCCAGTCGGTTCGAACGTGGCACTCGGCGAGAGTCGCTCCGGTCGCCGCGTCAGCGCCCGGACCGTGTGGCCGCTCGCCTCGAGGCTCTGCCTGACGGAGCCGCCTACCAGACCTGTCGCACCGCTCAGGAGGATCGTGCTGCCCATTCCCGGGGGCCTAGTGGAGCGCCGGAGCGAACGCCTCGAAGACGCGCAGGACGCTCTCGCGGTCGGTGACGAGCGGGGCGATCACCGGGGTCGTCACGCCGGCGTCGACGAATGCGGCCACTTGCTCACGGCACTCGTCTGCGGTCCCGAGAATCGTGACGGAGTCGACGAAGTCATCCGTCATCGCGGCCGCGGCGGCGGCGCGGTCCCGGTTCGCGAACGCGCCCGCGACTCCCTTGGCGACGTCTTCGTAGCCACACCACGCGAAGAATCGATTGTAGACGGGGGTCGCGACGTAGCCGCCGAAAGCCGCGCGCACGAGGCCTCGCGCGGCCGGTACGTCGTCCGTCACAGACACCTGGAAGCGGCAGACCACCTCATCTCTCGACGCATCGCGGTCCGCCGCGTCGGCGCCAGTCCGATAGGCGCCGAGGATCTTGGGGAGAGCTGAGAGCGGGAAGAAGTTGACGATCAAGCCCTCTCCGAATTCACCCGCGAGCTGCAGCATCTTCTCGCGCAGCGCCGCGACGTAGATCGGCACCGGTTCGGTCGGGATCGCGCCGAGTCGGAGGCCCCGCGAGCGGAACGCCTCGCCCTCGAAATCGGTCTTCGCGCCGGTCAGTGCCTGCCGCACGATCTGGACCGATTCCCGGACGTGAGCGAGCGGAGTCTCGAAGTCGACACCGTTCCAGTTCCCGATGATCGCGTGGCTCGAAGAGCCGAGGCCGAGAATGAAGCGATTGTCCGACAACTGGCCGAGCGTGCCCGCGGACATCGCGAGGACCGCGGGGGTCCGGTTGTAGACCGGAACGATCGCGGTTCCGATCGTCACGCGCTCGGTGGCCTGCGCGATCGCGCCCGCGAGCGAGAAGGAGTCGGGCCCCGCCGTCTCGGCGAGCCAGATCGCGTCGTAGCCCCACTCCTGTTCCGCGCGCTGCGCCAACTCGACGCACCCGGACGCCGAGAAGAACGGGGCCGGGAGTGTGATGGCGAGAGTTCCGAGATTCACCTGGGTACCTCGAGCAAGCCGCGAGCTTATCACTCCCGCGAGTTTAGAAACGGGGACGGTCTTTAGAAGTTTAGAAATCTCGAATTTCTAAACTTCTAAAGACC